>Ga0265303_10002713_pt1 | contig 11008 bp, 7 predicted proteins | sample Helome_2_FD_192494 | JGI IMG/M metagenome (GOLD analysis project Ga0265303, IMG submission 192494) | Marine sediment microbial communities from subtidal zone of North Sea - Hel_20160317 (Illumina Assembly) | ecosystem: Environmental > Aquatic > Marine > Subtidal zone > Sediment ...
TCGCTCATTTAACACCCGAGGACGGTGCTGCTTGTTGATATGGCACAACATTGCCATATATATTTCCATAGGGTGAGACCAGGGGGTTACCGCCAAAGCCGGGGATGTTACCCATATAGGGTGAACCCATGCCAGGCGCACCACCCATACCCGGGTAAGAGGGGTATGAAGGATATGACGGATATCCTGGCTGATAACCATACTGCATGGCGGAATAAGGCGCATAGATATGAGGTATTTGTGGCAAACCTACCCCTGCTCCATAGCCGGGCTGTTGTTGCTGCTGTAGCTGATGTTGTTGCATTTGTTGCGCTGGTTGAGCACTATTATTCTGTTCCTTATTCCCATGATTCAATTTGGTTTCTATATCTTCTTGTGTTGCATAGCGTGGGTTGGTTATATACGAAGGCAGTCTGCCCCGCTGTTGCCTGGGATCAGGTCTCGCCCAAGGATTACCTCCCGATTCCGCTATTAACATCTGGTCAGCCTGCTGATACTGCATTGGAGCACCGCCACGTATAAAGCCCTCGGATATCGCATTACCCAGAAATACAACCAATAGAAACGCAATTCCTATGCTGACCTTTTTCATTTCGATCACTAATTAATGTTCGTTTACCCTCAATTCAATGTTAGTTTACTTTTGAATAATTACTGTCCTTATCATCGGTAACCGTAACCAGGTTGCCTCACAGGCGGCGCTGGCCGATAGCCGGGATAATGCGGATACATTGGCCGCCGCCTTGTGCTACGCGCCGGGAATTCCAGCTCGCGTACGACTTCTTCCGGGACAAAGCGGTATTCACCACTTTCAGGTATCCAGGCATCCGGCCTACCTCTCTCGGGTATGTCCGGCCAGGGCATATCAGGCTCGAAGAAAGGTGACTGCATCTGCTGTTCGCGAAATTCGTCACGCAATCCGCCAGTATCGGCCGGAAACGCATCAACTTCGGACAGTGCAGATGACATGTAGGGTCCACCCGGTGGTGGCGGTATTAGTTTTCTGCGCACAGGCCTTTCCGGCCATTCAGGATATGCCGGCGGCAGGTCGCTGGGCTCTATAGACTCGGGAAATCCACCTGAACCTGGAAAAGTGCCAGGCAGCGATTCGAATAACTGCTCTGCCGATACATTTGAAAGCTGCAACAATAATGCAATCATAACGGCTGAAAAAGTATTAGTCAGTAGTCTCATGATGCCCCTCAATCGGTATCAACTTTCAGACGTATACCACGCCTGCCACGTGCTGATGCTTTCTTGGCAGGCGCCGCGGTTGCCGGTTTGGCCTTTTTAGTGGTCTCCACTGCTGTTGCCGCTACGGAATCAGCCGCCGGGATCACTGTCTTGGGTTTGGGTTTGGGTTTGGGTTTAGCCTTGGCCTTGGCCTTGGCCTTGGCCTTGGCCTTGGCTTTAGCTGTTGCCTTGACGGGTTCAACTTTCTTTGCCGCTGTTTTTTTTGTGGATACTCTTTTCACCGACGAAGCCGATTTTTTCACAACAGTAGCCGGTTTTTCATCTGCGGCTGTATCTTTCTTTTGCGCAACTTTCTTCTGGGGGGGCGCTGTTTTTGCAACCGCTTTTTTCCTGGCTGTAGCCTTGGTCTCGTCTTTAGCCTTGGTCTCGTCTTTAGCTTTGGCCTTGATTCCAGGCGCAGCCGCAACTGTGGATGTATCCGTGACTTGTGCTGCTGATGTTGTACCACTTCCACCTGATGAAGGCGGGCTTGATGGTGGCGGCGGACTCGACGGCGGCGATGTTGCCGGCGGTGGTGATGGCGGTTCATCAGAACCGCCAAACTTATCCAGTATGGCGCCAATGGCCATTTTTAGCATAATGAAAATCGAACGCAGGATAAGAATTATCCAGCCGAACAAACCGACGATACCACTGTAAAGCCTCATCCAGAGCGGCGTTTTGTACTCCTCGACTTTCGCTTCAACAGTTTCGCCGTTTTCGCCTTCGATTTCCTGATATTTCGGACTCAATACCAACTCGGCGGAATCTGCGGCTTCCTCCATGTAGAAGCGTCTCCGCAAACTGATACAACCGAGAGGAATAATCAGTACCGCCATCAGCGTGGCCACACCGGCACCAAACAGCAGGCTCACTGCCATACCCTGGAAAATCGGATCGAAAATAATGGCCCACGCACCTGCCATCAGGGTGAGTGAGGTAATCAGAATCGGGCGCATACGAATTTCGGCGCCCGCGACGGCAGCTTCCCTGACGGGACGCCCCTTTGCGACCTCGATTTTGACGAACTCAACAATCAGGATCGACTGGCGCACAATAATACCGCCGAGCGCGATCATTCCGATCATTGAAGTCGCGGTAAACTCAGCCCCCATGATCCAGTGGCCCGGAACGATACCGATCATGGTGCACGGAATCGGTGACATGATCAGCCCTGCAATCGCAAAATCACGGAACTCCCACACGATCAAACCATAAATCAGCACCAGTGCAGCCATAAACGCAATGCCCATATCGCGGAAGGTCTCGAAGGTAACGGTCCATTCGCCCTCCCACTCAAATCCTGACTGATTATCGTCATCCGGAGGACCGAACAGGTTCATCGGCATGCCCTGCATAATGACACCATCCGGCGTCGTGTACTCATCAGTAAAGGCCTCGACATTGAACATGCCATAAATAGGTGCGCCCAGGCGACCTTCCATTTCACCGGTGACGTATTCAATGGAACGTAAATCCTTGTGAAAGATGATCGGTTCTTCCGGCTGCAACACGAAGTCGCCCAACTCACCTAAGGGCACGGTGTGGCCAACGGTACTCATCACCGGCAAATTACTCAACTGGTTGACCTGCGAGCGGGTCGCCAATGGAACCTGGATAACGATATAGGTTGGCTCGATTACAGAGGCGAGCTTGACATCACCCAGACGATAGCCACCCATGGCCATCGCGAGTGTACCGTTGATACTCTCAACCGAGATACCACGGCGCGCCGCCTTGTCGATATTAATTTCAAAACGCCAGTAGTTGGACGGTTCGGTCATGTAGTTGTCGGCGTCAACAACGCCTTCTGCCTGCTCGAAGAACTCGGTCATCTTGCGCGCCACTTCACGTCGCGTCTGTTCATCCGGGCCATGTACCTCGGCAACTACGGTTTGCAACACAGGCGGACCCGGGGGCATTTCCACAACCTGGATTTTTGCGCCCAGTTTTTCGGCAATCGGCGTCAGTATCGAACGCGCGTCTACCGCAATTGCATGGCTGCCGCGTTCACGCTCCTTCTTGTCTTTTAACAGCACCAGCAGGTCGCCCTCCCAGGGCTTGCTGCGCAGATAGTAATGGCGCACCAGGCCATTGAAGTTGAAAGGCTGTGCGCCACCGGCATAGGACTGCACCGCCTTTACTTCGGGAATCGTTTTCACCGCTTCCGCGATTTCGTGCGCAACGTTGGCAGTGACCGGCATTGCGGTACCTTCCGGCATGTTGATAATGATACTGAACTCGGGTTTGTTGTCGAACGGTAGCATTTTTACCGGTACCCACTGCGTGGGATAGAACAGCAGACAGGTCGCCGCGGTCACACCGATCACGCTGATAAGGAAGAGGATGCCGAATTTACGGTTCTCGACCAGCGGCATGATAATCGGTCGATAGAACCTGGCGATAATTCTGTGGGTACGCTGCTCACGTTTTTCAGCTGCTTCCAGCGCAGACAGCTTGGGCCGCACCTTCAATGCAAACCAGGGTGTAAATATAAATGCCGCGATCAGCGAGAAGAACATGGCCGAGGATCCCAGCACCGGGATGGGACGCATGTAGGGGCCCATCAGGCCGCTGACAAAGCCCATTGGCAGCAGGGCCGCGATAATGGTGAACGTTGCCAGAATGGTCGGGTTACCCACCTCACGCACGGCATTGACCGCGTCGGACACGGATGTTCGGCCCTTGTTCAGCCAGTGCCTGAAAATATTCTCCACCACAACTGTGGCATCATCGACCAGGATACCGATGGAGAAAATCAGCGCAAACAGGCTCACACGATCAATGGTGTAATCGACTATCATCGCCCACCAGATGGTGAGCAGGATCACCACCGGTATCACGGTGATGACCACAAAGGCCGCACGCGCACCCAGACCGACCAGGCAAAGTACAGCCACGACGGCCGCGGCTTCGAACATCGCCTGTAGCAACTCGTTAACCTTGTCGTTGGCCGTCTTACCATAATCACGGGTAATTTCGACGAAGACGTCATCCGGAATAAGCCTGCCTTTGAGCTCCTCAACTTTTTTCAGAATATTCCGGGAGACAGTGACACCGTTGGTGTCCTCTTTTTTGGCGATCGCCACAGTAACCGCCGCATCTCCGTTGGCCCTGTGCTGACCTTGAAAAGACGGACCGGCATAGAAGTAGGAAACCTGCTTGGCGTCTTCAGGACCGTGGAAAACATTGGCGACATCACGCATGTAGATCGGTGCACCATTGAAAGTACCGACCACCAGACGCTTAACAGCATCTGCAGTTCTGAGGAATGCGCCCGAGTAAACCATAAACGAGGTGCTGCCGGCTTCGACCGCACCGACATTGGATTCGGCATTGGCTGTTTTGATGGTATTGGCAACCTGTTGCACACTGAGGCTGTATCCGGCCAGCCGTTCAGGCAGGATTTCAACCCTGATCTGGTCAGCACGCCCACCAACGACAAAACCTTTACCGGTATCTTTAACCTGGCTCAGTTCCTGCAGTACATCATTAGCCAATATACGCAGCGTACTGTCATCGACCTCCTTTGACCACAGCGTTACACTGACGGTGGGAACATCATCGATTGCAACCGGTTTAACCAGCGGCATCGACACATCCGGCGGAATTCTGTCTCTATTGGAGCGGATTTTTTCATGTACCTTGACAATGGACTCGCCGAGGTCCTGGCCGACAAAAAAGCGTACGGTTACTATGGCACGGCCACGCTCGGTGGCAGAATAAGTATGGCGCACACCCGGTATTTCGTCCATCAGGCGTTCAAGCGGGTCGGTCACCAGTGATTCAACCTGGTATACAGAAGCGCCGGGATAGGAAACATACAGATCGATCATTGGCACCGAGATTTTCGGGTCTTCCTGCCTTGGCGTCATGATCAGGCCCATGATGCCGATCAGCAACGAGGCAATCAGCAACATCGGTGTTACCGGTGAAGTAATGAACGCTTTTGTAATATTTCCTGCGATACCAAGATCTTCTTCGTAACCATTACCAGCAGGTGTTTGCGTTGCCTCGCTGGAAGCATCAGCCTGGTCGGATGATGCCTGTGCCTTGTCTTTGTCTTTGTCCAGTTCGTCTGCCATTGCTTCATTTAACTCATTCTGGTTCTTGTGATTCACCGCTTACACGGTGAACCATCCATGCTGTACCCATTGGCGTACCACGAGAGATACTTTTTCACTTGCAGCAACAGGTGTAATAACTACGGCTGATCCCAGTTAGCCGGCGGCCCATCATCAGACGTCAGTACGCGCTCACCCGGTTTCAAACCGGAAAGCACGATGACATGATTAGCATCCAGCTCGATACCTGTGCGTATCAACCGCAGCTTAGGTTTTCCTTCTTCATCAAGCACGCGTACAGAGGGCAAACTCCCACGCTTGATGATTGCTGATTTGGGTACCACAGGTAGCGCCCGGGTGGGTGAATTGATGTCCGGAATCATGACTTCTGCATACATACCGGGCCCGCCGGGTACGCCTTCAGGTAAGTCAAACTTGACGGTAATGGTGTGCTGCTGGGCGTCGGCTTTGGGTGCGATCTGGGCTACGCGGGCATTGACCTTGGTGTTATTGACATCAAGCCGCGCGGGCACCACCATATCCTTGTGCAATCCGGGTACCAGGCGGGCCGGGACCTCAGCCTGGATGCGTAGAAACTTGGAATAGGAGAATTTCAGCAATGGCTGGCCGGGCTGCACCGTGTCACCAATCTCAACCAGCTTGTCGGTAATCACACCATCGAACGGCGCCGTTGACTTGGCATCACGAATCTTGGCTTCGATTTCGCGCAAGCCCGATTCCGCCTGTAAAATTCTTGATTGTGCAGTCTGCACCTGTGAACCCTGGGTTACGAGATCGGCATGGCGCTCGATCCCCTTGTCACTGCCGCTACCCATCATGTTTCCTCGACCGCCGTCGAAGAAAGAGTCGAACATGGTCGGCATTGCCATACCCCCCATCGGCCGTGGATTGTAAACACTCGGATTCCACAATTCCCGGGTGTACTGGACCTGGGCATTCTGCATGCCTGTGTAGGCTGCACTCAGTTGCGCCTCAGCTGAGCGCTTTTTTGCCTGTAACTCGTCGTCATTGATGGTGACAAGCTGTGTCCCTGCAGTAAACGTGTCACCCTCTTCACCCGCAATGGTTTGCACGATGCCCGGAATCTGTGCCGACAGGGTCACTTCCTTCAGCGGTATCACGGTACCGCCAAGAATGACATAGCCGCCATGCGGTGCAACGCCGACGGTGACGATATTATCCGCTTGTGCGGTAATGACTATAAAACCGAAAAGAAAGAGAGGAATCCTGAGAAATTTATCGGTTATCGTCATGCCTGAAGTTACCCTTCATGTTCCTATTACTGAATGATTTTGTGTGATCGAGACGAAGCACTATGGAGGATACTGCTTCGTTACAATATATTACCTTTCAGAATGCCTGCTTTTAATAATGATTTCAAGTACATTCACCTGAAGAAATGTCAGTGACATTAACTCTGACCCGCATGTTAAATATAGCTGGCATATGGCAATATTTGTCAGATCCTTGAAAAAGGAAACACCAGCACCTGCTCGAGCCTGTCTGTGCCAGTGAGCAACATCAACAGCCTGTCCAGTCCCAGCGCAACCCCACTACAGGCCGGCAGACCGTGCTCCAGCGCGCTCAGAAAGAGCTCATCGATGGCGGCTGGTTGCAGTCCACGCATCAGCCTGTCTCTGTTCTCATGCTCAAATCGTTGCCGTTGTTCACCCGCGTCGAGCAATTCATCAAAGCCATTGGCCAGCTCTGTTTCGCCATAAAACAACTCGAATCGCGCCGCCACCGTGTAACCATGCTGATTTTCGTGCAATTTGGCTAATGCGGCCTTTGATTGCGGATAGTCATATATAAAGGTGAAACCATCGGCTTGAAATGAAGGGATCACCCGCTCGATCAGTAGCCAGTCCAGCCACCCGTTAACATCGCCCTCTAAACCCCGCGGTTGCTCGAGACCGTGTTCAATTGCGCAGCCGTGACATTGATCTGCCGAGGCTACATGCGGATTAATACCGACAGCCTGCTGGAAGGCGTCCGCATAACTGAGTTTCTGAATCGTGGTGGTCCTGAGCCCGCTGTTCTGAGCCAGCATCTGCACCAGATCACCCAACTCATCCATTAACTCGAACATACCATAACCGGGGCGATACCATTCCAGTAAGGTAAATTCGGGATTGTGCTTTGGCCCCAGTTCGTCATTACGGAACGACTTGCACACCTGGTAAACAGCATCACCGTATGCAGCAAGCAGCCGCTTCATGCAGTATTCCGGCGAGGTGTTCAAATAAAGGTCTTGCTGCTGATACTGCGTCGAAAAACTACCCAGATTGGGGTCGGTTGTAGCTGCAGAGGACAACAGCGGCGTTTCGACTTCAAGCACCTCGCGCTGATCGAAAAATGCCCGGATGTCTCGCAACATCCGGGCTCTGAGCTGAACCATCTCTCTGCTGGCTGATGGCTGCCAGCTAGAGCTCATGATCGGACTCACGCCCTGGAAACATACTCGCCGTTTCTGGTGTCTATTTTCAGCACGTCACCCTCATCAATGAACAGGGGCACCTTGACCTCTGCCCCTGTCTCCAGTGTTGCTGGCTTGGAACCGCCCTGCGCAGTATCACCCTTGAGACCCGGATCAGTCTGCGTGACCGTGAGCTCCGCAAAGTTGGGGGCAGTGATTGATAGGGGTGCACCATTCCATAATGTCATGACACAGACCTCCTGCCCCTTGATCCATTTGGCCGCATCCCCAACCGCGATGTTGTCTGCAGCATGCTGCTCGAAAGTATCCGGCTCCATGAAATGCCAGTACTCGCCATCAGTGTATAGATATTCAACATCACGGTCTTCAACATCAGCCGCTTCGACCGATTCCGTTGCCTTGAATGTGCGTTCAAGGGTACGCCCGGTTTTCAGGTTCTTCACCTTGACACGATTGAATGCCTGCCCCTTTCCTGGTTTGACGAGAATATTTTCAGTAATCGAACACGGATCGCCGTCTAGCATGATTTTCAATCCGTTTTTGAATGCGTTTGTGTTGTATGATGCCATCTTTGTAACCTGTTTAATTCAGGGCGCAATAATACCCGAATACCGTATCGATCTCACGCCAATTCACAATCATATGCGCAATATAAAGCTGCTAAAGACCGGCGAACGTATTGACTGGCAGTTCGAACTGGCGAATGCCATTACCTCTGTCGATGAGTTACTCAGCCAGCTTAAACTCGACCATGCTGATGTCAATCTCGCACGAAACCCGGACTTCAGGTTAGTGGTTCCGCGAGCTTTTGTTGCAAAAATGCAAAAGGGCGATGCTGACGATCCGTTGCTAAAACAGGTACTGCCTGTTGCATCAGAAAACATAACTGCCGGGGATAGAGACCCGGTCGGTGACCTCAAAGCGATGACAGCACCCGGCGTGCTGCACAAGTACCAGGGACGTGTGTTACTGGTAACAACCGGTGCCTGCGCTATACATTGCCGATATTGCTTCCGCCGTCATTTTCCTTATTCAAGCGCCAACCCCCGTAAGAAAGAATGGCAAGATGCCCTCGAGTACCTGGCTGCTCATGACGATATTCATGAAGTTATTCTGAGTGGCGGAGATCCACTGATGATGGATAATGCAAAACTGGGCCTGCTGTTCGCTGCGCTCGAGGAGATGTCGCATATTACAGGGTTACGCATTCACACACGGCTTCCTGTAGTACTGCCCTCACGCCTCAATGATGCACTGATCGCCTTATTACAAAAGCTACGTTTCAGGAAAACGATTGTTATTCACGCTAATCACGCCAATGAACTACTGGTTGACGAAGCTGAAGCACTGCAACGTCTGAACGCATCCGGCATTACATTGCTCAACCAGAGCGTTTTACTAAAAGGCGTAAATGATTCCGCCGCTGCCCTGATCAAACTGAGTAAACGCCTATATGAAGTCAGGGTACTGCCCTATTATCTACACATGCTTGATCCTGTCCAGGGTGCGATGCATTTCGATGTATCGCAGCGCAGAGCGATAGAGATACTGGATGAGCTCAGAGCGGCCTTGCCTGGCTACCTGGTACCTAGACTGGTGCGTGAAAAGCCGGGTGAAGCGTCAAAAACAGCAATTTTCACTATCTGAACTACACTATTAGTGTTTCAGTCAAAAACAATAAAAACACAGCTATCTTGTTGTTTTACATAAAGAAGAAAGCAATGGGACAGCGTCACAGGGCCGCATAGTGAACTGATTGAATAATGAAATTACACATACCCGAACAAAATACACCCACCAAGGATGCGTTCCCAAGCCATCCGCGCAAGCTGAAAAAATGGCTGGCCGACCTGCCGCACGCGAATATGGGTGAAATGACGCGTCAGATTTACGCTGCGATTCGTGATCTGAACCGTCAAAAGATGCCGAATAAACATCGCATGGACGATATGGAACTGCTACGCGAACCGGTACGCAATATATTGAGCAACCTGGAAAAACATTTCATTAACCGCACGCTACCATTACCTGAAAAAAGCCAGAAAATTGTCAATTTGAATCAGTCATTACTGCAGGAAGTCGCTTACGGTTACAAGGGCATCGTTTTTGAAGCCGCTAATGGTATTGGTAAAAAAGTTGATTCAAAAACACTGAATATCGCCATCCTGCGTGCACTACGATATATGTCCGAACTCCTGTTGAGGGGCAGTGAAATCTACCAACCGCATCCAGCCGGCACCTGGTACGACCTGCATCAGATGTACCGCTACGCAGAAAAACTGGAGATTCACAACAAGGTCATACCCGACACTGAATACGAACATAATAAAGCCAGTATTGAGGATTATTACAAACAGATAATGCTGTTCGCGCTTGCACGTCCGATTGCGTTGAGACAAAGCGATACCGAACGTGTGTACAAGAAGCTGGCCGAATGGTCCAGCCTCACCAAACTTGGTTGCGAGGCAGAGGAAATCAGGGTAAACCGATTTTTCTGTGCCATAATCGATCAGGACCGTCCGCCGGATTATCTGTCAATGAAGGACTGTGACGGTTCATCTGACATTCGCACGCTTGAAACAGCGGAACTCGTCGACACCATACGTATTGAAATCAACAGCACTAAATACAGTGAAGAGAGGATTACAGTCGGTGATCAGTTCTCAATTGATACACTGCAGGTTCTTGCGATGTCCTGGGGTGTTTGTACCAAACGCCGTTTTTCAAGGGCCGACAGCGTTGGTCACATGAAAGCCGCTATTGGCCTGGTGAATGCCGCCCAACAAATCGCTGGCAAGATTGATGAAGATGAGGTGGATATAAGTGAACCTGGAGAAGTCATGGCTGGAAAACGCAGCCAGCTGAACATCTCCCTCGAAGCCATACCTGAAGATTACAAAGAAAGTGAATCTCAAATTACATCAGCATACGTGACTCATCATGAAATCGTTGGTGATAACGACGACACATGGGACATGGTTGCCAGGGGAAAAGCCCTGACTGACACTTATGCCAGAGAAAAACAGATACAAGAAAACACCCAACTCAGACTGCCTAAAGAATATGACAAGCACTGGGAGATCGTCAATATCAGTGCAGGTGGCTATTGTCTTCGCTGGAATTCCAGCACCCCGTCCAGGGCACAAATCGGTGAACCGATCGCATTACGCGCAAAAGAACCCGATGGTAAGGAGGTGTGGCGAATAGGTAGTATTCGATGGATGCAATGTACACGCAAGAACGGTCTCGAAAT
>Ga0265303_10002716_pt1 | contig 11005 bp, 16 predicted proteins | sample Helome_2_FD_192494 | JGI IMG/M metagenome (GOLD analysis project Ga0265303, IMG submission 192494) | Marine sediment microbial communities from subtidal zone of North Sea - Hel_20160317 (Illumina Assembly) | ecosystem: Environmental > Aquatic > Marine > Subtidal zone > Sediment ...
TCCTATCTACACATTATCCAAATTTAATATGGCCCTGGCATAGGACTGTTACTTGGTTGAGCGGCTACTTGACGGAGATGAGGAGGATTCTGTCGAAGGTGTTTCTTCTCCAGTAACTTCGGGCTGTAACGCAGATGTTGCAGTAGTTGCTGTATCAACACTTCCTGCTGCTTCCAATTCACTTACCTCGTCTCGTACTGAATTTTTTATTGAATGAGCTGCGTTTTGCATCGACGTATGTAGTTCATTCAGTTCTTCTACCTCCATCTCTTGCTGAATGTCTTTCTTAACATTACTAACATAGCGACGTACACGCCCTAAAAGATGACCAAGAGTACGTGCCACTTTGGGTAATCGCTCCGGACCAACGACTATTAATGCCACAACTGCAATTACCATAATCTCTGTAAAACTAATATCAAACATGATCTATGAAATTAGTAATTAAAAAGAAATCAAATAATAACTATGTTTCAGATCAGCCACTAATGTTACTGATTCTTCTCTAAAGTAATTATCTATCATGGTTTTGTTTGTGTCGTTTGTGTCTTGTCCTTAACTTCACCTTCGATAGTCTGACCACTAACTTTCTGTGATGTAGAGGATGACTCTTCTTCATCTACACCTTTCATCCCTTCCTTAAATCCTTTTACTGCCCCACCTACATCTCCACCTAAATTACGAAGCTTTTTTGTGCCAAAAACAAGGACAACAATTACCAAGACAACCAACCAGTGCCAAATACTAAATGAACCCATCATATACTCCTTTAACTTGGGTTTGGAATCATAACTGGCAATCGTTCCGTACCACCGCCAATAATGTGCGTATGAAGATGATAAACCTCCTGCCCACCTATACGGCCAGTATTAATAATAGTTCGAAAGCCATCTGTACAACCCTGCTCCTTTGCCAACTTGGGAGCCAGTAAAATAATCTTGCCAAGTAAATTTCGATGTTTCTCTTCAACATCATCCAATGATGCAATATGTAATTTGGGTATCAGCATAAAATGAACTGGCGCTGCTGGATGAATGTCATGAAACGCAAAAACATCATCATCTTCATAGACTCTTTTACTTGGAATTTCACCCTTTATAATTTTACAAAAAATACAATTTTCCATTTTTATCCTAACTTCCTTGACCTTTTCTCATCTATCCCTGATACCCCTTCACGTTGCTCCAGCTCAACTAGCACGTCTTCTGGCCCAAGGTCATGATGGGCTAGCAGTATTAAACAATGAAACCACAGGTCTGCTACCTCATGCGTAATATGCGCCTTATCGCCATCTTTAGAAGCTAATAAAACCTCACTCGCTTCTTCTGCAATTTTCTTAAGTAACTCATCGTTCCCACCAGATAATAGCTTAGCAACATAAGAATGCTCTGAATCAGAATTCTTACGCGTTTCGATAGTTCTTGCCAGACGATGAATAATAGTCAAATCTTTCATTTCTTGTATATTTCTTTGGGATCTTTAATCTTAGGCGCCACTACTACCCACTGTTCGTTTTTTAGTTTATTGAAAAAACAATTATGCCTGCCTGTATGACAGGCAATCCCGCCAACTTGTTCCACTGTCAATAACAGAACATCTTTATCACAGTCCAGATAAATTTCTTTTACTATTTGAGTGTGACCAGATTCTTCACCTTTATACCAAAGTCTCTTACGTGAACGTGACCAATAAACTGCTCTGCCCGTTTCTACGGTAAGTTTTAACGCATCGTGATCCATCCAAGCAACCATCAACACAACGTTGCTAGAAACTTCTTGGGTTACGACTGGAACCAACCCATCTTCGGACCAGTTTACTTTTTTTAGCCAATCTTCAGGCATAGCTTTATAGCTCAATTTCAGTTTTTCCTGATTTCATTCTACCACTACAACCTAACTTCGATACCCTGCTGCCTCATATATTCTTTAGCTTGACGCACAGTATATTCACCATAGTGAAAAATACTTGCTGCTAGTACCGCATCGGCATGCCCTTGAAGGATACCTTCCGCTAGATGGTTCAGATCACCTACTCCACCGCTGGCAATTACTGGGATATCTAACGCATCTGATACAGCGCGAGTTAATGAAAGATTAAAACCTTTTCTGGTTCCATCTCTGTCCATACTGGTAAGCAATATTTCACCTGCACCAAGTAACTGCATTTTTTTTGCCCATTCAATAGCATCTAAACCGGTAGCTTTACGTCCACCATGGGTAAATACTTCCCATTTCATTAATTCTGAATTCGTACCACAAACCTGCTTAGCATCTATAGCCACAACAATACATTGTGCACCGTAACGATCCGCAGCATCAGCCACCAATTGAGGGTTTATTACTGCAGAAGTATTGATACTTACCTTATCAGCCCCCGCGTTTAACAACCTACGTACATCATCAACATGGCGTATACCTCCTCCAACGGTCAGCGGAATAAATACTTGAGCTGCAACTTCTTCAATTACTTGTAAAATTAAGCCACGATTATCTGAGCTAGCTGTAATATCCAGGAAAGTAAGCTCATCAGCCCCCTCTTCATTATATCGACGTGATATCTCCACAGGATCACCTGCGTCCTGAAGTGCGACAAAGTTCACACCTTTGACTACTCTTCCATTGTTCACATCTAGACAGGGAATAATACGTTTGGCGAGGCCCATGGGGCTAAAAACCTTTTACCGATAAAAAAAACAACTACATGGAAACACAAAAATATTAAAAAATAAAACCATTTTCTAAATTTTGTGACAACTTTTTTAATAAGTCAAAAAACTCTATCAAGAAAAATAATTCATCTAACCCTTATTTTTTAATATCAAGCTCATCAGCAAATATCTGTGCCTTTTTGAAATCTAATGTGCCCTCATAAATTGCACGTCCCGTGATGACACCCATGATACCTTCAGTCTCAATTTCACATAGTGACCTGACGTCTTCAAGATTAGCAACCCCTCCACTAGCGATAACTGGAATAGTAAGCTCTCTAGCTAACTCCATCGTTGCTTTGATATTGATACCGTTTAACATGCCGTCTCGGCTAATATCAGTATAGATAATAGCTTCAACACCATAACCCTCAAATTTTTTTGCTAAATCAATTACATCATGACCGGTAACTTTAGACCAACCCTCTACTGCAATCTTGCCATCTTTAGCATCTAATCCCACCATAATGTGACTGGGAAACGCATCACAAGCCTCATGCAAAAAACCAGGCCTCTTCACAGCTGCAGTTCCAACAATTACATAAGAGATGCCTTCTTCTAAATAGCGTTCTATAGTTTCAAGATCGCGGATACCACCACCTAACTGAATCGGAATTTTTCCATCAATAGCATCCACAATGTCACGAATTGCAAACTCATTTTTTGGTTTGCCAACAAATGCACCATTTAGGTCGACTAAATGTAAGCGCCGAGCACCCTGTTCCAACCAATGTTCAGCCATAGCACCAGGATTCTGTGAAAATACTGTGGCACTTCTCATCTCGCCTTGCTGAAGCCTTACACACTGCCCATCCTTCAGGTCTATAGCAGGTATGATCAACATTTTAAGTCTGGAGTAATAATAAGAAAATTTAAATCATAATCTGGTTAGGGCAACCTGAGAACATGTCCTAGCAAGGAAAAATTGGTTGCCATTGTGCAAAATTACTCAATAACGTCAGTCCAGCTGCATCACTTTTCTCGGGATGAAACTGTACAGCAAAAATATTATCCTTTGCCACTGCACAAGTAAATGGAAATGAATAAATACTTTGAGCAGCTACTGGCTTCTGATCAGCAGTTTCTACAAAGTAACTATGTACAAAATAAAAACGTTCATCTTTTGCAATACCTTCCCATATCGGATGATTATTTGATTGATATACCTGATTCCAGCCCATGTGTGGAACTTTCAGTTTCTGACCTTCAGCATCAATCATGGGTACGTTAGAGAATCGTTTTACTTTGCCAGGTAAAATACCTAAACCTTTAACTTCACCCTCTTCACTTTCCTCAAACAACATCTGTAAACCAATACAAATTCCCAGAAAGGGCTTATTTGCAGCTGCTTCCACAACAGCATCTCGCAAACCACGCGCATCCATCTCCTTCATACAATTTGGCATTGCACCTTGCCCAGGAAACACTACACGCGTAGCTTTTCGCACCTCATTCGAATCACTTGTAACAATAACTGAGGCGGAAGGTGCCACGAACTCAAAAGCCTTAGACACCGAGCGTAAGTTACCCATACCATAATCAACAATTGCAATATCAGCCATACTACAAAAAGAAATGAAAGAATTTACAATGAACCTTTAGTTGACGGAATTACATCAACTGCACGAGGATCAAGTTCTAGTGCGATACGTAATGCCCGACCAAATGCTTTAAATACAGTCTCTGCTTGATGATGAGCATTGTCCCCAGCCAAATTATCAATATGTAAAGTTACCAAAGCATGATTAACAAACCCCTGAAAAAACTCGTTGACCAAATCTACATCGAATTCACCAATGCGGGCACGCACGAATTTGATATTAAATTTCATACCGGGGCGCCCAGAAAGGTCTATAACTACCCGTGACATGGCCTCATCCAAAGGTACATATGCATGACCATAACGTCGCAACCCTTTCTTATCATCAATTGCTTTGGTAAATGCTTGCCCCATAGTGATTCCAATATCCTCAACTGTATGATGCGCATCTATATGTAAATCACCATTGGCAATAATCTTTAGATCTATCATTCCATGGCGCGCCACTTGATCCAACATATGGTCTAAAAATGGCACTCCAGTATCTAACTCGGCTTTTCCAGTGCCATCGAGATCAAGCTCAACACTGATCTTAGTTTCCAATGTATTACGAACAACTTGTGATTGGCGCATGAGTGTTTAAATATTTAAAAATTGAAAAATTAATTACCTGACTTTATGACACATTCTTGTAATGCTCCTAAGAACTGTTTATTTTCTTCAGGTGTCCCTATTGTTACGCGCAAACAGTTTTTTAGTAAAGCATGCGAGCCATCAAGATTTTTGATTAATATATTACGCTTTTTGAGTTCTAAAAATATTTGGCTCGCTTTATTAATACGAAATAAAATAAAATTTGCATCTGATGGAAAGGCTTCAACTCCATCTAGTAAATTTAAATACTTGCTCATCACTACTCGTTCGGCCTTAATTGCATCAGCTTGTTGCTGTAGAATATCAGGATAATGTAATATTTTTCTTACTACTTCCTGCGTTAGAACACCTACATTATACGGCAATCGAAGTTTTTCTAATTGTATTAACCATTCCGACCTACCTGTAAGCAACCCCAGCCTTAATCCTGCAAGTCCAAGTTTAGAGAGTGTACGCATCAATAGCAAATTGGGATATTTTGTTAGCTGGTCCATAAAGCTTGAATTGGCAAAAGCATGATAAGCTTCATCTACTACAACCATACCTGGTGCAGACTCAATAATACGTGTGATAGCTTCTGTATCAAATAAGTTACCTGTTGGGTTATTAGGATAGGCAATGAAGATTACTGCCGGTTGATATCTAGTAATAGCGTTTAGCATTAGATCTAAGTCTAGTGAAAAATCAGCTTTAAGTGGAATACCGATATATTCCATATTAGTATATGTGGCTATCATACGAAACATTGCAAATGCAGGCTCAACACTCATCAAAACGGCATCTGGTTTAGCTAGAGAGAGAGCTACAATCTGTATAATCTCATCCGAACCGTTTCCCAACAAAATATCCATCCCCCTAGGAATCTCCATCACCTCACGTAAAGAGGCTTTTAGTGAAATAGAATTTGAATCAGGATAACGATTAGCTGAGATAGTTGCGACAAGTTGAGCAATTTCTTCACGCAGAGTTTCAGGCAAAGAATAAGGATTCTCCATCGCATCTAGCTTTACCATACCGAATGACGGAGGCACCTGATAAGGTGAGAGCTCGAGAATTTCTGGACGGATCACGTGAACTAGTGAATTACGCATGATTTCTATGTTATGTCCACATAAAATATATTTATGAAAAATTATGCATTTAGCGCAACTTGTGGTTAACCCAAATAGCAGCTGTAAATAACAACATTGCACCGGCTTGATGAGATGCGGCTAATGGTATGGGTACAACCATTAATAAAGTAGCAATTCCCAAGCATATCTGAATTACCAACATAACTAGAAGTAAATTACAAGCCAAACGTGATGATCTAGGCAGTACAATTTGTCTAGATTTATACCAAAAAACTGGAACCAGTATTGCCAATACCCATGCAATCATCCGATGGTCAAACTGAACCGTTGCCATATTTTCAAAAAAATTCCGGTACCAGGGTTCCAGTATAAATATTTCTGGCGGTATAAAATGCCCATTCATTAAAGGAAAAGTGTTATAGGCTAAACCTGCACGAATGCCTGCTACGAAACCTCCTGATAAAACCATAAGGAAAATTATACAGATAAGAACCTGAATAAAACATTGCAAATTTTGAAGCCTTTTACTTCCATCTAAATTACTATCTGGGGCAAGCAAACTCAAAGCCACATGAAACATTGCAGCATAAATGATAAATGCCAAACTTAAATGGGCTGTTAAACGATATTGACTAACATGGGGATTATCTACTAATCCACTTTTTACCATATACCAACCCATCAATCCTTGTAATCCACCTAGTACAAAAATACCAGCAAGCTTCAAACCTAATGGTTGATCAATCTTCTTACGTATAAGAAAAAATAAGAATGGGATAAAAAACACCAATCCAATAACACGCCCTAGTAATCGATGAAAATACTCCCACCAAAATATACCCTTAAATTCATCTGCGCTCATACCCTGGTTGATTTTTTTGTACTGAGGCGTCTCATGATATTTCTTAAAAACTTCTTCCCAGTCACTCTCAGTAAGAGGAGGAATAGTACCTACAATGGGCTTCCACTCGACCATGGAAAGACCAGAGTCTGTAAGTCGCGTAACGCCACCAACAACAACCATGGCAAATACCAAAGCACAGCAAATTAACAACCAAATAGCGACAGGTTTTTGCATTTAGGTTTAAGGATTACTTCATTCGTAGTAGGCGTTGTCGATCACGCGCCCATTCTTTCTGTTTTTCAGATTCACGTTTATCGTGCTGTTTCTTTCCTTTACCCAAGCCAATCTCAAGCTTAATTTTACCAGCCTTGTAGTGCATATCTAATGGTACCAGGGTGTATCCAGCTCGCTCTACTTTACCAATAAGTCGTTTGATCTCTTCAGCATGCAATAAGAGCTTACGTGTACGAATTGGATCGGGATTTATATGAGTCGACGCAGTCGATAGGGGACTAATATTACAACCTATGAGGTATATCTCAGTTTTACGGACGATCACATAAGCTTCTTTTAACTGAACTCGCCCAGCCCGAATCGATTTAACTTCCCAGCCCTCAAAAGCTACGCCAGCCTCATATTTTTCCTCGATAAAATAATCGTGAAAAGCTTTTTTATTCTGAATAATACTCATGTGAAGGACGAAAACGAGTGAGTTTCGCGTGGGTTTGGTGTATTTTAACAGCTTTTCATTACTGTCTCTTATTGAGATGACAGCTTCACTCATGGCTGAAATCGAAAAATCAGTTATTGTAAATCACTCGGCAAGTCGTATGTTCACACTGGTTGATACAGTTGAGGACTATCCTAATTTCCTGCCTTGGTGTGGCGGATCATCCGTTACTATGCAAGAAAATGATGTCACTCATGCAACCATTAAGATTGATTATCATCATGTCAAGCACAGCTTTACTACTGAAAATACCCGTAAACCTCCTGAATTAATTGAAATGACGCTACTTGATGGCCCGTTTCAACATCTAGATGGGCATTGGCGGTTTATTCCTCTGGAAGAAAATGCTTGTAAAATAGAGTTTCGATTACATTATACATTCTCACATAAATTGTTGGAGCGCTTAGTTGGACCAGTCTTTTTCATAATTGCCAATAGCTTTGTAGATGCATTCATTAAACGTGCGGAAGACGTCTACGGACACTAGTGAGCGAGCTAATAGAAATCGAAGTAGCTTACGCACTTCCTGATAACCAAACTCTAGAGTATTTGAAAGTACCTTGTGGAACAACTGTAGCACAAGCCTTACAGCTCTCAGGAATCTGTAAGAAATTTCCAGAAATTCAACTAGACAGTAAAAACTTGGGTGTATTTGGCAAGCTAGTTAAGCCTGAAACAATCTTACAAAATCATGATCGTGTAGAAATCTACAGACACATAACTGTTGATCCAAAAGAAAAACGTAGAAAACGTGTGGAAAAGACTATAGCAAATAACAAAAAAAACTAACTATTATCTACAATATGATTTAATTTCTTTTTGTGCTTCTTTTATACCTTTCTGACGAGCAGCATCATCAGCACGAACAATTCCTCCTTTGCCATCAGCTACAGTTAATTTTGGAGCTTCCTGATATAGTTTCAATTTGCTTCGGGCGTAGGTACACTTCTCCTTTTTTTCTTTTATTTCCTTCTGTCGTTTTGCTTTTTCTTGTTCTTTTGCAGCAAGACGTTTTTTGAAATCTAACTCCTTATCGCTCAGGCTCTTATGTGACTCCTTAGTTTTATCGTCATCAGGTTGAGTAGGCCTCACCGGCGCTAATTTAATTTCCAGTTTTTTTTCAGTTTTAGCAGCCCCGGCTGGCGGGGGCTGATCTGTATATCGAGTTTTGCCATTATGGTCTACCCATTTATACAGTTCCCCATTGGCAACCATACTGAAAACAAATAATAAAATAGTAAAAATGATACGTAACATGGCTTTCTCCTGTTGTTAGCATAAGATGTGCTAACCACTGATAAGATTATCTATCGGCCTAACCTAGCAAATACTTCAGGCATAATCCGAATAAAATATCTCCTACCATCCTGAAAATAACGATATTTATTACTCTGGTCAATGAAATAAAGGAGGCTAATTCCAGCTTTATTCAACGGGCAAATTTGCCCTTAGCCGCATGGTTTAGCTATAATGCCTCTTTGTAAAGGATCATTATCATGCAACTGGCTCAGAAGGCATTAACATTTGATGATGTTTTGCTATTACCTGCTCATTCTGTGGTTTTACCTCGTAACGTAAATCTTTCCACCCAACTTACCCGTACGATCTCTCTTAATGTACCGATAGTTTCTGCTGCGATGGATACAGTTACAGAAGCAAAACTTGCTATTACCCTTGCTCAAGAAGGCGGTATTGGCATTATTCACAAAAATATGCCTGCTGAGCTACAAGCATCTCATGTGGCTAAAGTTAAACGATTTGAAAGTGGAATAGTAAAAGATCCTATAACAATCCCCCCTAAAATGACTGTACGAGAGGTTCTCAGTCTTACTCGTAAACATAAGATATCAGGTTTGCCAGTAGTTGAAGGACCTACGGTAGTGGGTATTGTCACTAATCGAGACTTACGTTTTGAAACTAATTTGGACCAGCCCATAAAAAATATTATGGTTCCAAAAGACCGGCTAGTAACAGTAAAGGAAGGTACTACTAGAGAAGAAGCAATGGCCCTATTGCATAAACATCGATTAGAACGAGTACTAGTAGTAAATGATGATTTTGAGTTGCGTGGGCTAATAACTGTCAAGGATATTACCAAAACGTCTGAACATCCAGATGCATGCAAGGATGAGCAAGGCCGATTACGTGTTGGTGCCGCTATCGGTGTAGGTGAAGGTGGTGATGAAAGAGCGGAGAAATTAGCTGATGCAGGCGTAGATGTAATCGTAGTAGATACTGCACATGGTCATACTCAAGGCGTACTCGACCAGATACTGTGGATTAAAAAACATCTTCCAAATATCCAAGTTATTGGAGGTAATATTGCTACTGCGGATGCTGCTAAGGCGTTAGCAGACCATGGAGTTGATGGTGTAAAAGTTGGAATCGGCCCTGGTTCTATTTGTACAACACGTATTGTTGCCGGGGTTGGTGTACCACAAATTACAGCAATACAAAATGTATCTTCTGCGCTAAATGGAACCGGTATACCAATGATTGCAGATGGTGGAATTCGCTATTCAGGTGACATTGCAAAAGCGATTGCAGCAGGTGCTAATTCGGTGATGTTAGGTGGTTTATTAGCAGGCACAGAAGAAGCGCCAGGTGATATTGAATTGTTCCAAGGACGATCCTACAAAACTTACCGTGGCATGGGATCACTATCAGCTATGCAACAGGGTTCTAGTGATCGCTACTTTCAAGATAATGAAAAAAATGCTGATAAGCTGGTTCCTGAAGGTGTAGAAGGTCGCGTTCCTTTCAAAGGCAGTGTGATAGCAGTAATTCATCAACTTATTGGTGGCGTACGTTCAGGAATGGGTTATCTGGGTTGTGAAACTATTAATGAAATGCATAAAAAAGCTGAATTTGTTGAAATTACCTCAGCCGGTATTCGTGAATCTCACGTCCATAACGTGCAGATCACCAAGGAGGCTCCAAATTACCATGTTGAATAGGGGTTAGCCCCTAAATGCGCCAGAAAATTCTGATCCTAGATTTTGGCTCTCAATATTCCCAGTTAATTGCTCGACGGGTACGAGAAACTAATGTTTACTGTGAGATTCACCCCTTTGATGTAACAAGCGAATTCATCAATGAATTCTCTCCTAATGGGATCATTCTATCTGGTGGTCCAGCTTCTACTACTAGCAATAAAACTCCTCGAGCTCCACAAATGATATTCGAGCTAGGCATTCCGATATTAGGTATTTGCTACGGAATGCAAGCTATGGCAGCACAGCTCGGCGGAACAGTTGAGACATCAAATATACGGGAATTTGGGTATGCAAAGATTCGCGTAAAGGAACAAACAGCTCTACTGAACCATAATTATGATCATATAGATGACAATGGTCACGAATTCCTGGATGTGTGGATGAGTCATGGTGACAAGGTCACCAAACCACCTACCGGCTTTAAGATTATGGCTAGCAATGATGCAGCTCCAATCGCTGCA
>Ga0265303_10002720_pt1 | contig 11001 bp, 8 predicted proteins | sample Helome_2_FD_192494 | JGI IMG/M metagenome (GOLD analysis project Ga0265303, IMG submission 192494) | Marine sediment microbial communities from subtidal zone of North Sea - Hel_20160317 (Illumina Assembly) | ecosystem: Environmental > Aquatic > Marine > Subtidal zone > Sediment ...
CCTCGGAGCGCGAACCTCGAGCCGGCCGGGCAAGGTGGCTCCCTTGAGGTAGTTCACCCAGTGGAGCTGGGCGTCGTCGGGAAGCAGGAAGTAGGGCATCGGCCCGGCTTCGTCGGTTGCGGTGCCAGGCACGCGCTGGACGCGTTCGTCGAAGAGGTCCCAGTCGAGACGGACGTCTTTGGGCAGGCCCTCCACCGGGTAGACGAAGATCGCGCCGATGATCGCGTTGGTGCCGTCTACTTGCTCATCCGGGGTGACGACACGGGTCATTCGGAGCCCGCGCCTCAGGAAGTGGATGCGGTCGAGGATCGGCTCGGGCTGGTTCCCGTCGATGGTAACCGGCGCACGCGTCGCTAGAAACTCGGCGATCTGGGCCAGCAAGGCATCACGCCGGTCAGCCGGGATCGGCTCGTGCGCCTGGATGTCGAGCTCGGTGAAGCGCGCGAGATCGAGCGGACGAACGACGAGCTCCTTTCGAACTTCAAACGGCTCGACGTAGAGGAAGACGTTCATCGGCGAGTCGAATTGCCGTTTCAAGGCTTTTCGATCGAATCGCGAATAGAAGGGATCGCTCCAGTCGAGCTGGAGTCGCTCCGCGGCCGCCAGGTATCGGAAGTCATTGACCGCAACGCCCTGGTGATAGACGACGAAGCCGATGTCGGCTCTTGCGTAGCCGTCCTTGGTGGGCGGGCTGATCACCAGAGCCTGCGGTTGGTTACGGAGGGGGTATCGCAGGACTACGAACAGCACCTCTTCGGTCTTCGACGTTGGTACGGGTTCTCCGCTGACCTCGTCGCGTTCCACCTTCTTGCGTCGCTCTGCGCTTTCGATGGTGCCGCGCAGTCGTCCACCATCTGCGAGAAAGACGAGCTCGAACGCGGCGGGGAGCGCCGCCGGACGGTCTTGCGCGCCTGCGGAAGCCTCAACAATCGATGGGAACTGCCCAAGCTCGTCGAACCCGATCTCGAGCTCCACGACGATCGCATCCTCCTCGATGAACGCTTCCATGATGGTGCTCGCCGTCATGGCGCGCGTCACGACGACGGCGTCCGCCAACGCGGTGCCAGGGAGCAGCGCAACCACGAAAGCCAGCAAAACCGATCTGCTCAGCGGCACGCCTTCACTCCCACCGCGCACTCGAGACGATCGACATTGGCCTTCATCACCGAAAGGAAATCCCCCCCGCCGACGGGAGGTTGGCCCGCGGGGTCGAACACGACGGTCGTGACGCCACGTTGGCTCAAACCTGCTTTCGTGGCCTCCAAGGGTGGGGCTTCCCAGAGCATCCACTCCGCGTCTCCCTCCTTCAGCATCGCATCGAGCTCTTTCCAATCGTCGCCGCTGAGCGTCTGGTCCGGTTCGAGGTGCAGGCTCTGAATCGAGAGGCCGTACGCGTCGGCGAGGTACGGATAGACAGGGTGAGAAGCCAGTAGCGGCCGTCCCTTCAAGCCCCTGCCCACGACTCGCAGTCGCGCGTCGAGGTCGAGGAGATCCTGCTCGAGCGTCTCGAACCCCGCGGTGATGCTGCTCTTTGCGTCCGGCAATCGCTGGATCAGCACGTCGCGAACATGGCTTGCCTGGCAGACCGCGAGCCGAAGGTCCAACCAGGTGGTGAAGGCCAGGTCCGAGTGGGCATGCGCTCCTTCGGGGCCATGCTGATGACGGATGCTCTGCTCGGTGTGAAGATAACCGTCGCGACATCCGTCTGCCGTGACCAGGATTCTCGCCCTGGGAAGCGTGGCGTAGCGCGTCCAGTGTGCGTAGCCCGCTCCGTTCAGGAGGATCAAGCTTGCCGCTTGGAAATCCTGCACCGCGTCGGCCGAAGGCTTCCAGAACGCAGGGTCGATTCCCTCCGGCACGGGAAACACGACCTGAACACCGGCGGGCGCCATCCGCCGCGCGAAGTAGCTGAGCGGGTAGTTGACCGTGTAGATGGCGAACGAGTCGGCACGCTCCGACTTCGTATCCTGCTCGGGCGCGGCTCTCTTCGAGCAACCCAGCACGAGCGCGATGACGGTGGTCATCATTACGACGGCGCCTGCCCGCCCATGCTTCCCGATCCGCATCAGGACCCCCTCAAGATGAGATTCTGAAGCCATGTTTCTCCGTACTGCGCCATCACAATTCCAAAGACCCCCGCGATGAAAGTGCTAGCGCCGACCATGATGACGATCTCCGACCCCATGATTTGTGCAGCCTTCCATCGGCTGCAACCGAGCCGCGTCATGGTGCGAAGCTCCTCGGCCCGGAGCCTCCAAGAGAGCACCATCACCAAAACAAACATGACTGCAGTGGCCAAGCCCACCGTCCAGACGACGATTTCCAAAATGCGCTCGAAGCGAAAGATCTGCTTGTTCAACGAGTCCACGACTCGAGCCGGACGAACGAGTTGCCGTGTCTCGGCATCGACATAGCGGCCACGCAGCAGAACGCCGGACTTTTCATCATGGGGCACCACGATGGCCGCCGTCACGGGGTAGCCCGATGCGTCCCCATGGAAGTGAAAGCTGTCGACGTTGGATTCGGTGATCTCGTTGTACTGGAGGAGCTTCGCGTTGGCCGTGACCGTGCCCTCGCCGCGCTTGAGCACAACGTCGGCCCCCGCGCCCACGAGGTCTTGGTGACCGTGTCCCAGGCCTTCGGCGACCCATGCGGTTCTGACGTCGACGAAGACCGCCTCGTCATCGGGCCCATAGCTCGACTCGAGGACACCGACGACGTGGAGCTTCAAAGGATAGACCCCCGCCAGGTCGAACAGCGTCGAAGGGGAGGTCAAGAGCGAGTCGCCCGGACTCAGACCGGTCGCCTCGGCGGCCGAGGCTCCCAAGATGCAGTCGCCCATCATCGCGAGTCCTCGGCCGTCCGCAATGTGAAGCTCTCGGAAGGGGAAGTAATCCAGGCTCGTGCCCACCAGTGCAAACCCGCGTGCCTGCAAGCCTGTGCGAATTGGAATCCCGAGCGCCAGCCCTGTCGCGTGAATCGCATCGACGTCAGCCTCGGTGATCGGCTCGGTGCCCTTCAACTGGAAGTAGAGCGTTTCGACGACCAAATCGAGACTGCTGCCCTTCTTGCCGAGCAAGAGCGGCGTCGCCTCGGCGCGAGAGAGCAACGACTCTTGCGTCGCACGACTCATCGCACGCATGAGCAAGGGCAACCCCAAGAACACCGAAAGCGACAGCACCAGCAATAGTGTCTTGGCGCGGTGGTGGCGAAGGTAGCACCAGGCGAGGTGGAGGCTGTCTCTCATCGACTCATGCCTCGGCGCGGCCCAACGCTTCCACGTCTACGATCTGCGCAAACTGATCGAGCAGCCCATGATCATGGGTCACCATCAGAAGCGTGGTCGAACGGGCTTCGCACTGCTCGAACAGGAGATCGAGCGCCTGCTGCTTGGTGGTGGGGTCGAGGTTTCCGGTCGGCTCGTCTGCGAGGATCAGCTTCGGCGCGGTGACGAGGGCACGAGCAATCGCAACGCGCTGCCGCTCGCCTTGCGACAGCTCGCTCGGGCGCCGGCCGAGCAGACCTGCCAGGCCCAGGTCCGAAGCCAGTCCACGAGCGCGTGATCGCACCGAAGCGTCCAAGCGCAGCTCGGGGTGAAGCCGGTACGGGTAGAGGATGTTACCCAGCACGTCGAGGTACTCCAGGAGCAGAAACTCCTGAAAGACGAAGCCGATCGTGGTGATTCGGAACGAACGCCGCGCCGCTGGTGACAAACTGTCGACTCGAACGCCGGCCGTGCTGACCTCGCCGGAACCAGGACGGTCGATGCCTGAGATCAGATTCAGGAGCGTGGTCTTCCCCGAGCCGCTCGGCCCAATCGCTGCCGCCCGCGTCCCCGCCGTCACGGTTAGATGAGCTACCTCGAGGGAGAAGCCCCCCTGTGGGTATTCGAACCGGACATCGCGAAGAGAGATCACAGGTTGGCGAATGTAACCCACAAAAACCTGGACTCAACGCGCGCGCTGGCTCCCTCAGAAATGGTAGGCCCCGGCCAAGGTCGCGCTCACCTCGTGCGTGACGATGTCGTCGGTCGGGATGCCCGCATAGCCAAGCTCGAGGTCGAGGCTCCAGCGTGGGTTGAAAAAATAGGCCCCGCCGATGACCGCGCCGATTCCAAACGACATGATGTTCCGTTCCCCCTCCTGCTCCTCTCGCTCCTTTTCGAAGACGCGGATGTTCCAGGTGAGAACGAGGCCGATGAAGCCTTCCCACCGCCCTTTTCGGAAGAGTCCTTTGAGAATGAAGTCGAAGGGCGTGTCGAATCGTTCCTTCGAGAAATAGAATGGCTTCGCAATGGTGAGCCCGAGGTGCCCGGGAATCAGCTCTCGATCATAGGAGATCACGAACCCACCGAGATGCTCGATGGTCCTGAGCGGCTCCCCGGTCGTGGCGGAGTCGCGATCGCGAAGAATGTGAAAGGTGTACGCGCCCCCGAGCGTGACCGCGTTGAGGCGCTCTTTCTCCTCAACCTCGGGCTCTTCAGTTGCTTCGTCGGGTTCGGGTTCCGCTGCAGATGAATCCGCCAGGGACCATGCCAACAACAACGCTCCCAAGGCGACGGTCCTAGTGGCCGTCCTGATCACCGTTCATTCCTGCTTCTCATGGGTCCCGTACTGCTTGTTGATCTCGTCGTAGACCGGTTGAAGCACCTTCTTCATGTCGAGCTTGCCGCCCGAGATCTCGGGCGAGTAGGGAATCCTCTTACTTTGATCGGGTAGCTGTGGCTTCTCGGTGGCGGGCGGGGGCCACACATCCTCGTCCACGATCGCCATCCGCACGCGGATCTCATCCCTGGTGATGTTCCAGACCATGTAGTCGATAGAGAGACTCAAGGGACCGTCGTAGGTGGTGCGGATGCGATCGTTGATCGACGCCGTCGTGTCGAAATCCTTGAAGAAGTGATAGGCGACCGCCATCCGAGGCTTGATGATCGACATCACCTTCCCAAACGCTTCGGGCGCAGTGTGAATCTGGGTGCCCACGGCGAGGGCGCTCTGCGGCGTGAACTTGAACTTCTCGATCAGGTTTGGAACGGCAATGAAGCACTCGTGAATCGCCAGATCGGCACCCTTCGCGTACTTCGCGTACCACTTGTTGGGGTAGGTATCGCCGCCAAACACAAACTTGAAACCGTTCCACTCGACCACGAAGCTTACGGGGCCGTCGAGGGAGTGGATGGCGGGGAAGGACCGAATCGTCACGTCGTTTTCCTGGTAGACGATCTCGTTCATCCCCATGTAGTCGAACTCGGTGACGTCCAAGTGATATCCTCGCGGGTCGGTTAGCCCTTGGCGGCCGTCGAGGTCCCAGGTGAGCGCTTTTCGCAAATGGTCGAGCGCATACTTCGTGCCTCGCTCGGGCGTTTCGGCGTTTGGCCCCCAAACCCGTAGCGGCTTCTGACGGCCGGCCAGCGCACCGCCGACGAACAGGGCGTCGAGGTCACCGAAGTGGTCGGTATGCAGGTGGCTCAAGAAGACCTTGTCGAGGTAGTTGTAGGGGATCTGAAGTGCTGCGATGCGCTCGGCCGATCCAGTCCCGATGTCGAAGATGAATTTGTCGCCGTTCCCCAGCTCGAGGAGCCAGCACGACGCCGCCTGCTTCGGACGCGCGGTCGGCATGCCCGTGCCGCATGCGATCAAACGCATCTCGTCCGATCCAAGGTCCTCGCTGTTCGGCGCATAGAAATCACGAGCGCGCGTCCTGACCGGAGAATAGGGCCCCGCCGCGTTGACGTCTCCAGGTGCTTCATCGGTCTGCTCGCCCACTTGGTCGTCTTGCCCCGTTTGCGCTTGCTGTGCTTGCTGCGCTTCCGGTTCGTCAGGGGTCTGTGACTCAGGCTTGCGCTCAACTGGCGTGCAACCGATCATGGTGCCGCTGATCCCCGCGAGGATCGCGACGATCAACACCTGTGCGGCTGCCTCTTTGATACCTGCCATGGAACTACTCCTCGCTGTTGGTTGCCAAAAGATGCCCGAGGTTCCACTACGAAGCGACAGCCGATTCTTAGTCACTTCGCCACCTTGGGAACGATATCGAGCACGCCGTTCTCTTCCTTGTACCGCTTCCATAGCGCGACCATTTCTTCGAGCCTGTCGGGTTGCTCGGCGCTGAGGTCATGCACCTCCGCCGGATCCTTCGACAAGTCGAACAGCTCCCACTCGCCCGTGCCGAGGGGCTTGGGCATCCGGACAATCTTCCATTGCCCATCCACGAAGGCCTTGAAGCTGAAGAGCTCGTAACCCACCCGGTCGGCCCCTGCATAGGCCGAATCGCTCTGGCCTGAAAACAGGTCGAGCACCGATTGGCCCTGCATCGGCAGCACTTCCCGACCCTCGATGACATCGGGCTTCGTGGCGCCTGCAACCTCCAGCAGCGTCGGCATGATGTCTCGAACATGAACGAACGAGCGGTTCATGGCGCCAGGCTTTACCGGCTTGCCTGCGACCTTGACCAAAAGCGGCGCCTTGATGCCTCCTTCGGTCGGGTAGGCCTTGAACATGCGGCTTGGAGACATGCTCGCCTGCGCCCAGCCCGGACCCATCTCAACATAAGAATTCGGAAGACCACGATTGTCGACGTTGTTGTCAAACGAACCGAGGAACTCTTCGGTCTGGCCGGGGTACGCAGTGGGCAAGGATCCGTTGGCGCCGTTGTCCGACATGAAGACGATCATCGTGTTGTCGTACTCGCCAATCTCTTTGAGGTAGTCGAACACGCGTTTGATCTGCTCGTCCATGTAATCGACCATCGCCGCATAGACCTCCATGTCGCGCGCCGCCTCTAGACGGTCCCTCGCCGACATGTTGTCCCACGCTTGAACGGTCGGCAATCGAGGAAAAGGAACTGCGTCGGTCGGGACGATGCCGAGATCCTTCAAGCCTTGGAGCCTGGTTTGCCGAAGCGCGTCCCAGCCCTGGTCGTACTTGCCCTTGTACTTGTCGATGTACGCTTTGGGTGCGTGCAATGGATCATGAGGAGCCGTGTAGGAGAGGTAGGCGAAAAAAGGCTGGTCATCGCCGCGACGCTGCTCGATCCATTCCAGGATTCGATCGGTGTAGTAGCGGGTCGAATAGAAGTCGTTGGGTAGTGATTCGACTTGTTTCCCGTTTCGCCGATAGACCATGGCTTCGGGCGGGGTGAGGGGCCTGCGGTCGTTCCAGTGACTGCCGCCGCCTTGAAGAAGAACGAAGGTCTCTTCGAACCCGCGCGCATGCGGGCTCGTCTTCTCCTCCGCGCCCAGGTGCCACTTGCCCGCCATGTACGTGTGGTATCCAGCTCTCTGCAGCACCTCGGGTAGGGCGGCGACCTCGAAGTTTAGATAGCCAGCGTACCCAGGAATCCCGTCCATTTCAGGTGTCTTGAACTCCCCCATCGTACCGAGGCCTGCGCGATGGTTGTCCACGCCTGACAGCAAGACCGAACGCGTCGGCGAGCAAGTCGGAAGGACGTGAAAGTTGCTGAGTCGCAGGCCTTCCTCCGCCAACTGATCGAGGGCCGGTGTTGCAATCTCCCCTCCAAAGGCGCCGATGTCGGAGTACCCAAGGTCGTCGGCCACGATGAGCAGAATGTTGGGTCGCTTGCCGAGCTCCGTCTTCGAGGTCGTCTTGCAGCCCGTGGACGATAAAACCGCCGCCAGGAAGACAATGAACGTCATCAGGGTGCCCACTGGTCATACTCCGCAGTTGCGTCGATGCATGTCGATCCCACGTGGATAGCCCCTTCGAAAAGGGGACAGTCGTCTTTTTTCCACCCTTACTTGAGGTTGTACTTCTTCTTGTAGTCGTCGAGCCATCCCTTGTTCACTTCGGTCATGTCGAGGCGCTGGTCGATGAGCTCTTTCCAGACGGTCTCGGGCTTGCGGTTCGGGTCGGGCTCGAGACCCTTCTTCGTTCCTTCGACGTCCCAGGCGTCATCGGTGGACACGGCCATGCGCTCCTCGACGCCCTTCCTGGTCAGGTTCCAGACCATCATGTCGGTCGCCATCGAGAGCGGGCCGTCATAGGTCTCGCGGATGCCGTCGTAGATGCCGTAGCGCGTGCCTTCCTCGTCGAAGAAGTGGTAGGCGATTGCGTGCTTGGGCTTGATCATGCTCATGACCTTGCCGAAGGCCTGGGCCGACGTGTGGATGTCGGTGTTCATCATGATCGTGCGGGAGGGCGGCTGGTTGTAGTACTTGCGGAGCTGCTCCGCGGTCAGCATCGCCTCGTGAATCACGATGTCGGCGTTCTTGGCGTACTTGATGAACCAGGTGTTGGGGAAGGTGTCGCCGCCGAAGACGACTTTGTAGCCCTTCCACTCGAGCGAGTAGCTCACCGGGCCGTCCCCAGCGTGGATGGCCGGCCAGGAGCGAATGATCACCCCGTTCTTCTTGTAGACGACCTGATTCACGCCTTTGTAGTCGAATTCATGCGCGACGATCTTGCCGGGAATCGGATTGATCTTGGCGGCGCGCGTCATGTAGTCCCAGTTGTACGCCTTGAGGAAGTGCTCGACGAAGTAGGCGGTGCCCATGTCTTTTCTAGAACCGCTCGGTCCCCAGATCTCCAGCGGTGTCGTCCGGCCACCCGTCCAACCGCCCGCCCATAGCGCGGCCAGGTCACCGACGTGGTCCGTGTGCAGATGGCTGGCGAACATCTTGGTCAACATGTCGGCGGGAATCATCAGGGACATGACGTTCGCCATCGACCCCGTGCCGAGATCGAAAATGAACTTGTCGCCATTCCCCAGCTCGAAGACCCAGCACGACGCTGCCTGGCCGCGCCGCGCCGCCGGCATGCCCGTGCCGCAGGCGATGATCCGAATCTCGTCTTTGCCGAGCGCCTCCGTCCCCGGATAGTAGACGTAGCGGTCGGGCGCGGTCCCCACCGGGGACTTCACCTTGCCGCCTGCGGCGCGAGCCACCTTGGGCTCGTCAAAGCTCAGGCCAATGAAGTAGCCGACGGTCATCGCGGCGAGTGTGAGCGCCAAGGCGCCCATTGCAGTTCGTCCTGATCGCATGGGACCCTCCTAGAGCCAAGACCTTACAGAGTTGCTTGTCCTGGTCAAGACACAAGTGTATGGATGGTACAGTCATGCCGGCGAAGAAATCCCTAACCAAGGACGACTGGCTGAAGGCAGCCATGGAAATGCTCCGCACCCAGGGCATCGGGGGCGTGCGCGTGCTCTCATTGGCGAAAAAACTGCGCGTGAGCCGGGGAAGCTTCTATTGGCATTTCGAGCATCTGCAGGATTTGAAGGATTCGATGCTTCACTGGTGGGAGCGGGAGATGACCGATTCGGTCATCCAGCTTGCGAATGCTGCCCGGGGCGGCGCGCACGAACGCCTCATCGCGGTTGGGGAAGACGTCCTGATAGCCGGTCGCAACCGATACGACGTGGCGGTCCGTTCGTGGGCACACGGCGACAGGAAGGCAAAGAGGGTGGTACGACGGGTCCTCCGCAAGCGCTTCGACTACGTTACGAGCCTATTTCGGGAGGCGGGCTTCGCCCCAACCGAGGCGCGGGCCCGTGGAGAGATGATGGCCACCTACATCATGATGAGCGAGGAAGCCGACTTCAGCGACAGGCCGCTCGAGGAACGACTTCGCTTCCTCAGGCGCCAGGTGCGTGCCCTCATGAGTTAGGAAAGATCCAATGAACAAACGACAGCCGCCATTCCATCGATTCTACGGACTCCTCATCCTGCTCGCCTGCGCATGCGCGTCGCGTGGGCCTGGAGCCGACGAGCCTTGCTCCACCTATTCGGTCAGCGACAAAGATTTCAAATTCAAGGCCCAACGGGCCAACGTGGAAGTGAAGTGGTTCGAGGAGTGGACCTCTCGACACGGCGAGACCCTACCCGAGCCGCTCCCCCCCCAGGAGAACTGGCAGCACCCGATTCTCTCCAACCGCTATGCCGGGACGATGCACGAGGACAGCTTCGCGACCGACGTGAGCCATTTCCCAGGGCCCATCCCCGCCAACACCAAGGTCGGCTACTTCCACGTGCTGGAGAAGGGCAAGCATCTCTCCGGGATGGCGCCGTTGTACACCTTCCTCGACGACCAAACAGTCGTGACGATTTCGTTTGGGCGGGATGCGGCGACCCTGATCGTGATCGACATCTCCAGTCCGCCACCCAGAGTGCTCGACTCCGTCAAGATCCCCGGTCGAGGGAACAAGATGCGGCAGGTCGCTGGCACGAAGGGGCGAATCGCGGTCTTTCGCGACACGTCGGGTGGCGCCTATTCATACTTGGCTAGCAATGGCGACGTCTACGTCCCCGGCGCCAACGACGCAATCGTCCGTATTCCGATCCGGAACCGCAGGGTCGTTCGCGACCAGATGCAGTACCTGAACCTGGGCATCGCCGTCGAGAAGGGCACCATCGTCGAACAAATCCTTGGCAAAAAGCCGAAGGACAACAAGCTAACGGCCATCATGCCCGATGCAGACGGCCGGGTTTGGTTTACCTCGAAGTACGGCGTGGTCGGCGTGATCGATACGCTCGGCGAAAAGACGGAGGATGGCTGTCCTCGCATCTACGCTAGCGCGATTCAACTCTTTGCGGCCGAGGACAAGATCCGACAGCTCTTCGTGCCGCTTCCAGAGGGTTCGGAGGAGTTTTTCGCTGACGCCGCGAAGGCTTTGGAGGAACAGGACATCGACGAGTACCCCGAGATCCGGAAACGCTTTCGGGAGCTGTTTCTCGGCGAGAAATCGGGTTTTGCCGAGCAGATCCAGAACTCGTTTTCCGTCGGCCCCGACGGCGTCTACATCGTGTCGAACATGGCGCTGTACAAGCTCCGCTTCGACACCGAGACGAAGAAGATCGAGCTCGACACGAGCTGGAAAACAACCTACCCGCAGGGCGACCTCGTCTACGACAACGATCACAAGATTAAGCCAGGCCACCTCAATGACGGCAGCGGGACGACGCCGACGTTGATAGGCGACCGGTTCGTTGCGATCGTCGACAATGGTCCAGAGTACGTGCACCTGAACGTGTTCCGCCAGAACGAC
>Ga0265303_10002721_pt1 | contig 10996 bp, 8 predicted proteins | sample Helome_2_FD_192494 | JGI IMG/M metagenome (GOLD analysis project Ga0265303, IMG submission 192494) | Marine sediment microbial communities from subtidal zone of North Sea - Hel_20160317 (Illumina Assembly) | ecosystem: Environmental > Aquatic > Marine > Subtidal zone > Sediment ...
CATGTCGCGGAAGCACAAACGCCTGACTCACTTCTTTGCCCTTAATCTTGGCGGTTACAAACATTCCCGGCCTTAGACGCAAAGCGTTTATGTTTTCTCCGGAGTCTGAGGTCTCGTCAACTTCGACAATGACCGGCAGGGTGCGGGTTTTGTCATCCATCTGCGCTTTGACCCTTGTCACACGCCCATTCCAGGTCATCAGGGCGCCTTGAATCTCAAAAATCACGTCCGCCTCAATGCGGGCATCCCCATTCAACTCCGTTGGCAGCCATTTAAAATCTTTGACCGGAATCCGCACCTCGACCTCCAGCTCGCCGGCGCTGTATATTCTGCCCATACTCTGTCCAATGGTCACATGTTGTCCGACTTCAATTGTTTTTGCGAGAACCCAGCCGTCAAAAGGTACGACAATAGCCGATCTTTCAAGATCCAATTGGGCTTCCGCAAACATCACCCTGGTCATGTCTCGCTGCGCCAGCAACTGCTCTTTTTGGGGCCCGGTCAGGGCCAGCTGATTTTCAAGGGTCTGCAACTGCTGCTGGCTTGCCAGATATTGCTGCTCGGTCTTGTCCAGGGTCGACTGGGCGATGACCTTTCTATCAATCAGTTTTTTCAATCTGAAATACTCACTTTTGGCGAGCGCAACGTCCGATTTTGAGATGTTGATGCGTGCCTGTAGATTCAAAACCTCCTGTTCAAGACGTTTGATCTCTGCCTGCGCCTGTTTGATTTGGACGTTGGCACGTTGCACTTCCAGTTCGTAAGTCCGCGGATCAATCTGGATCAGCCGGGTTCCCTGGGTGACAAAATTTCCTTCTTCAAAGGTCGGGTCGGTCGCGACAATCTGGCCCCGAACTTCGGCTACCAGCAGGAGTTCTTCACGCGGTTTAACCGTACCGTAAGCCTCGATAACCATCTGTACTTTTTCGGCTCGGGCTGCAAATACTTCAACCAGACGGCCCCTATCTTCAACAACGCGGCGCTCTGCTTTGGGTCGCATGATAACCAGAACGGCAGCAATGATAATTGCGGCCAGTATAACGGCAAATACCCGAATTGCTTTAAAGGCGGCCCCTTTTTTCATAGTCACAGCCTTCCGTTGAAAGAGTTGACTGAAAAATGAATACGCGCAAATGATACCATAAAAAAGTTAATCTGAAGTAATCCCGCAACCTATTCGCCTTTTAGGATCATCAAATTATTACCTGTCGGGTATTAACGCATTTTCGCTGGTTAAACAATTAAATTTCAGTTTACAGATGGAAGCAAAAAAATAGCCGTCTGCTGGCACCATTCACACAGACGGCTACATAAAGGCTCCCACAACTAGAAACGATCATTTACCTTCCTGGATTTTTTCAGTCAGGACCGGCACGAAATCAAGAAGGTCTTCGACAATCCCGACATCTGCGATCTGAAAAATGGGCGCCTTGGGGTTCTTGTTCACCGCGACAATAAAGGGATTGCCCTTGATGCCGCCCAGGTGCTGAAAAGATCCGCTGATGCCCAGCGCCATGTAAACTTTGGGTTTTACCGTCTGCCCGGAAGTCCCGACCTGACGTGGCTTTTCTAGCCATTTGGCATCAACAATCGGTCGGGAGCAGGCAACAACACCTCCCACGGCTTCAGCCAGTTCTTCAGCAATTTCAATGTTATCCTGATCTTCGATGCCGCGGCCGACTGAAACCAGAATATCCTCTTTGGTAATGTCCACATCGCCGATCTCGGCCTCAACCACTTCCAGAAACCGCCGACCGACGGTTAACTCACCGATCTCCGATGATTTATCGATAACCTGCCCGGTGGCTGATTTACTTTCATCCGGTTGGAACACGCCCGGACGTACGTTAATAACAGCACCGGCGGAGATATTCGCCATTAAATGGGTGCTGACCTGCCCGCTGTACTCCTGGCGAATAACTTTAAGGTTATCCCCGTCTAAACCTTCAAAGCCGGCAGCATCAGACACAAACACCGAATCCAGTTTAATCGAAAGCCCGGGAGCAAGGTCCATACCAAAGGTATCATGCGGAACGAGCACAACCGCTTCTGCCGGTAAAACAGCGACCAGCAGCTTGCGAATGGCTTCAGCATTTGGATAGGCCAGGGCCTCGTTGTCAAACTTCCACACTTCCGAATAGGAGGCAGCCAGGTCATTGCAGACCGCATCCAGATCAGCGCCGGAGCCGGTTACAATTGCGGCTGGTGATGCGTCCGGAAAAATATTGCGGGCTGCGGAAACAAGTTCTAAAGCCGTGTCATCGGCAACACCATTTTTATGTTCAATATATGCAAAAACCTGTGCGGCCATTATTTTATTCCTCCTTTGGCTTTTAATAGGTCAATCAGTTTTTCGGCAATTTCCTCGCTGCTGCCTTCAAGAATTTCAGCGCCCTCGCCGAGCTCCGGAACGAAATAATCGACCCGTTTGACCCCGGCGCCGGATTCACCCACATTGGCCGGGTCAAGGCCCAGGTCAGAGGCACCCCAGATCGGGATGTCCACTGAAGCGACTTTGCGGATGCCGCGAATGCCGACATAACGGGGCTCGTTAATCCCGGTCTGAATGGAAAGTACGCAGGGCAGCGCAATTTCGTTCATTTCCTGATCGCCGCCTTCGATTTCCCGGCCGACTTTGAGCTGACTTTCGTTTAAAACTTCAATGGAATTAACGACCGAAGCATAGGGCATATCCAGCATGGCGGCCAGCATGCCGCCAATCTGGCCGGCACCATCATCCGCCTGTGCGCCGGTCAGGATCAGGTCATATGTCCCCTTTTCGACCACCGCCTTCAAAATAGCCGCGATACCCTTTCCGTCTGACCCCGCAAAGGCATCATCGGAGATCAGAATCCCGTTATGCGCGCCCATGGCCATTTCTCTTCTGACGACCTCTTCAGATTCCTCGTCTCCCAGGGAAACCACCGTAACCGCACCGCCCACTTTGTCCACGATTTGAATGGCCTCTTCGACCGCATAATTGTCCCACTCGTTTACCGAGTAAACCAGATCATCGCGTTCGATATCCGACCCGTCCCGGTTGACTTCGATTTCATTTTCCGCCGTGTCCGGAACCCTTTTGACACAAACCAAAATTTCCATACCATTCCTCCGGAAGGTTGTTAATCGTTATTGGTTATTTGTTATGGGTTATGGGTTAACAGAGAACAGAAAACAGAGGACAGATAAAAAACAGGCTCAATTTGCCTTTTTGATTTATTCTGATCTCTGACTTCTGTCATCTGTCCTCTGACCTCTGTCTTCTGCCATCTGTGTTCTGGCTTCTGTCTTCTGTCCTCTGTCTTCTGTCCTCCGGGATCAGATGCTGGGCGATGAGCTCTGTCAGATCCAGCACTTCCATCTGTCCTTCCAGACCGCTGACTTTGATGGCGTCTTCAATATTCACCAGGCAAAAGGGGCAGGCGGTGACAATGACATGGGCTCCTGACTGTTGGGCCATTTCCACCCGCAGCACGCCCATGCGCTGTTCTTCCTCAGGCTCATAAAAGAGCATCAGTCCGCCGCCGCCGCAGCAGAAAGACCGATCCCGGCAGTTGCCGGTCATTTCAACCCGTTTGATACCCTTAATTGAATCAATGGCCTGCCGGGGGTCATCATAGACATTGTTGTGCCGGCCCAAATAACAGGCATCATGATATACATAAATTTTAGTGGGATCTTCAACTGCTTTGAGCCGAATTTTGCCGGATTGGACATGCCGCACAACCATCTGGCTGATATGTTCCACCGGCGGCAATTCGGTATAGTCCTTTTTCAGGGCATTGAATGCATGCGGATCGGCGGTCACAATGTGTTGCACGCCCGAATTCAAGATGGCCTCCGTATTGTGATCCCTTAAGTCCTGATACAGCATCTCTTCACCGAAGCGCCTGGCTTCATGCCCACTGTCCTTTTCCGCTTTGCCGAGAATGCCGAAATCAATTTCAGCCGCATTCAGAATTTGTGCGGTGCAGCGCGCAATTTCCTGCATGCGGTCATCGAATGAAGAAATGCTGTCCACAAAATAAAGGGTTTCGGCCACAGTACCCTTTTCAAGAATTTTGACACTACTGCCTTCAGCAAGCGCTTTGATCCAATCTGTGCGCTTTCTTTCCATCTTGCCCCAGGGATTGCCGCGCTTTTCAAGCGCGCCCAGCGGTTTTTGCAGGGATTGAGGTACCAGACCCTCATCGACCATGCCGCGTCGCAAATCCACCATCTTATCGATGTATTCAATCCCCAGGGGACATTCCTGTTCGCAGGCGCCGCAGGTGGTGCATGACCAGATTTCATCCTCATCATAAATATCACCGATCAACGGTTTGGCCTCTGCGCCGTTGCCGCCGATCAGCGGATAATGTTTAAAGGCATAATCGCGCCCTTTGATGGATATAAAGCGCGGTGACAGGGGGCGCCCGACGGCATTGGCCGGGCAGCGGTCGGAACAGCGCCCGCAATCCGCGCAGGAATAAAAATCGAGCATGTGCTTCCAGGTAAAATCCTCAAAGACTTTGACACCGAAAGAATCCAGATCATCGAGCTGCTCATCTGATATGCCGTAGCGCACCGGCTTGACATTACCTTTTTCAACCCGCATGAAAAACACGTTGAAAATGGAGGTAATCACATGGAAGTGCTTGCCCAACGGCAAAAAGCACAGGAAAAAGAAAAAGGTCAGATCATGGATGAAATAGGTGATCAGATGCGTATTCTGCAGTGCCGCCTGAGAGAAACCGCTTAGCATATGGCTGAAGGTCCAGGCAAGGCTCAAAGGGGCCGGGAATTCAGTATGTAGGCCCTTTTGGGTCTGAGCGGCTACCAGACTGGCTTCAAATATACTTTCCGAGATCATCAAGGTTGAAATCAAACCGAGGACAAAGATCGCCTCAGTGGTATGATCTTTCCCGTAACGAGGCGGCACAACATAGCGTGCGGGTTTAAAAATTCCTCTGCGGACGGCGGCGATCGCACAGGCAATTAAAATCCAGGTTGCGGCGTAATCTTTCAGCACGTTGTAAATCTGTCCAAAAATACCGCTGAATCCGGGCAGGATAAAATTTTCGGAAAAACCCTGTATGACCAACTGAGTTGAGCGTGCGCCCAGGATAATAAAGCCTGCAAATATAAAGATATGTATAATTCCGGCCAGCATGTAGCGGGGCTGACGCCACTGGGCCAACCATATTTTTAACGTCAGAAAAATTCGATGCCCGATGCAGCAAAAGCGCTCATCGGGTGCAGCTTTGACCAGGGGCGTGATCCTGCGGATCATAATGAAGGCGAAAATGGCTATGCCGACAACCGGTATGAAGATAGAAAAAAGTATCGTCGGAATACCGAATATCGAAGCAGCAGCCGGTGAAATCAATGCGGATTCCATTATTTAGGTATTTTCCATTTTTTGTATCTTAACAAATCACTGTTGCTTACAGTGGGTGACAGCGTCTAAACCAAAGGAGCATGCATATCACGAATGAGCCCCTCAGGCAATAGGGCTCTACAGGTTCAGAGGTTGGATAACAGAAGACAGAAGTCAGATGTCAGAAAACAGAAACCATGAACCTTTGAACCCGGAACTCTGAACCTATAACCCTGAACTCGGCATTATTTCCCCCCGAAGGCATCTTCGGAAATATCAATAACCGAATTGTCGGCGGTCATAATCACATTCATTTTGCCGATGCTGACCGGCAGAATCGAATTCACGAAAAATTCGGCACTTTTAATCTGGCCTTCATAAAAGGCCACGTCTTTTTTTCGGGCACCGTTTTTCAGATTTCGCGCCGCAATGGAAGCCCGCCACAACATCAACCAGGCAAAAACCACATCACCGCATACCTCCATAAAGGAATAAGCGTGGGCAAAGGCGTTCATGCGGGTATCGGGTAACATCGCCGCCTGACCGATATTCATCATCACTTCACCCAGCTTGTTGACAGCGGCTTCCACTTTACCGGCGATACTTTCCAGGTTCGAAAAGGTCTTGGCGACAGTTATTGTCTGCTGGATCTCTGCTAAAAGATCCATAACCGGCTTGCCCTGATTCATACCGAGCTTGCGGGCCAGCAGATCCATGGCCTGAATTCCATTGGTTCCTTCGTAAATCTGCGTAATCCGGCAGTCGCGCAACAGCTGTTCCATGGGGTATTCTCTGATGTAGCCGTAGCCGCCGTAAACCTGAACCCCCTGACTGCAGACCTCGAAGGCTTTGTCCGTCACATATCCCTTGGCGATTGGGATCAGCAGGTCGATCAAGCCCTGCAATTTGGCCTTTTCCGCCTCTTCATCACAGATTTGAAATTTATCCTCACAGTTTCCGATATAATATAGAAGGCTGCGCATGCCTTCGACATAGGCTTTCATGGTCATCAGCATCCGTCGAACATCGGGATGCTCGATGATGGGCACCGAGGGCGCATCCTCTTCCTGGGCTTTTAAAAGATGCCGGCCCTGCACCCGCTCACGCGCGTAGTTGACAGCATACATGTAAGCGGAGCTGGCACAGGCCAGCCCCTGGAGTCCAACGAGCAAACGAGCCTCATTCATCATCTTAAACATAGCCCGCATGCCTTTATTCTCCTCACCCAGCAGCGTGCCCTGGCAGTTGCCTTTGCTGCCCAGCGACAGTGAACAGGTCGCATTACCGTGAATGCCCATTTTTTCCTCGATGCCGGTACATACCACATCATTGGGTTCGCCCAGGCTGCCGTCGTCATTCACCCGGATCTTGGGCACCAGAAAAAGGGAGATCCCTTTGGTTCCTTCCGGCGCGCCTTCAATACGGGCCAGCACCGGGTGAATGATATTTTCCGCCATGTCGTGTTCGCCCGAGGATATAAAAATTTTGTTGCCGGTAATCGAATAGGTGCCATCGTCATTTTTGACTGCGGTTGTGGTCAGTGCGCCCACATCTGAGCCGGCTTCGGGTTCGGTCAACAGCATCGTGCCGGTCCATTCTCCGGTAAACATCTTCTTTAAAAAAAGCTTTTTTTGTTCGGCCGTACCAAATGTTTGAACCAGTCTGCCGGCCCCATGGGTCAGCCCGGGATACATCATAAAGGCGAAATTGGCGCCGATAAAAAGATCATTGGCAGCCAGAGACAAGGTCGCCGGCATGCCCTGACCACCCCATTGCGGGTCATCGGAAAGGGCCACCCATTCACCTTCTTTTAAGAGCTCCCAGGCCTTGTGAAAGGATTCCGGAACGGTCACACGGCCGTTATCAAAGCGAGCACCTTCGCGGTCACCGTCAATCTGGATCGGTAAAAGTTCCTTGACAGCCAGGTTACGGGCTTCGGATATGATCAAATCAATTGTTTTTTTATTGAATTCTGCATATTGCTCATTCTCGCTCAGAGTCTCAACCTGGAGTAGTTCATGCAGAACAAAATCAATATCCCGCCGATCTGCAATATATTGAGCCATTTTTTTATCTCCTCTTTTAAAATTCATTCATCGGTGCATTTATTGATCCGATGAGATCTAATCAGTTGCATTGCCCTTCTGTTCGATCCCCTTTATAAACAGCTCGACCAGCGGATCGGCCATCGAAACCAGATCATATTCCCCTTCGGCATGCAGCCAGGTGTTGATGACCTCATCAACTGCACCGATGATAAAGCGTTTGACCAACCCGAGGTAAAGATCCTTGCGAATCGTGCCTTCCTGCTGCCCCTGTTCGACGATCTCGGCGACGAGGTCCCGATACATCAGGGACATTTCTCTGATTTGCGTTTCCGCCAGGCGGCTATTCTGATGGGTTTCGACCTGGTAGACCACCGCCCCATCCCTGTCACGCTGAAATTCCGCCAGATGGCTGCGCACAAGGTTGCGCAATTTATCGGCGCTTGTCTCAGCCCCATCGACGGCCTCCCGGAAAGATTCAAAAACCTGTTTGGCCCGGTAATTGAAAAATTGAACCAGAATATCGTCTTTGTTCCTAAAATATAGATAAATGGTGCCATCGGCCACGCCGGCTTCTTTGGCAATCTGGGCAACGGTCGACTGGTGAAATCCCTGTCTGGCAAAAACCTTCACCGCCGCTTCAAGAATCTGATGATATTTATGATTTTTTTCGACTCGGTTCGTAGCAGTTTTCACCTTGTGATCCTTTCAAAAATAAAAATGAATGAATGTTCATTCATTTTACTAAAGATTGAAGCGCTCTGTCAAGCACAAAGTCAAAAATTATCTTAAGCAATATTTATATTAATTACAGAATACTAATGTTTATACCGGATAAATGATCAGATAGAATTGCGGTGTTTTGGGGAATGATAATGAAATGAGTATATATTCAGTAAATTAAAACTATTTTAGAGTTTCAATAGCAATCCATAGTCGCAAATTAATAGAAAATATGCTAAATTAGTGTAAATAAGCATATCTTCACAGTGGAGCAATCCCACCACACAACGCTTTGACATATTAAGTTTTGGGAATATGTAATGAAACCAAACAAAGTTGTGGTAAAATTCAAAGACAACACCGTGGAAAAAGGCAAAACCAGCGATTTTTTCGCCAACAAGACGCAATTCCACTTGGTGAAATCGAATGAGGACATTTTAGAAATTAGCATGGAAGATTTAAAAGCGGTTTTTTTTGTAAAAGATTTCGAAGGGAACAAAGACCACCAGTATGACTATATCGACGTAATAGCTGCTGGAGGTCGTAAAATGAAGGTCGAATTTGTTGATGGCGAGACAGTGGTCGGTTATACTTTGGCCTATTCACCAGATCGTGATGGATTTTTTATGACGCCAGCCGACTTAAAAGGTAATAACGAACGTATTTTTGTTGTAAAATCAGCAACCAAAAAAGTAGAATTTTTATAATCCCCTCAATTGTCCTGAACAAAACCTGAGTTGACAAACAGCGGTCAGGACCTTCCGGTGTAGCCCTTTAGATTAGCTAATATTTGCTGGCGTACATCTTTTTGCATTCCGGACATTGAACAATACAGTTTCGTTTTCCGCGGGTTTGTGGTCTACTTTCAATTGGCTCTTCATGAATTGTTTCCAATAGCACATTGCTACAGCATGTACCTAATGGTTTGATAGGGCGGAGGGTATAGGCGAGGCTGCGATACTCAGTAAGGGTAAGCTTTTTTTCCATTATCATTATCCATTCAAAAAAAATCGATTAAGCAAAAATATTGTAATCAAATAGTTTAAGTCAAGAATGAATGACCCTGCAGCTTGCTGCAGGGTCATTCATTATAGTATACTCTAAATAAGCGAAAAGAATTAGCAAATACCATAATCTTGTACGTAATTTAATAAATGTAAGAGTTTTTTAGATAAGGGTATGCAAAGGGCGGCCAAATCCTAAAAAATATTCTCCCCTCAGAGGAATCCCTCCACCTGATACCTGCTAACCTCCAACTTCACCAGGAGACAGATCGCGCCAGGCACGGTCGACGCTGCTCCCTATGGTACCGAAGAGATCATCGAGCTCGTTCTTCATCGGCGACCAGTCAGACGGGCACTCTGTTTCGAGCTTCTGCACGCGCATCTGCGCATTGACAACCTCCTGCTCCAGCTGTCCAATAAGCGGAAGAATCTTTTCTTTCTGCTCTGTTCCATAGCTGTCAGCGACCTTCTTCATCGCCTCGAGCTTCTCTTTCCATCCCGTCACCTCAGCCAGCATTGCCTTGCAGTAGTCTTGTATTTGCATTTTCAATCCTTTCTTTTCCAGTTGGTTTCTATCTCGCTGAACACATGGCTTGCAACATCAAACGCGGCATTCCACTCAGCCGGACCCTCACGCTGCAACTGATCCAATGTTTCGTCTATGCGGTTGAGTTTTGTCCGTATTACCTTAAACTTGTATTACCTTACTAGAGAATAAGAATTCGCTTTGCACAGTCAAGTCAGATAGAACAAAAGATCAAAATGGATGGATTTTATAGGGGTTGTTAAAAAACGTTCCGGTATTCAAACGTTTTTTAACAACCCCTTATGCCGCACTTCCGTATTCCGAAACATTATTATGGGAAATGGTATAAATAAGATTCAGCCGACTGGTTGCTTGGCTTGCTTAAATATTCAGGTCAATGTAAACGGCCGCATGATCAGAGGCTTGCTCTATGGATTTCGTCATATTCTGGTATGTATTCCAGGCAGTCGGTCGGGTCTTCCGGCTACCCCATAGCCCTCTGCGATATACCCCCCCTCCAATGAATTTGAGTCGTAAGCTCTGCGAAATCAGAATGTAGTCAAATCTTTTGCGTAAACTGCACGAGTCGAAGGTGCCAGGCCGATTGCCAATTTGGAAGTCTGGAATCCAGTAGCAGTCGACCAACGGACTATCATCGTTGAATAGACCAATCAAGTTTTCTGCTTGACGGCCAGCCGCCGCGGGACCCTCGTTGAGATCCCCAAGAACAATGACATGTTGGCCTTTGGCAACCAAGTCATTAACAATTCTGCGCACCTCAGCGGCCTGGTGCTGGCGCTTCTGACCTCCACCCTCAGTCTGAGATTTGAAATGATTCACCAGAACGTGAATCACCGTACCATTTGGTGTGCGCACCTCGTATTGTGGGCAATCCCGGCTGAAAACAGTGCCGAGCGAATCTTCCGCGTCGATATTGGACTTAATTGACTCAACATCGAAATTGTTGCGCGTCATGATTCCAATGTCAATTCCGCGTTCGTCATTTCCATCGACCAGCATGACGTGCTTATAGAGTCCCCCGAGCAGCTCTTTGTTGAACCACGCGAGCGATGGTCGGTCTTCAGCTTCAACAATTCCGATGATGTCGGCACCAACATCCCGGATAACCCTTGCTTTCATCTGTGTGCTGATTTCATTTGTCGGCTCCTTGGCCAACTCGACCCAGCCAATCCAATCATCACGGCCGTTTGCAATAATTTTGATGCTTTTGGAATTATCCTTGGGCTGCCGATCAAACTTTCCTCGATTTTTTCTAAGCCAAGCCCAGCGAGGAGATTTAGTGCGTTTGCGCCGGATGGCTCCATTGCTGCTAACGTAA
>Ga0265303_10002722_pt1 | contig 10993 bp, 13 predicted proteins | sample Helome_2_FD_192494 | JGI IMG/M metagenome (GOLD analysis project Ga0265303, IMG submission 192494) | Marine sediment microbial communities from subtidal zone of North Sea - Hel_20160317 (Illumina Assembly) | ecosystem: Environmental > Aquatic > Marine > Subtidal zone > Sediment ...
CAGTAAGAAATTAGATATTTTTTTGCCCTATTACAGAACGTTCGTTTTATAAAGTTGGTATTTATACAAACACAAAGGAGGCAATCATGAATAACACGCGCACAAATAGGCCTGTAATTATGAAAAGCAGCAAATCTGGAAACGGATTAGCTTATTTTAAATTGGTCCATCTGCTGTTCTATAGTTCTCTAATTGCACTATCACCATTATCTATCAATGCATCCGAACAAATAAATATAACCTCTAAATCTGATTCGGGCTATTACGAAGGTAATTATGGCAAGGGCGCCTATTGGGTAACCCCAGGATTATATAGCTCCATATTCAATATTCACGGGAAGAGAGTTACTGACAAACCAAAGAGATATTTTATTTATAGCCGTGATTATTTGGATAAAACCAGTCCATACCAAACTCGCCACAGTGCTGCTCCAATTAAAAATAAGCACATAGACTCTAAGTTAAGGTTACCTAGAAAAATAAATTTAAAAATTTCAAGAATCATGCAATTAAAAAGTATTGTCCAAGTGTAATTCAAAAATCTTTATTAACAATATTAGGAGATAAAAATGCTTGCTTTATCAATCTTTAGTTTTTTACTCATTCTTAGTTTTTACTCATTCACTTTTATTGCAACAAAATATGCCGCTCTTTGCCAGGCGAGTAAATGCTAAGTAAGAAATGAACTATTAACTTTTTATCAAGGAGAAGGATTATGAATACTAAAACATACATTTACACAATGAAAAATATAATCATATTAATTAATTTTCTATTATTTTTTGCTGTGTTGTTTGCCACTACCAATGTGCTTGCTCACAACAAAAGTGAAAATGATGATGTTGTGCTCCACCGTACTGAAATAATAGAAGGACTTAATATCTATTTTCGTGAAGCAGGCAGCAAAAATAACCCCACTGTAATTTTGTTACACGGATTCCCGACTTCGTCTCATATGTTCAGATCACTTATACCAGCGCTTGCTAAAGACTATCACGTAATTGCCCCTGACTATCCTGGCTATGGGAACAGCTCAATGCCCTCAGTAAGTGAGTTTGATTACACATTTGATCACATGGCAACAATCGTAGAACAATTAATCACAAAACTTAAACTTAAGAAATATTCACTGTACGTAATGGACTATGGCGCGCCAATCGGCTTTAGAGTTGCGGCTAATCACCCAGAACGTATTCAGTCATTCATTATTCAGAACGGCAACGCCTATGATGAAGGAATAGACAATGATTTCTGGGAGCCAATTAAGGCCTATTGGAAAAATCGCAAAGCGATTAATACTGGGCTCAATAATCCATGGTGGGAAAATGTGAAAAAAGCCTACAAGCAGCCTAATATGACTAATGAAGATGCGCTTCGTTTTCTGCTCACTAAAGGTGCAACTACCTGGCAATATACAAATGGGGCTCGTGATCCGGCACGAATTGGTCAAGATGCCATAAATATGGATCAAATGTTGCTGGACAGACCTGGAAATCAGGAGATTCAGCTAGAAATGTTTTATGACTATGGCAGCAACCCTCCGCTATATCCTGAGTGGCAAGCGTACTTCCGGAAATATCAACCACCGACTTTAATTGTGTGGGGCGATAAAGATGAGATTTTCCCGCCAGCAGGCGCTCATCCATACAAGCGTGATCTCAAAAATTTAGAGATTCATCTGTATGACACCGGACACTTCGCATTAGAAGAAGATGGAGCTGACATTGCCCATAAGATTCGTGGATTTCTAAGTAAAAATGTTAAGGACTTTGTCTTTATGCATACGATTTTCAAGTTTCTGTGAGAAACTATCAAATAATAATCTAGTGCTATATATTTAACTATATCAATGGCACCAGATTATCTGATTAACGAAACAATAATTGCTGAATGGAACCAATTATGAAACAGATTTGCAGAATTAATCACGTTGGGTTACGTGTTAAGAGCTTGGAGCGTGCAAAATCCTTCTACGAAAAACTGGGGTTTAACTTTATAGTGGGGCCGATAGGCCCTGAACCGGTTGCGATAATGGAACATCCTACAGGTATAAATATCAACTTCATACTAAATGCTTCAGATGATGCGTCACAAGGTAATGTGCTGATGGATTTACCCGTAAAACACACAGGATTTACTCATATTGCTTTAGAAATTACGGATCAAAAAGCTGTCGAACTTCATTTAAAGGAAGCAGGTATACCCATAACTGAAACAGTAGAGCTTCCTGATGGCACGGTATTTTTCTTTATTCGTGATCCCGATGGAAACGTTATAGAATTTCACCATCCAGGTTAACTAATATTTTTTGTTTGTGGGTAACCTATATTCTGCTAGAAATTGTCAACAAAATAAAAATAAGGGCAACCGCTATAGGTTCCTTTAATTACTTTTCCTGATGTATCAGAAACAAGGGTTCTTTTACACGTACGTCGGCCATATTTACTGGGGGCATCAGAAATCCAGGTATAAGTAATCCCGCCTATGTCATTGGGAGTTTCTGAACTTGCTTCGCCCCATTCAGTAGTTACATTATCAATTGACTCCCCTTCCCAGGACTTTCTTAAATTCTGCATTGATATACAACCTGACAGGAATAATACTAAGAAAATAGTTGCAAATTTCATACCGTTCAATATATCACAAATAAAAAATTATCAAATCTATCGAAACTTGTCTTATTGTACGAATGAAAAAAATTTTAGCGTTAAGACCTACCAACTATAGTTGTATCTATTGTTTCATAATTAAAATAAGGTATATTATATTGGAAATGTGTTATGAAAATCTTTAGTAACAATTAATATTTCGTTCTCATTAATGAATAAGGTTATGAAATGAATGAAGCAAAATTTAAAATAGGACAAAGGGTCAGCGTTATTTCTGCCTTTTCACCAAGTCTGCAGGGATATATAACTGAAGAACCAAAATATATTGAGGACGCAGGTGAATTTGAATACCTTATACAAACAGAAAAACATACTGATCTTGGTGAGCTGGGAAATATTTGTTTTTTAGAATCCGAACTCTCTATTATTGAAAGTCAGACTGCTAACCCTACTAAAAATAATTAACCATTCAACCTTACCAAGGCTGGTAAAGATAATCTTCATACAGTGAAACCAATATAAAGTTTCTTCAATGCCCCTCAATTCATCTAGCAACATTCAGAACAATCAATCTTAAATTTTAACTATTTGAGACCTACCAATAGTCCAGGAAACAAAAAAGCACAGTATTGCGACTATATTTGATTATTAATCAATAGTTATTTATATATGTAAATATATTTCTTTGATATATATGCTACTATTTTATAGTAAAGAATTACTAGATGACAAATCATCAACAATATAACCAATAAAACTATAGATAACTTAATAAAAAATCTTATTTGTACATGATTTTTAATCAAGTACAAATCTCTATTATAAATATAACCCATTGAAATATAATTTATTGATCTGAGCAAGTATAGGTAATATGTCACATATAATCAATAAATCGTGTATATTATAAATTCGAGCAACATAAACCACATATTACTATCGATAAAGATTTGGAAAAGGAATTAAAATCAGGCACGTGCCCAAAGTGCGGCTCCTCGCACGTAAAAAAGTATGTTGAACCGTATCATGTTGAAAATCTCCTTGGTATGCGTGTTGGAATTAATAACGGGGCAATTAAGTTTGCTTGCTACTTATGTAAAATAGAGGCCATTCATATTCCGGAGGCCAAAGGACTAGTTGCCGCTGCGGCTGTTGCTAGAGTCATGCTTCCCATTAAACTGAATGGGCCAGAAATTAAATTTCTTCGTAAAGTAACCGGGTTATCTGCTAAAGATTTTGCAAAAACTATAAGTGTAAGGCCGGAAACACTTTCTCGTTGGGAAAATACTGGCGAACAACAAATTGGTTATTCTGAAGAAAAAATATTCAGAATCTTAGTTGGGAATAAATTAAAGCATGATCCACATCACAAGGATCATACATTAGCCATAGACTATGATCATATGGCTATCGTAAAGATGGTTATTAATCCGATCAGGCCATCAGAAAATATTCCGCTTTTAAAATTTGAGCGGGTAAATATGAAAGTAGAAAACAAAAAACCTCAGAAGCTTTGGAGCGAATCAGAGTCTAAGGTGGCTTAAAGCCAGGTATAAATCAGCCAACAGAGTTTAAAGTTTATAGTTTACACCCGTCTTATTTGAAGCCTAACTGTAGGGTGTTACGCAACCAACCTCGCCAATCCTCTGGGAAGACTATTTCCCATTATAATTCTTTGTTCTTGAACTTCAACACCCACACCAAATTCTAAAGTTTTATTCCTGGAAAGAACACTGCTTCCTATCCGAATCCCGCCACCACGAATTTCACACTCAGGAAGTTTTTGTGAATGTCCTGTTATGACCCGTCTTTTCCTATTAAAACTATATAGATCCTGTCCATTGTGAATTACCTTAAAACCATCTTCTATGGTTTCATATTGTATATTTGAAGTAGGCTCGTTCCCCAGAACCTCCAATACTGCTTTATTGCCATCAAGTAATATAATAGAAATACGGCCTTTCTTGTCTTCCAATATTGCTCGCTTACCCCATAACAATGGTATTCTAACATCTTCAAATATCTGATTTTCCATGTTTAAATTCATGGCTTAGCCTCTCTTTAATACGTACTATGTTGCAATCTTTTGCTCAGGCGCCTAAAACATGAATCGAAAAATTCTGTGGTGTTAACATACGACAATGACTTCTATTCTTCCCTTTTTATGAAGCTTACGTATTTGCCTGACCTTTAGATCTACTGACCCGATAATGGTTATTACGGCAAATATTTTGTGATCTAAAGCTTAAAACATACAAATTATAATAAGCGATATAACTGAGTACTTTATTTAGCAATCGATATTTATACTAATAGTAGATTAATACAAAACTTGATTTTATTAGCCTAGTGGCCTCAAAAAACAAATCCAGGCATCTTGCCGATAATGTAAGCCGACGAGAAGTCTGGTCATGGGCAATGTTTGATTTTGCAAACTCTGGCTATACTACTGTTGTCATTACAACAATATTCAATGCTTACTTTGTCAGCGTAGTAGCCAATAATCAGGACTGGGGAACATTTGCCTGGACAGCAACGCTTGCAGTTTCATATGCGCTTATTATTATTACTGCTCCAATTTTAGGTATTTATGCTGATGCCTACGCTGCTAAAAAGCGTCTACTATTCATCACAACAATTGGCTGTATTTTTTTTACTTTTCTGCTTTCCTTTGTGGGTCCAGGAGATTTATGGCTAGCCATATTTCTTATAGTTTTAGCCAATTTTTTCTTCGGTAGTGGCGAAAATCTAATTGCTGCTTTTCTACCTGAGATTGCAAAAAGTAGTTCTATTGGAAAAATATCGGGCTGGGGCTGGAGCCTTGGTTATATTGGTGGTCTAGTAAGTTTAGGTTGTTCATTTGCTTATGTGATTTGGGCACAAGAACAAGGGCAGCAGTCTGAGCAATTTGTACCAGTAACATTACTAATAACCGCTTCTTTATTTGCTATTTCTTGTACTCCAACGTTTCTTTATTTGAGAGAGCGAGCACAACCACAACCACCTTTACATAGCTATAGTGTAGTAAGTGAAGTGTTTTCACGATTAGGTAGCACCATTAATCAATTACGTGATTTTCGTGATTTAACACGCTTTTTGATCTGCTTGATATCCTATCAAGCAGGCATCCAAACTGTAATAGTCATCGCAGCAATTTATGCACAGCAAGTAATGGGTTTTGATCATAGTGACACCATTTTATTAATAGTTTTAGTAAATGTTACCGCAGCACTGGGAGCATTCGTGTTTGGTAATATTCAAGATAAAATTGGTCACATTCCAACTATTGCGTTAACTCTTATTGGCTGGATAATAATGGTGTTACTCGCTTGGATGGCAGAAGATCGTGCCTTGTTTTGGTTTGCTGCTAATATTGCTGGTCTATGCTTAGGTGCATCTCAGTCTGCAGGTCGTGCATTAGTTGGCTATTTTAGTCCATTACTACGGCGTGCTGAATTTTTCGGGCTTTGGGGGCTGGCAGTTAAGCTGTCATCGATAATTGGCCCAATAACATATGGACTGGTAAGCTGGCTATCGCACGGCGATCATCGCCTTGCAATGTTAATTACTAGCAGCTACTTTATTATTGGTTTATTGATATTAATGGGTATAAATGTAAAAAGGGGCCGACAAGCAGCACTAGCTGACAAAGCAGTTCATTAATACAATATCTACATTAATAAACTCTGTGTAGTTGTAGCATTTCAATAGAATATTTAGTAGATGTATTTATATTAACTTTGTGGGCCTGTTTCTTTCTACGGCTTGTAAGTTAATATTTTGTTTAGTGATGGTCGCTATGATCCTCATGATGCTGATGCATTTTATGATGGTCACTATGATCCTCGCCATGTTGATCGTGAAAATCAGTATGACTATCTGACGATTTTTTTAATTGTTTACTTTTTTCTGCTGACTTTAGTGGAGTAAAACGAGCAGCCTGTGCCTCCTGTTCCGGCAACTTAATAAAAATTACAATCTTTGTTTTGGGAGTAACTATGAAATCGCCTGTTCCCTTGAATACATTATCACCTGCTGGTTGTAATTTGACTGTTGTTTTAGTTTTGCCAGTTTGAAAAATTGCTTTACTTATTCCCCCATCAATACTAATTTTTGTATTTGCATGATCTGTTACATACAAAACAATCTCTTTGTCCTTGGTTATAATTTCCATATGATATGGGCCTGCCATACGCATTTGTCCACCATGAGGCGCGGCGACTGAATCAAAATACTCGTCAGTATGAGACCAAGCTAGCGGTGACAAAATTAACGAAATAAACGCCAGAAAAAAAATTATCGATTTATTCATTTATTTCTCCTAAACAATTGAATCGGATATGAATCTGTACGCTTTCTTAATGTACGTGGTCATCTGGTGGCGGCAGGATTTCTTTTTCTTGCTTTAGTTGTGCAACCTGTTTCATCAATAAGTTCATATTTGTCCAGCCATCTCCATCAGCAATAGGAATCCAGCGTGCTCGTAAATATCCAAAACGATCTATTAATAATTCTAAGTGATCAGGAACAGACCCCTCTCCAAGAAGATCAGGTCGTCCAAGTGTCCTTCGGTATAAAATGTAACTTTTTGTAATTTCCTTTGCACCTTGAGTTACAACGGGAAAAGGAATATTCGCTGTAATTTCTGCAAGGTTTTGTGAATCCAAATCGTGCATAGGAATGGCAAGAATTTCTGCATTACTATTACTCAGCTTATCATAGGCTATTCGCAGCTGATCAAGTCGCGCTCTTGATTCTGGCCACGAAAATAAAACCAATAAAACAGCTTTCTTGTACCAAAAATCTTGAAGTATCCCGCTTGACTCATCATGCGCAGTATAAGAAAAGTTAGGGGGGCCCTGAGAAGGTTGGTCAGGAACGACTTTAGGGCTCATTAGACGTGCCTGATAACCACGGGACATCGCATGAATATAATTAACCACATCCCAACGTTCTTCTTCATCAAGTTTATCTTCAAAGCCCGGCATGCCTGTATCAGGAATACCTTTGCTCAGCCAGTTGAAAAAATCTCCCGCTGTATGTCTCTCGGTATGCGGTTCTGTAAGTAAATCTGCTGGTGGCTTGGTAAAACTTTTTGCAAGTACACCATTACCTTTCCCCTGAGGCCCATGACAAGTTACACAATTCTCCGCATAAAAACCGGATCCGTTAGTAATAGAAATAGAATCAAATGGTACCGGAGTATTGAGATAAGTTTCAGGGTATGCCTGAACAGCAAGAGGTGGCAGCATTACAGCCATTGCGCTTGCTACAACTGCTCCTGTAGCACCAACCCGTTGCTTCATTGCCCATTTTTTCATTTTGCCAATGATGGCCAATCCTACTGCTAGCAAAAGTAGACTCACTCCGATCCAAACTTGCGTTCTTACAGATGGGTATTCCCAAGTTGCATCAATAGAAAAACGAAACGGATAGGGCCACTCTTCAATGACAGTATGTTTTGCTGGAATAGTATTAGCAAGCACAGTTGCAAGCATTACTAATAAGAAAGCGATTACAAATTCAATACGAACCCACTTTCTCAGATTTTGTCCACCAATTACTGCCATAGCCTTTCCCTGAGCAAGTGAAGGAAGCCAGACAGAACGAGCACGTGAAGCGATCATGAGAACCAATATAAGTAGGAAGATTTTGGCAAGAATAAGCCAGCCATATGTTGTTGCTACTAACGCACCATAGATCTCGTCTAACATACTATCTGCAACAATTACACCTGTTGCAATTATGCCTAACATTACTGGCATTGCCATAACTGAAAAACGCTTCAGTGTTTGTATTCCAGCCTGATCAATTTCCTCGCGTACTTGCCCTGTTTTTTTAGTAAATATTATTAATAAAAACGCGGGCAGAGCTCCGAACCAGACTCCTGCAAGTACAATATGCAAGACATATGGAAGTATTGCCGTAACTGTTATTTCTTCTGCTGCAGAATGGCTCGAGAGCGAGCCTATTGACATTGTTATGATAGCTAATATTGCACACAGCGCATATTTCCATTGGGCTCTGTCAGAAGATGATCTCTGAATATAGAGAGCCGCTCCTAATGCAAGAACCGCAAAACCTTCACGCCACATCCATACATGGCCAGTGCGCGTTTTTGTAAGAAAAGCATACCAAGATGCTGGTTGCCAGGCATGCTCAGTAATACCTGTTGCCAGTGCTGAAGAAATTGCAAGTACCGCCAACAGTCCTATTACAAGCGTACTAGCTAACAGTGGAAGAATGCGTTCGAGGCGGGTAATCCATGCGCCTGAAAGAGTCGCCCTACTATGTACAGCGATTGCAAGAAAAACACTGCTTCCTATTATGAACATGTTGGCTGCTAACTGAAGCCAACGGGCAAATACTGCTAAGATTTCGATCATTTGCCTTGCGCTGTACCCTTGTTCTTCACCTTGTAGTTGAAAGACTCATCAACAATGTGGCCATCTACTGAAAGCACCCGAAATTTAACTGTGTATTTTCCGGGCTTTAAATCAGGCAAGGGCAGAACAACTGATTTAGGGTCATCTGAAACAACTTCTGGTTTTGCATCTGTAACGGGGTTTTTGTTGGCCCCAAGAACCGTCAATGAAGTATACGCACCTTCAATTTCCTCATTAAACCAGAGGCGTACTTGCGTCGGCGCCTTATCTAATACGGCTCTGCGCGCCGGCTCTGCTTTAACCAATTGTGCATGTGCCAATACCGGTGCAGCATGCGCCCACATTGCTAAAATGATGGCAATACTTAATATTACACGCACATGTACTAATAATTTGATTGATTCCATCTCGACCCCTTATTCAGGACTATAGTAACTAAACGCTCCAACTGCCTATTAAGTATACTTTTGACAGAATTTTTTTAGGCTGGTTCTATTAAATTTTGTTAATAGACGATATATTTAAGCTGGAGTCCCTCCCTCATCCTTCGGTTTGTTACCACCCACCTTAAATAAAACGAACCCAGCTGCACCAAGAGCTGCTGCTATAGCAAAAACCAGGCCGGATGGCATATTACTTTCCCCTTCTCCTACTGAAAAAGGAAAGCGGGAGACATGTTCCTTATCTTCACCAAATGTTGTCACAAGCCCAACAAATTTTCCTGGTTGACTAAACGTATGCTCAAAATTAATTGAACCATTGCTATAAACTTTGGCCGGCATGTGAAGGACTGTGATGCTATCGAGATTCTCTTCTGAGCCGGTATCTTTTATTACCCGAACTTCAGTTCGTAATGGGCGCAACGCTTCTTCAATATAATCAAGCGCAACAACAGTACGGCCTGTTGCAGGTATGTCTTCACAAAATTCTTTTTCTTGTGAACTTTCCGGTTGATAACCGGTAAAATGCATGGTAAATGGTCCCACTGTAAGTTTGCACATGTCATCTGCAAGCGAAAGTCCGCCGTGAGCCTGTACCTGAGTTGTAAATGAAAACCCAACTGATAAAACCAACGTTAGAAAAATAGGCCTCATATAATTTAAAAACATTATTTAAATCCTCTTATAAAATTACAAACTCAATCCTAAACTTATTTAGTCTAATTCCAATGTTGCAAACTTCCTTTGATATAAATCAATTAACTGTTGGAGCGACGAGAAGCTAGCCAATTCTGTACTCTTTTCGTTTTTGTAAACTTATAGCCAATAAATGTTAGTACTAACAAAGCTATCGTTGGCCCTATCGCTTTTTGTAATACCCTTGCATAGTTAATCATTTGAACCCGTAATGGATATTGGTACTCTACAGGCGGCACTCCTTCGCCTTTTATGATTAACGTATAGTGCCCCTGTTCCAAATAAATTTTTTCTCCGACCACTCCATCTGGATGATGAATCGGTTTTATTATTTTGATCGTTTCATCCGTTTCGCTAGTACCTCTTACTATGCGTAGCCCTACCGGCATGTCACGTAATGCCTGATCTACAAGATCTATCACGAGAAAGGTTTCACCTCCACTTGGAATCTCTGTGCAATAATGTGCTTTTGGCTCATGCTGTGGTTGATACGCGCTCAGATGCACCATGCTATCACCAGCCCGACGCATACAACTATCTTGTTCCATAGCTACTTTTCCATGAGCGCCTGCCACACCTGCGTAAAGTGCCATGGCAAGCATAAAAACCGTAGCGCCTGCATGTACTACTGCTTGCTGTACCACGAACGAATCTCCTGTTTGATGTACAACGATTTGTTGTTTACTTATCTTGATGTATACATTGTAGCTAGCTTAATGAGCTTCATCTACAATTCTCTGTTCATTAAAAAAACCGATCCACCATCCCGTCATATGACGGGAGGCGGATCGGTGTCATGCCTGTCTTGCCTTATAGCTTGGTAAAGACCGGAATAACAGGACCATGTATGCTGTTGATGTTG
>Ga0265303_10002724_pt1 | contig 10989 bp, 10 predicted proteins | sample Helome_2_FD_192494 | JGI IMG/M metagenome (GOLD analysis project Ga0265303, IMG submission 192494) | Marine sediment microbial communities from subtidal zone of North Sea - Hel_20160317 (Illumina Assembly) | ecosystem: Environmental > Aquatic > Marine > Subtidal zone > Sediment ...
CGACACCGATGGCGACGGCCTGTTCGATGGGTCTGACTCAGATCCTGTCGATCCGTGCGTACCGAATCTGCCGAGCCCGAGTTGTCCTGACACTGACAACGACGGCACGCCGGACTTTGGCACGCCCACCACAATCGTACCGACCGAGCCGGACCCGAGCGCCGACAATGATCCATGCGTGCCGAACAACAGGGTTGCCGCGTGCGATACAGACAACGATGGCATCACTGATGGCGATGAGATCGACAACGGCACCGACCCGAATGATCCAGATACTGATGATGACGGTATTCCCGACGGCGTCGAGAACGGCGACACGGATGGCGACGGTATTCCCGACGCCGTTGACCCGGACTCCGACAATGATGGCATTCCCGATGGTGTAGAAGCCGGACCGATGCCGGCAATGCCCGTCGATAGCGATAACGATGGCGTGCCTGACTACCTCGATCGCGATTCGGATAACGACGGTATACCGGATGCAGTTGAGGGCTCCGACGATACGGACAGCGACGGCCTGGCCGATTACATCGATCCGGATAGCGATGATGACGGCATACCCGACACCGTCGAGGACGATATCGCAGTCGGCTTCGACAGCGATGGCGACAATATCGACGACGGCTACGACGTTGACGTAACGGCAGGTAGCGACGCCAATAACGATGGCGTCGATGATGCCGTGATGCCTGTCGATACCGATGGTGATGGCAAGCGGAACTATCTTGACATCGACGCTGATAACGATGGCATTCCCGACACTGTCGAGGCTGATCTCGATGTGCTTGCAGACGCCGACGGCGACCAGATCAACGATGTTTATGATGTGGATCTTACGATGGGGACGGACGGCGACGGCGATGGTGTCGACGATGCAATCGTGCCGACCAATACAGACACGGATGCAGCACCCGACTATCTTGATCTCGATAGCGATAACGATTCGTTGCTCGATGTCGTCGAAGCTGGCGGCACCGATGACAACGGCGATGGCATCATCGATGACCTCGCTTTCACTTCGAATGAGGGCACGCTGATTAACCCCACCGATAGCGACTTCGATGGAATTGGCGACTGGCGAGAAATCGATAGCGACGACGATGGTATTAATGACATCGTTGGCACGTCGTTCGAGGACGAAGATGCCAACAATGACGGCGTGGTCGATGACGTAACCGATGATGACAACGACGGTATTCCAAACCCTGTTGATCAGCTGGACGGTTTCGGTACCGCGAATGACTCGGACGGCGATGGCATCCTTGATGAAACAGAAGGATCGGGTGATACGGATGGTGACGGACTTCCTGACTTCCAGGACACTGACAGCGATGATGACGGTATCCCGGACTCGATCGAAGTGGGTCCGGACCCTGATAACCCGGTCGACACGGACGGCGACGGTATGCCTGACTATGTTGATACCGACAGCGACAATGACGGTATCGACGATGTGCTCGAAGGAACCAATGACTTCGATAACGATGGTATTCCCGACTATATCGACGTTGATGAGCAGCTTGAGACTGCGGTCACCGGCTCCGGCAGCATGAACTGGCTATTCCTCGCAGGCCTTGCTCTGTTTGTGTTTGTGCGCCGCCAGCGAATTGCTCCGGGCGCCATCGCTGCAATCGCTTGCCTTGGCCTTACCGTTATACCAAGTGTCGAGGCTCGAGCTGATTCACTGTGCGGTCACTACACCGTGCCAGGTGACGATAGTCGTTTCTACCAGGGCGAGGATCCCGAGAAGGACAAAGCGGGATTTGCGAACTGTTGGTATGCAGGGCTCGGTTTGGGGTATTCGTACGTCGCGCCCGAAAAAGTAGCGCAGAATTTCCTGCTCGATAAGAACGAAGATACCGATACCGGGTTTCATTTGTTCATCGGCCGACAGTTCACGCCGAACTGGTTCGCTGAATTCAAGTATGCCGACCTTGGAGAAGCAGGAATCACTAATCTAAACCCGGCGATAGCGGCAGCCTATCCGGACGCGGCGATCACCTACAAGGTGCCGTCACTCATGGCTGGCTACCAATGGCGCCCGGAGAAGAACTGGAAGCCATTCGCCAAGGTCGGCGTCTCTGCCATTGGTAATGCTGCTAAAGGTGGCCCGATACCCTACGAAAAGCAGACGTCCCTGCAACTGGCATTCGGTGCGGGGCTGAAATACGACTTCGGCAGGAGTCCGTGGTCATTGCGCGGTGATATCGACTGGTATGACCGCGATGCCTGGTACCTGGGCGTATCGGTAGCGCGATTCTTTGGCGGCGAGCCGGATGAGCGTGTGCGGGTCGTCGCGCCTGTCGAGGTCGACTCTGACGGCGACGGCGTAATGGACAATGGGGATCGGTGCCTGGGCACGCCCGCCGGCAAGGTTGTAGATAGTCGTGGCTGCGCGATCACCATGGACCGCGACAAGGATGACGATGGTGTCGAGAACGACAACGACCAGTGCCCCAATACACGCCCGGCGGCGCCTGTCGACGCTCAAGGCTGCGAACTGGTCGGCGAGATTCGTCTTCCTGGCGTGACGTTCGAAACCAATTTGGACGTGCTCCGCCCTGGTAGTGACGGTGTCATTAATGAAGCGGCGGAGATACTGCTGCGAAATCCGGAGATCAAGGTTGAAGTGGCCGGGTATACGGATAGCCAGGGTCGCGCCGATTACAACCGCGGCCTGTCGGAGCGCCGAGCAAAAACGGTCCGCGACTTTCTCATCAACCGCGGCGTTGACGCGAATCGCCTGACCTGGCGTGGCTATGGTGAAGAACAGCCGATCGCTGATAACGCCACAGCGGCAGGCCGGGAACAGAACCGCCGAGTGGTGCTGCGAATCCTGTAACGCTGGTCACGGCCCTTCACGGCGGGCCGTGTTGGCAGTATGATGCACGGCCTGACGAAGCGCCCGTAGCTCAGCTGGATAGAGTACTGCCCTCCGAAGGCAGGGGTCACAGGTTCGAATCCTGTCGGGCGCGCCAGTAAATGAAAAGGGTCCCATCGGGGCCCTTTTTATTTGCTTGTGTGTCCCGCCCAAGGAGGCGGACGTTGTTCGATAAAACGCGCCAGCGTTTTAGACGCCGCAGGCGCCCCGCAGGGGTGAAGATCGCCCTTAGGCGATCTGAGTCAATCGTGTCGGGCGCGCCAATCTTTTCAGGGTCTATGCTGGAGACATGGGTAACACTTCTGGCCGACTACATCTGCAAAAATATACCTAAAAAAGTCTATTCTTGCGTTGATAAATAGACCTTATTAGGTATAATCGTAACAATGGGCAAGGATGAAAAGGACGTTGTCTGGCTAGGCGATTCGCTCTCGGTTTTACAGGCGTTTCCGAAATCGGTTCGCATCGATCTCGGCAGCGATCTGCGCCGCCTTCAAATTGGTGAATTGCCAAAGGATTTCAAACCAATGAAGACTGTTGGCTCGGGTGTCCGTGAGTTGCGTGCACGCGATCGCAACAATCAATATCGAACGATGTATGTAATCAGAATGGGTACGAAGATTGTCGTGCTACACAGTTTCATCAAGAAGAGCAGAACGACGCCAAAAGCTGACATCGAAACGGCAAAGCAGCGGCTAAGGGCTTTTGATAGAAAGTGAGAAAGTTAGAGATAGAGATAGAGATAGAAATGGAGTATCAGTTATGAAAACAAAGGTTACTAAGGGTAACGTTTTCAAAGATCTCGGATTTACCGATGAAGAATCCGTTGCATTGGCGATGCGAGTAGACCTCGCGGTCGAGATTGAGAAATTTATTAGGCGGAAGAAACTCACGCAGATGAAAGCTGCGGAGTACTTTGATGTGCCACAACCGAAGATTAGTAAAATCGTTGGTGGAAAGGTGAGCGGATTCTCTATCGAATACTTGGTGAAGATGGCCACCAAGGCTGGGAAAAACCCGCGTATCTCGTTTGCGAAACGCCAGGCCGTATAGAAAACAACCCTCCGAAGGCAGGGGTCAGAGGTTCGCACCGACGAGCGAAGCGAGGACAGGCGGAAGGCCTATCCTGTCGGGCGCGCCAATCTTTTCAAATGGTTGCGTCGCTTTCGCCATCCGGCAATGGCGACAGCGAGTCGCAGATCTTGCCGCACAAGTTGGTCGTCCGGCAGATCGTCGCCAAACCTGCAGGCTAGAGACAATGCAAACAACAAGGACTCTTCATATGAAAAACGCGGTAGTAGTGGTCTGCGTTGCGATGCTATGCACTGCAACGGCGGCCGCCGATGACAAGGAAATCGAGGCAGAGAGCGCGACGTTTTCGAAGACATTCGAGATGAAGGTCGAGCAGCATAGTACTGAGTGTGAGGCCACCGCAGTGCTGGAGTATTTTCAGCGCGGAGGTGAGGCAGAAGTCGAGGCCACAATCGAGAATCCTGACTGTGCGGCGTCTTCCGGTGAATTCACTATCGAGACAACTGTGCGCGCCGACGGACAGATGGACTCCGATAAACTCTCCTTTTCCGAGACATGGAGTCGTGACGACGAGGATCCGGTTGTAATCACGAAACGCTATCCGATCGGCGACAACGTCGACCTGATGCGCGTCAAGGTCCGCAAGCTTCATTGCGAGTGCAGCAAGGAAGCCGCTGAATCCCAGCTTTCGCGAGATACTCGAACTTCTCAATAAACACGAGGTTGAGTACATCGTTTTCGGTGGCGTAGCAGCGGTGATACAGGGCGCGCCCTTTTTCTAGTGCGGCTTGCCCTCGATGTGGCTCAGCACGGAGGCCGCCACGTCTTGCACATTTGTGTATCGCGAAGCGACCTGGCGCTGGTACGTTAATCATGATCCCGTGCTCGTACAGCAATACAGCAGGCTGGAGAACGTCAACAATAAAATCCCTGCCCCTGATCTTGAAGGATGTTGAGGGTTGTTTACGATTCAGCGCTGGAACTTCGAAAAAGCCCATGCCGCTGTCCAGGATTATCTGGCCAAGCTGTATGGGGGTTCGAGGCCGCAGTTCGCGGTCATCGGTGTCGGATTCCCAAAGCGCTTTCTCGTCATCAATCTGATCGAGCAGTCCCTGTGAATCTTCACCTAGATAGTGCTCTCTTCGCGTGCTGCCAATGCTGATGTACAAGTACCAATATCGCTTGTTGTTGATCTCTTTGTACTTAAACGAGAGGTTCGAGCCATCCGAAATCGGACGCACGCAGTTCTGCATCAGCTCGGTGTATTGCACTGACAGGCTATTTGGCAGGTATTTCGTGTCCTTCATGACCTGGAGTTATACCGCAACTTTCGACTCTCGCGGATAATGGCCACCCGCAGGGATCTGATCCCTACCCTCCGCAGCGCGTCAGGACGTCTCGAGGTGAAGATCCCACATGTAGTCGCTCTGCGTATGGCAGATATTCAGGAACTCGCGCATTGCGCGTTGCACCTTGCGGCCTTTGAGTTCTGCTTCGATCGCTGCACGCGCTCGCAGTAGCGACGCATGATCTTTTGCACCGAGTGTCAGCAAGCGTGTGTACTCGCCACCGACTGTTTCTCTGAGCCAATTCCACGACGTCAGTTGCCCGTCGCCAACATGTGCATCATAGACCGGGGCCAGGACCGTTCGCACCAACTCGTCCGCTCGGTCTTCGGACGCAAGATTGCATCGCATGTACGTCGAAAACGAAGCTGTCCCGCGTTGCGACGAGACAGGACCACCACCGACTCCCGGAATCGATTGCCACATGTAATCGTCGTGCGAGCTGCAAATCTCCGAGAACGCGCGGCCAGCTTCCGGCGTTCGATCGCTGATAATCTCGCCGAGCGCTCCGGAGGTTTCGAGTGCGGTCTCCAGTTCATTCGTGACGACGACCAGCATGCGGCGCCATTTGCCGCCGATGTAGTGCTGCATCCACGCCCAGGAGACAATTTGTTCCTGTTCGACCGCCTGGTCGTAATGCGGCTTGTAGCTCGACTCGATGATTTCATCAGCGCGCGACTCACGATCGGGTGTGCACTCAAAATAGGTCGTGTACGCAAAGATGGTATCGGAGGAAATGTCCTGGGACTTCACAGGTAAGGCGATCGCCAGCAATACGACGATCAGGACAGCGGACGTTGTTCTCATCATGATAATCCCCTCCCGGATCACACCATTGAAAAAGACTGCTCTCTTCTAAATATAGCATCAGATTTTCAAGCTGCAGCCCGTTGATGGAAACGGCGCTGAATCTGTGACCAATCAGCGCCAAAGGACAACACTAGAAAGATCAAACCCTCCGAAGGCAGGGGCTTCGGTGAAGTGCCTTCCGAAATAAATCCAAATGGCAGTCTTATTGCAATGACTACGGCAATACCGATACGTGCAACAGACCTGAAAAACAACCGGCGGCGCACGTCCTGGGGGAGGGGGGCCGTGGCCGCCGGCTATTCCATCAACGCTTCTCTTTTCGACGTTCTCCTCGGTCGCCTTTTCGATCCTTACCTTTTCGATCCTTGAACTCTGCGAGCTTCGCACGCTGCTCGTCCGTTAGCACCGCGTCGATTTCGGTGCGAACGCGCGCGAATAGCAGCGTTGCTTCGGTCGCGAGCGCGCCATTGGAGATGGCGATGTTCTGGACCTCTGGATCATCCGCACTGAGCGATTTCAACGCATCGTGATTCGCGCGCAGTTTCTCGCGCAGCGCCTTGAGCTCTGGTTTGGCAGCGCTCATGACGTTCTCCACGCTTTCTCGTTGTGCGTCGTCCAGGTCGAGACGTTCTGCCATGCGTCCGGTGATCATGCCGGGTTGCGGCATCCCAAATCCCGGCCCGCCAAAGTGCCGGTCACCCCGGCCTTTATCGCCATCAAAAGCGGCGTATGCGCCGGTCGCCAGTACCGCACTCGATACGAGCACTAGCAATACGGTCTTGTTCATCTTCATCGTCGTTCTCCTTGATCGGGTGTGATTGTCAGACTACGGCGTCTTGTATGGAGATACGTCAGCGCAATGCAAAGGATTGTCAAGAACTGTCAGGATCGCGCGCCTGTCATTGCAGCGAGGGCGGGATTGTTCCACGATGGCCCCTCAGACGAAGCGCCTTGCTATGAACACGGAAAAACCAGACCCAAAGATTCTCATTGTCGACGACGATCAGGAACTCGGCGAAATGCTGAAGGAGTTCCTGGCGCCCGATCATCTTGATGTCACAGCCCGCCTGAGCGGCGAGGATGGGCTGCATGCGCTGCAGGATGACAGCTACGATCTGCTTATTCTCGACATCATGTTGCCCGGCATGAGCGGACTCGATGTGCTGAAAGAAGTCCGCCGCGGCAGCGATATTCCAGTCATCATGTTAACGGCCAGGGGTGAAGACATCGATCGCATTCTCGGTCTCGAGTTTGGCGCCGACGACTATCTCTCCAAGCCGTTCAATCCGAGGGAACTGCTCGCGCGCATCAAGGCCATCATGCGGCGTGCCAGGTCCGATGAACGACGCGGCAGCCGTGTCATCGTCGGCATGCTGGAGCTCGATGTTCGTTCCCGGCGTGTTAGCGCTGCGGGAGAACCGATTCGCCTGACAGGGACTGAGTTCGAATTACTGCGTTGCCTGGCCGAATCGCCTGGCACGGTTGTTCCCAAGGAGCAGCTCGCGCAGCAGGTTCTGGGACGCAGACACATGCCGTACGATCGCAGCATCGACACCCATGTCAGCAATGTGCGTGGCAAATTGGCCGATGCGGGCGTGGACCAACCATCAATCCAGAGCCAGCGCGGCGTCGGTTACCTGCTGCTGGTCGACGAATAAGGGGCCCGTATATGCGCAGCCTGTTAGTCCGCATCTTTGTCTCTTTCTGGTCGATCATCCTGATTACGATCATCGTTGCGGTGGCAATCGGCTACTCCTATGCTGAGCGGACGCGAATTTCGATACAGAACTTCGAGGTCGATGACGCGCTGCTGGAGGCCAGCACATCGCTGCGCGACGACGGACGTGAAGGGCTGACAGAATGGCTGCGGTCCCTTCCGGGCGCCACTGAATCCCTGCTCTACATAGTCGATGAGCAAGGCAGTGATTTGCTGGGCCGGCGTTTGCCTACCATTATCAAAATGTCCGTGACGCGTTTTGGTGGCCGGGGTTCGCGACCACCACGCCTGCGCCAGGACCGGCCGGACCTGCGGCCCGCGCGCCCATTCACACAGTTGATCGGTCCAGCCGGTCACGTCTACACGATCTTCGTGATGCCACCGCGTAGCGTTGGGAAGCGATGGCTTGATGAACGCGGCAGGGCCGGCCTCATCCTACTTGCGTTGTTCGTTAGCGCTGCTGTTTCTTTTTTCCTTGCGCGAACAATCTCACGACCAATAGAGCGGCTTCGCGAATCTGCTAATGCCATCGCGGACGGCAGACTCGACACTCGGGTCGCAGAGAGCACAGGCACGCGCCGCGATGAACTTGGCCTGCTAGCTATGGATTTTGATCGCATGGCGGACGGATTGCAGCGGGCCTGGCAGAAACAATCCGAGCTGACACGCAATGTTTCGCACGAACTGCGCTCGCCACTCGCCAGACTGCGCGTCGCACTCGAGTTGGTCCGGCGCAAGACGGGCGAGCTGGCCGAACTGGACAAAATCGAGGTGGAGACGGAGCGGCTCGATGAGTTGATTGGTCGGATCCTGGAGTTCTCCCGGCTCGATGCAGATACGCCCGAGGCAAAATCGCGGATTGACCTCGATGACCTGGTCCGGTCTGTCGTAGACGATGTTCGCTACGAGTACGGTGATCGTGGCGATAACCGGAGCATCGAGATTGAGGCCGACGCTGCGTGCAGCGTCAACGGCTACCCAAATGCATTGAGAAGCTGTGTCGAAAATGTGCTGCGTAATGCACTGCAACACAGCGGCGGCGACGGCAAAGTGTTGGTCCACCTCGTTATCGCGGCGGAGCAGGCGGTGGTCGCGGTCGAGGATCAGGGCGGTGGTGTTCCGGACGACGAACTTGAGCGGATCTTCGAGCCGTTCTATCGCTCGCAAACGACACGTGGCGATCAGTCACGGCGCAGCGGCGGACTCTGTCTGGCCATAGCCTCGCGTGCGACGGCGCTGCACGGCGGATCGATCCGCGCGACAAATACGGGAAGCGGCCTGCGCGTGGAAATCAGGCTTCCACTGCTGAGCGAGCAGACCTGATTAAAATGACCCGGAGCCTCCGAAGGCAGGGGTCGTCCCGATAGATACTAAGTGTTAGTCGGCTCGAATAAGTAGCAAGCTCTTCTCAATCAAGTCGAGCCTGGGGGACCGCACCGGAAACGTAGCATACGCTTGCCGGGTAAATATCGGTGCTTCAGCAACGTCATGAAGCAGACCCAGCTCCACATCTCTTTCGACCATACGCCGTGGCAGGTAGGCGCTGCCGCCGATGGAGCTAATATATTCGAGAGCCATTTTCGCGTGCGACACACGAGTCAGCGATTCTGGCGCATCAGGAAAGGTGCGCCGGTGGTCGAGTGCGAAAGAAAGCCCCCAGTCAACAAAAAGGTAATCCTGCTCAAGCGCCGTATCAACGTGCAAACCCGGGGTGCTGGACACAAGTATGAACTCGATAGTCGCAATTTCCTGTATCTGCATAATATCGAGTTGCGCAGGCTCCAACATGATCGCGACATCAAGCGTTCCATCGATAAGCTTCCGTGTAAGGAAGTCAGGACTTTGAGTCTCGGCGATTATTGCCAGGTCCGTGTAAGTGCGCCTGAGATCATGTAGCCATCGTTGCAAGAGCACGTCCCACAGTCGCAAACTGCCGCCGATGACCAATTGTTCGCTGGCACCGGCTAGCGACACATCCTGCCGGGCGGCCCGCCAGGATGCGATTAGCTTCTCGGAATGCCGTACAAGACGACCACCCTCCGGTGTCAGGCGCATCTCCCTGCGGCTACGCTCGAACAACACGACTCCCAGGTACTCCTCCAACGATTTCAGACGACTGCTGACCGCGGCCTGTGTAACGAACAGGGCCTCCGCAGCCCGACCAAAATGCCGCGTTCGATTGAGCTCAAGGAATGTTCTAAGTAGCTCCAGATCCATCGGTTACTTATAAAAAATATTTATCAAGATAGCAAATATTTTTAGTTGGATTAATAAGTGATCGAGGACCTATTCTGTACCCAACCCGCCAATAGACGAGGCAGAGCACTGGTATGTCGCAGCAAACACCTGGAACCGCAGAAACCGCGCAGACGGCGACAGCAAGAAGCAGGGCTATTTCAATGAAGGCCGCATACTCCAAAAGTACCAGCAAGAAACTGGCGGAGACGACGGCAAAGCTTGAAGGCATAACTTCGACTATCAGACAGGCAATCGCAACAGGACGGCTCGATGCGAGCGAGCAGCTGAGCCTGGCACAACAAGCGGCAGAATTGAATATCGTGACCGTGCAGACGCAGCTATCGCGTCTGCGAAAATCTGGCGAAGACGATTGGGAGGATATCCAGAAAGAAGTGGACGATTCCTGGGAACACCTGTCTCGCTCAATAAGAAGCCTCGCCGACAGGTTTTCGGACGGTATGAGATAGACAAAATTGAGAACTACGAATGATCACGAACATGTATAAATGCAAACTCACTAAACTCGTGCTCGTTGCGAGTATCTGTCTCGGCATAACCGCCACCGCGATTGCGGCCGAGGACGATATTGGCGTATGGACGATTATCAGCGCGTCAGATGCGTTCGCGTCAGACACCGGACCAAGCCGTTGGCTCTATACCGTCGATGCGCAGGCTCGCTATTTCGATGTGGGAAGCGGCGCGAACCAGTACCTGCTGAGGCCGGGTATCGGCTATTCAATCAGCGACACCATGAGCGTATGGGCCGGGTATGCACGGCTTCGTGCACGCGGTAAGACCGGCAATGTGGTTGACGAGAATCGCTACTGGCAACAACTCGCATGGACCGCGGGGCATTGGGCCGGCGGCAAAATCACCATGCGAACGAGAGTTGAGCAGCGCTCGGTCAGTGCTGGCGACGACGTTCGGCTGGTCTTGCGGTTTCAAACGAAATACGTGCGGAAATT
>Ga0265303_10002725_pt1 | contig 10987 bp, 11 predicted proteins | sample Helome_2_FD_192494 | JGI IMG/M metagenome (GOLD analysis project Ga0265303, IMG submission 192494) | Marine sediment microbial communities from subtidal zone of North Sea - Hel_20160317 (Illumina Assembly) | ecosystem: Environmental > Aquatic > Marine > Subtidal zone > Sediment ...
TGTGAGCGGCGCGAATCTCGTCCTTCACGGCGGCGGAGAAACACCGGCCTTCATTTCGGCCGCTAGCGTCAACCAGGGAGACTGAGGGAATGGAGTTTTCATTCTCAGAAGATCAGAACGAACTCCGACGAACCGCTCGAAGGTTTCTGGAGATCGCGTCAGCCGAGGACCGTGTTCGGAGCGCGATGGAAACCGAACGAGGCTACGACCCGGCAATCTGGGCGCAGCTATCCGAGGAGCTTGCTTGGACCGCGCTCACGATCCCCGAAGAGTACGGTGGGCTGGGGATGAGCTACCTCGACCTGCATCCACTGATGGAGGAGATCGGTCGCGCACTTCTCTGCGCTCCGTTTCTTTCGACGATTGGCCTAGGGGCAAATGCGATCTTGCTCGGCGGGAGTGAAGCTCAGAAGGAGCGCCACCTGCCGGGCATTGCCGCCGGAGAGACGCGGGCGACTCTTGCGTTCGGCGAGAAGAACAACCGAATGGACGCCGTCGGTGTCGAAGCCACTTATGAGCGCAACGGGTCGGGCTACCTGCTGCGCGGGGACAAGAGTTACGTCCTCGATGGGCACACCGCCAATCTGCTGATCGTCGCGGCACGCTCGAAGGGCAGCGCCTGCGCCGAAGGCGTGAGCTTGCTCCTCGTGCCGGAAGACGCGGAAGGTGTGAAACGCGCCTGGCTGCCGAGCATGGATCAAACCCGGCGACTCGCGTCGGTCGAGCTCAGGGACGTGATCGTGCCCGACGACTCCCTACTCGGCGCAGAAGGTCGAGGCTGGGGGCTCTGCGAGAAGACTTTGGATCGGGCCAGAATCGCGCTCGCGGCCGAGCAAGTGGGCTCGGCCGAAATGTGCCTCGAGATGTCGGTCGAGTACGCGAAGGTGCGCAAGCAGTTCGGTCGGCCGATTGGTTCGTTCCAATCGATCAAGCACAAGTGCGCCGACATGCTGATGATGGTCGAGTCGGCACGCTCCGCGGCTTTCTACGCGAGCGCCCTCGCAGCGCAGGATGGTGACGGCCTCGAAGAGGCGGCGTCGAGCGCCAAGGCCTATTGCTCAGATGCTTTCTTTCACTGCGCCGCCGAAACAATCCAGATTCATGGCGGGATCGGCTTCACCTGGGAGCACCCCGCGCACCTCTACTTCAAGCGAGCCAAGGCGACCGAGAATCTCTTCGGCGACCCTGCATTTCACCGCGAGCGAGTCGCAGCGCAGATGGGTTTGTGATGGAGATACAGCTAAACAAAGAAGAAGAGGCGTTTCGCCAAGAGGCTCGCGCCTGGCTGCAAGAGCAGCTCAATGGTCCGTTCAACGACCTTCAGGGCCGAGGCGCCTCCGGCGATCAGGACCGCTACGTCAAAGAGCGCGTGGCCTGGGGCAAGGTCATGGGCGCGGCCGGCTGGAACTGCATTGGCTGGCCCAAAGAGTTCGGCGGCCGCGCTTGCTCGATCAAGGAAGAGGCGGTTTTCAACGAGGAGTACGTTCGCGCGAACGGACCGGGGAACGTGGGCCACATCGGCGAAACGCTTCTCGGGCCGACGCTGATCCATTTCGGCACGCCTGCGCAGCAGGAGCGCTTTCTGCCGCCCATCGTCTTAGGCGAGGAAATCTGGTGCCAAGGCTACTCGGAACCTGGCGCGGGCTCCGACCTCGCGAACGTGCAGACCAAAGCCACATTGGTCGGCGATGAGTGGATCATCGAAGGCCAGAAGATCTGGACCTCGGGTGCGCAGTACTCGGACTGGTGCTTCGTGCTCTGCCGCACCGACACGGAAGCGCCCAAGCATCGGGGCATTAGCTGTATTCTGGTTCCGATGAAACAAGACGGTATCGAGGTGCGGCCGATCCGACAAATGGGCGGGAGCTCCGAGTTCGCAGAGGTATTTTTCGATGGGGCCAAGGCGCAGAAGGACCACGTCGTCGGGGGCATCAACAACGGCTGGAAAGTGGCCATGGGCACGCTCGCCTTCGAGCGCGGCGCATCGACGCTCGGCCAGCAGTACCTCTTCCAGAAAGAATTCGAGCAAGTCGTCGCTGCGGCTAAGGAATCGGGAGCTGCAAAGGACCCCATCTTCCGTCAGCGGATCGCACACGCCGCAATTGGGCTCAAAATCATGCGCGTCAACGCACTGCGAATGCTGGAGCACGAAGGCGCCGACCTGAACCGCGAGGCGCTTATCAGCAAGCTCTACTGGTCGAATTGGCATCGCGACCTCGGCAAGCTTGCGATGGATCTGCTTGGCCCGGAGGCCGAGCTCCTCGATGGCGCGCCCTATGAGCTCACCGCCATGCAGAAGTGGTATCTCTTCTCGCGAGCCGACACGATCTATGCGGGCTCGAATCAGATCCAACGAAACATCATCGGCGAACGAGGGCTCGGGCTGCCGAAGGAGCCGCGATGACCACCAAACCCACGTACGTTGGCGGGCACGGCCTGCTCGAAGGCAAGAACGTTCTCGTCACGGCCGCCGCCGGCACGGGAATTGGCTTTGCAACGGCCATTCGCTGCGCCGAGGAGGGCGCCGCGGCGCTGGTAATCAGCGACATTCACGAACGGCGGCTCGGCGAGGCGGCCGACAAGATCGAGGCCGAGACGGGAGTGCGGCCGGAAACCACACTTTGCAACGTCACCAAAGAAGACCAAGTTCAAGCGATGTTCGAGCTTGCAATCGACAAGATGGGGCATGTCGATGTCCTGATGAACAACGCTGGGCTCGGCGGCTACGCCAAGCTCGTGGACATGACAGACGACCAGTGGAGTCTAGTGCTCGACGTGACGCTCAACGGTTGCTTTCGTTGCACCCGCGCAGCGCTCAAGCACATGATGCCCCGCGGCAAGGGCGCGATCGTCAACAACGCTTCGGTACTCGGCTGGCGCGCTCAAGAGGGGCAATCGCACTACGCAGCCGCAAAGGCTGGCGTCATGGCCCTCACCCGCTGCGCGGCCATCGAAGCCGCCGAACGAAACGTCCGCATCAACTGTGTCTCCCCATCGCTCGCCATGCACCCGTTCCTCGAAAAAGTCACCCCACCGGGCCTGCTCGAAGAGCTGCAGAAACGCGAGGCTTTCGGCCGCGGCGCCGAGCCATGGGAGATTTCAAACGTCATGGTCTTCTTGGCCAGCGACTACAGCTCGTACATGACCGGCGAGGTGCTCTCGGTATCGAGCCAGCGCGCTTGAACCTACGCCGGGCCGTTCCTGCTTTGCCAAGCATCAGAAAAGCGCAGCATGTACCAGCGAATGAGCGGTGCAAAAATCTGAGCCAGCGGCCGGGTGAACCGTGACTCTTTCCGCAATCGTTCGATGAATTCATCGAAGCTGATGCGCTGGTAGTCCAGGAGCGACTGGCTCTCGTCCGTGTCCAGCCAATCGCAATAGTACTCACCGCTCCCGTACGCTTCGAGCGGGAAACGACCGACTCCGGTCGCGTCGAACATCGCGCCATAGAATTCGCCGAACGTCAGCCGGCAGCTTTCGCCACCACCGATCATCAAGGTCTTCCCCAGCGCACTTCGACATTCGATCGCACGAACCTGCGCAAGAGCGACGTCCTCGGGATGAACCCATTCGAGGCGCGTGTCCGGGTCGATGCTGAAGAGCACACGAAAAACGTCCGGCGAGAGATCCCCGGCGGCTGCTCTGACGCCTACCGATACTCCAATTCGGAAAATCACGTGCGGAAGGCCCGACTCGCGAAGAAGTTGTTCGCACTCGGCTTTGTTCGACGTGTAGTTGTCGGTTACGACGGCCGGGAAGTCTCCAGTGAGTGGCGGGCCGCCCGGCACGCGCGGGCCGCATACGGACAATGACGATGCGAAAACGATGATCGGCGGCGCTTTCATGCGCCTCATCGCGTCGAGCATGTTCTTGGTCCCACCCACGTTGACCGCGTAGGCGAGGTCGGGATGAAGCTCGGAGGCCGGTGCCAGAACCCCGGCATTGTGAATGATCGCATCGCAATCCGCGACTGCAGCGGCAACGTCAGCCGCAAACCGAATGTCGCCCCACACGATTCGCACCCGGTCCTCGAACCCCCGCGCAACCTTTCGGTTTCGCCGGTTCGGAACATCGAAGGCGATCACGGAATGCCCCTCTTCCAAGAGACGCTCGATGCCCTTCAGACCGAGCCGCCCGAAGGCTCCAGTGACCAGCACGCGCATCCGCGCAGGCTGACCTGCGGCAGTGCCCGCTTCAAATTGAAACGCCCTCTTCTTCCTGATAGGGTCCCCGCGATTCGAAAAAGGGCACAGGCCCCTTTTGTTGGGAGTTGCAAATGAAGCTCGGCCTAACCCTTGGATACGCAGGCCCGCAGTTGAACACGACCGTGCAGGGTCTCGTCGACATCGAGAAGATCTCCGAGGTCGAACGGCTTGGGTACGACTCGATCTGGACGGCAGAGTCGTGGGGCAACGATGCGGTCACCCCACTTGCCTGGGTCGGGTCGCAGACTTCGAGGATCAAGTTGGGCACGGCCATCATGCAGCTCCCGGGCCGCTCGCCTGCGAACGCGGCGATGACCGCCATGACCATGGACACGCTGTCGAACGGGCGCTTCATCATGGGGCTCGGGACTTCGGGTCCGCAGGTCGTCGAAGGCTGGCACGGCGTACCCTTCAACAAATCGCTCACCTGGCTTCGCGAGTACGTCACCATCGTGAAGAAGATTTTCGCGCGCGAAGCGCCGCTCGAGTTCGACGGCGTCCGCTACCAAATTCCGTATCGCGGCCCGGGCTCTTCAGGCCAGGGCAAACCGCTCCGAAGCATGATTCGCGCACGGGCGGATATCCCGGTCTTCACCGGCTCGATGGCTCCAAAGTCCCAAGCGATGTCCGCGGAAATCGCGGACGGCTGCTTGCTCACCTGTATGCACCCGGAGCGTCCCGAAGTTCTGATGAAGAACTTCGACGAAGGCTTTGCAAAGGCCGGGAACGGCAAGGGCCTGGACAGCTTCGACGTCGCCCCTACGGTGGTGGTCATCATCGGCGACCCGCCGCACGCGATGACGCCTTGCAAGATGCAACTCGCGCTGTACATCGGGGGCATGGGTTCGAAGACGAAGAACTTCTACAAGGACTACCTCAGCCTCGTCGGTTTCGAAGAAGCCTGCGAGAAAGTCCAAACGCTGTTCCTAGACGGCAAGCGCAATGAAGCGATTGCCGCGGTGCCCGACGAGTTGGTCGATGCACTCTATCTCGTCGGCTCCAAAGATCGCATACGCGATCGGTTTCAGCGCTGGCAAGATTCGCCGGTCGGGACTCTGATGGTCGGTTCACAGGATATGGACACGCTCCGCTTCATGGCCGAGCTCAACTCGTGAGGCAGCAATGAAGATCGGAATCGTAGGTGGCACCGGGCGCGAGGGTCGTGGCTTGGCCGTTCGTTGGGCGAAGGCGGGGCACGATGTTTTCATCGGCTCTCGCCAGGCCGAAAAAGGTGCGGCAAAGGCTGCCGAGTTTTCGAAAGAGTTTGGAGTCAGCGTCCAGGGCGCCGATAACGTCGCGGCGTGCGAGCACGCCGAGCTGATCGTCGTCACGGTTCCCTACGGCGCGCATCGCCCCACGTTCGACTCGATCAAGGATGTGGTCGGCGACAAAGTCATCGTCGACATCACGGTGCCTCTGCAACCGCCGAAGGTCCGCTCCGTGAACTTGCCGGAAGGGCAAGCGGCCGCCCTGGAGGCCCGTACCCTGCTCAACGAAGGAGCGCGGCTCGTCGCGGCGCTGCACCACATCAGCTCGGAGCACCTCAGCAACCCGGCCCACACGTTCGATTGCGATGTGCTGGTTTGTGGTGACGACAAGGAAGCACGGGCGGCCGTCATTTCGTTGGTCGCGGACCTGGGCCTCCGTGGCATCGACGCCGGTGTCTTGAAAAATGCCATCGCTCTCGAGTCGATCACGCCGGTTCTCTTGCACATCAATCGCCGTTACAAGAGCGTTGGCTCAGGTATTCGCATTACGGGCATTCCGGAGACGGAGTGAGCCGCGACGAGCCGAGTTCGGTCGACCTTCGCGTCGGGCCGGAGCTCTTGGTTCGCACGGTCGCCGGCGTGCCAACGATCGAGGTCGGCGATGACCTCTTCGAGGTGATCGCATCGAGCCTCGAGCGCGCCGAGATCGCGCTTGCCGACGGAGACGTGATCGTCGTCGCCAGCAAGATCGTCTCCCGCGCGGAAGGCTGCTTCGTCGATTTGGGAAGCATCGTTCCGAGCGACGCAGCCCATGAGCTTGGCGGCGAGCTCCTGAAGGACCCGCGCCTCGTCGAGCTGATATTGCGGGAGAGCGTTGGCATCTCGCGAAAGACGAGCGGCGCATTGATCGTCCGGCACCGTCTGGGTTTCATTTCGGCCAATGCCGGCATCGACTCGAGCAATGCGGCGCCCTCGAACGCCCCAAAAGGAAGCGGCCCCTGGGTGCTGACCTTGCCTCGGGATCCGGACGCGAGCGCAGCGTTGCTTCGGAGCAAGCTCTGCGAGCGCTACTCCTCCGAGGTTGCGGTTCTCGTCACCGACTCCTGGGGGCGTCCGTTTCGACGTGGCACGGTAGGCTTTGCGCTCGGCGTTGCGGGGCTGCCGGCGGTCTGGGATCGCCGTGGTGCGATCGATCGCCATGGCCGCGTCCTGCAGGCTACCGATTCGGCAGTCGCCGACTCCGTTGCGGCGGCAGCAGATCTCGTCGCCGGACAAGCCAATGAAGGGCGTCCGTTGACCTTGGTTCGCGGGCTTCATTTCAAAGCGTCGCACGATTCCGCAGCTGTCTTGCTTCGAGATCCCGAAGACGACTTGTACGCATGAGCGCTGCATCTGAGAACAGCCTGTCCGTGGTCGTGCTGGCTGGAGGCGTGGGCGGGGCACGGCTCGTCGACGGACTCGATCGCGTGCTCCCAGCGGGGTCGCTCACCGCCATCGTGAATACAGGCGATGACTTCGAGCATTGGGGGCTTCACATCAGCCCTGACCTCGACACGGTGATGTACACACTCGCGGGTCTTTCTCCAGAGGACCGCGGCTGGGGAATCGACGGCGACACTTTCGAGGTTCTGAGGGAAGCCAGGCGCCGCGGCGTCGACGACTGGTTCCAACTCGGCGACCGTGACCTGCTCACCCACCTCGTTCGAACGCGCGCACTGGGCCTAGGGGAATCGCTCACGCGGACGACTGCAAATCTATGCAATGCACTTGGCGTCGAGCGGCCCATCCTGCCGATGAGCGATGCGCCATGTCCCACGAGCATCCTCACCAAGAGCGGCGAAGAGCTCGCCTTCCAGGAGTGGCTGGTCAAGGAGCGCGCGGCACCTCCGGTGAGCCGAGCTCAGCACGGAGGGAATGGCGAAACGACGCCATCGGTTCTCGATGCACTGAAAGCCGCCGATCTCCTCTTGATTTGCCCTTCCAACCCTTACGTTTCAATCGACCCGATCCTGAGATTGGCTGGCGTGTCCGAAGCGGTTCGGCGCACACCGACGGTCGCCGTGAGCCCGATTCTTAACGGTAAAGCGGTCAAGGGTCCGCTCGCCACCATGATTTCGGAGATTGGCGGCCGCCCGCCGTCGGCCGAGGCCGTCGCGATCCACTATGAAGGTCTGCTGGATGGATTTGCCGTTCAGCACGGAGACTCCTTCGGGGCTCTCTATCCGACCCTCGAAACCAATATCCTCATTCAAACCAGAGAAGATCGGATACGCTTCGCCCGTGAGCTGATCGAATTTGCGCGGAATCTGACATGAGTCGCTGGGCACTAGTTCCAATCAAGGGATTCGACCGAGGCAAGTCGAGGCTCTCCGAAGTGCTGGCTCCCTCTGAGCGCGCCGACTTGGCGCGCTCATTGTTTGAGCACGTGGTCGAGGTGTTCCGGACGTCACCGGACATCGACGCCATCGCAGCCGTGAGCGACTCGGCCCACGCTCGTGAGCTCGCCGAACACTTGGGGGTGCTTGCGCTCTCGGATGCGGACGAGAGCCGCGGCTTGGCCGAAGTGGTCGACGGCGCGCTCCAAGACCTGGAACAACGCGGCGCGACTAGCGTATTGATCTGCATGAGCGACCTACCCGACCTCACTGCGGAAGATATCGCCAGCGTGGTGCGACAGCTCGAGGAGAGCGATGTCGTACTAGTGCCCGATCTCGCGCAACAAGGCACGAATGTCATCGCCGTGAAACCGGCAACCGTCCTGCCGAGCTGCCTCGGGCACGATGATAGCCTTCGGCGTCACCATGCCGGCGCTCGCCGTCTCGGACTCACCGTCAGCGTCCAGCTCAGCAACGGGATCGGATTCGACGTCGACCGCCCGTCCGACCTCGATCGGTTGCGCCGGCGCTAGTAACCGGCGGACAGGCGGTCCACGAGAAGGCCGAGGAAGCGTGTCGCGATTCGACGCGGGAGTAGCCTCATCGTGAAGACCATGAGCTTGTTGAGGAAGCCCGGGACCACCGTCACTCGACCGCCCAGCGCGCGCAAGCTCGTCGCGACGACCAAAGCGGGGCTCGAAAAGACCCATCGCCGAAGCGGCCCGAACTTCCCAGGGTCGAGGCCTGCAACCTGCTGGAACTCGGTCGTCGTGCCTCCCGGACAAAGCGCCTGCACGTCGACCCCGTAGGGGCGCAGCTCCTCGGCGAGACCTTCGGCAAAGAGCAGGTCGTACGACTTGGTTGCGTTGTAGTTCGTCATGCCGCGTGCGGAGGAGAATGCATTGACCGAGGACACGACAATCACGCCACCTCTGCCTCGTTCGCGCATGCCCTGAACGATCTCATGCGTCAAGAGCATTGGAGCCCGACAATTCAGATTGAGCATCGACTCCTGAACGCTCGGGTCCATGTCGAGAAAGGGACCGCTCGAGCCAAAACCCGCGCAGTTGATCAAGAGGCCAATTTCGATCTCGGCGAGTGCTGGCCGCAAGATCTCGACGATGTTACGTGCGGAGAGATCCGCCGGCGCCACGCGTACGTCGACTCGGTACATGTCTTCGATCGTCGACGCCAGCGCCTCGAGACGGTTGCGACGCCGCGCCACCAAGACCACGTTGATTCCCCGCTCCGCAACGCGACGCGCAAACTCAGCACCAATACCCGCGGAGGCTCCAGTGATGACGGCCCAAGGTCCGTACCGCTCGGCAAGCTGGCTCATCGTCGCGCAGCGTACCACGCGGCTCCGGCCCGGACAGCCGCTAGCTCACGACGCGCAGGCCGCGCGGCTCGTAGTGAAAGCGCGAGTCTCTGCTCAGCGCCTCGTAAGAGCCGAACGCGGCATCCGGATCCTCAACCGCATCGAGCGGCTCACTCGGGTCCTGATCGGATGTATCCCCGAACTCGCGAATCGTGCCGTAGCCGGTGTCACGCTGCACCGGCACTCGCCCCGAGTCTCGAATGACCCGTCGCAAGGTCGCTGGCGTCATAAGCTGTCCATGTCGTGCACCGGCCGCCGTCGAGATGCTTTCGTTCATCAAGGTCCCGCCAAGGTCGTTGACCCCACAACTGAGCAGCAGCTGCGAGGTCCGAAGGCCCTCCTTGACCCAGGACGCCTGAAGGTTGGGGATGTCGCGGCCCAGCATGAGGCGGGCCGTTGCATAAAGGTTCAGCAGCTCGTCACCCGTGGGCCCTGGACGAACCCCCGGCACGTCGCGTGCGGCAAAGAGCGGCGCTTCCTCGTGGACGAAGGAGAGCGGAACGAATTCAGTGAACCCGCCTGTCTCTCGCTGGACTCTCCGCAGAAGGTCCATGTGCCGCATCCGGTTTTCGACCGACTCGACGTGGCCAAACATCATGGTCGAGGTCGTTCGAATACCAAGCCGATGGGCGGCCGTAACCACGTCGAGCCATTCGCGGGTCGTGATTCGCGTCGGTGAAATCCTCTTGCGAAGTCGATCGTCCAGGATTTCGGCCGAGGTGCCCGGGAGCGTGCCCAGGCCGGCCTCCACCAGCTCGGCCAAATACTCCGCGTACGAAACGCGCTTGAGCGACGCGCCGAATTTCACCTCTTCCGGGGAGAAGGCGTGGATGTGAATCGCAGGTGCGGCTTCCTTCACGACTCGGCAAAGCTCGATGTAGCTGTCCCCTGTGAGATTGGGGGAGAGCCCGGCCTGCAAGCAAACCTCAGTAGCGCCCATCTCCCAGGCTTGACGCACTCGCCGTGCGACCTCTTCCTGCGGCAGGAAGTAACCTTGCTCCGAGCGTACGCTGCGCGCGAACGCGCAGAACTTGCAGTTCTTGATGCAGACATTCGTGAAGTTGATGTTCCGGTTGACCACATAGGTGACCCGATCGCCCACTTGCTGACGGCGAAGCTTGTCGGCAACCATACACAGAGCTTGAAGGTCCCGGCCTCGCGCCCCGCTCAGGGCGGCGCCATCGTCGACGCTGAGCTCGTGGCCACCGAGGCATCGCTCCAAGATCGTCCGAACACCGGACGTGACGCCTCGGAGACAGGTTTCGAGAGCGGTCGTCATGGCGTGGCAAGCTCCATCTGAAGCCGATCGATTTGGGGACGCAGAGACGCGTCGACGAAGCCCTGGGCTTCGAGGTGAACAGGGTATACCGGCAATCGCGGTTCCAGTCGAAACCCCTCGGCCGCGCAAGCGTTGCGGAGGCGGTCGAGGTACGGCCAGGGATGCTGGGGGTTGATATAGTCCGGGCTCACCGGCGAAATGCCGCCAAAGTCGTTGATCCCAGCGTGAATCAAAGTCGCGGTCGATGCGGGGTTGAGATTCGGTGGCGCTTGGACGCTGATCTCGTCGTCGAGGATGAGTCGGGCCAAGGCGACGGTAGCAGCGAGCTCGTCGGAGCTGGGTTCGCATGCCAATTCCATGGGCGTATTGGGATGCGAACGGAAATTCTGGACGATGACTTCGCCGATGTGTCCGTGCGCACGATGCAGACGCCGAATCGCCAAAATGGTGTCTACCCGCTCTTCGACGGTCTCTCCGATTCCAATCAGCAGGCCCGAGGTGAACGGTATCTGGAGCGCGCCAGCCTCCCGCGTCATTTGAAG
>Ga0265303_10002727_pt1 | contig 10986 bp, 13 predicted proteins | sample Helome_2_FD_192494 | JGI IMG/M metagenome (GOLD analysis project Ga0265303, IMG submission 192494) | Marine sediment microbial communities from subtidal zone of North Sea - Hel_20160317 (Illumina Assembly) | ecosystem: Environmental > Aquatic > Marine > Subtidal zone > Sediment ...
GCTTGCAGAATTTCTCCGACGGTCGGTCTGTATTTCATGCTGTCTTCCTCCCGCTAAGTCTTATTCGAACGCCTCCCTAAGGCGCGCGCGGCCGGCCATGATGTCGGCGTCTTGTGAGCAGAGAATTTCCGGAAATCGGGTGACTTCCAGGTAACGACCCACGACCTCGTCATGGACGTTGCGGTGCTCGATCCACCAGACGCCTGGGTAGGTTGTTTCGCGGATGCGACTGGAACCCAGCGCATCGAGCGTCGCGACGAGTTCACCGCTACCGAGCGTCGTTTCGAGTTCATCGAGCTCGCCGGGGCCGAAGGGAAGACCCGCCAGGTCGATAGTTGTAGGGACGTCTTCGTCGAGTAATCTGTCGATCGCGTGTATGACTTCATTCAGGATCGGCCGCACGTTGCCGTGCGTCGCCTGAACCTGAACTCCAATTTCGTCGATCGAGGTCATGGAAGAGCTTCCAAATGGTCTTCCATGCGCCAGTTTCGGACCAGCTTGTGGGCCTGGGCGGCGGCTCTTGGAAGGGCGGCGGCAACCGCCGTTGTGGGTCTCGTGCCCCAGTCCATGTCCTCCGGTTCAATGCCGATCAAGGCGCGTTTCAGAGGCAGGTCGCCACGCAGGCGCAACGCATCCATCAGGTCCGATAGTCCGACCTCGTGTACGCTGCCGTGTTGGCTGCGAAGATGAGCGTCCATCGCTTCGCCCTCCAGCACGGTGACTGTGCCGGGGCTGAATCCAAGCTTCATGGCATCGAGAGCGACGAGTCCGTCCAGATCGGAGAGTCTGTCGAGCAACGCCAGGCCTACGGTGCCACCATCAAGACAAAACACGTCGTCATTCGTGTTGCCTTCGGCAAATCGCTCCAGCGTGTGGATACCGGCTCCGTCATCCGTAAGGAGACTGTTACCGATGCCTACGACGGCGATCGAATTCGCTCTTGTGGACACTCGTGGACCCCTCGTATTAGGAAAGACTAATTCAGTGACCCGATGCCCGGTATACTGGATTGTACGAATACGTAGCACGCAAAAAAGCAGCGCGCGCCATTGGATCTGCGAGCTTCCCCATGCACGAACTCTCGGTTTGTCTTTCCCTGCTGGAGCAGGTCGAAAAAATCGCGCGGGAGCGCAACGCGGCGCGGGTGGTAAGGATTACCCTGAGTATCGGTCCGCTCTCTGGCGTTGAGCCGGAGCTCTTGCGGCAGGCCTATCCGCTGGCAACGGCGGGTACGGTCGCCGAGGAAGCCGAACTGATAATGGAAATTGCCAACATCTTGGTTCGCTGCAGTCAATGCGAAAGTGAATCCACAGTACCACCGAATAAACTCCTGTGTGGCTCTTGCGGTGATTTTCGCACCCACGTAATTTCGGGTGATGAGCTGACTTTGTTGCGTGTAGAGCTGGATCGCGAGGCAGTCCCACCGAGGCCCACCTGAACAATAGTCGAGATCGGGAATGAGAACGATGCGTGAGTTGATATTACTGGTGTCGCTTGTAACGCTGCCCGTCGTCTCTTGTGCACTGTCCGATGAGCAATGCATATCCGATACCGGCGTAGCCCTGCAGATACTCGGCTCCGGTGGCCCGATTGCCGACGACGGACGCGCGTCGTCGAGCTACATCCTCTGGGTGGATGGCGATTCGCGTGTGCTAATCGATGCCGGAGGTGGGTCGTTTCTGCGTTTCGGTGAAGCGGGCGGGGATTTTGTCGAACTGGATTTCGTGGGTCTGAGTCATTTTCATGCCGATCATTCCGCCGATTTTCCGGCGCTCCTGAAGTCCGGTAGTTTTTCCGCAAGAAAGCGCGCGATCCACGTTGCCGGTCCCGACGCGGGCGGGCCGTTTCCCGGGTTTGATGACTGGCTCACAAGCCTGCTGGACTCTGACGCCGGCGCTTACGGATACTTGTCGGGCTTTCTCGATGGTACAGGCGGTCGCCCCATGCTGGTTGCGAAAGAGATCGCCAACGGCCCATCGCTAACTGTTTATAAAGACGCGGATATTGTTGTCGAAGCCATGCGCGTGCCGCACGGTATCGTTCCCGCGGTTGCATTCAAGGTGAAAGTGGCCGGCGAGTCTTTTGTTTTTGCCAGTGATCAAAACGGCAGTAAGTCCGCATTTGCCGAGTTTGCCAAAGATGCATCGGTTCTCGTGATGCACCTTGTCGTTTCTGAAGATGTGACCGGAGTCGGGCGGCGCCTGCATGCGCCACCCAGCGTTGTCGGCGAGGTCGCGGCTCGGTCCGGCGCAGAAAAGCTCGTGCTCAGTCATTTCATGGCGCGCAGCCTGAAAGAGCTGGACAAGAATGTGGAACTGGTTCGGTCAGCGTACAAGGGAGAAGTCATTCTTGCCGAAGACCTGGCCTGCGTGGTTCCCTGATCGGTATCGCCGATCGATTGCCTGGCTGCAGACTTGTCGGGAAAACGTGTTGCCTCTCAAGGGGTCTCTATGGGCAAGCGCGCAGCCGCCCAGGCGACCATGCCGCCGTCCATGGACACTACATTACGATATCCCATCTTGCTGAGAGTCTCGGCGGCGAGGGCGGAGCGCCCACCCGTGCCACAGTAGAGGACAATATCGCGATCCTCAGGAGCGACGTCTGAATTTGTCGCAGTACGCTCGACGAGACCGTGAATCTCGAACTCGAGCAGGCCCCTGGGCGACAATACGGCGCCGGGAAGATGGCCTTTGCTGAATTCCGATGCTTCACGGATGTCGATGAGCAGTGTCTCCGGCGTCAGCAGCTCTTTTGCCTGGGAGACAGTGCATCCTTTGATGGTGGCTTTGGCACGGGCAACGATATCGGCGGGTGACACTAACATGAGTCAAATCTCCAGGGTCTGCTGTGGTTCAGTTTGGTGATGCGGTTTCCGGGGCGTAGGGATTCGGTGGCATCAGATCAGGTGGTATCGCCGCACGCCGTCGTGCGGCATCCGGCGGATAATTCTCCGCAAGGTACGCAATTATCCTGTTCTCCGTGCCCGGATCAAACTGCCAGAGATTCTGTTTCTTCTGCATCCAGCGAATCATCGTCAGCCATTGCTCCGCGGTACCGCGTTGCTGGGTGATTAATTTTGCAGAATGACAGGCCGTGCAATTGCCGCGGACCAGCTCCCAGTCACCGGTCATTTTGAAGCCTGTTGCCGGATCGATCCCGGGTTCAGCCACGACGACGGATGCTGGTGCGGCAACCGGCACTTCCTGCACGGGTTCTTTCGTGCATGCTGCCGATACTGCCAGTGACAGTAACACCAGAGCCGTTCGTGTCTCCTGCATCAGGCGACCTGTACGGCGATGCGGTGGCACGCGTTATTGAGATAACCCTTCGGATTCCAGCCCGGTAACACCACGGGTTGTGATCGGCCCGCACTATCCGTGGCCCTTGCCCAGACTTCGTAGTACCCGATCTGCGGGAAATCGACGCCGGTGTTCCAGTGCTGCCAGGCGAAGCGGTTGGCTGGCGCTTCCAGGGTTGCTTTCTTCCAGGTAGCCCCGAAGTCCGTCGAAACGTGTACTTCGGTGACGTCCAGATCACCGGCCCAGGCGTGACCCCGCAGAGACAGCGTTTCACCATTCGCATGCTCGATGCCGGATTTCGGAAACGTGATCAATGACTTCACGGGCATCGATTCAATGATGCACATTTCGTCGTCGGGTACCGTTGTCCCGGGCGCAACGGGTTTACAGGGTACGCGGTAAGAGGTGCCGGTCATTTTCGGTCCGTCGTGGACCTGGTTGCGCACCACGATCTTCTTCAGCCATTTGCCACTGACGGAACCCGGCCAGCCGGCACAGACGAGGCGCAGCGGGTAACCGTTCATCGGCGGAATGTCCTCACCATTCATCGCCCAGGCGATCAGCGTCTCGTCTTCGAGTGCTTTTTCTACGGGCACGCCGCGAGAAATCGGTACCTTGTTGCGATCGCCGCTCGCGTGAACATCGGCGCCGTAGTAGGCGACGTACACGGCGTCTTCCTTGATGCCAACGAACTCGAGCACGTCTTTGAGCCGAACACCGGTCCATTCCGGGCACCCGATAGCACCTGTGGACCATTGGTTGCCCGATGCCGGAGGCGTGAACTCGTTGCGGCCATTGCCACCACACTCGAGTTGCAGTTGATAGGTGTAGTGCTTGAATTGCTTTTTCAGATCGGCAATTGTCAGCGTCAGTTCGCGTGCGATGGACTCGCCGCCGAACTCGAGTTGCCACGAATCAGCGTCGATGTCTGTGGTCGTTGGCGGAATGCCGTTATTACGAACAAACAGGTGTTTCGCCGGCGTGATTTTGTCGTCAAGCAGGTGCGCCGGCGTCTCGGCATTCACGGGCCGATCGTTGAGAATAAGCAGGCCTTGTTTGCCAGGAATCTCGAAGGGCGTGTCTGATTGGGCCAATGCCGCCGGTATGAGTCCGCCGGGCATCAGCTGCGCAAAGGGTATAGATGCGCCAACCGCCGTCGACATAGCGACGAGGCTGCTTCGGGTCAGAAAGCCGCGACGCGTAATCGGATCGCTTCGCCGCCCCCACAAGGTCTCATCCGCAGCGAGGGGATCGGCATTATAGAGTTCATGAATACCACGTTTTTTGTCGGCCAAAGCTTGCTCCATTTGTCGCAATAAGAGTTATACCGGTACCCACTTCTATGTGTGTGGCGAGTTGCTGTCGAGCGCCATCAGGTCTCTGCTAACGAGAAACGAGAGAAACTGTAAATGTCCGCCACAGGGCGAGAATCAAGCCGGGTATTACGGCCATGGGAGTTATTTGCGCCTGTCAGAGCGGTGCAGAAAAGGGGCGTGTGGCATTCGGTCCATATGCCCCCTTGTTTCACTAGGCTGCTTTTTTCCTGATCAGGAAGCGGTAGGTACCGCCGTCTTCCGAATGTTCCATCAGTTCATTGCCGGTCTGGCGGCAGAACGCTTCAAAGTCGGCGACCGACCCGGGGTCCGTTGCGAGGATTTCGAGCGTGCCCTCGGCCGGAACGTCTTTCAGGGCTTTTCTCGCTTTGAGAATTGGCAAAGGGCAGTTGAGGCCTTTCGCATCGAGAGTTTGGTCAGCCATTGCTTGTTACTCCGTAAAAATCTCTGCCAACGCAGAACTTAGATAAACAGGTTGATGTCGGATTGCGTCGCGACTTCGATATACGTTGCGGCACCCCCGAGTTCGGGCCCCTCGATCATATCGTCAAGTGAATACTCGAACAGGTCCATCGTCATTTGGCATGCGATCAAGCGAACTTCCGCTTCGACGGCGAGTTCTCGCAGATCCTCGATCGGTGCGACGCCCTTTTTATTCATGAGGTTTTTCATCATCTTTGAACAGGCCGCATCGATGCCCGGAATTGCCGTCAGGATATTTGGCAGCCCCATGTGGGCACCCATCATTGGCATCTTCATTGCCGGGTTTCCAGCGGCGGTCAACTGCAGGTTGAGGTCTTTCAAAAGCAACGGCAGGCCATAAAACGTGAAGAACATCGTTACAGGCACGCCCATGGCTGCGGCGGTCGTCGCGAGGATAAAAGGAGGGTAAGCCCAGTCCAGTGATCCTTTGGTCACTATGATTGACATACTCTTTTCTTCGGCGGACATTTTCTACACCTCTTTGGTAACGGGGCCATGCGAAAAAACGCATATTAGACTATCAGAATTGTCTTTATTAGTGAAATATAATATTGTGGATTAATCCTTTTTCAAGGGTCTCGATCGCGTGCAGAGTTTTTCGTCCGTAAGCATGAGCCATAACGACCCACGCTTGTTCACTGGGCAGCGATCTGCCGCGACAGCGAGACCGCTACCACTATTTGTCGGCAGCGACATCTATCGCAACCCGGCATTCGGCTTCAATCACCCACTCAACATTGTTCGTCACGCCGCGGTTGTCGATCTCCTTACCATGCTGGGCTGGTTGAGTGAGGATGACTTCCGTGAAAGCGCACCGGCCACGATCGATCAGCTTCTTGAGTTTCATGATCGCGCCTACTTGAAGGCGCTTCAATACGCAAACTCCACAGGTAGGGTGGAACCTGGGATTCGGGAGAGATACCAGGTTGGTACTTTCGAGAACCCGCTTTTCCCGGGTCTGTTCGAGCGTGCGTCAATGACCGTTGGCGGTTCTATCCTGGCGGCGGAAATTGCGGCAGAAGGGCACGTGGTGTTTCACCCTTCGGGCGGAACGCATCATGGCCGGCCGGATCGCGCCGCCGGGTTCTGCTACTTGAATGACCCCGTGTTTGCGATTATGACGCTGCTTGAGCGAGGCAGTGCGCGTGTCATGTACCTCGACCTGGATGCGCATCACGGCGACGGCGTCGAGGAGGCATTTTACGAGGAGCCGAGGGTTACGACTGTCTCCATACATGAGCAGAATCGCTGGCCGTTCAGCGGTACCCGCTCGCATCCGCACGCAGGTGCGTTCAATTTCAGCGTGCCCCTGCAATTCAATGACAGCGAATTCGACTACCTGGTGCAAAATGCGGTGTTGCCGCTCATCAAAGCCCAGGACGTGGATGCACTGGTTATCTGCTGTGGTGCCGACTGTCTGGCGGGCGACCCCCTGTCACATATGCAGCTTTCGAACGTCGCGCTCTGGGATGCCGTGGATCAGCTGATCGCCCTGGAGAAAACCACGATCGTCCTTGGTGGCGGTGGCTACAACCCCTGGACCGTGACACGTTACTGGGCGGGTCTGTGGGGACGTATCTCGGGTCAGGAAATGCCGGAAAACCTGCCGGCCGAGGCGCATGCGTTCCTGGACCGCATGGAATGTGACCTGATTGATGAAGAAGATATTGAGGAACAATGGCTAACGACCATGGCGGACATTCCGTATCCCGGAACGGTTCGCGACGAGATAAGATCGATGGCTGAAGATGCGCAAACCTTGTTCTAGCATGCCGACATCGCGTTGACCCGATAATTGAGGAATTTTCTATGACATGGCTGGAAGCACTGTCGGGAATCGAAGATCTCGAAGATGCACAATTTGAGGCGACGCTCGTCGAGCAGTTCGAGCGCCGGGCCAGAGGGGTGCAAGGGCGACCGATCCGGTTTTCGACGCCCACCTTCAAAGAATACGAAAGCACCGAACTGAGCGGTTGCAACAAGAACAGCTTCCCGGCGTTTTCAATAACAGCAGCGGCCTGTGGCCTAAACTGTGACCATTGCCAGAAGAAGATACTGGAACCCATGATTCCGGCAACGAATCCTGACATGCTCGATCAGAAAGTCAGGCACCTGATAGATACGCAGGGCCTCAATGGCTTTCTCCTGTCGGGTGGTTCGAACAAGCGAAATGAAATCTCGTACGGCCGTTACATGCCGGTTGTCGAGAAATTGAAGAACGACTTTCCGGACCTCAAGGTGGCCATACACAGCGCATTGCTCGATGAGCGTCGCGCGAAGCAAATGGAGTCGGCCGGTGTTGATACTGTCATGATGGACGTCATCGGCGCAGAGGAGACCATAAACGAGGTCTACAAGCTGGACCGCCCGGTCGAAGATTTCGAAACTACGCTGGCGGCGCTGTGCGCGACTTCAATGGAAGTAACCCCGCACATCGTCATTGGCTTGCACTACGGCCGGATTCTCGGTGAGGCAAATGCGCTCGATATTGTCAGCCGTTACGACGTTACTGCACTGGTGCTCGTAGTAATCATGCCGTTCTATTCCAGGCCCGGTACGTTCGTAACGCCGAAGACGGCCGACGTTGGTCGGATTTTCCTCGAGGCGCGTGCGCGTCTGCCGGACAAGCAGGTCTTGCTGGGCTGCGCGCGACCCCCCGGTATGCACAAACGCGTCACGGATGCGTACGCGATCATGGCCGGGCTCGATGGTATTGCGTTCCCTGCGGATGGCGCCGTGTCGGTCGCGCATACGATTGGTCGTCCGTTCGAGCAGGCACATTCCTGTTGCTCCATAAAGCTGGGCAGCGATTTGAAAACGACACTGCAGTCATCCTGTGCAGCGTAACGACCACAACCCGGGAATCGACACATGAGTTGTATCGAGCACAAAACCACCCCGTCAGCGCCTGGCAAGGCAACGGGTCGGGACCACAACCCGTTTGATGTAATGGAGCCGAGAACGCCGCTGAAGACACCGGTCGATCGCAAGAATGGCAAGCACGTCAAAGCGAACGATATTCCGCCGCAAGGCGTGTATTTGCCGAACGATAATATTCTCGCGCCGCATATGAAGTCGCCGGAGTATGTGCAATTGTCTACGGCCGCGGCGATCACGCTGGGTATCATGGGAGGGCGTATGTACGGCTGTGAGTGCACACGTTGTCTCAACCTGCTGCTGACCTATCCCGAGGGTTGTCGTGCGAACTGCGCGTACTGCGGGCTGGCGCGGCACCGCGAAGCTGAGCGTGACTATGCGGACCGCAATTTCATTCGCGTCGACTGGCCGGCCGTGCCAATGACGGACATCATCGACATCGTTGCCAGGGATGCGGAGAACAGCCCGTTCCATCGCATGTGCATTTCGATGATTACGCATTCGCGTTCCGAGGAGGATACGTTTGCGGTACTGAAACAGTGGACGGATCGCATCGACCCGGACGCCATTCCCGTGTCCATCCTGTCCAATCCCACGACGATGACGCGTGACGACGTACAGCGTACCAAAGACCTGGGTGCCGATATTTTTACGGTCGCACTTGATGCCGCCACGCCCGAGTTGTTCGATCGCACGCGCGGCAAGGGCGTGCAATCCCCGCACAAGTGGTCGAAATACTGGGACATCATGCTGGAGGCACGTGACATCTTCGGTCCGCAGAAGTTCGGGGCGCACATCATCGTCGGCATGGGCGAAACCGAATACGAGGTTCTCAACCTGGTCCAGGAGCTCGTCGATCTCGGTGGTCACAGCCACATGTTCTGTTTTTTCCCGGAGCAAGGCTCGTTGATGGACCACCTGCCGGCGACGCCGCGTGACCAGTGGCGCCGCGTACAGCTTGCCCGTTACCTGATCGACTACCGGGATGCGCGCGTCGAACAAATGCGCTTCGACGACCTCGGTCGCGTCACGGATTACGGAATTGCCGACGCTGAGCTGGCAGACATTGTCGACGAGGGGATAGCGTTTCGAACGTCCGGGTGTCCGGGCAAGTTCCAGGACGACATCTCGGCCTGCGACCGGCCGTACGGCGATTCGCCACCGAGCGACATAGCGAGCTATCCGTTCCATCCCAAAAAGAAAGATATCAAGCGCATCCGCAAGCAGCTCGATATCCCCGTAACCGTCGAATAGCGATCTGGAAACGGTCGGCCGAGTGTCAAAAACATTCAGAATTATCGATACCGGCGTCCGTGAAGGTCGCTCGAATATTGCTTTCGATGCGGCGTTGATTGAATTGCGGCAACAGGACGAAGTGCCGGATACGATTCGCTTCATGCGATTTCCGCCGACGGCCCTGATTGGCCGGCACCAGGACCTGAGCCGCGAGATCAACCTGGAGTATTGCGCCGAAGACGGGATTGGTACGGTTCGGCGCATGACGGGCGGAGGGGCCATCTATCTGGACGAGGGGCAACTTGGCTGGGAGCTCGTGTTCCATCGCTCGTCGCTTGGTATTGCGGCGTTGCCTGATATTGCGCGCGAGATCTGCAATGCCGCGGCGGCGGGAATATCCGAACTCGGCGTCGATGCCAGGTTTCGGCCGCGCAATGATATCGAAGTCGACGGACGCAAGATCAGTGGTACCGGCGGATTCTTTGACGGCGATATCCTCATCTATCAGGGTACGGTGCTCGTCGACATGAACGCAGAGCAGATGGTCAAGGCCTTGAACGTGCCACGGAACAAGGTGGCCAAACATAAGCTGGACTCGGCAGCCCAGCGCGTCGTGACACTGAAGGAGTTGCTCGGTGATGATCTTCCGGGCATGGAAACGATCAAGGCGTCTCTGGTCAAAGGCTTTACCGAAGGATTTGGCGTCGATGCCGAGCCCGGCGACATTACAGAAGCGGAAGAGGTGCTCGCGAGACAGCACTATGACGACGAGATCGGGAGGGATGACTTCGTCGCGGAAATCGATAACCCGGCGGCTTCGGACGATGTGCTCGCGGGCACGCACACTGGTGCCGGTGGCACAATCAACTCGTTTATCAAACTGGAAGGTCCAACGCGCAGGATCTTGCAACGGGTCCTGATCAGTGGTGATTTTTTCGTCACTCCACCGCGCGTCGTGTTCGATCTCGAGGCGCACCTGCAGGGATCGCGCCTTGCAGAACTCGGGCCACGCATCAAACAGTTTTTTGAAGAGGCGGACATCGGCATGCTGAGCGTTACTGCAGATGATTTTCATGCATCGATTGCCGATGCGCTCGAGTCGGAAAAGGTACCTGGCAATGGCTGACTGTAAAGACTGTGGCGACGCATTTGCGCTGGCCGGGCGCGGTGAGTCGCCGATGAATGTTGTTGCCGTCGTGCAGCATACGTCGGGCGAGTACCTCGGCCTGATGGAGGACCACCTGGAAGGACGCCGAATCCGTTTCCAGTATTTCAGACCGTTCGCCGGCGGGCGCAAGTTGCCGGCCACGGACGTCGCAGCAGATGCCTTGTTGTTGCTGGGCGGCGGTCCATGGGGATCTGCCGGGAGTCGTGATTTGCCAACGCTCCGAGAGGAAATCGAACTGACGCGCGCCAAGCTCGCGGAGGGCACGCCGGTGATAGGTATAGGCCTGGGCGCCCAGATTCTGGCTATCGCCGCAGGCGGCAGCTCGGAAAGTCGTGACCTGACGTTCGAAATGCTGACCGCGAAGCGGACCGCCGACGACGCCCTGAACGGATTCCTGCCGGCAGAGTTTCACCAGGTCGTCTATATGCGCGATTGGCCGGTGCCGCCCGCGACCGCGAAGCTACTGGCAGAAGACAGCACCGGCCGGCCGCTGGTCTGGCAGGTCGGTGATAATGCTTATGGTTTTTCGGGCAATCCGGGCATTAAGCTCGGTATGGTCGAAGACCTGATTATGGAATTCGAAGAGGTG
>Ga0265303_10002728_pt1 | contig 10984 bp, 11 predicted proteins | sample Helome_2_FD_192494 | JGI IMG/M metagenome (GOLD analysis project Ga0265303, IMG submission 192494) | Marine sediment microbial communities from subtidal zone of North Sea - Hel_20160317 (Illumina Assembly) | ecosystem: Environmental > Aquatic > Marine > Subtidal zone > Sediment ...
GAACAGGAACCGGATTCAATTGATGCAAAATTTGAATTGCTTTTTGTTCTGATGTGGTCAGGTAATGCTGACAGCGGCTACCCGTTAGCGGCTCAGTTATGGGAACGGTTTGAGGAAAATCCTGCTCAGATGTACTCGATGCCCATAAACATGGCTTGGATAGCCACAAAAACCGAACATACTCAGCAAGCACATATTTACCGTGAGGCCGGTGCAAGATGGCTACAAAACCTCATTGAAGCGGATTTAACCGGTGTGGGCCGATACGCGAATGAAGCGCTACTGGCAGCTATGGACAGTCGTGATAACGACGCCATTATTGCAATCACGAATGCCATTGATAAGGGTGGACGCTGGCAGGCTTACCTGGAACATCCAGTATTCGATCGCCTCAAGAAAGATGTACGTTTCCAGGCTCAGGTTAACCGGATGGCAGACCTGGCCAATACCGAACGCGGGGAAATACTCGCCATGTTATGTGGTCCTGATACCATCCTGACCACCTGGCAACCCGCGCCTGCAACCTGTGAAACCTATCGACAGGAAACAGCCATTGCAAAGGGTTGATTTTCAGAACCGGTAGGTAAAATTCAGCATCTGGCTCGTTCGTTTTCTTATACCTATCTGGGGAAGAAGTCTTTATAACCGCCTGCGACCGTTGTGCCGTAGCCGAGAACATTGGCTTTGTAGTCAAGCCTGAATGATGACTTTTGTCATTTACTCACCAACTTGTACTGAAACAACTCATCCAGGGTCACACCGAACACCTCGGCAATTTTAAATGCGGCTTCCAGCGAGGGTGAGTACTTGTTTTTCTCGATGGCGATGACGGTCTGACGGGTCAGGCCGATGGCATCGGCCAGGGCCTGTTGGGTCATCTCATCACGCTCAAACCGGAGCCGCCTTATCTCGTTACTGATCAGGGATGTCATATCACCAACCCCGTCGGTAGTAGAACAAAGCCAGTGCAGGTTGAACCCGCACTACGTAATTGACCCAAACCACCGACATGATAATCAGTGATGCCCAATTGCTTTTTTCTTGAAATGTAAGGTTCATTGTCAGAATCCTAATGTCAAAATATTTACACATGTAGTAAAAAATATATTACTAGATGTCAAATATATTATACATTTTAAAAAGGTGAGACTTAGAAACTTGTGGAAAAAGTATATGGAAGAGGCATGGCGCTAAATTCTGCAGCCCACGGTTAGCCAGTCCTTTGTAAATGAAGTATGGTTGAATCATGAGAAATACAGACGCCCAGACACTAACACGGGATTACCTCGACTGCCGGCAACACTCGGTCGTTGTTTGTGAGGCGCTTGAGTTGGAAGATTACGGGTTACAGGCTGCCGCGTTTGCCAGTCCGCCCAAATGGCACCTGGCTCATACCAGCTGGTTTTTTGAAACATTTCTGTTGAAGCCATTTACCAAGGGATATGAATCTTTCCACCCGGCATACGATATTCTCTTCAATTCTTATTACAATGCCATTGGACCGCAATATCCTCGCGCACAACGAGGGTTAATTTCACGCCCAACGGTTTCAGATGTGCTTGCCTATCGACAACACGTCGATGTTGCGATGTCGCGTTTACTGACCGGGGAGAACCACCCTCAGTGGGAAACGATTACGCAACGTTCCCGCCTTGGCATCGAGCATGAAAAACAGCACCAGGAGTTGTTTCACACCGACATCAAATACTCGTTATCTGTAAACCCCTTGTACCCCGCCCTTCACCCCGCCCCCCACAACGGGGCTGAAAACCCGCCGGTAATGGCAGATGAGATGCAATGGAAAGCGTTCTCCGGCGGTCTGTTTGAGTTGGGTATCGATGCTGAGCAAGCCGGCTTTGCATATGACAATGAAACACCGGCACACCAGGTCTTTATCGAGCCGTTTTGCCTGGCAAATCGTCTCGTCACTAATGCGGAGTACCAGGTTTTTATTGATGACGGGGGATACTCTAAACCCGAATATTGGTTGGCAGATGGCTGGACGATAGTCCAAAAAGAAAATTGGACGCAGCCTATGTATTGGAAAGAAGTACAGGGCAAGGCAATGGAATTTACCCTGTTCGGCCTCATTGAAAGGCAGACGGGTCAGCCGGTTTGCCACCTGAGCGGCTATGAGGCCGACGCCTATGCGAACTGGGCCGGTGCGCGTTTGCCTACAGAAGCTGAATGGGAGTTTGCAGCCAGGCAGCAGACTTTTCACGCCGGGCAGGGTTCGGTTTTGCATCCACCAACAGCCGCCTGTGACGAGACGCAGGGGCCTTTGCTGCAACTCTACGACAGCTGCTGGCAGTGGACCGCAAGTGCATACCGTGCTTATCCGGGGTTTAGGGTTTCTGAGGGTGCAATCGGCGAATATAACGGCAAATTTATGTCGAACCAATGGGCATTGCGTGGTGGTTCCTGCGTTAGCAGTGTCGACCATCTCAGACCGACTTACCGGAATTTTTTCTATCCCGAAGACCGTTGGCAGTTCAGCGGAATCCGGTTGGCCAGGAACACATGACATCACATGCAAGAGGTTTATCTATGCCAGAACCCGCGTTAGTTTCAAATGAGGAGCAACTGGACAATGTTGTCTTCAGTAACCTGCACCCAAGTGGTGTTGATAAGCACAAAGAAATTCTCAGCGGATTGCAAAATAGGCAAAAAAGTATCGACTCAAAGTATTTTTACGATATCCGTGGTTCAGAACTTTTTGAACAGATCACCGAACTGCCCGAATACTATCCAACACGCACAGAACGACAAATACTCATACGCGATGCAAAGGCCATGGCAGAGTTTTGCGGGCAAAACTGTGTGTTGATAGAACCGGGCAGCGGCAGCAGTGAGAAAGTCAGGTTGTTACTCGATACGTTAAGACCATCCACTTATGTACCCATGGATATCTCCGATGACTTTCTTAAACAATCGGCCGTTCAATTGGCGGAAGAATATCCATGGTTGAATGTCCACGCTGTTTGTACCGACTTTGTCCATCAGGAAAAGGCACCAGAAGGTCTACCTGCGGGCAAGCGTGTGGTTTTTTATCCTGGCTCGACACTGGGTAATATGAGACCTGCCGATGCCAGCGCCTTTCTGGGTAATTTGGGTCACTGGCTAAATCAGGACGGCGGTGTACTGATCGGTATCGACATGCATAAATCAACCCGAATCCTCGAAGCAGCCTACAATGATGAGCAGGGTGTTACAGCGGCATTTAACCTGAATATTCTGAGCAACATCAACACATTGATGAATGCAAACTTTGATATCAGGCAGTTTGATCATCATGCATTTTACAATGAGGAAAAATATCGCATTGAAATGCACCTGGTGAGTAAGGCGGAACAAATGGTAAAACTAGGCGATACCAACATTTCTTTTACCCGGGGAGAGACCATACATACCGAAAACTCATATAAATACACACCGGAAAGCTTTAAAGAGATAGCACAAGACGCGGGTTTTGCGATCAACTCAAGTTGGACGGACGAACAAAAATTATTCAGCGTTCATTATCTTGAGTTAAGGAACCTCTGATTTCAATGATGTTTTGGCATTTGCTGGTTAAGCAACTATGCTTAGTATCAATCCCGGACATAAAGAAGCCAGCCATTGTCACTTTTTAACGAACTTAAACGCCGTAACGTCTTCAAGGTCGGTGTCGCATACGTGGTGGTCGCCTGGCTGGTGGCACAGGTATTACAGCTCATTTTCGAGAGTTTTGGCACACCCGACTGGGTTATGAAAACCGTGCTGGTACTGTTGGCGGCCGGTCTGCCATTTGTCCTGTTTTTTGCCTGGGCCTTTGAAATGACCCCCGAGGGCCTGAAGCGCGAAAGTGAGGTTGACCGGTCACAATCAATCACCTCACAAACCGGTCACAAGCTCAATAACGCAATCGTCGGTGTTCTGGTCGTGGCCCTGGGGTATTTCATCGTAGATAAATTTGTGCTGGACGCAGCACGCGATGCGGCCCTCATCGAGGCAACAAAGCAGGAGGTAACAAAGCAGGTCGAGACGGCAGAACAGGAGCTTGCGCAAGTTTCAGAAGGCTTGCCTCAAGTAGCTGATGAGCCGGATAAATCCATTGCCGTATTGCCGTTTGTGAATATGAGCGGCGATCAGGAAAATGAATATTTTTCCGATGGCCTGACCGAGGAGTTGCTCAACTCGCTGGCCAGGATCAAGGAGCTTAAGGTTATCGGGCGCACCTCTTCATTCGTGTTTAAGGGTAAGAACACCGATCTTCGCGAAATAGGCCAGACACTCGGAGTGGCCCATATCCTCGAAGGTAGCGTCAGGAAAGCACAGAACAGGGTTCGTATAACCGCACAGTTAATCAAGGCGGACGATGGTTATCACATGTGGTCGGATACTTTCGACCGCGAGCTAAATGATATATTCGCGATCCAGGAAGAGATCGCAATCCGCGTTGTCAAGGAACTCACCTCAACACTGCTGGGTGATTCAGCGGAGCAACTGGTCAATTTGGGTACCACCAATACGCAGGCCTATGAGGCCTATTTACGGGGTCGCTACCTGTTTATTCGCAAGCCTGATGACGTGCAGGTACAAAACGAAGCAGACCAGTTGTTTCAGCAGGCGCTTGAGCTTGATCCAAGCTTCACACTGGCCTGGTATGGAAGGTTTAGTGTGTTGAGCCGGCGACAGCGAGCCGGTTCTATCGGGTATATGGAAGGCCGAATTCAACTTCGTCAACTTGCCGAAAAAATGATCGCAATGGACCCGGGATTATCAGAGAGCTACCTGGCATTGAGCCGGGTGACGTTGCTTGAAATGAATTGGCCAGAAACGGAAGCGGCCATCAATCAAGCCCTGCTTTTAAACCCGGGGGATATCAATGCACTGAATGCTTATGCAGGGCTGATGGGTGTACTTGATCGGGATGATGAAGCGCTGGAGTTTGCACTCAAGGCCCAGGCCCGGGACCCGCTTGATTTACAGTCCTTAAGTAATCTCGCTGCCTCGTACGGTAAGTTGGGTCGGTGTGATGAGGCGACAAAAGTGGCAAAAAGGGCGCTGAGTCTGGTACCTGAGGCTGGCCGTTTTTATGGTCGGCTCGGTAATTGCTGGAGATTGCATCACGCTGATTATGAAAAAGCCATTGGCCTGTATAAAAAAGAACCCATTGCTTTTATAAGGTTGACGGGTTTGGCTATTGCATACAATAAACTTGGCGAGCAGGACAAGGCTCAACAATCTCTGAATGAACTAGTCTCAAAGGAAGGAGAACAGGCCTCCTATCAGTACGCCCAGATTTTCGCCCAGTGGGGAGAGCCTGAAAAAGCACTGGATGCCCTTGAACGTGCCTGGGAAATTGGCGATGCGGGCTTTATATTGATGTACATGGATCAAAACCTGGATCCGATACGCGATCAGCCAAGGTTTACCAGCTTGCTGGAAAAATGGCAGGATCCATCAAAGCGCTGAAACTACCTGAAATCCAAGTCGGTTCGACGCTACACCAGACGGCGACCTATTTCGGCCGGCCAAACCCGTGAATATAGTCTTTCAGTGTCCGGCTCTCAAAAATATTCTCTTCGAAGTGGGCATTGACCAAATCACTTATTGAAATAATACCTGCCAGTTTTCCGTTTTCGAGAATCGGCAGGTGCCGGATGCGATGCTTTGTCATAACACTCATTACGTAGTTTAGATCATCGCCTGGAACACCAATGACTAAATCCTTCGTCATGATGTCCTGAACATGGACGGGACAAAGCGTGCGCTCCTTTGTTGGTGTATTCATTAAGTGCGTACAATTATCCCCACAGCATTTCAGGATATCTCTTTCAGTGACAATACCAGCGATTTGCCCGCCCTCTCCCACCACGACCAAAGCACCGAAACCATGACGGTTTAACTCGATTATGGCTTCATGAACGGTTTGGGCGGCGTCAATGGTTACCACCCCGGATCCCTTTTCCTGAAGTATGTCTTTGATTTGCATTCTTAAGTCCAGTACAGCTTTGAAAAATAGCGTCAGACGTCCAAAGACCTGTGAGGTCCACACAAGACATAAAAAAGACGCATTGGTAGCTCATACTAGGCTGAAGATGATTTTGTAGAATTGATTTAAGTCAGGTATTTGCGGATTCCGGGGGTCACGATTTAAGTTGACAGGCGTTTTTATTGCCAACCGGCGGTCCAAACGCTTCTATCTTTCAATTCCCGCCACTGTATTGAAAAAGAACGCCGGGTCAGTATGGCCTCTAACAGGCAGTGGATAATGATGTCGTTTTCGTTAAATTCAACTTCCGTAACAATAAAATGTTTTTCCCCATTAACCGGGTTTACGGCTGTCCACTTGCTGTTAAGTAGTTTTTTTGGATTTAAGGAGTTCACAGCGCCCACTGATCATCACCCGGAAAATTCAGTATATTTTTTTGCATTGCCCCTGGCCTTGTCTTGTGGGTACTTCTGTTCATTAAGTTTTATCTTCTTGAATGCGGCAGCAACCAAATCAATGTCGAGTTTATCCGCCAGGCGAATCAAATATAGCAGCGTGTCGGCAAGCTCGGTCGCAACTTCATCCAGTTTATCTTTCGGGAGATTTTTGCTTTGCTCTTCAGTGAGCCACTGGAAATGCTCGGTAATTTCCGCGGCTTCGACACTCAGCGCCATGCAAAGATTCTTCGGCGAGTGAAACTGGTTCCAGTCGCGCACATCGGCAAAATCGCGCAGATGGAGCTTTAGAGAATTAAGATCGTTATCACTCATATGTATATTTTCCTTAAACGGAATCAATGTTTTTTATTGTCTAATTACCAATGAAACGATTATTCTAATATCATCGAAATAAAAAATATTTATTCCGACTGAATGATCCAGTCCTCAGTGCAGCAGTTCTGCACAAGGTACGCCATCAGGGAATCCATATTTTCATAATCAACCCTGCAAATCAGGCTACGGCTATCTCGTTCCTGGGTAAGTAGACCCGCGTTAACAAGCTTTGCAATATGGTGTGAAAGTGTTGACCCGGGTATATCAAGTTCCTCCCTGATAACACCAACAGTACTGCCGTCGGGGCCCGCTTGCACCAGCTTGCGATAAATCAAAAGGCGGGTCGAATTGCCTAATGCTTCGAGTTGTTTCACGGCAGATTCAAGTTTCATCTTAATAAAATATAGCGTTACTAAAAACAATACAACTAAAATACTAGTAAAATCGAAATATATTATTATTTAAAAAGTTCATATCAGTGTTTTTAATTATATTTTGAATGCGTATATGACGTATCAATAATGCAAATGCAGGTATATGATGCAGCGGTTACCGAGGCTCGACATGACGGCGGTAGCTCGGCCAGGAAGCGTTTACTGTTCAATCATGTGCGCGATGATCTCAAACACTCACAAGAGGCGGGACCAGAGAGGTCGTGAAATCAGCATGGTCAAAAACATGGCCGCAGGCACCCATTTCTTTTTACCCCATAAAAATTTGAACTGTGCCTTAATAAAAGGCGCACTTAGAAACGCATCGGCGAGTGCAATAGACTCACTGGCATTAACGGCTTTAAGTTCATCGTGCTCACTACCACCACGAAAGCTACGTGAAGCACCTGAGCTTAGCCATTCAAGAGCAATCTGCCGGGCTTCTTCCTCGAGTTTGTCATGGGGAACGGCCCATTGAATCAGACCGGCTTCAAGGGCCTCCCTTGCATTAGGCTTCCAGCCCTCCTTTCCGAGCATTCTCGCGGCATTGGCCGTACCCATAAGACGAGCGAAGTGCACGCTGGAACAACCCTCCGGTGTCACACCCAGCGCCGAAAAAGGCGTCGAGAATGTGGCTTTTTCGGAAGCAATGATGCCATCGCAAAGTGTTGCAGAAGTCACACTGGCGCCAATCGCCGGGCCGTTGACCGCGACCAGTACGGGTTTGGGGAAGTCCAGAAACATATCAAAAAGCGCCTGGTTGAGCTCAATGATCATTGCGCGTAATTTACGCGGATGACCGAGACGAAGCGTGGCCGCCAAATTGACACCTGCGCAGTAATACGGGTCAGCGCCGGTTAAAATCAACACCCTCGTTTCGTCATCTTCAAGCGAAATTCTGAAAGCCTCTTTCAGCGCATCCATCATCTCCATGGTCCAGCCATTGAGACGCGCGGGCCGGTTCATTGTCAGGGTCGTCACGCCGTCACTTTTACTGGTGAGGACGTGGTTTGTGCTTACAGTGTTGATCGACGAGTCTCAGCATAGTGGTGCTCGTGATTCACCTGGCATCGATGACAACGCTTGGCAGTTGGGTAGGCTTGCAAGCGGTTAAAGTTTATCAACACCTGGCAGTCGGTGCAGACACCATAACTACCTGCCGCAATACGAAGAAGTGTTGCGTCGATATCTCTTATTTCGTTGATATGCCGGTCAATATTCGCCAATTGCAGGTCAACCAGCAGATCGGCTACAGAAGCTTCGCCGATATCGTGGACTTTACCGGCAAGTTCGATATAGCTTTGCTCCTCCGTTTGGAGCAATTCCAGCCGCACCTCCTCGCGTAACTCCAGGTAACGGTCGTCCAGCTTCTTTTTCAAATCGTGAACCTGATTTTCAGTCAACATATCGTACTCCTGTCCAATAACGATCTGCCGTTGATTCAGCATAAGACGAGTTTACAGTCTACAGATTGATTTGGGTCAATAAAAGCCAGTATCAGGAAACAATTGTGATGGACGCTGGCAAGGGTTTTTCATGTGCATGCAGAAACCAGCGCCTGATGAGTAAATTTTTGGAAAACCATTGATTTTTCATCAGCAGACGCGCCAGCGCCTGTCGCAGATGTGATGAAATCTTCCAAGCCGGACTTTGCCCAGGTTTGCGTTTGCCAAAGCGTTCCTCCAGTTTGTCGACATAGGGCCGCAACCGGCTCACCGCGTAGTCGCACTCGCATTTTTGAATTACGTGTGCTGCAATCAGGGCTGACTCTACTGCGGGGCGAATACCTTCACCGCTTTGTGCATAAGCGAGCCCTGCGGCATCGCCTATCAGTATGGCGTTGTCCTGAATCGGTGGACGGTTTGCGTGCGGATAGAGCAGATAGGCATGGCCCTTGAGTTTCCCAGGCAAATCACGGGGAATTCGGCCAATTTGCACAAGATAGTTGCAGAATCGCTCAACGTGTCCGGAAAGTTTATGTTTGTCCTCCCGGCCAAGGCCGATGTTCAGGTAATCGCCTTTGCGGAACACCCAGCCATAGCCTTTCAGGTCAGGGGTAAAAAATAGTTCGGGCCGTTCGCCATCAACCGTGCATTCTGTCTGTTGCCGTAGACTCATTCTGAATTCGATTTCCTGCGCGGCCACGGTAATTTCAGCTGATCGTTTTGCCCCCATGGCGCGGGCCACGGGGCAGAAGTGGCCACCGGCACCGACCACGAGGCGGGCCCTGATTGTTTCGTTGACGAGCCAACCACCCGCTTCGCGTTGCATTGACTTGAAAGCCTGACCCAGTAGCAGTTTGGCACCACAGCGTTTTAACAGGTAGTGGTCGAATTCCACACGGCGGATTCCGTAACTGGCAGGTTCGCCATGAAAATCGGATTGCACCTGCTGCTGACCGATCTGGCCTGTGCGAAAACCATGGATGGATTGAAGCACGTGATTCCGGGCATAATCTTCGGGGTCGATTTTCAACTCCTGTAAAACTGCTGGTGTAACCCAGCCCGCACACACTTTATCGCGCGGGAATTCGGCCTTGTCCATGATGACGACGTCTTTTCCCGGCTGCTTCAGGGCCCACGCCAGTGTCGAGCCCGCAGGTCCGCCGCCGATAATGAGCACCTCGGTATCAAGCATCCGTAACCGCCTGGCCGTCTCGTCTGCGGTTCGTATCAGCAACGTATTGGTGGGCCCGTGACCAGGGAATGTCATTATCATCTTCACGTGCGGAAAGGACCTGGAACAGTTGCAGGCTTCCCGAGATAAACCCGGCCCTGGAACCCGCCAGGTACAAACGCCAGGTCCGAACGAACTGTTCGTCCATCATTTTTTCTACCTGGAAAGCATGCTGCTCGTAGCGTTGCAACCACGCTTCCAGGGTCAGGGCATAGTGCATTCTCAGGTTTTCGACATCCAGGACGGAGAACCGGCTGGTCTCGAAGATGTCCATCATCTCGCGGAGGGTCGGGGGATAGGCACCAGGAAAGATCCGTCGTTCAATCCAGGCATTAATAGGCTTGGGGTTATTACGGCCGATACTGTGAATCAGTCCGCGGCCGCCGGGTTTCAGACAGCTGTTTATAACCTGTCCAAGCGCCGGGTAATAATTGGGGCCGACGTGTTCGAGCATGCCGATAGAGACAAAAGCATCGAACTCACCACGGATGTTACGGTAGTCGTCGAGAACGAATTCCACACGGTCGGCAAGGCTCTGCGATTCGGCGGCTTTGCGCGCGTGATTCACCTGCTCCCGTGAAATATTATAGGCTTTGACGGTGACGCCATGGTGCCTGGCCATGTAAAGCGCGAACCCGCCCCAGCCGCAGCCGGTTTCGACGACCCGGTCACCGGGTTTCAATTGCAGCTTGCGGCAGACATGAGACATCTTGGCAATCTGTGCTTCCTCGAGTGTCATTGCCGGGTCCGGATAGTAGGCACAGGTGTATTGCATCGCCACTTTGTCAAGCCATAACCGGTAAAAGTCATTGCCGATATCATAGTGATGATGAATGTTGTCAGCTGCCTTACGGAAGGTGTTCCTTATTTTTCGATGTCCCAGGGATTTGTTCAGGCGGACTAACCAATTATGGTTATCGGCCCGTTGCAGACCGCGGTATACCGCGGTTAGAAGTTCAACAAGATCACCAACCACTTCCACGCGACCTTCGCTGTAAAGATCACCCCAATATAACTCGGGCTTAAGGAGGGTCAGGTAAAGGGACCCACGATCCCGGAAGTACAACGTTGCCAGCGGTTTATCAACAGAAGGAGGAATGCTGCTTCCATCCCAAAGAGTTATACGA
>Ga0265303_10002729_pt1 | contig 10982 bp, 8 predicted proteins | sample Helome_2_FD_192494 | JGI IMG/M metagenome (GOLD analysis project Ga0265303, IMG submission 192494) | Marine sediment microbial communities from subtidal zone of North Sea - Hel_20160317 (Illumina Assembly) | ecosystem: Environmental > Aquatic > Marine > Subtidal zone > Sediment ...
CTGAACGTGGCGCACAACGCCTGCGACAAGACCAAGGCGCCGGTCGCCGTGTTTTCCCTCGAAATGCCTAAGGGGCAGCTGGTTCGCCGCCTCCTCGGCAGTCAAGCCCGCGTCGACGGGAACCGCATTCGAACTGGGCAGCTTCACAAGGATGACTGGCCGAAGCTCGCCGACGCCGCCGGGACCTTGAGCGAATTGCCGATCTGGATCGACGACACGCCGGCGATCACGCTGCTCGAGCTTCGCGCGAAAGCCCGCCGTCTCAAATCCGAGGTCGGGCTCAGCATGGTGGTGGTCGACTATCTGCAGCTGATGCGCTCGGGGTCGCGAAACGACTCACGCGAGCAGGAAATCAGCGAAATCAGCCGAAGCTTGAAAGCACTCGCCAAGGAGCTCGAGATTCCCGTGGTCGCGCTCTCGCAGCTCAACCGTGGCGTCGAATCCCGCGGCGTCAAAGACAAGCGGCCACAGCTGTCCGACCTTCGTGAATCCGGCGCCATTGAGCAGGACGCCGATACGATCTGGTTCATTTATCGAGACGAGGTTTACAATCGCGAGAGCGATGACCGGGGCATTGCCGAGATCATCATCGGCAAGCAGCGTGCGGGCCCGACCGGCACGTGCCGGGTGCGGTTCTTCAACGAGTACACCAGGTTCGACGATCTCGCAGAGTCCGATTACTACGGTGGCGCTTCGCGGGGGGCGGCGGATTTTCGGGATAACTGAGGGCGCCGGGGGATGTGTGGTGGGGCGCTGCCGCTGCCGCTGCCGCTGGTGGTGTGGGTGGGCGGTGTAACTAAAACCTAGCCGTACGGTGTAACCATACAGGCGCGTCTATTCACGCCACCCCCCTCAAAGATCCTTCACCTCGCCAATCAGCCCCTGCAAAACCTTCTTTGCATCGCCGAAGATCATCATCGTGTTGTCGTACTCGAAGAGCTCGTTCTTGATGCCAGCGTAACCTGGGCTGAGGCTGCGTTTGACGACGAAGACCGAGCGGGCCTCGTGTGCGTTGAGGATCGGCATCCCGGCGATGGGGCTCGTGGGGTCCTTGCTGGCGGCCGGGTTCACGACATCGTTCGCCCCGAGAACAATCACCACGTCGGTGTTCTTGAACTCGGGGTTGATCACATCCATCTCGAGGAGCTCCTCATAGGGGACGTCGGCTTCGGCCAGCAGGACGTTCATGTGGCCCGGCATGCGGCCCGCGACGGGGTGGATGCCGTAGGTGACCTTCGTGCCGCGGGCCTTGAGCATGTCGGCGAGCTCGCGGACCGCGTGCTGCGCCTGGGCGACCGCCAATCCATAGCCCGGGATGATGATCACCGACTCCGCGTTCTCTAGAATCATCGCGGCCTCCTCAGGGCCGCATGAGGTGACGGTCGTGTACTCGTCGCTTCCACCGCCGCCGCTACTGTCGGTGACGCCGAAGCCGCCCACCAGGACGTTGAGGAGCGAGCGGTTCATCGCGACGCACATGATCTGCGTGAGAATCAGGCCCGCCGCGCCCACCATCGCACCGGCGATGATCAACAGCGGATTTCCGATGACGAAGCCGGCCATCGACGCTGCCACGCCAGAGTACGAGTTCAGAAGCGAAACGACGACCGGCATGTCCGCACCGCCGATGGGAATCGTGAGCAGAACGCCGAGAATCAGAGAGACCACGGCGAGCGCAAGCACCCAGACGACCGAATCGGAGGCTGCCGCTGCGACGGCGATCCCGCCGAACGCAAAGGACGCAAAGAGCAAGCCGAAGGTGAGGTAGTGCCTGGCTGGGAGCAAGATGGGCTGGCCCTTCTTCAGCTTCCCTTGAAGCTTGAACAGGGCGATCAGGCTGCCTGTGAACGTAATGCCGCCGATCAGAATCGAGAGCATGACCGTGATGGCTTCGTCGGTTCCGAGCGCTTCGTAGACCGCCCCAGCCGGTGCGCGTTGAACGACGACGTCCCAGTAGACGGATGTCGCGACGAGGGCCGATGCAATGCCGCCGAAACCATTGAACAACGCGACCATCTCGGGCATCGACGTCATCTGGACACGGATGGCGAAGGCGGCGCCGATAATCGTTCCAATCAGCATACCACCGGCAATCCAGCGGTAGTCGACCAGGCCGAGCTCGAGCAACGAGCCGATGATCGCGAACAACATGCCGACGGCCGCGAGCGTGTTGCCTCTGCGCGCGGTCTTCACCCTCGCGAGCTGCTTGATCCCAAAGATGAACAGAATCGTGGAGAGAAGATAGATGACCGGGACCACGGTCGATCGCATGATCTCTTGACTCATTTGCGAACTGCCTCTCTACCCTGGGCTGCGGCGGTTTCAGCGCTTGGCTTGAGAGCCTTTGGCTTCTTTTTTCCGAACATGCGCAGCATGCGGTCGGTCACCAGGAAGCCGCCGACGACGTTGATCGTCGCGGTGACGATCGCGAGCGCACCGAGAATGTTAGCCACGGTCGGCGCGCCGGTCGTCGCCGCAGCGATGGCGCCGACGACGGTGATGCCACTGATGGCGTTTGCGCCGCTCATCAAGGGGGTGTGTAGCGTCGGTGGCACTTTGGTGATCATCTCGAAGCCGACGAAGCCGGCGAGGACGAATACGTAGATGCCTATGAGCAGAGGTCCCAAAGTCACGTTCGGTCTCCTTTCCTAGAGAGCCTCGGCGGTTGGTCCGTGCCGGACTTCGCCGTTGTGGGTGAGTAGGGCGCCGGCGACGACCTCGTCCTCGAGGTTCAACACCACGTCTCCCTCGGACAGTGTGCTGAGCAGAAGTGCCTGGATGTTGCGTGCATAGAGCAGGCTCGCGTCCGCAGGGGTCGCGGCTGGCAGGTTGGGATGGCCGATGATGGTCACGCCGCTCACCACCACCATTTCACCGCTCTTGCTGAGCTCGCAGTTGCCGCCTTGCTCGACGGCGAGGTCGACGATGACCGCGCCCTCGCGCATCTCCTCGACCATGTCTTTGGTGATCAGCTTCGGCGCCGGACGTCCCGGGACGAGCGCCGTGGTGATGACGGCGTCTGCCGCGACGACCTTCTTACGGACGATGGCCTGCTGGGCCTTGAGCTGCTCCGGAGTGAGCTCCCGCGCATAACCACCTTCGCCTTCGCCACTTTCGTCCATCGGGAAGTCGATGAAGCGTCCGCCGAGAGACTCGACTTGCTCTTTGACGCCGGGTCGAATGTCGGAGACCTCGACCACGGCTCCGAGACGCTTCGCGGTCGCAATCGCCTGAAGCCCCGCAACGCCCGCGCCCATGATGACGATCTTCGCGGGTTGAATCGTGCCAGCGGCCGTCATCAACAGGGGGAAGTACTTGTCGAGGTAGGTCGCAGCCATGAGGACGGCCTGGTATCCCGAGATCGATGCCTGCGAGCTCAGCGCGTCCATCGACTGGGCGCGGCTGATGCGAGGCACGAGCTCCATCGCCAGGGTGCTGATCTTGCGGTCGCGCAGAATGCGTACCGAGTCCAGGTTCTTGTGCGGGGACATGAAGCCGATCAGCAGCGCGCCCTCCTTGATCTTGGACGCCTCGGCCGGGGTGATCGGGTAAACCCGAAACACGATGTCCGCATTTCCCCACGCTGCTTCCGCCTCGGCGCCGGAGACGACCGTGGCGCCCGCTGCGCGGTACTGCTCGTCGGTGAAGTGGGCGTGCTTCCCCGCTTCGCTTTCTACGACGACATCGAAGCCTTCTTTGACGTATCGCTTCGTCGTTTCTGGTGTGCAGGCGACCCGAGTCTCACCTTCGGTGATTTCCTTGGGCACGAAAACCTGAGGCATTCATTCCTCCTGCGCGGGCCCCGTGATGAAGCAAACCCGATTGAAACAGTCAACAACCGGCCGCCCGCGTCCGGGGTTGTTAGTGGCGATTTAGGGTCATGTCCAGCGGCCGTCGAAAATCGGTCGGCGCACCTTTTGCGTTTGGGCGTGGCCTGCTAGATCCGGCGCGCCACACAGGAGGACAGCAGCATGGGGAATCCCGCGAAGCTCGACGAGCTCGCAATCAAGACGATTCGAGGCCTGAGCATGGATGCGGTGCAAGCGGCCAATTCGGGCCACCCCGGCACGCCCATGGCGCTCGCGCCGCTCGGCTGGGCGCTTTTCTCCGAGCTGCGGCGCCACGACCCTGCCCATCCGGACTGGCCGGACCGCGATCGGTTCGTGTTGTCCTGCGGGCATGCGTCGATGCTGCAGTACTCGCTGCTGCACCTGAGTGGCTACGAGGTCTCCCTCGACGACATTCGCAAGTTCCGTCAGTGGGGCAGTCTCACACCCGGGCATCCGGAGTGGCACGTCACGCCAGGCGTCGAGACGACGACCGGCCCGCTCGGACAGGGGGTCGGAAATGGGGTGGGGATGGCGATGGCGGAGCGTCACCTCGCCGCCCGCTTCAACAAGCCGGGGCATATGCTCTACGATCATCGTACCTGGGTGATCGCTTCGGACGGCGACATCATGGAGGGCGTCGCGTCTGAAGCCGCATCGATCGCCGGTCACCTGAAGCTCGGCAAGCTCGTCGTCTTCTGGGACGACAACCGCATCACCATCGACGGCAGGACTGACCTGAGCTTCAGTGAAGACGTCCCCGCTCGATTCGCCGCATACGGTTGGCACACCGAAAGCGTGGACGACGGCAATGACCTCGCCGCCATCGTCGCGGCGTCCCGAGCGGCGATCGCGGACGATCGTCCGAGCCTCATTCGTGTGCGAACGATTATCGGAGACCCGGCGCCCAACAAGCGCGACTCGTCGGCCGCGCACGGTGCACCCCTCGGCGCGGACGAGATCATCGCCACCAAGCAGCTCATGGAATGGCCGACCGACGCATTCTTCGTGCCCGACGAGCTGGCCGCTGCGGCCGAGTCGATTCGAGGGCGTGGTGCCGTTGGCTATCAAGACTGGGAGGCGCGCCTAGCGGGCTACCGCGCAGCGTTTCCGGATGCAGCCAAGGACCTCGAGGCGGCCTTAGCGCATGAGCTCCCGGCTGGTTGGGATGCCGACCTGCCGACCTTCGACGCAGACCCGAAAGGAATGCCAACCCGAAAGGCGAGCGGAGCCGTGCTGAACGCGCTTGCGGCCAAGCTCGGTGGCCTCGTCGGGGGCTCCGCCGATCTCGCAGGCTCGAACAACAGCCACATGAAGGGCTTCGCGAGCTTCCTCTCAGGTGCCGAGGGGATTCCACGCAACGTCGACTGGGGCATTCGCGAGCACGCCATGGGTGCGGCGATGAACGGTATGGCGCTACACGGCGGCGTGATCCCGTACGGTGCGACCTTCCTCGTGTTCAGTGACTACATGCGGCCTTCGGTGCGACTCGCCGCGCTGATGAAGCTTCACACGCGCTACATCTACACGCACGACAGCATCGGTCTCGGCGAAGACGGCCCCACGCACCAACCCGTCGAGCAGGTCGCAGCCTTGCGCGCGATCCCGAATCTCGCTGTGTTCAGGCCGGCGGACGCAAACGAGGTTCGTGAGTGTTGGAAGGCCGCTCTCGAATGGGACGGGCCTGCGGCGCTCGCCCTGACCCGGCAGAATGTGGCGATCTTCGACCGAGATGCGTTTGCGAGCGCCGAAAAAGCGAAGCGCGGCGCGTACACCCTGCGTGAAGCGGGAGGGGGCGGACCAGACGTGATTCTCGTCGCCACAGGAAGCGAAGTCGCGATTGCGATCTCCGCCGCAGACCTTCTCGAACAAGAGGGCGCCGCCGTTCGAGTCGTCAGCATGCCTTGCTGGGAGCTCTTTGAAGAGCAAGACGCTTCATATCAGCAGGAGGTCCTGCCGCGCGGCGATGCCGTCAAGGTCGTCGTCGAGGCTGGGATTCGCCAAGGCTGGGACCGCTGGGTCGGAAACGACGCGGCGTTCGTCACCATGGATCAGTTCGGCGCGTCAGCGCCTTACGAGGTGCTTTACGAGAAGTTCGGCATCACCGTCGAACGCGTCGTCGCCGAAGCGCAGCGATTGCTGTCTTAGCTGGCGGCAGCGATGGCGGCGTCGTAGTTCGGTTCTTGGACGATGTCGGCGACCATCTCGGTGTGAATGACTTTGTCGTTTTCATCCACGACGACGATGGCGCGCGCTGCGAGTCCCTTCATGGCACCGTCGATCATTTCCACTCCGTAGTCCTGAAGGAAGCTCCCTCGGAACGTCGAAAGAGGAACCACACCTTCCAATCCCTCGGCAACACAGAAGCGTTTCTGTGCGAACGGAAGGTCGGAGCTCACGACCAGCACCACGGCGTCGCCGAGGCTTGCTGCGCGCTGATTGAACGTGCGTGCCGCCGTTTGGCAGACCGGCGTGTCATAGCTCGGGTTGATTGTGAGGATCTTTTTCTTCCCCGCGAAGTCGGCGAGCGTTTTCTCACTGAGGTCGCTGGCGACGAGGAGGAAGTCGGGGGCGGTGCTGCCCTTGGCAGGCAGGTCGCGGTTGGTGTGAACCGGGGTTCCTTTGAGCGCGGTGGTGGCCATGATTCTCCTTCTGATGCGCGGGTAGGCCGGTCTTATAGGGACTTCACCCAAATTACCAAGCGGTTGCCCTCGATAAAGAAATTCATTATCAATAGTCGATGAAGCGGTCCCTCGTCGATTTGCCCCTCGGCCAACATGCCGAAATCGCGTCGATCGACTGCGAACGCGGCCTCTCGCGACGCCTCATGGAGATGGGCCTTCTCCCCGGGACGAGGGTCCGCATCGTGCGTGTGGCGCCCCTCGGAGACCCGATCGAGCTGCGAGTCCGCAACTACTCCTTGTCGCTGCGCCGAGCCGAGGCGGCCAAGATCGCCGTCCGGCCCGAAGGAGCGGTGTGAGCGACGACGCCTCCCCGCAGGTGCTCATCGCTGGCAACCCCAACTGCGGGAAGAGCACCCTGTTCAATGCCCTCTCGGGCGGGAGCGCGCACGTCGGCAATTACCCGGGAGTGACCATCGACCGAACGACTGCAAGGCTGCAGCTCGGGTCGGAGCAGATCGAGCTGGTCGACGTACCGGGCATGTACAGTTTGACCGCGAGCTCGCCAGAGGAGCAGCTCGCCCTCGACGCACTGACCGAAAGCAATACGCGGGCCGTGATCTGTGTCGTCGACGCGACAACCTTGGAGCGCGGGCTCTATCTGCCTTTGCAGCTCATCGAGTCGGGGGTCCCCGTCGTCATTGCCCTCAACATGATGGACGCCGCCGCCCGCATCGGCGTTCGCGTCGACACCGAACGCTTGTCCGCGCTCTTTGCTTCGCCCGTCATCCCCGTCGTTGCGACCAAGCGTCGGGGCCTGGACGCGCTCCTGGCAGCACTCGAGGAGCAGCTCGAGCTCAGGAGCGCGGTCGCGAGGCCTGAGGTGACTTACCCAGCGGAGCTCGAAACCGACCTGGCGACGCTCGCACCGGTGATCGCACGGTGGCGTCCACAGACGCCAGCAAGTCAGCATCGTGTGTTCGCACTCTGGTGCCTGCTGTCCCTGGGCGAAGACAGTCTTCGCGGCGTTCCCGATGACGTGCGGAACGCGGTGGGGAGCATTCGTCGAGCGGCCGCGGAACGTGGACGAAACCTCGACCTCGAGATCGTCTCATCTCGCTACGTTTGGCTCGACCACGCCGTCGCCGAGACCTGTTCCCTACAAGGCCCCAAACCCAGCTGGAGCGAGCGCATCGACCGCGTGCTGACGCACCCAATCGCCGGAATTTCGATCTTCGCCGTCGTGATGTTTGGCATTTTTGAAGCGCTTTTTGCAGGGGCCGAGCCGCTGATCGGCGCGATCGAGACCTTCACCGGTTTCATGCAGGGGCAGGCGGCAGCGGTCCTGCCTGCCGGCGTTCTTCAGGACTTGGTCGTCGAAGGCATCATCGCCGGGGTCGGAAACGTGATCGTTTTCGCGCCGCAGATCCTGATGCTGTTCTTATTCATCGGCTTTCTCGAAGACTCGGGCTACCTCGCGCGCGTGGCATTCGTCATCGACCGAGTGATGAAAGGCGTGGGCTTGCACGGAAAAGCGTTCGTTCCTCTCCTCTCCGGCTTCGCCTGCGCGGTCCCAGCCGTCATGGCCACACGCACCATCGAACGCCGTCGTGATCGCTTGGTCACCATGTTGGCGCTTCCCCTGATGTCATGCAGCGCGCGCTTGCCGATCTACATCCTCGTCGTAGGCACGGTGTTCGCAGGGCAGTCCCTTGGATGGTTCAGTGCAGGGGCCGTCGCGCTCTTTTCGATGTACACGCTGTCAGTCCTGGTCACGCTCGCCGCCGCAGCGGTCCTCAGGCGCACCGTGCTTCCCGGCCCCGCGCCTACCTTCATCCTCGAGATGCCGCCCTACCGCTGGCCATCCGCCGGCATTCTTTGGATCAACGCCTGGCGCCGTCTCCGGGTCTTCCTGGTCGACGCCGGCACGATCATTTTGGCGATGACGATTCTCCTTTGGGCCCTGCTCTCGTTTCCAAAGTCAGCCGAAGTGTCCGAGCACTACGCCAGGGAGCGCACGCAGGTCCTGCGGTCGGCATCGTCCCAGACGACGAAGACTGAGGCCTTGCAGGCGCTCGAGGCGCGAGAAGCCGGGGAGCAGCTCGCCCAGAGCCTCGGCGGCAGGTTCGGCCATGCGATCGAGCCTGTGCTCAGGCCGATCGGCTTCGACTGGCAGATCGGCGTCGGTATCATCGGCGCGTTTGCCGCACGAGAGGTGTTCATTTCGACGCTCGGCGTGGTCTTTGGAATCGGGGAGGCGGACGAGGAAAACAAGCCTTTGCGGCAAGCCCTCCGGGAAGCGCGTCATGCGGACGGAAGCCCGGTAATGACCCCCCTCAGCGGCGTGTCACTCATGATCTTCTTCTTGCTGGCCTGTCAGTGCATGAGCACCATCGCCGTAGTCAAAAAGGAATCGGGCTCCTGGAAATGGCCGGTGTTCCTGTTCTCGTACATGACCGTACTCGCCTACCTGGCCTCGCTCGCGGTTTATCAGGGTGGCCAGCTGCTTGGTTACAGCTAGGGTTTGAGTATGCCGTGGCAGCAAATCATGGCAGGGTTGATTGTCGCGTTGGCGTGTCTCTACGTTCTACGGCGGTTTCGCGGGAAGAAGACCGGTCCGCGTCGCCCGACGGGCCCGGACGTGCCGGTTTCGAGACTGACGCGAAAACGACCGCCGTCAGATTCGTGCGACCACTGAGCAGAAGACCTACATTGAACTAGAAATGAGCCGATCGGCAACCATCGAAGGGCTGCGGAAGTTTCGAAAGAAGCTGCTGCGCGAGCGAGACCCTTGGCACGATACGTCGCGCCGGTTTCGCATTCGCCGGTTCGCTGGCCCGGAGTGCTTTCTCGAGCACCTCGAAGGAGTAAGGGTCGCGCACTTGACGGACCTGCACGTCGGCCGGGTCACGCCGATGGAGGTCCAGTACGACGCGGTCTCGATGACCAACGCCGGCAAGCCGGACATCGTCGTCATCAGCGGCGACTTCGTGTGTCACAGCCAGGTGTATCTCGACGATCTCACCGACGTGATCGGCCAGATCGAGGCACCGGTGTTTGCGGTCCTCGGCAATCACGATCACTGGGCGGGCGCGGGCCCGGTGCGGGAGGCGCTTCGACGAGGCGGAGCCGAGGTGCTCGACAATGCGCACACCACCATTCACGTCGGGCACCAGGCATTGCAAGTCGTCGGCCTGGACGACGCCTATACCGGTCATGCGGACCGGCGTGCCGCTCTCAGGGGCTTGCGCACCGATTTGCCCGTCATCGGGCTCTCGCACATCGCTGAGGAAGCCGATCCGCTCTGGGAGGCTGGGGTTCCGCTGGTGTTTTCCGGTCATACGCACGCCGGGCAGATTACCGTCGCGCGCCTGCACGAGCTCTCGGTCGGGAAGCTAGCCGGGCACAAGTACATCCACGGGCTCTATGGTTCGCGGGGCACCCAGGATCCGAAGGGTGCGGTCTATGTCGGTGCCGGCGTGGGAGCGGCGATCGTTCCTCTGCGACTGGGCGAGCGCGCCAAGCGCGAGGTCGCGTTCTTCGAGCTGGGCACGCAACCCGGCGCCTTCGACGAACATCACGGCGAGCAGGAGGCCCACCCGGGCCGCATTCCTTCCGAGAAGACCAAGGAGCGTCGGGCGCAGGCCGTGCTTCGCAAGCAGCAAAAGCGCAAGCGCCGAAACGGCAGTGGCAGCAACGCTGGCTACGACTCCTGAGGTGCGATGGGCTAGCCGTGGCCCGCTAGGAATTGCTCGGCCTCGAGTGCGGCCATGCAACCCGTTCCGGCGGCGGTAATGGCCTGGCGCCACTTCTTGTCCTGTACGTCACCGGCTGCGAACACACCTGGGATGTTGGTCTGCGTCGAATCGGGCTTGGTGACGATGTAGTCCTGATCGTCCGTGTCGATTTGGCCCTTCAAGAACGCTGTGTTTGGCGTGTGACCGATCGCGAAGAAGAGGCCTGCGACGGGGATGTCTCGTTCCTCGTCAGTCTTCAAATCTTTGACGCGGACGGCCTCGAGGAAATCCGCGCCCTTGGCCTCCGTGACGACGTGCGACCAGAGAATCTCGATCTTCGGATTGTCCAGCGCACGCTGCTGCATGATCTTCGAGGCACGGAGCTCGTCGCGCCGGTGAACGAGGTACACCGTCGAGCCGTACTTCGTGAGGAAGGACGCCTCTTCAACCGCAGAGTCGCCGCCGCCGATCACCGCCAGGGGCTGATTGCGGAACGCCGGAAGCGCGCCGTCGCAGACCGCGCACGCCGAGATGCCCTTCTGCCAGAGCTCTCCATCGTTGGCGCCGGGGATCTCGAGCCGCTTGGCGGTCGCGCCGGTCGCGATGATGACCGAGTCCGCGCTGCCCTCCTGGGCGTCGGCTTTGAAGCGGAACGGCCGGGTCGACAAGTCGATCTCGTTGATTGTCTCCGTGTGGATGGTCGTGCCGAAGCGCTCCGATTGCGCGCGAAAGCGATCCATCATCTCAGGGCCCATGATGCCCTCCGGAAAGCCCGGGTAGTTCTCGACGTCGGTGGT
>Ga0265303_10002731_pt1 | contig 10980 bp, 9 predicted proteins | sample Helome_2_FD_192494 | JGI IMG/M metagenome (GOLD analysis project Ga0265303, IMG submission 192494) | Marine sediment microbial communities from subtidal zone of North Sea - Hel_20160317 (Illumina Assembly) | ecosystem: Environmental > Aquatic > Marine > Subtidal zone > Sediment ...
AAACACGTGCTGGGCACGACTGGCGAGTTCAGCCTGGCTGTCGGCTCGGCTGTTTATATCCCGACCCTGCTCGGCGATCTCCGCAAGATAACGAATGCGTGCACCGGGTATCATGGCGGTCGATCGCGGTTCGCGAATCGACGTGTCGATGTCCGGCACCCACTGTCTCTCATCCAGACCTGCTTTTTCGGCGATACGTTGGCAGAGTTCCGAAAACATCCAACTGATACCGGGATCGTTGAACTGGCTGGCGATCGTCGGGTAAACCGGCACTTCCTCGTCCGGGATGCTGAACGCGAGGTGATTGCGCTTCCACTGCTTGCGAACGTCACGCAATGCATCCTCGGCGCCCCGCTTGTCGTATTTATTGAGAACAACCAGGTCCGCAAAATCGAGCATGTCGATTTTTTCGAGCTGGCTTGCAGCACCGTATTCGCTGGTCATGACATATACGGCGAAATCGACCATGTCGACGATCTCACTGTCACTCTGGCCGATACCGGCTGTCTCAACGATGACAAGGTCGAAACCCAGCGACTTGAGGAAAAGGATGTGATGGCCCAGCATTTCGCTGGTGGCGAGATGCTGTCGGCGTGTTGCTATCGAGCGCATGTAGATACGATCGGAGCGCAGTGAATTCATGCGAATCCGATCACCGAGCAAAGCGCCACCGGTTCGACGGCGAGTCGGATCGACGGCGAGCACTGCGATACGCCTGTCGCTGAAACAGGTCAGGAAGCGATTCAGAATTTCATCGGTGACGCTGCTCTTTCCCGCACCCCCCGTCCCGGTGATCCCAAGGACCGGAACCTGTCCAGCCTGCACCTGCCATTCCTTGCGCAAGCGCGCCAGCTCGACGTCGTCGAAAATGCCCTCTTCGATCGCCGACATCATGGCGGCAATCTCGACGGATGACTCATTCGTCGCTGGTGCCATGGTCGGCCGCCTGGATGCGACGGTGCGCTCGATCAGGTCGCCGATCATTGCTTCGAGCCCCAGTTCCATGCCGTCGTGCGGATGGTAGATTCGCTCTACGCCGTACTCCATAAGTTCGCTGATTTCCTCGGGAGTAATGGTGCCGCCGCCACCACCAAATACCTTGATATGGCCGGCCCCGAACTCGTTGAGGCGGTCAACCATGTAACGGAAGAACTCCATGTGGCCGCCCTGGTAGGAACTGATCGCAATACCATCGGCATCTTCCTGGATGGCCGCACGAACGACATCGTCGACACTGCGATTGTGACCGAGGTGAATAACCTCGGCGCCCTGCGCCTGTATCAGGCGTCGCATGATATTGATCGCCGCATCGTGACCATCGAAAAGCGAGGCCGCAGTGACAAAGCGCAACGGTGTCGTATCGGGTTTTCCGGACGCGCCCGGTAGGTCAGTAGCGGCGGTATTCATGCATTTACTCCTGCGCGAAAACACGGCAAAACGATCCGCCAGAAAAGCGGAAAGTGTTTCAAAATCAATCAGTTTTGCGGTTGAAAAAATTTTAATCTAGATTAAAATAATGCAGAATGCCGAAGAACTCAAGTCACTGAGGCGCCGTAGTGACGGCCCCGGAAAGGATGCACATGGCCCAAAAGGCTGAAGAGACCCGTTTCGAGCTTCAAAAAGACCGTATGCTTCGCGCCGCGGCCCGGTGCTTTAACGAAAAAGGCTACAGCGGCACATCCCTGAAAGACGTCGCGAATATTCTCGGTCTGACCGACGCGGCCCTCTACTATTACGTCCGCAACAAGGAGGAACTGGTCTACCTTTGCTACGTACGTGCGGCGGCGGTGGGTCGGGAAGCGATGCAACGCGCGGAGCATGAGGGACGCAACGGCATGGACAAGGTACTCCGCTACCTCAGGTACCACATTGATATTCTGGTCGGCGAGCGGGGGCCGACTGCCATCATGAGCGAAATTCCGTCGCTGAAACCGGGGCACCGCGCTGAGGTACTCGAACTGTCACGGCAGCACAGCACCATGTTCGAGCGTATCCTGAGATCCGGCATTGACGACGGCAGCATCGCGCCCTGCGATGTACGCATGACCGGCAACGCGATCATGGGGTCCATCAACTGGATTCCGAAATGGTTTCACGGCGACCCGAAAATGGGCCGAGCGATTGCGGAGAATTTTCCCGCGATACTGACCAAGGGGCTCAGGCCGGGAGCCGTCTAGTCTGCGTCCGACTCCAGGCGCTGTTGCACGAGACGTTCGACGTTGTCGATATTCACTTTGTCCGGATTGGTTTCCAGATCGGGAAAGTCTCCGATTTCCGCCAACATCTGCAGGCGCGTCTGTAACTGCTGTCGTATTCGGCCGTAATAATTGACGCCCGAATGACTGCGACTCGATGAACTTGCCTCAACAACGGTCAGGGAACCGCTGTCTGATGGCAGGCGGGAACCCGTCCGGGCCTCGAGTGCACCCAGGTCGCGCCTGATTGTCCCCAACAAGAGTACGAGGTCGCCGAACTCCTGCCGGAGTTCGCGGTAACGGGCATGTGACCGCTCCTTGTCGTCAGCTTCCAGGTCGTGCATAAGCTGGTCGCGAACGGCGATAAACTCCGGCGTTCCTCGCTCTGCGGCAAGCGTGTACCAGGCCAATGCGTCCACTTCGTCCTTCTCAGCGCCCATACCGGTCAGATGCATATAGCCGACCATGTACTGCGCGTACTTGTCACCGATGGGCACGAGTTCGTTTCGATAGATGAAATAGGCGCGCTTGAACTCCCCTCGTTCGTACAGGTCGTCGACCTTGCTCTGCACCTTCAGGGTTCGCGAATCGGTAAGCCCCACCGACACGCCGGACGACGATTGCCCCGCCGCAGCGGTCGCGAACAACGCAAACAGCGCCAGCCACATTTTGTTTGGAACCTTGTTCAAATTTCTAACCGTCTTGCTCCGGTGCCAGCTGCTACGATCTTTGAGTCACAACTAGCACCTTTAGTTCCAGCGACAGCCGACAAATTGGCGGGCACTCAGTCCGCGAATTTCGGTGGTCTTTTTTCCAGATTCGCCAGCACCGCTTCCGCCTGGTTGGGCGCTCCCAGAAGGCCGAGCTGCAGCTTCGCCTCGAGGGCCAGCGCCTCGGGCTCGGACAGGTGCCAGGCCTCGTTCACCAGTTTCTTGATTCCCCGAATCGCCTCGGGCGATTTTGCTGCACAAGCCTGCGCCACTTTGTGCGCTGCAGCGAGAGGATCGTCCTGAATCGCCGTAATAATCCCCAGGTCCCGGGCTTCCGCGGCGTCGAAGATTCGCGCGGACCATGCCAGCTCCTTGAGGTGATCCGGTCGAACGACATGTCTTGCTGTCGCGCTGATTGCCATATCGGGAATGATCCCCCACTTGGATTCCATGATCGAAAACTGCCCATCGGCGGCCGAGTAACGCAGATCCGCACCCAGGGCAACCTGCAACCCCCCGCCGAAGGTGGTGCCGCGTAGCGCACAAATGACAGGCACCTTCAACTCCCGCCACCCATAGGCAGCCCGTTGAAACAGGTTTGCCGCCGATGGCGCGATCGGCGCCAACATCGACGCATCGATGCTCACGTCGGGGTCGGTCAGAACACTGACGTCAATGCCGGCGCAAAAATGGTCGCCTGCGCCATGCAGAACGATGGCGCGAACGGAGCGCTCTTTCGACAGGTTGTCGGCGGCCTCATTGAGTGCTTCGAACATCTGCAAATCCAGCGCATTGTACTTTTCCGGGCGATTGAGCATGACGTCCGCGACATGCCCTTCGATATTGACTTTCAAACGATCGTTCATTGCGGTTCCTTGCCTGTCACACTTTCAACGTGCACTTGCCGTTGCGCAGGACAACACTGTCCCGTTCCTTGACCGTGCATCGAAAAGAGATAATGTTGCCGTCCTGCCACATGTCGGTGGTGATCGTATCACCCGGCAAAACCGGCGCCGAAAACCGGCCGTCAAATCCCTCGATCAGGGTGTAGTCGTAGTCGCATATTGTCTTCAACACGGCGTTGCAGGCAACACCAAACGTACATAGCCCGTGCAGGATCGGCCGGTCAAAACCCACGGCTGCGGCCTGGGCGGGATCGGCGTGCAGGGGGTTCCGGTCGCCCGTTAGCCTGTACAGCAATGCCTGGTCGCTACGCGTCGGAATATCGCAGCTCAGGTCCGGCAACCGTTTGGGCGCACGATGCGGCTGTGGTCCCCTGCCGGATGGGCCGCCGAATCCGCCGTCACCTCGAGCCATGACCGTACAACCCAACGTGAACAGGACCGTGTCGTCGCTGGCCAGCCGGCCCTCGGCTTCGAGAAGAATCAGTGCGCCACGAGTCGGGCCCCGATCGAATGCGTCTACGACTCTCTTGTCGATCAGCAGGTCAGCCGCCGGAGGCAGCGGCCGGAACAGTTGCATTCGCTGTTCTGCGTGCAGGACCTGGCTGTAGTCCCAACCGAGATCCGGCGGAAACATCTCGGGCACCAGTGCCGTAGCAAGGGTCGGCACCGTTTGCAGCGCGCCACCCTGTTCATACACGTAGGGCAACTCTTTGGTATCAAACGGGTCTCTGCCCATACCAATACTCAGCGCATAGAGAATGGTCTCCGTGTCCGTGTACGTAAATGGAATGTCATAGATCGATTTCGACATCAATTCATCGTAGTTCAACGCCATATCTCTTCTGTTCCGATGCGACTTCGTCGCGAGTTATCCCTGCTTCGCAAATTGCCAGCCCAGATCGGCAAGCGGCTTTACAGCATTGACGGCCTCTGCCGCGTGCGCGCTCGCCGCCGTTCCATCACGGACTCGTCCCGCAATCCCCTGCAGAATCGCAGCCAGCCGAAAGAAATTGAACGCCGAATAGAAATTACGATTCACCATTCCGGAGTCACGACCTGTGCGCCGGCAGTACTGCTCGATGTAGGTGTCTTTATCCGGAATACCCAGTTCCCGTAATGGCCTGTCTACCAGGCCCACGGAACCGATTCCGATATTCGGCATGTCCCAGATCATGAGGTGGTAGGTAAAATCGGCCAGCGGGTGGCCGATCGTCGACAATTCCCAATCGAGAACCGCGATGACCCTGGGCTCTGTCGGGTGCACGATCATGTTATCGAGTCGATAGTCACCATGAACGATGCTCGCCGAATCGTCGTCAGGAATGTTCTCGGGCAGCCATTCGATCAGCGCGTCCATTGCGTTGACGGTGCCTGTCTCCGATGCTCGATACTGTCCGGACCAGCGTGAGATCTGCCTGGCGAAGTAATTGCCAGGCTTGCCAAAGTCCTCGAGTCCAATCGCGCTGTAGTCGATCGTATGGAGCCTCGCAATCGTCTCGTTCACGTTGTCATAGATTGCGGCACGTTCAGCGGGTTCGAGCCCCGGCAGGTCGAGGTCCCAGAAAATTCGTCCTTCAACGAACTCCATGAGATAAAAGACCGTGCCGATCACCTCGGGATCCTCACACAGGACCACAGGTCTCGGCACTGGAAAATCCGCTGCGTACAGCGCACTGATAATTCGGAATTCGCGATCGACCGCGTGTGCGGATTTCAACAACTTGCCCGGCGGTTTGCGCCGGAGGACATAGCAACCCGAGCCGGCGTCGACCTGGTACGTAGGATTGGACTGGCCGCCCTTGAACTGACGGACAGAGAGCGCCCCATGAAAACCTTCAACATGTGAGACCAGGTAGTCGAACAGCCGCTGCTCATCGAATTGATGCGCAGCGCTGACAGCCCGGGTGCCGGTATTCTGCTCGTGCCGCTGACTCATGTGAGCGCTCTCATGCGCACCAAGTGTACAGCTACATTCGGAAAATGCCGAACGGCGTCTCCTCGGGATGCGGACGGCTCAAAGCCGCGGAGAGCGCATGCGCCAACACGGCGCGGGTATCCACCGGGTCGATAACACCGTCATCCCAGAGTCGCGCACTCGCGTAGTAAGGGTGTCCCTGCGTTTCGTATTGTTGTCGAATCATTTCTTCGTAGTCGGCTTTCTCCGAATCCGACCATGTCTCGCCGCGAGACTCCAGGCCCTCACTCTTGACCGTCGAAAGAACCAGCGCGGCTTGCTCGCCGCCCATAACCGAAATCCGCGCGTTCGGCCACATCCACATCAATCGGGGGTTGTATGCGCGACCGCACATTGCGTAATTACCTGCGCCGAAAGAACCACCCAGGACGACCGTGAATTTCGGCACAGTCGCGGTGGCAACGGCATTGACCATCTTCGCACCGTCTTTCGCGATACCAGCGTGCTCGACCCGCTTGCCAACCATGAATCCGGTGATGTTCTGCAGGAACAACAGCGGGATGCCGCGACGGTTACACAGCTGCACGAAATGCGCCCCCTTCTGGGCCGATTCCGGGAACAGGATTCCGTTATTGGCAACGATACCGACGGGGTAGCCGTCGATATGGGAAAAACCGCAAACCAGTGTCGCCCCGTAAAGCTTCTTGAACTCCTGGAATTCCGAGGCATCGACGATGCGCGCGATAACCTCACGAATATCATAGGGAAAACGATACTCTCGCGAGACGATACCGTAGAGATCATCAGCCGGGTAAATTGGTTCCTGGGGCTCGCAACGCGCTACGTTCGTCTGCCTGGTCCAGTTCAGGTTCGCAACGATATCGCGCGCGATCTTCAACGCATGCGTGTCATCATCGGCAAGGTAATCGGTTACGCCAGAGATACGCGAATGCACGTTGCCTCCGCCCAGCGTCTCGGCATCGATCACTTCGCCCGTCGCGGCTTTGACCAGTGGCGGGCCACCCAGGAAGATCGTGCCTTGTTCGCGCACGATGATCGACTCATCACACATGGCTGGAACGTAGGCACCGCCCGCGGTGCACGACCCCATGACGACGGCAATCTGCGGAATACCCTGCGCCGACAACCTGGCCTGGTTGTAGAAGATCCGACCGAAATGATCGCGATCCGGGAACACCTCGTCCTGTCGCGGCAGGAACGCGCCGCCCGAGTCGACGAGATAGAGACACGGAAGATGATTCTGCTCCGCGATTTCCTGCGCGCGCAGATGCTTCTTGACGGTAAGCGGATAATAAGTGCCGCCTTTGACCGTGGCGTCATTCGCAACCACGACACATTCGACCCCTTGAATCCGGCCGATGCCAGCGACCATACCAGCTGATGGCACGTCGTCGCTGTAAACCTGCCAGGCGACCTGCCGACCGATCTCCAGAAAATGTGCGCCGTCGTCGAGCAATGTGCGAATGCGATCGCGGGGCAACAGCTTGCCTCGCGCCAGGTGTCGCTCGCGCGAGCGCTCTGTACCTCCCTGCATGATGTACTCGTCGACTTCGTGCAGGTTGTCGACGAGCGCCCTGTGCGCCTCGTCGTTCTTTTTAAAGTCTTCCGAAGAACGATCGATTTTTGTTTTGATAGTCGGCATGAAATCGGGTCCGTATTGACTACCTGGTGGCCTCAAACAATTCGCGGCCGATCAGCATGCGACGAATCTCGCTGGTACCCGCGCCGATCTCATACAACTTGGCGTCACGCCACAGACGACCCGCCGGGAATTCGTTGATGTAACCGTTGCCACCCAATGCGCGGATCGCCTCGCCTGCCATCCAGGTCGCTTTCTCCGCAGCCACGAGAATACATCCTGCCGCGTCGAAGCGGGTAGTTCTGCCGCGATCGCAGGCCTCCGCAACCGCGTAGACGTAGGCGCGGCAGGCGTTCATCGCTGTGTACATGTCGGCAATCTTGCCCTGCATGAGCTGAAACTCGCCGATCGGCTGACCAAACTGCTTGCGATCGTGGACATAGGGCATGACGAGATCCATGCAGGCTGCCATGATTCCAAGCGGTCCGCCCGCGAGGACAACGCGTTCGTAATCGAGGCCGCTCATCAGGATCGCTGCGCCTTTGCCTTCCTCGGCAAGCAAATTCGTTGCTGGAATGCGGCAATTCTCCAGCAGGACTTCGCTCGTATCGGAACCGCGCATACCCAGCTTGTCGAGTTTCTGCGGCGTCGTAAAGCCGGGTGTACCACCTTCAACCAGGAATGCGCTCAGGCCACCCGTTCCCGCGTTCGGGTCGGTCTTCGCATACACGATGGCGATATCCGCGCCCGGCGCATTGGTGATCCACATTTTCGAACCGTTGAGAACATACTCCGCGCCATCGCGCTCAGCCGTCGTGCGCATACTCATGATGTCGGAACCAGCGCCCGACTCGCTCATGGCCAGCGCCCCGAGTTGCTCGCCGGATACCAGGCCGGGAAGAAACTTCTCTTTCTGTTCGGCGTTGCCCCACCGTCGTAGCTGATTAACACAGAGATTGGAGTGGGCGCCGTAAGACAAGCCGACCGACGCCGACGCACGACTGATTTCTTCCATCGCAATGACGTGTGCCAGGTAACCAAGCTCGGAACCGCCGTACTCGCCCTCGACTGTTATTCCAAGCACACCCAACGCGCCCAGCTCAGGCCACAACTCCCGCGGGAACGCGTTCTCCTCATCGATCTCCATTGCACGTGGCGCGATGTGATCGTTCGCAAAACTACGGACAGTCTCACGCAGCAGGTCCAGGTCTTCACCTTGGCCAAAATCGAATTCGAACATAGCGCGGACACCTTTTGACGAAGAAACAACCGGTCCGTCTATTGTCGACCTGATTGGCTGTCTACTGAATACCAATCGCGCGGTACCCGGTGCTATGAATCAAAGGGCAGACAGTTCGTCGATAAACAGCGAAAAAAGTTCGAACTGGGACGTGATTCCGAGTTTGGAAAACAGGTTGCGCTTGTGCACCATGACGGTTCCCGGCGCGATATCCAGTTCTCTCGCGATCGATTTCGATGAATGCCCCCGTAACAATAGCTGCGTTATTTGTTGCTCTCGTCTTGTTAAAGAGGTTGCGCCGAATTGTTCGAAGCAGCGCGTCAGGCGCTGATGCATGCTGAGATCGCGTTCTTCATCAGAGTAACGCGCAGCCCACGCAGCCCAGATTCGCTGCATAGCCGCCCTGACGATTGGCTCGATAAGCCGCAGGCGCGCCACCTCCGAGCGCGAAAATCGCGTTTCCCAGCGCCCTACAACCAGAACAAGCGTGGTCGTTGAATCCACGTCGAGCATAAAATCCATTTCGTCAGCAAGATGCGTACGTTCATAGTACTGACGGTAGTACTCGCTGGAGCGGAACCGATCCGGTGTTTCGTCACGGCAACGACATATGGTTGCTTTCTTCTTGCCCAACGCGAGTTGATACAAGGGGTCGAGGAGATAGGGTCCCGCAAGATATCGATCCAGGTAGTGCCGGGCACGACCGGGGGTCATCGTGTGATGCAAGACGTTAGGTGGTGCGTCGCGGTGAAATGCGAGCAGACAGGTTGCGTTGTGTTCGACTGCCGAAGCAATGACCTTGACGAGCGCCTGCGCAGTCCCTTGATCGTCGCTAACCTTGACCAGGTCAGCTAACGCGGCATGCCATTCAGGCTTGTCGAATCGTGTAGTCAATCAATTTCACTTATGGCTGGCATGCCGATGTGCGGTGTGTCAGACATACACCCTCCCTGTCGGTTTAGCCTCCGATACATGCCTGGACTCAAAACGACGTTAGAAAAGACGCCGCGTTTCCTCCGATGGGGCCGGCCCCTGATTGAGCGACTCTCAGGTAGTCCGTGCCGGTCGGGTAGTCAGTCGGTTGCGGATTGTAGACGCGCTGCACGCGATTTTGGTGGTACAGCTTCAGTTGCGAGAAAAAAGGAATAACGCGGTCCGGGCTGTTACCCGTCAGCTCGGCGTGAAGGTCCGGTAATCGAAACCAGGGCACGTTCATATCAGCGTGATGCGCATTGTGGTATCCGAAGTTCAGTGTCAGCCAGTTGAGCTTTGGAAAACGCAGGCTGATCGGGTTACTGAAGGTATGAACCTGCTCCCACTCGAGATCACCCTTGTGCGGCGGTTTTTCGTAGTCGAACAGTGTCGTGTTGTACGGATAGTCGTGCTGCACACTGTCCATAAACCGCAATACGTGCATCATCAGCAAATAGGCGATCGCGTAAAGGACTGCAACCCTGGGGACGAAAATCAGTAGCAGGGCAAACAGGCTGCCGCGAATGAGGATGACCGAGACGTTTCTGACACGTTGTTTTCGGCGCATCGGGATGACGAATGAAGTGAAGACCATCACCGTATGCATGATCAGGTCGTGCGCCGGAATGTAAAACCACTCCAGGAAACGGGTAACCTTTGTCACGAGGGGATGTTGTTCGAAAAATCGGTCGTAGTCGAACCACACCACATCGTCGTTATCAACGTGATGGCGGAAATGTTTGTAGCGCATATCCTCATAGGTGCCATACGCAGCACCGCACAGCCAACTCATCACGCGACCGAGAATTGCGTTGTGGCGACTGTGCGTAAATACCATGTTGTGACCGCATTCGTGGATCAGGTACGCCGCGATCGTCATGGCATGTGCAAGCAGCAGCGTTGCCAGGAGGTTTATAGGCCAGGACTCGTTGAACAGACCCGCGAACCCGAGCATATAAGCGACAACGGCGTAACCGGTCGCCACACCGTAATACAGAAGCCCCTGTGGGTCCTTCAAAAGCCCCGCCGTTCCCCTCATATCGCCTCGCCTCTCAGCTCTGTTTAGTTGTACACATGGCGGCGCCCTATTGCTAGCATACGCAGCCTACGCCGCCCGTCCTGGAGACCCAATCGATGAAGCTCGTCACCGCTATTGTAAAACCATTTCGTCTCGATGACGTTCGCAACGCGCTGAGCGAAGTCGGCATACAAGGCATGACCGTGAGCGAGGTCAAGGGATTCGGTCGCCAGCGAGGACACACCGAATTGTACCGCGGAGCCGAGTATGTCGTTGATTTTCTTCCAAAAGCCAAGATAGAGGTCGCCGTACCGGACGACTTGGTCGAGCGCACCGTCGAGACTATCGTCGAGGCCGCGAAAACCGGCAAAGTCGGCGACGGCAAGATTTTCGTGACGAACCTGGAGCAGGTCTGGCGCATCCGT
>Ga0265303_10002733_pt1 | contig 10978 bp, 7 predicted proteins | sample Helome_2_FD_192494 | JGI IMG/M metagenome (GOLD analysis project Ga0265303, IMG submission 192494) | Marine sediment microbial communities from subtidal zone of North Sea - Hel_20160317 (Illumina Assembly) | ecosystem: Environmental > Aquatic > Marine > Subtidal zone > Sediment ...
GACCCTCAAACCTTATTGCCGTTACCTTCCTATGATCTGTGGGAAGAGCGGTACGCCCTGCATGCCTATACCGTGGCATCGGTGATTGCCGGTCTCCGGGCCGCAGCGAATTTTGCGAACCTCTTTCAGGATACCTCCCTGGCTGAAAAATATGATTCCGTGGCCGATGAAATGACGGAGGGGGTGAGCCACCATCTGTATCATGCCGGCCTCAAGCGATTTGCTCGTTCGGGTTCCAGAATAGAGGGGGGATACCAACTTGATGAAGTCATTGATATCAGCCTCTTAAGCTTGGCCACTCTAGGAGTTTTGAATCCTAAAGATCCTCGAATGATGGCAACAGCCACAGCAGTGCGCGAGCAGCTGTGGCTTACAACTCCTGTGGAGGGATGCGCCAGATACCAGGGTGATGTCTATCAGCGTGCAGAGGATAGTCCTCAAGACATTCCCGGGAATCCATGGTTTATTTCAACCCTCTGGTTGGGAGAATATGTGATCGATCAAGCAGAGAATCAACAGGAACTTCAAGCGGCTCTTCCGTATCTTGAATGGTGTGGGAAAAATGCGCTTCCTTCCGGGGTATTGGCCGAACAGGTTCATCCCGTCACCGGTTTCCCTCTTTGTGTGTCTCCTCTCACCTGGAGTCATTCCGCTTTTGTGTGGACTGTGCTGCGATACGCTGAAAAGGCCAAGACGCTTATTAAATAATAGCGGACATTTTTAGGGCACCAAGGCTTTGTCCCTCCTTACCTGCTTGAATTAGATCCTAAGAGGATCGTGGATCGCCTTTCCCATTCATGTATTCCCAATGGCAGAAAGAGATTAGACGTTCTTCACGCGAGTTCTAACGCTAACGCTTCAACATTCTAATCAACCTGAGGGAAAGAGGGGTAGAGGAACTAGAATATTCCATCGTTCCTTTCAATGTGTGTTTTTCTCTTACCTTATTTTATGATAGGCTTAATTCCTGAATGGTTAGAACCGATTAGATGAGGTAGGGAAAATTGGATGAAAGCCATGCGTAAGACATTACTTCGGCTGTGGTTGGTCATTTGGGTCGTTTCCCTACCCCTCGTTCATATCCATCCCGAAGCCGATCATGCTCATGGAATTTCTGGCCATGTTCATGGTGGTGCCTACCATTCAATTTTAGTCAATACGCCTGTCCATGCTCACCAAGGTTATGATCAGGAAGAACATCATCATGATGGGTTCTTCTCACCAGGAGATGTATTCGGACCCTCTCATTCCTCATCGCATCCACCCTATGATTTTGAAGAGACGACTTACGGTTTCTCTGTTATCAAACCTTCCATAGATCCTGAGTCGGAGAAGTCAGAATTTTATAATGACTTCGTTGCGACAGATGTAGTTGAACCATTTAGTACGCCCGGGGTTGCAAAACCGAATTTTACTTCAAACAAAAAACTCGTCTCAATTCTTCACAAAACCCTATCCCCTCGCGCTCCTCCCATCCTTTCGATTTAACATCAACGAGTTCCTGAATCCTCTGGCCATTGGCCAGGTTGTGGGAACATTCAAATTCATTCAATAAAGATTTCTATTTGTCATTCCCGACATTAGTAATCGGGAATCTATCTTGGGGTTTGGAGGATGGATACCCGCCTACAACTGCGGATATGACGGAAATATTGAAAATGGTGGAGTCTTAACCACTTATTTCTTAGTAAGGTCTACTGAATCGTGAAGAGGTGTGTTGTGGTCATGTATATAATCCTTCTCCTTTCCTTGTTTTTTGTTCAGGCATGCTCTGATCCACCGGAACCCGGTAACGAGGTCCAATCAGAAACGGCCGAGATACTTACAGAAACAAGTCCTTCTCCGTTTCAACTCACGGCTTCAGCGCAACAACGGATCAAGACGGCACTCGTAGAAAAACGGTTGCTCTCCCAAGCAATAGTGGCACCAGGTGGGGTGGCTTTGGACCTTGGAAAGATGGCCAAGGTGTCCTCACGACTCGAAGGTCAGGTGGAAGAGGTTTTCGTTCAACTAGGGAATCATGTCAAAGCAGGTGACCCTTTACTCGCAATTGGGAGTCTCAAGCTGGATGAATTGGTTCAGGAATTTTTGGTCTCGAAAGTTCAGGTGGATCTTCGTCAAGCCAACTTCGAGAGAACCCAAAAACTCCACGACGAACAAATCGTGTCTGAACGGCGTCTGATGGAAGATCAGGCTCAGTATTTAGAGGCTAAAGCGATCAATCAGCATGTCACGGAAAAACTTCAGAACATGGGTTTGTTGAAAAAAGACCTGGACGAACTACTTCACAGCCATACGATGGAGGGGCATCGCTATATCATTAAATCACCATTGAACGGAACCATATCCGAGCAAACCGTAGTACTTGGCCAGGGTGTGAGCACCGGCGATCACCTCTTTGAGGTCGTGGACATTCGGCAAGTCTGGGTTTTTGCCAATCTTCCTATCGAACAGGCACAGCGATTCAAAGAAGGTGACCGCGGTACCATCCTTGCTAAAGGCCGGCAACCGATTGAAGCACCTTTGGCTTATATCGCGCCTGTAGCAGATAAAGCGACTCTGACCATCCAGCTTCGGTTTGATGTCGATAATCGGCAGGGTCTTTTAAAACCTAACGAATACGTTGAGGTTCGGTTAGAAGAAGGATCGTCGTCCATTCTGGCTATACCGGTAACCGCACCAACCTTAGTTGAGGGGGTTCGGGGAGTATTTGTGAAGCACAACAATGACTATAGGTTTACCCCCGTGAAGCTTGGTCAAGAAAGTGATGGATGGATCCAGGTGACGGAAGGACTTACGATTGGAGATGAAGTTGTGATTGAAGGTGTGTTTGATTTGAAAAACGCACTTCTTAAAGATTCAATCGAAGGGGATTGAAACCACAGCCCATGGAACGACTGCTCACCCTCTCTCTTCGTTATCGCTTCTTCACACTCGTGACCCTTCTTCTGGTCATAGGAATGGGTGTGTATTCGTTAGGGGAGTTGCCCATTGATGCGGTACCCGATCTCACACCCGTGCAAGTACAAATTCTTACCCGTGCACCGGCATTAGGTCCTGTCGAAGTCGAGCAATTCGTGACATTTCCCATTGAAACGAACTTGAACGGGCTACCCGGCCTAAAAGAACTTCGCTCGATTTCTCAATATGGCATTTCAGTCGTGACGGCAATTTTTGAGGATCATTTAGATCTGTACTTTGTACGCCAACTTGTGAACGAACGATTGGCTATAGCAGTTGAACAAATTCCCTCAGAATATGCGCGGCCCATGATGGGGCCGCTCACCACCGGCCTTGGGGAAGTGTATCAATTCACGCTCAGCGGCGAGGGCTATAGCCCCATGGAATTACGCACGTTGTTGGAATGGGATATTGGGCGCCGCCTTCGTTCGGTCCCCGGCGTGGTCGAAGTGAATATTTGGGGGGGGCGGGAAAAACAGTTTCAAGTGATGGTGGATCCCCAAAAACTTCTGGCCGTGAAGCTTTCACTCAAAGATGTCTATGAGGCCTTAGAACGAAACAATGCGCTAGCTGGTGGTGGTTATATCGTGCACGAACGGGAGCAGTTTCTCATTCGCGGCGAGGCCATGGCCAAGGGTGTGACGGATCTAGGGAAAATTCTTGTGAATCATGCCCCTGGCGGAATCCCCATTTACATCAATGATGTGGCACTCGTACAAGAAGGTGCTAATCTCAGAATTGGTGCTGCCACCAGGATGGGGGAAGGGGAAACCGTCATTGGTATGGTGCAAATGCTGGCCGGTGCTAATGCCCAACATGTGGTGGAGCAAGTCAAAACTCGCGTGCAGGAAATTCAAGCCTCCTTGCCCGCTGGTGTGGTCATTGAACCATACTACGATCGTTCAATTTTCGTCTCCCAGGTCATTCAAACCGTTAGTACTAATCTGGTTGAAGGCGGGTTACTCGTCATTGCCATCTTATTTATATTCCTGGGAAATTTTCGATCAGGGCTGATCGTGGCTGCGGCCATCCCCATATCTATGTTGATCGCGTTTACCGGTATGCTCAAGACCGGCATTTCTGGAAACCTCATGAGTCTTGGCGCGATCGATTTTGGCTTGTTAGTGGATGGATCGGTCGTGATGATTGATAACATTCTTCGAAAATTGAGCAGTCTGAAAGATCGATCAGTGGAAGCCAGAGTCAAGGGCATACATGACGCGGCGAAAGAAGTGGTTCGCCCCATTACGTTTGCTATGGGCATTATTATCTTGGTCTATCTCCCCATTTTGACTCTCACGGGTTTGGAAGGAAAAATGTTTCGCCCCATGGCCTTCACGGTCATCTTTGCCCTCGCTGGATCCCTCATCTTTGCTGTGGCTGCCGTACCGACTCTCGCGTTTTGGATTGCCAAAACCCAACCGAATCAAGAAGAGAACTGGCTGCTTCAAAAGCTTCGAAATATTTATGAACCCTGCCTTCGTTTCTCAATGAGCAAGCCCCTGTTGGCGGCAGGGTCAGCTATCGGACTGTTTGTTGTCAGCCTCTTCGTCGGCACTTCGTTGGGGGTCGTGTTTATGCCTCGCTTGGATGAGGGAGACCTGGCTATTCAAGTGTGGCGTTTACCGAGCGTGTCCCTTGATGAATCCGTGGCCACCGCGCTTCAGGTGGAAGCGCGTCTTCGTAAATTTCCCGAGGTGATTAAAGTCGTCTCCAGAACAGGAAGCCCTGAAGTCGCCACCGATCCTATGGGTATCGAACTCTCGGATGTCTTCGCCGTGTTAAAGCCGAAGGACCAATGGGTCAGTGCCCGGACCAAAGAGGAACTGATCGAGAAAATGCAACAGGCCATTTTGGAATCGGTGCATGGTGTGGGCCTCGGGTTTACCCAACCGATTGAAATGCGATTCAATGAACTCATTGCAGGAACGCGATCGGATGTTTCCGTGAAAATTTTCGGGCAGGATCTTTTAGTTCTGCGCAAACATGCCGAGCAAGTGGCTTCCGCGTTACAAAGCATTCCAGGGGCGGCCGATGTCAAGGCTCAGCAAGTGTCAGGCGTTCCGCGGATTCGCATTATCGTGGATCGAGATCAAATTGCCCGCTATGGCATTAATGCTGATGATGTGTTGACCTATGTCCAAACCGCCCGTGCAGGGCAACATGTGGGAACGATTTTTGAGGGCGAACGTCGTTTTCCTCTGGTCGTGCGTCTGACCGACCAATCTTCGGCCAGCCCCGCCGCTCTTCGAAATCTACTTGTCCCGACGCCGCATGGGGAATTGGTGCCGTTATCCCGTATCGCGCAAGTGGTGGTGGATGAAGGACCGGCTCAGATTAGTCGCGAAAATAACAATCGCCGAATCGTGGTGGAAGCGAATATTCGAGGCCGAGATTTGGGTGGGTTTATGGACGAGGCCCAAAAGACCATTCGGGAAAGAGTATCACTTCCTTCCGGTTATTTCCTGGAATGGGGTGGGCAATTTGAACACCTGGAAGAAGCGACTCAACGTTTATCCCTAATCGTTCCTGTCACGTTACTTCTGATCATTGGCATGCTCTCTCTCATATTCGGCACACTTCGACCGGCCTTTCTTATTTTTCTCAACGTACCCTTAGCTTTGTCAGGAGGAATCTTGGCCTTGTGGATTCGCGGACTTCCTTTGAGTATTTCAGCCACTGTGGGCTTCATCGCATTATTTGGCATTGCTGTGCTCAATGGCGTGGTCCTGGTTTCAAGAATCCGCACGTTAGAGGGGCAGGGTCTGTCACTTGAACAGGCCGTTTCTCAAGGCGCGTTAGATCGTCTCCGTGCTGTGTTGATGACCGCCTTAGTGGCAAGCCTTGGATTTCTTCCCATGGCTCTGGCGACCACCATGGGTGCTGAAGTCCAACGCCCGCTTGCCACAGTCGTGATTGGTGGCTTAGTCACCTCCACGGCCCTCACATTGTTAGTCATTCCTGCTGTGTATCGATATTTTTGTCCCAGGAGTCACCATGAATCGAACACCATCTCTTATTAAGGAATCCGTAGTGATGACGATGCTATTTTCCACCTCCTCGTTATACCCGCGGAGGCGGGTATCCAGAAAATTCAGAATAGCCCCGGATTCCCGTTTTCACGGGAATGACCAACATGGGGAGGAACAGTCTTGCCATTTCCCTATCTACGGGCTCCCTTATAAATTCTTCAACTCAATGGCACTGCGGGTACTCGTGGGTTGTGTCTGTATGTGGACGATAGGCGGATCAGCAGCCTGGGGGGAAGATAGGAAGGTCCCGTCGTATACGCTTCAAGAAATTATCGATCTGACAATGACACACAATCCCATCATCGAACTGGGCAAAGGCATCATCGACGAAAAGGCAGGCGAAGAAGTCACCGCCCAATCCTACCCGAATCCTACGTTTGGCGTGCAAAGTGGTTACGGAAAAGTTCGCGATCCTACAGGTCCCTCATTGATCGAACGATATTTTTCGCTAAGCCAACCGCTGGAATGGCCAGGCACTCGCGCTGCACGCCAACACGCCGCGGAGGCTGGAATCAATAGCGCCCAAGCAAGTTTGGAAGAAACGCAGGTGAATGTGAAAGCAAGAGTGAAACGAACCTTTTATGAATTACTCTTAGCAGAAACGTTAGCTGACCTGGCTTCGCGACTGTTGAACACCATTACCGAGTTGGAGGGAGCGGTGAAACGTCGCGTGGAATCAGGAGAAGCTCCTCCTTTTGAACTCGTGAAAGTCAATGTGGAATCGCTTCAAGGCCAAAAACAGGTGAGTAAAACCAAAGGGAAGGTTCGAACGAGCCAAGCCGCCCTTAATCAGCTCACGGCTGGAAATTTAGGGAAGGCCTTTGCCATTCAAGGAGATTTCACGTCAGTAAAGGTCGATTTGAATGAACAGAGCCTGATAGAAGATGCGTTTCAACATCATCCCGAAGTCCGAAAGTTTCAACAATTGATTGAAGTGGCCGGTGCCCAATACAATCAGGAGCAACATGCCCGTGTGCCGAATGTCACGATTAGCGGCGCGTTTCAACGGGATGCCGGTCGGAAAGGGATTCTTGGTGGGCTCTCCGTTCCCTTACCGCTCTGGAATCAGCGGCAGGGAGACATTGCCAAGGCCTTAGGTCTTCGTCGTCAGGCCGAAGCGAACTTTCATCAAGCTAAAATTTCGCTCGAAAGAGGAATTGTGGAACAAGTGCAAATTTCGAAGACGGCATCCACTCAGATCAATACATTCGAAAAAGGCTTGTTAAAACAAGCCAAAGAAGCCGTCCGCATTGCTCGGACGAGTTTTACGTTTGGTGAAGCCAGTTTACTCGATGTATTAGATGCACAGCGCGTGTTATGGCAAACCTTTCAAGGGTATGCGCACGCACGGTTTGATTTGGCCATTGCGCTCACAGAATTAGAGAGATTAGTAGGGAAAGAGTTATAGGGGCTTTTGGATGGAGAAATTGAGTAGGGGAAGTATACGCGGTTGAGGCTCACTGGCATATTCACGTGAGCACAATAATTCTCCTTTAATCCGTTTCATCTTGAATAATCCAAAGTTTACTTCGAGCGGGCTTCCATTGGGAAGTCTTGCTCATCCGTACCTCCTCATGGGAATAAATTATGAACGAGAATATCAAGGAAGTTATCCGCCAGCATTCACAGAAGATGCGGACATTCATTGCCATTGCTGATCCGAAATTTTGTCAGAGTGTCCGAATATAGGTTGGCCAATGGAGAGGCATTCAAAACCCAACAGATTTGAGAGATATCCTAAAACAGTATTAGTGCTTGGTTTGGTCTTGCTTGTTCTCGTGGCAGATCTTGTTCTCACCGGGGTTTATCATATTCAAAAATATGGGACAGTTCATAAGTTTGCAGATCGAAGAGCTCTTCGAGAGCCATCTCCAGTATTTCACCATTCACTGAAAGCAAATGGTCAGCAGGTGGACCAGAAATGGGGGAATTTTTCACACCCACTTTATACGAATTCGCTCGGGTTCAAAGATCGGGAAATTCGACAAGTTCCACTAGTCTCATCCAATTATCGATTTCTTTTCATTGGTGATTCATTCACAGAAGGAGTTGGGGTTGAATATGAAAAGACCTTTGTTGGACTTGTTGATACTGCACTGGCGAATGATCATATTGAAGTATTCAATGCGGCTGTCTCATCTTATTCGCCTGCCATTTATTTTAAAAAGGTTGAATATTTATTAGAGACGGTGGGGTTAAACTTTAATCATCTGATCGTTTTCCTTGATATTTCTGATATAGAGGATGAAGAAAAACGTTACGAGATGCGTGACGGACGAGTGGTAGGGCTTTTCAGTCAGTCATCAAGGATTAAAGATTTTGTGTATGAATATACTGGGCTGGCAAAAAATATTTGGAGCTTAATTGCCAAAATACAAAAGGTCTTGGTGAAGGACCCAGAGACTCTTCGTTCTCCTGAAGAGCAAAGGCTTGGGATCAATCAGGCCAGAAGTTTATGGACGATCAACAATGAAGTTTTTCAAGAATATGGGCGCAGTGGGCTTGAGAAGGCACGGCATCATATGGATTTGCTATATCAACTACTTCAGAAACATAATAAAGAGATGAGCATTGCGGTGTATCCATGGCCAGACCAGATCGTCCATGCTGATTTGCATTCTCGGCAGGTCACCTTTTGGGAAAACTGGGCAAAAAGCCATTTTGTGCCATTTTTTAATTTCTTCCCCGTTTTCATTTCCTCTAAGGCAGATCCTATGGAAGTTATCAGTAAGAATTTTATTGAAGGCGATGTGCATTGGAATGAAGCGGGACACCAGGTTGTAGCACGGGAACTTTACGCAAAAATGCGAGAGGCTTTCCCGAAACTCTGGGACGAAAAATAGGCAGGAGCGAAAAATAAAAATGTATCAGGAACTTTTTCATGTATCGAAGGGACTGTGCAGAATCAGCCACCGTAACTTCGCATAGCCAAACTCTTAGAACGTCATTGCTAAAGAAAAGGCTCCGAGGGCGCCGCCCTCATCGAAGTCATACCCGCCCCCGACATCAAATTGAAACGCCAAAATCTTTATCCCAAGGCCCGCCGTTGGGGTAAATCGGGTCTTGGCATCTTCGACATTTTTGAGAACGCCAGCTCGGAGAAAGACGACTTCAAAAAGGCCTTGTTCTACGCCCAAACTGAGGACGCGACTTCTGATTTCTGGTACTAGGGTTTTATTTTTGGTGAGATCGGCATCAAATGTTACGGTGGTAGTAGAAAAGGGGATGAAGGCCACTCCACCTCGGACTTGTGGGCGTAATTTGAATTTTCCACCTCCAGGAGCTTTAAATGAGGGTTTATTGAGGTCTTTCCCGATAATGCCAATCTGCAACCAGGAAACCGGGTGAATCAAGCCTCCAATGTCGATGCCGAATTCATACGAATTTTTGGCGTCTTTCAGTTCATCGGAAATATTAAAACTATTTTTTGCATCGTCGACATCTACGCCGCGGCTGTATGCAACCCCTTGAATAATTTTTCCTGTTATACCTAATGAGATTTTCTTTTCCCAAAAAGCATAAGCATAAGATAGAGCAATTTGTCGAGCTTCAAGAAAGTTCACCTGAAGTTCTCCGTTGATATCTAATTCACTACCTGAGACCACGGAGGTTAAGGGGGTAGAGCTAAATGTGCCGCCGGTTGCGACATCTGAAATATTTATACCAAATGAATGATCTCCCCAATAACCTTTGAAGTACAGACCGGCCGTGGGCAAAACAGAAAGCGAGGCGCCATTTAAATCATTTAAGAGACTTTGGAGCCGAGCTTGATTGGCTGCAGAAATGTCGTTGTCATTTATATCATCAATATCTTTCAGGGTGTCGCGCATGCCAAACCGATCAATACCTTGTCCTGATGCTTGAAGGCGAACATCAACGGTTTGTGTAAGGGCTAACCCAGCAGGGTTCCAATAGGTGGCTAACGAATCGGTGGTGACCGCCACGCCTGCGCCTCCCATTCCAACCGCGCGTGGACCCACAATGACAAATTCAACGGCAAAGCTTACTGTGGGAACTCCTATTATGAGGACACAGGCTAGCGATAAAAATTTCAGAGAACGTGTTAAGAAATTAAAAGACATTAGCAATTCTTTTCATGCCATGCGAGTTGACTTATCATGAAATCTTCATCCTTTGATGTGATCCCAGACCATATGAAAATTAGTGAATAAGATCAACGGGAAGATTTCTATCACCATTATTCTCCCCTTTCGCTCCTTTATTGAGCCTGGACTCAATCTTGTCAACCTGGCGGGAGTAGGGGATAATGGGAGAATCAGCTATGGCCATCATTCGACCTACCCCATTTTCCTTTCCGGTTTCCCGTCGAGCTTTATTCAAGCTCGGTGGCCTTGCCACGTTTGGAGCAATGCTGCCTGGTTGTGATTTGGGATCGATGTTTGCGGTTCCGCCACGAGATACTGTGTATTTTACACCCAATGACAAGTTTTATACCGTCAATTTCATGGATGCTTCCTATAATTTCACCCGTGATTTAGATGTGGAACAATGGCAAATGGTGGTGAAGGGGGCAGTGCAAAGCCGCCTCGTGATGAAATGGCGTGATCTGCTAAATCGAGAATCGTTTGATCAGGCGGTGACATTGATGTGTATCGATACTCTTCCGGGTGGTACTAGCTTGGGCACTGCGATGTGGCGCGGTATTTCCCTGAAAAAACTTTTGATAGAAGTTGGGGCTGATGAAGAGACGGCGCGGGATGTGATTTTTCGTGCTGCCGATGGTTATCACGATAGTATTCCCTTCTCCCGAGCCATGGAAGATGACGTGATGTTGGCCTATTTGATGAATGGGGAAAAGCTGCCGAAAGATCATGGATTTCCTGTCCGTCTTATCGTTCCGGGACTGTATGGCATTAAAAATGTGAAATGGATAACAGAAATCGAAGTCTAACGGAGACTATCAAGGCTATTGGCAACAAAAGGGCTGGACGGATGAAGGCACTATTCATATCTTTTCACGTATT
>Ga0265303_10002734_pt1 | contig 10977 bp, 10 predicted proteins | sample Helome_2_FD_192494 | JGI IMG/M metagenome (GOLD analysis project Ga0265303, IMG submission 192494) | Marine sediment microbial communities from subtidal zone of North Sea - Hel_20160317 (Illumina Assembly) | ecosystem: Environmental > Aquatic > Marine > Subtidal zone > Sediment ...
CGGCCACGTATACGCCGAAAACCTGACCGGTGACGCGGGCGTCCGCTTCTGCGTCCGGCTCCCGGCGGCGGATTCGGCGACCTGAACACCCCGTCAGTTGCTATGGTTTGTATAGGGGCGTATCCAGACCGGGCGCCCGGCAACACAGGAGGACAACCAGATGAGTCGACTGTTTCTGCTTGTTTGCGGCGTGCTCTATCTCGGATTCGGCCTCTGGGTGGTGCTGTCACCGGAAACCAGCCTCGCCTATCTGCAAATCTCCCCGTATTCGACAAACGCGCTCAGCGATTTGCGCGGCAGTCATGGCGGTCTGAATATCACGGTGGGTCTGTTCTTGCTCTACGCCGCAGGCTCCAAACAATGGCATCGGACGGGCCTGTTGGCGGTTGCCCTGCTCAATATCGGTTACTTCTCGGGCAGGCTGATCGCCATCGGTGCGGAAGGGATGCCCTCGGCAATCGTGATCGCGGTCATGCTGCTGGAACTCGCGTTGTTGAGTTCCGCGCTGCTGCTGGCCGGGAAGACGCGTAACTCCACCTGATCGGAGTCGCCAACGTGCGCTCTGCGTCTGTTCCTGGCAGACATAAAACGGGAGGTAAGGGCTTATGAAGATCGCCATCATTGGCGCGGGCAATGTCGGAGGCACGCTCGGACGCCGCTGGGCACGGGCCGGCCATGACATCCTGTTCGGCGCGCGCGATCCGGACAGCGCGAAGACACGCGAGGTGGTCGCAAGCTGCGATGGCCGGGCGCTTGCCACCAGCCCGGCTGAAGCGGCCGCGCGAGCAGACGTCATCGTGCTGGCAGTCTGGTGGCATTTGGTACAGCCGGTCATCGAGTCCATGGGCGACGTGGCCGGCAAGATCATTGTCGACTGCACCAATCCGCTCGACGAGAATCTACAGCTCATCCATGGGCATCATTCATCCGGCGGCGAAATGGTCGCTGATATTGCCGCCGGAGCGCGTGTGGTAAAAGCGTTCAATACGGTGACCTGGGAGGTACTGGCCGACCCGGACTTCGGCGACGAGCCAGCGACCATGTTTTATTGCGGCGGTGACAGTGCCGCGGTGGACGTCGTCGAGACCCTGATCCGCGATATCGGCATGGAGCCCTGCCATGTCGGCGGTCTGGAAATGTGTCGATACCTGGAGCCGCTGGCGATGATCTGGATCCTCGAGTTCCGCATCCGGCGGCAGAGTGGCGACTATGGTTTCCGCCTGCTGAAGCGAAAACCGGCCGGGACGACGACGGAATGATCGACCCGCCGACCCGTGAGGGAGGCTGCCTCTGCGGGGCCATCCGCTATCGCGTCAGCGGGCCCGGCTCGGCACCGGCTCTTTGCCATTGCCAAAGCTGCCGGCGCGCCACCGGCGCACCGGTCGTTGCCTGGGTCACGTTCCCGGAGAGCGCTGTGAGCCTGCTCCAGGGCGAACCGGCACGCTGGCATTCGTCGCCCGGCGTCACCCGGGAGTTCTGCGCACGCTGTGGTACGCCACTGAGTTATCGACATGCAGATTATCCGGACTCGGTCGATCTGACGGTATGTAGCTTCGACCGGCCCGAGGCGTTCCCTCCGACGGACAACATCTGGCTGGACCACCGCATCGCCTGGATGGCGGACAGCGCTCGGCTGCCCGGCCATCCGAGGACCCGTCGGAGCTAGAATGGCACCATGAGAAGCTTGTCCCGATGGGTGCTGCTGGCGCTGCTGCTGCAGCCAATACTGCTTGTTGCCGCGGCGTTTCCCGGCTTTACCGTGGTCACGCCTGCGGGCGATGCCTGGCGCCAGGTGCAACGCAATAGCGTGTCGATAGTATGGATGCGCCGCACTGCGGATCGGCCATACAGCTTCGGCGCTGCCGTCCTCACCGCCCGGCTCAACACCCGCTTTGACGACGGCGACGGCTTCCTTGACTGGGTCCGGCTCAGCAAAAGCGCCAATCCGGATCCCGAGCAATTTGCGGTGCGTGAATCGAGCTTTGCCCTCGACCCGGCCGTTGCGGAGCGCTGTGTACGCTATCGAACACTGATCGAGATCCGTCCTGAAAGCACGCTGCTGGAAGTCGCCGGTCTCGCCTGTCTGCATCCCGACGCGGCCGGTCGCTATTTCGATGTGCAGTATTCGGCGCGGTATCCGCTGGACGCAAAGCTCGGCGATGAGCTCGCCGAAGAGGGGGCAGCATTTGTCGACAGTTTCCGCTTCACTGCGGTACCGGCTGACGGCGACTGGTCGCTGGGGACCGGAGCCCCGGTTGAGAGCCGTCGAGATGCCGCCTAGGCACCAGCCCGGTCAACCGTACACCCGCGCCGGCCGTTGAATCATCGGACGCAGGGCAATCAGACAGGACACTCAGAGAGTGAAGATGATGCAACGACTCCCGCTCTATGTCGTTTTGATCGCCCTGGTGATCGCGGGCTGTGCCAGCGACCGCGTGCCCGGCCCCTATGTCGGGGCCAGCGAACCCCACGCGATTCTCGACTTCCGGGCACCACCGCCGGGCGGCGATCTGACCCCGGCGTTCCTGATCGCCATCGACGACATCATCGGTCCCGCAAGCCAGAACCGCAGCAGCTACTGGGTGCGCCCAGGCGAACACGAGATCAAGATCGGCGGCGAATCGCTGGCGACGGAAAAGGTCGGTCTGCCGCCGCGCCGCGATTTTCCATGGAACAAGACGATGGCTTTCGAGGCGGGCAAACGCTATTTCATCGCCGTCCGCTGGCGCAGCAATCGTAGCGACGATTGGGAACCCTTTGTCTGGAAAGTACAGGAGCTTGGCGACTAGGGGCTGACCTCGGTCGGGTCGTCTGTTGCCGGGTCATCCGGTCAACGTCGAGTTCAGACACCGAGGAAGGACAGGATTCCCTTGGCCGCCTCGCGGCCTTCATAGACGGCGGTCACCACCAGATCCGAGCCGCGTACCATGTCGCCGCCGGCGAACACTTTCGGATGCGTGGTCTGAAACGGGAAACGGCTCAGCGGATCGACGCGCACCCGGCCGTCGTCGTGGGCCTGCACATCGATGATCCCCAGCCAGTCCGGCGGGCTTGGCCGGAAACCGAAGGCGACGATGACCTCGTCGGCCGGCAACACCTCCTCGGTCCCCGGTATCGGTTCGGGACGGCGGCGGCCGCCTGCATCGGGCTGGCCGAGTTGCGTCCGCACCAGATTGACGCCCTCGACCCGATCACTCCCGACAATCTCCAGCGGCTGTCGATTGAACAGAAACACTACGCCCTCTTCGCGCGCGTTGCGCACCTCGCGCCGCGAACCCGGCATGTTTTCCTCATCTCGCCGATAGGCGCAGGTGACACTTTGGGCGCCCTGGCGGATGGCGGTGCGGTTGCAGTCCATGCCTGTATCGCCGCCACCTAGCACGACGACGCGCTTGCCGGCCATCAGCTCGGTCAGCTCGCCGCCGCCATCACCCATCACCGCGTTCACATTGTCGATCAGATAGGGCAATGCCTCGTGGACACCCGGCAGATCCTCACCGGGCATGCCGCCGCGCACCGCCCGGTAGGCACCGATACCGAGGAACAGGGCGTCATAATCGCTGAGCAACTGATCAGCGGCGATATCCCGGCCCACCTCGGTACCGAGCACAAACTCCACCCCCATCTCTTCGAGAATGGCACGCCGATTCTCGACCACGTCTTTTTCCAGCTTGAACGGGGGTATGCCGTAAGTCAGCAGGCCGCCGGCGCGGGGATAACGATCGAAAACCGTCGGCCGCACACCATGTCGCACCAGCACGTCGGCCGCGGCAAGCCCGGCCGGGCCTGCACCGACGATAGCCACCTCGCGCCCGGTATCGCGGACGCCGCTCATGTCCGGACGCCAGCCCTGACGGAAAGCCTCGTCTGTAATGTATTTCTCGACGCTGCCGATGGTCACGGCACCAAAACCATCGTTGAGCGTGCAGGCGCCTTCGCAGAGACGATCCTGGGGACAGATCCGACCGCAGATCTCCGGCAGCGGGTTGGTCTGATGGGACAGCTCTGCGGCTTCGAACAGATTGCCCTCCTGTGCGAGCTTCAGCCAGTTGGGAATGTAGTTATGGACCGGGCATTTCCACTCGCAGTAGGGGTTGCCGCAGCTAAGACAGCGTCCCGCCTGCTCGCTGGCATGTTCTGCATCGTACTGGCCGTAGATCTCCCGGTAGTGACCCACACGCAACGCAGCCGCGTCCTTGTCCGGGTCCCGGCGCGGGATCTCCATAAACCTGAGGGTCTTCTCGCTCACGGGAATATCCTCATGCCGCCCTGCGCAGCACGTCCATCAGATCCTCGATCTCCGCCGCCTTGGGCTTGACCAGCCAGAAACGCGGCAGATAGCTGCGGAAGTCATCGAGGATCTGCCGCGCCCAGTCGCTGCCGGTCTCGCGGACATGGGTCTCGATCAGACCCCTCAGGTGGTGCAGATGCGCCTCCATGGTCTCCGGGGTGATGCGATGGATGTCGATTAATTCATGGTTGTAGCGATCGACAAAGTCCCGATCCAAATCCAGCACATAGGCGAAGCCGCCGGTCAGACCGGCGCCAAAATTTACGCCGGTGCGGCCGAGCACGACGATCACGCCGCCAGTCATGTATTCGCAGCCGTGATCACCAACACCTTCAACCACCGCAACCGCGCCGGAATTGCGTACGGCGAAACGTTCACCCGCGCGGCCGCAGGCATAGAGCTCACCGCCGGTGGCGCCATACAGACAGGTATTCCCCATGATCGGCGTGTTGCGTGACTCGAACCGACTGCCTGTGGGTGGATACAGCACCAGCCGGCCGGCCGCCATACCCTTGCCGACATAGTCATTGGCGTCACCCTCCAGATACATCTGCAGACCACCGACGCTCCACGCACCGAAGCTCTGGCCGGCACTGCCGCGCAGGCGTAGCACCAGCGGTGACTCCTCCATGCCGTAGTTTCCCCAGCGTCGCGCAATCTCGCCGGACAAACGTGCGCCGATCGAGCGATCGTGGTTGCGTACCTCATAGTGGAAAGTCGCGCCGCGTTTTTCTTCGATACAGCTCAAGGCCTCAGCCACCATACGCTCGGCGAGCAAGCCCTCGTCGAAGGGTTCATTGCGGGGCTCGGTGCAAACGTGCGCGCGTTCGCGGCCGAGACCGGCGTCGGACAGGACCGGGCTCAGATCGATACGTTGTTGGCGCTCGGTGTCTCCCGGCGTCCGGCGCAGCAGTTCGGTGCGGCCTACCAGCTCATCGAAGCGACGCACGCCCAGCGCGGCCATGATCTCGCGCACCTCGCGGGCGACAAAGCCAAAATAATTCATCACCATCTCGGGCAGACCGGTGAAGTGTCGCCGCCGCAGCACTTTGTGTTGGGTGGCGACGCCGGTAGCGCAGTTGTTGAGATGGCAGATGCGCAGATACTTGCAGCCCAGGGCCACCATCGGCGCGGTACCAAAACCAAAACTCTCGGCTCCGAGCAATGCCGCCTTGATCACATCGAGACCGGTCTTCAAACCACCGTCGGTTTGCAGCCGCACGCGATGCCGCAGATCGTTGGCGCGCAGGACCTGCTGCGCCTCGGCCAGCCCCAATTCCCATGGGCTGCCGGCGTATTTCACCGAGGTCAACGGGCTGGCGCCGGTGCCACCGTCATAGCCTGAGATGGTGATCAGGTCCGCGTAAGCCTTGGCGACGCCGGCGGCGATGGTACCGACACCCGGTTCGGAAACCAGCTTGACCGAAACCAGTGCGTCCGGGTTGACCTGCTTGAGGTCGAAGATCAGTTGCGCCAGGTCCTCGATGGAATAGATATCGTGATGGGGTGGCGGTGATATCAGACCGACACCAGGCCGGGCAAACCGCAGCCGGGCGATCATCTCGTTGACCTTATGGCCCGGCAGCTGGCCACCCTCGCCCGGCTTGGCGCCCTGGGCGATCTTGATCTGCAACACCTCGGCGTTGACCAGATATTCGGCGGTCACGCCGAATCTCCCGGACGCAACCTGCTTGATCTTGGACACCCGCTCGGTGCGATAACGGTCCGAATCCTCTCCACCCTCGCCGGAATTGGAGCGGCCGCCAAGCCGGTTCATTGCGATCGCAAGGGCTTCATGCGCCTCAGGCGAAAGCGCGCCCAGGGACATCGCCGCACTGTCGAAGCGGCGCAATATCTCGCTCTCTGGCTCCACCTCGCCGATCGGCACCGACGAGCCGGCCTGGACAAGCTCGAGCAGATCCCGGAGCACCGTCTTCGGCCGTTCGTTGACCAGCTCCGCATACTGCTGATAAAGCGCGTAATCACCGGATTGCACCGCGGCCTGCAAGGTCGCGATGATGTCGGGGTTGAAGGCGTGATATTCGCCATCGTGGACGTACTTGTAGAGCCCGCCCTGGACCACGTCGGCCCGCGAGTCCCAGGCCAGGCGAGCCAGCTGCTCATTGTCGTCCTGCAGATCGGCGAAGGCCGTGCCCTGGATGCGGCTGCAGGTGCCGGGGAAACACAGCTCAACGACCTCCTCGTGAAGCCCCACGATCTCGAACAACTGGGCCCCGCGGTAACTGGCGATGGTCGAGATGCCCATCTTCGACATGATTTTGAACAGGCCCTTGCGGATACCGCGTCGATAGCTGCGTCCGAGCTGACGGCCGCGGCTCCTGTCCAATCGCAGCTCACCGGTGCGGGTCATGTCATGCAGACACTCATAGGCGAGGAACGGATAGACCGCGGTCGCGCCGTAACCGATCAGACAGGCGAAATGATGCGGATCGCGGGCGGTGCCGGTCTCGACCAGAAGATTGCATTCACAGCGCAGACCCTCGCGCACGAGGCGATGATGGATCGCGCCGGTGGCCAGCAGCGCGTGTACCGGCAGCTGACCGCGTCGGATCGCCCGATCGCTGAGCACGATCAGCTTGCTGCCGGCGCGGACGGCCGCCTCAGCCTCATCGCAGATCTGCAGGATGCTCTGTTCCAGCGCCAGGCTCTGCGGCCGGTTCAGATCGATCACCGAGACGCCGGCGTCGACCTCGAGGCGCAGGATCTGGCGGAATTTCCGCTGCGACAGGACCGGAGAATTCATCACGATCCGGCGCGCATGTTCCGGCTGAGGGTCGAACAGATTGCGCTCCGGTCCGATCTGGGTCTCCAGCGACATCACGATGCGCTCACGCAACGAATCGATGGGCGGATTGGTTACCTGGGCAAACTGCTGGCGTAAATAGTCGTAGAGCGAGCGCAGCTTCGCGGACATCACCGGTAGCGGCGTATCGTCACCCATCGAGCCCACCGCTTCGGCTTCAGTCTCGGCGAGCACGCGCAACACTTCGTCACGCTCCTCACGGGTGACGTTGAACATCTTCTGATAGATGCGCAGGTCGTCCCGCGCCATCGGCTCTGCAGACAGCTGCGGATCGATCAACGCCGAGTCCAGATAGCGCACGCCCCGACGCAGCCAGTCTTTATATGGCCCGCGCCCTTTTAGCCGCTGCTCGATGTCTGCAGTCTCGAGGACCTCACCGCGGTCTGTATCGATCAACAGCATCTGCCCCGGGCCGAGGCGGCCTTTGCGCAACACCTGATCCGGCCTGTAGTCGTAAACGCCGATCTCCGACGCAACCGTGATCAGGTCGTCATCGGTGATCACAAAGCGGGCCGGACGCAAGCCATTGCGATCCAGCGCACAGGCAGCCTGACGACCGTCGCTGACCACCAGTCCGGCGGGGCCGTCCCACGGTTCCATGTGCATGCCGAAAAACTCATAAAAAGCGCGTACGTCCGCGTCCATGGTCTCGACCGTCTGCCAGGCCGGCGGGATCAACAACCGCATCGCCTGCATCAGGTCCATGCCCCCGGCAAGCAACAACTCGAGCATATTGTCGAGGCTCGAGGAGTCGGAACCGGCCAGAGCAACGACCGGCTGCACCTCGTCCAGTTTCGGCAACAGCGGACTGCGGAACACCGGTCCTCGGGCTACGGCCCAGTTGCGGTTCCCGGCGATGGTGTTGATTTCGCCATTGTGCGCCAGATACCTGAACGGCTGCGCCAGCCGCCATTGTGGCCAGGTATTGGTCGAGAAGCGCTGGTGGAAGACGCAGATACGGGCTTCCATATCATCCGCAGCCAGATCCGGATAAAAGCGGGTCAGGAACGCCGGCATCACCATCGCCTTCCAGCCCAGCGTAGTGCAGGACAGACTGGCGACATAAAAAACCGGGTCCTGTGGCTCGAGCGCCAGTTCGGCCCGGCGTCGCGCCATATACAGACGCCGGTTGAGGGTGGCCTCATCATCGCCCTCGGGCCAGGCCACGAACAGCTGCTCGATGACCGGCAAGGACCGCAGGGCCTGTTCGCCGCAGACCGAATCGTCTACCGGGACCGGCCGCCAGCCAAGCGGCGTGACGCCCTCCTGCGCCAGCGCCTCTTCCAGCACTCCACGCGCCCGGGCAGCGCGCTCCACGCCTGGATTGAGGAACACCATGCCGGCGGCGAAGCGCCCTGGCAGTTCGATACCCGCCTCGGCACCTACCCGCCGCAGGAATCCCTCAGGCGTCGCCATCAGCAGGCCGCAACCGTCTCCGGTGCGCCCGTCGGCCGCCACCGCGCCACGGTGGGTCAGACGTACCAGCGCTTCGATGGCGATTGAGACCAGGCGATGGCTGGCCTCGCCCTTGAGATGGGCGATAAGGCCGAATCCGCAGCTATCCCGCTCGAATCGTTCGGACCAAAGACAATCGCTGGACGGTACAGTCATCAGTTCCCCGCGCCGGCTCCTATCGGAACCAGCCTTAGTTCTCGGATCCTCCACAGGGTTTTCCGGCGCGCCCGTGATTCCGCCAAGGCACTGTTTTTATTAGGATAGGCCCGGCGGGCGCGGCACCATGTTGGCTGCCCTCGCCTTATGACTATAAATCACAAGGGGGTGCGGCGGTCAATTCCATCGTTCACGTCGCCACTGGGCCCGTGTCACCAGCCATTCGCTGCCTTCCCGCCGCAGATCCAGCCGCGTCCATAGCCGCTCGCCATCAAGATCGAGCGCCGCTGACGACGCCTTGTCCCGAGCGACGACAAACACCTGCATGTTCGCGCTGGCCAGTTCATCGGAGATCAGCGCCACCTCGAGCCCACGGACCAGCACCACGCTGTCCGGATAGCGGGCCAGCAGCGTCCGCAGCAGAAACCCCATCTTGCGGCGGTCACGACCATCGATGTCGTGATAGTCGCTGGAGAGCAACGCGAGCAGGCCGTCCACATCGCCGGCTTCACCTGCGTCCTCAGCCTGCTGCACCAGCGTCTCGATCGCCTGCTCCGGCGGTGGCGCATCGGGGCCACAGGCGGCGAGCGACAATACGACAGCGAGGGTGGTCAGGGTAAGTAAGAAATCGGCGGGCCTAGTTCGCCCGCCGTTGAGTGAAATAGACACCGTCTCGAAATTCCTCGAAGTAGAGCCACAGCAAGGGATGTCGGATCCGCTCGCCAGAACCGTCAGCCCGCAATTTGTCCTGGGCAACGTAGGTTTCGTGAGCGGAACCGTCACGCAGCAGCCGGTACCATGGCTGGGTCTTCGGCGAGGCGGAGATCGCTATCTCCTCATGCCAGGCGTCAGTCTTGGTGAATTCCGGATCCACATCCACGACCACGCCACGGTATCTGAACTGCTGGTGCACGACCAGCTGTCCGACGTGGAAGAGTGACTCGTTGACCAGATGTGTCATTACATGTGACGCCCGCATGCTCAGGAGTATAGTCGGCGTACATGGCCGCGCTGGCGCAGGACAGCCGCGGTATTGGACCGAAACAGCACGGGATCGGAGCGATGACGGAAGAGAATCTGCCAAAAAAGATCAGGGCCTTCTGGTTCCGCGACTCGATTGCGGATCCGTCCGCCATTGCCGCCCGCAGGGGCTTCTGGTTTGGCGCAGATGCAGACCGGGATGCGGAGATCAAGACCGATTGGATGCAGATCACCGAAGATGCGATAGCCGGGCGTCTGGATCCCATGGGATCGACACCGTTTGGCCGCCTCGGCCTGATCCTGCTGCTAGACCAGTTCCCGCGCAACCTGTTCCGCGGCTCGGCGCGGGCCTTCGAAAAAGACGGGCGGGCCCGCTATCTGATGCGCGACGGCATGAGCCTGCAGATGGATCTGGCACTGTCGCCGATCGAGCGCTGCTTCTTCTATATGCCTCTGCAACACTCGGAGTTCCTGGAAGACCAGGAGAGCGCGGTATCGCGCTATCAACAGTTGGTCAGCGAGGTCTCGCTGGAACAGCGCAACGTGTTCCAGTCATTCCTCGATTACGCGATATTGCACCGGGACATCATCGCCCGTTTCGGGCGCTTCCCGCATCGCAACGCGACGCTGAACCGTCTCAGCACCGGCGAGGAATTGACCTATCTGGCCGGTAACGCGCCGCGCTTTGGCCAGGGCTGAGCGGATTCAGTCCGCAATCTGTTCAGCAACCCACTGACCGCTAAGCTGGCTGAGGATATCCAGCGGCACCTCGCCGCTGAGCAAGACCATGTCGTGCCATTGGCGCAGATCGAATCGATCACCGAGCATCGCCTGCGCCTCGGCGCGTACTGCTCGCATCTTCAGTTGCCCCATCTTGTAGGACAGCGCCTGGCCAGGATAGACGATATAGCGCTCCACCTCCGGGATGACTTCCAGCTCCGGCAATGAAGAATTCTCGAGCATATAGTCGATGGCCTGTTGCCGGGTCCATCCCATGCGGTGGATCCCGGTATCCACGACCAGCCGCAACGCGCGCAGCATCTCGTCGTTGAGCTTGCCAAAATATTGATACGGATCGTCGAACATCCCCATCTCGACGCCGAGATCTTCAGCATAGAGCGCCCAGCCCTCAGTGTAGGCAGTGACCCCGCCGAAGCGCCGGAACCGGGGCAGGTCGGTGTTCTCCTGGGTCAGCGCGCTCTGAAAATGATGGCCCGGTGAAGCCTCATGGAGGAACAGCGTCACCATGCCCCAGCGCGGCAGACGGGCG
>Ga0265303_10002735_pt1 | contig 10977 bp, 11 predicted proteins | sample Helome_2_FD_192494 | JGI IMG/M metagenome (GOLD analysis project Ga0265303, IMG submission 192494) | Marine sediment microbial communities from subtidal zone of North Sea - Hel_20160317 (Illumina Assembly) | ecosystem: Environmental > Aquatic > Marine > Subtidal zone > Sediment ...
ACGTTGCCGAACCCCTGCACCGCAACCCGGATGTTCTCCCACGACTTGCCACGCTCTTTCAGGGCCTCATCCAGCACCACCATGACACCACGCCCGGTTGCTTCATCCCGCCCTTCCGATCCAAATAGGTGCAACGGCTTGCCGGTAACCACCCCCGGTGAGAAACCGGCATATTTGGAATATTCATCCATAATCCAGCCCATTACCTTGGCATTGGTATTGACATCGGGCGCCGGAATATCAGTAGTCGGCCCTATAACTTCCTTGGTCTGCTCCACAAAGCGGCGAGTAACCGCATTGAGTTCCCGCTCACTCATCTCAAGCGGGTCGCAATTAATACCGCCCTTGGCACCACCAAATGGCACATCCACGACAGCGGTTTTCCATGTCATCAGATTGGCGAGCGCTGCCGCATGATCCTCGTCCATGCTCGGGTGAAACCGCAACCCGCCCTTCATCGGTCCGCGGGCCTTGTTGTGTTGTACACGGTAACCCATGTAGTGCTGAAGTTGGCCTTCGTCATCGTCCACGACAAGATCAACCTTCACCACCCGTATTGGGGTCCACAGAATCTCCCGGATCCGGTCTGATAGGTTCAACACATCAGCCGCTTTCTGAAAGTAATATTGGGCTTCTTTAAGCATGACTACCTCCTATGTTGCTGGTTGTTTTCATCATTTGTCTGGTCATTGAGTGGTCAATGTGTTCGCCGCGCTCAGGATCCAATCAAATCGGTTGCGCGCGTAGCGCACACTACGGCAGGTAACGTTCGACCGCGGTCTGAAGATTGAAGATCAGGCGCTCGCGTCCGAGTTTCTCTCCCAGTGACGAGAGCTGGACCATGCGCAGAACCTCGGGATTGAGGGCCACCAGCCACAGCTCGATACCGTGCTCCTGTAACCTCTCTTCACCCTCGATTAACATCTTCAGGGCCGAATACTCGATGTCAGGCACGGCACTAAAATCGAACACCACCACCCTGGGGGTGTGCGCGTCGATCAGGAGCCACAGCTGCTCGCCGATGCTCTGGGCATTGGCGAAGAAGATACGGCCCTCGGGGCGCACCATCAGGAGTCCAGGGAAGCTCTCGTCTTCGGGATGAGCATCCGAGCGGGGACGGAACACGTCGGTCCCGGGTTTGCGCCCAAGCATGTAGAGCCGTGGACGGGAGGCCTGGTACAAGAGGCCCAGGAGCGACAGGACAATCGCGACCACAATACCCTTCATGGTGCCGAGCAGCACGACCCCGCCGCAGGCCACCACGGCCCATAGAAACTCCATGCGGCGGATGCGCAGTATGGCGAGAAATTCTGCCGGCTGGATAAGGCCGATCGAGTACACGATCACCACCGCGGCCAGGGTGGCCTTCGGCATCAGTTCCATCAGGGGCGCCAGAAACAACAGGGTGGCAACGGCCACTGCCGCCGTCACCAGCGGGGCCGCTTGGGTACGGGCACCGACACGGCGATTCACTGCCGTCTGCGAGGTACCGCCACCAGCGGGCATGGCGCTGAACAACCCACCTAAGACATTGCCGATGCCGGTTGCCAGCAGTTCCCGGTTTGGTTCCGGATGGGGCTCGGAGCGTTCGGCGAAGGCCCGGGCAGATGCTATAGACTCCGTGAAGCTTATCAGGGCGATGCCGAGTGCACCGGGCCAAAGCTGCTGGGCCAGCTCCAGATTCGGCATTGTCAAGGACGGCAACCCCTGGGGGATATGCCCCACCGCTTCCACGCCGAGGGTAGGCAAGGCCAGCAGGCCCGAGGCGGCGATACCGACAGCGACAGCCACCAGCGGTGCCGGGATGCGCGGTATGAAGCGTTCCAGACCGATCAGAATCAACAGCATGGAACCTCCGACCAACAGAGTCGGCAGTGAGGTATCGGGCAAATGCCCCACGAGGGCCAACAGGTTTTCCAGGAAGCCTCCCTTGTCGAAGTGGATACCCAGCAGCTTCGGCAACTGGTCGAGCACAATGATCATTCCCACACCGGCCTTGAAACCGGTCAGCACCGGCTCCGAGATAAAGCTGGCGACGAACCCCAGGCGCAGGACCGAAGCCAGCACCAGCAGCGCCCCCACCATCATCGCGAGCGTGGTGGAAGCGGTGATCAACTCGCCTGATGAAGCGGAGGGGGCGACCAGGGCCAGTTGGGTCGCGGTCAGGATGCCGATGGTCGTTGTGGTGCTGACGCTGAGCACCCGTGAGGTACCCAGGACAGCGTAGATCACCATGGGGACAAACACAGTATAGAGCCCTACCTCGACGGGTAGTCCGGCGACGGTGGCATAGGCCATGGCCTTGGGGATGACCACCGCCGCCGAAGTCAGTCCCGCAATGAGATCGGCACGAAACCACGCCGGCCGATACTCGGCAAGCCAGTCCAGCATGGGGATGAGTCCGGCGCGCTTATTACTATTTGCCATATCCCGGCACTCCGGCGTTTTCTTCGAGTGCGAAAAGGGTCGGCACCCAGATTCCGTATTTTGTGGCGAAGTAGTCCATGTTGTTTGGCGCTCGCTATCCGAAGAATCCACCTGCTCGACGAGCCATTCAAGTATGGCTATTTGTTTATCCCGTTATTAATAGAGACTTCTATGAAGTCTTTATCACCCGCCCACGAATATGTACTTCTGCCAGCTCTTCATACGCAACAGGATACGGCGTACAATAGCAACTGGTTTCCAGCGTTCGCTGTAAACAGCCACCTCGGCCTTTGCCCCAGCAGGCAACTGATAGCCAGACATATCATCCAGTATCTCGATTTGCACCGGAACACGACCCTGTTGTCCACGTTCAGCGGCGGCATCAAGATTCATAAGTGTGCCGTCAGGTTGCACCTGCCCCTGCGCAATCGCCTGTAATACTTTCTTGACTTCGCCTTTGAAAGCACGCCCGGGGATCGCGTCAAAAGTGATTTCAGCCTCGTTACCCGGCTTGATATTCTGCAGCCCGTTCTGCAGGAAGGCTGCAATGAGCTCCGGGTCTTCCGCGTGTACGAAGGTCATCACCGGAACCGTCTGGGGCTGGGAAACCACCGTCATGCCGGGGCGCAGTCGTTGCTGGGTTACATACCCATCGGTGGGTGCACGCACAACGACCTCTTCTTCGAGATCGAAAACAGCCTTATCCAGCCTGGCCTGGATGTTGACGATATCCGCCATGGCAGTCTCGTATTTGATGCGCCAGCTTTGTACCTCGCGTTCGGAACCGGCCCCTTTGCGGAATATATCGAGACTGCGTTCCTGCTCCTCTTTGCTTCGATCCCGCTCTACCTCTGCGCGCTGGAGTTCGCCCTTCAGGCTGGCCACATCATCCTCGAAAGGCTCCGGGTTTAGACGAAACAACACATCACCTTTCTTCAAAGGTACATTGGGTAACACGGGTACTTCGACGACACGACCCTGGACCCTGGAAAAAATCGGTGTGGTATAGAAATACATCCGTGCTTCCTTGCTGTAAGGGTGATAGTAGTTCTGAACGATGACTACAAAACCAATACCGAAAAAGCCAATCAAAATCGATGTTGTCGCGGTCCATTTATTGATCGGCACCTTGAATACCTTGAATACTACCCAGAGGATGGCCACATAGATAATAGTCATAAGATCAATCATGGCTGGTACTCCTTTCCTGGTTGACCTTCAAGCGTTGCAAGCCGCTCCTGCAGGGCGCGGACTGTTTCCTCCAGTTCAGCCAGGCGCTCAATGGCTGCTGCTCTCTCTACATCGTTTTTACCAAATCCGTAACCGGTCTCGGGTTTGTACAACGTCGCCCAAATCCACAGGAACGGCCAGATGGCGTGCAGCGTGAACAGGCTAAGCCAGCCACCCACATGAATGGCATCCTGGTGAGGGTGGTCACGTTTTTTAGCCATCTCATAGGGGATGTCGTGGATGTAAATCGCCGCGTAGACCAGTATAAGAAATACGACGATCATGGCGGCGAGCGCAAAGTAGTCGAGAAACATTCAATTATCTCCTTTTTGTAAATCAGTCATTGCAAATCCCCTTAGTGTGGGAGCGGCGTTTCGCCGCGATTCGCGCCAAGGACGAGGCTCCTACAGGACCAGGTGATAACCTCACCAGATGTTTTTTCATCTGGTTACTCATTCGCCTTGTTCTCTGCCTCATTTTCCGGAGCCAACTTTGGGCTAATGTCTGATTCTGCTGATTCCCCACTGATACGCTCAATGGCAACACTTACCGGCTTTACCTTACGAATCTCCAGAAATGACTGCGTGAAATAACCGAGCACCAGGAACAGCATGAGAATGGCCAGTGCAAAACTGAATTTAAATTGCCAGGGGTTTTCCTTGCGTTTAACCATGTGTCTATTCCTGTTCAACCTTGATAGTTTTGTTTGAAGCCGAAGGCGGTTTTCCACCGCCCCCGAACAACCGCTCACGAACCGCTCGACGCAACCGCACAATCTCATTCAGGTACAGACCCACCGGACAGAAAAGGCGACACCAGAAACTGGGCACGAAGAGGGAACCCAGCAGCGCCGCCGGTAGGATGTACCATTGAATACCCAGTCCTTCCAGCGAGAACATCATGGCGAAGGGTTCGTAGGAACCCAGCGCCGGGTGGGCAGACAGGAAGATCAGCATTAGCGCAATCCAGCTCAGGAAAAAGATCAGTGCCCTGGACTTGCGTTGTATTTCCGGCGTGATGCGCAGCTTGACCCCGCTGACCTTCTGCAGCAGGTCCTGCACCACCTTGAAGGGGCAGATTTGGTGGCAGTAAATATTGCGCCCGAGAATCACGACGCTGCCCAATGCGCCGACGATCATGATCCACCACATGGGGTATTGCTTCGGACTGGGTATATAGCCCATGAAAATGCCGGCAATATTGCCGAGGTTCAGCGAAGCGTTGGCATAGAAGCCGACGAATACCAGTGTGCCGATCATAACGACATAGCGCGCGTACTTCGCCATCTTGTCGCGTCGGTAGGCACCGAAAAAGGCAAGTGCGAACAGTGCGACGAGAATGATTTCGTTAGTCCCGATGTGCCAGCTGGGTTCCTCCCAGGTCGGTGACAGTTTCAGGTGTTGAACCGCACCCAGGTGTACCGCCTCGCGAACCGCGGCGGTGAAGCCTTCCGAAGTCACGCTTGCACCCGATACCACATCAATATCGTCACCAGTGATGTAGTTATCTGTGACACTTTTACCGGCGAACTGCCGAAAAAAGTGCTTTTGATTAATAACTGACATAAAGGCGGGGGTTTCCTTGTGGCTCAGCACCAGGATTTCATTTAACTTTGCTCCGTCAGCCGTGCGCCGGGCCTTGATGCCGACAATCAGCGGCCCGCCATAACCGACGCCCTTGGACATGATTACTGCATCCGGTGATTGTTTGCCAGCGGATGCCATGCGATACACTACCGGGAGATCCCGATTTTCCTGCGAGCGGGTCAGCTTTACGTCGGGCATCGCTTGTTTCAGCAATGCTTCATAGTCTGTCTGCGCGGCGATCTGGCCTATGATGAAGGCTGCCAGCAGTGATGCCCACGCAAGTGCCTCGAGGATTCGCCCCAAGGGAGAGGATGGTGTGTCTGTCATTGACGTCATTATTTATCCTGTTAACTTCCTCTCCCACCGGGAGAGGGTTGGGGTTGGGGTGCACCCGTGCCGGGCACCGAGGTCCCGGAGGGAGAAGGAATTCTCTTTTTCTTTACCTGGTGATTCATCCTCCCGCTTTACTTTTTTTGCCCGCTCAACAACGGCGCCACCAGATGGCGCCAGGTCAAAAGCATCAGGATCACACCCGTGCCACTGAAAACCATCAGTGCCAGCGAGCCGGACTGCGGATAACCTTCAAGGAAAGATGCACCGGCCCAACCGAAACCGAACAGCACCATGATCACACCCGTAATGAGTCCGGCCCATGTGTACCACTGCAAGGTGACGACTATAGAAAGGTAAGCCAGCGCGAACACGCTCAGGGTGAACAGAACACCCATGAAAAACCATTGCATAAGTTCCATTGTCGTATCTCCTTAACTCTTGTTTGATGTGCCGATGTTGTTCTTCATATCTGTATTTGTGCGCATGCCCTCACCGCTCTTCCAGAACTTTGCGACCTTTTTCGGATCGTTGGTATGCCCGTAGCCGAATGCCGGGTGGGCATTCGCCATCAAGTAGTGCAACGGTCCCGGTGTCCATGGTGTGATCCCCATAATGAAGACATGGTGCCAGTAATCCGGTTCATTGAAGGTGCAACTGGCGATACAGGCACCGCAGGAACTCCCATTATCCACCCAGTAATTGAAGCACTTCTTGGCATCGCTGTAGAATTTCTTGATACCAATGTGATTATTCCAGGTGTAACCGGGCTCATCGCTAAATTCGTAGGAGGGTTCGAAACCGTAACCACTGTTTTTATCTTGCGGCATGGGAATGGCATCGGCGGGACAGGCCTCGGCACACTTGCCGCAACTGAGGCAGAAATTGGTCATGCCCCAGCTGTGTGGCTCGTCATACTCGACGTAATCGAGGTCCGTGTACACCTTGCAGATCCGCACCCGTGGCCCGACACCTGGTGCCAGTAATGCACCATTTCTCCCACCTTCGCCCAACCCGGCCATAATGCCATAGGCGACACTGCTACCGAGATCGTTACCAGTAGCCACGGCGTGATAACCCATACCACGAATAAATTTCGCCATCTGGTTAGCCTTGATGGACATTTGTGTGTAGCTATCGCCCACCGTGGCTTCTGCCGTCCATGCCGGTGCCGTCGCCATACAGTCATAGTCCTGGCCCGTCAGCATGACAATCACTGTCTTGGGCTCAAAGGGAAAGTCATCTTCCCAGGTGAATTCCGTTTCAGTGGTGGGATCATAGATCGGATCGTAATCCCAGCGCCGGTCACGGCGGGCGATACCGCACTTCACAGCGCCGAAGACCCGCGCCGCGGTCTTGATGGATTCCGCTGCATCCTGTTCACTCTCGAATTGCCACTGCTCTTTTGTTACATCCGACTGGTCCCAGCTGTGCAGCAGCGTATTGGGCTTAACGGACGGGAGACCACCCGCTACATCCAGCGGGTTCCACCCAGCCATCTGCAGCGCCCTGTCCTTCTGTGTATAACCGGGCCTTGAATTATCCCAGGGCATGGTCAGCATGCGATAGTTGCCACCGAGGAATTCGAAATCGTTGTCATGCAGCTGCTGATATTGCGCCGTTCGCTCCGGGTGCTCCTTGTTCAGCTTCTTGCTGTATGCAAAGGTCAGAATCTGGTCGCGCTGGTCCTTGGGCTTGAAGACAGTTTCATCGACCTGGGGGTAATCGGGTGCCGGACGACCTTTAAGGGAAACCTTGGTTGCGCCATACGCGCCGGCGCCAGCCAGCAGTGCACCACCACCGCCCACCGCCGCGCGCTTGAAAAACAACCGCCGTGCCGGGTTGTCCAGCAGTTCGCCCGGGCCGGGATTCGTTTCCTGCTTCGCAGCAACCTCTGTATCCTTCACAGTTGCGGTATTTGATGCCTCTTTGTCCTCACTCATGATCGTCTCCTGTCAGCTCTTGTTCGAGGTACCAATGTTGTTTTTCATCTGGATATTGGTACGCATACCCTCGCCGGTCATCCAGAACTTCTCGGCCTTTTTCGGATCATTGGTGCGGCAATCTGCCCGATGATGAATGCAGCCACCAGGGAAGCCCACGCCAGTGCCTCCAGAATCCGCCCCAGATGGGCAGGTGTTTTCGTCGTTGACGTCATAGTCAACCCTTCGTTCGATGCTCAAGAGCCGGCCCCACCAGAAATCGCCAGGTCAGTACAAGCATGAAGACACCGGCACCACTGAACACGATCAAACCCAGGGAACCGGATTGCGGGTAACCCTCAAGAAAGGATGCCCATAGCCAGCCGATGCCGAATAACACCGCGATAACACCAGTGACAAGGCTGGACCATGTGTACCATTCGAGTTTGATGATGGTTGACAGGTAAGCGAGCCCCATCACACTCATCATCGCCAGAACGCCAAGAAAAAATCCCATCAAAATTTCCATTGTCGCCTCTCCTCAACTCTTGTTCGAAGTGCCGATATTGTTCTTCATCTGGATATTGGTACGCATACCCTCACCGGTTTTCCAGAACTTCAGGGGTTTCGTGGGATCGTTCGTGTGCCCATAACCGAATGCCGGGTGTGCCTCGGCCATCAGCCCGTGCAGGAAACCCGGAGAAAACGGATTAATCGCCATAATAAACCAGTGGTGCCACGCATCCGGCTCGTTGAAGGTGCAGCTGGCGATGCAGGCGCTGCAGGCCCCGCCGTTTTCAACCCAGAAGTTGTAGCACTTCTTGGCATCGCTGTAGAACTTCCTGATGCCAAGGTGATTGTTCCAGGTGTAGCCAGGCTCATCGCTGAATTCATAGCTGGGCTGGAAACCGTAACCACCGTTTTCATCTTCCAGCTTGGGAATGGCTTCACTCGGGCAGGCATCGGCACATTTGCCGCAACTGAGGCAGAACTCGGTAATTCCCCAGGTGTGGGGCTGGTCATACTCGACGAAATCGAGATCTGTATAGACCTTGGCGATCCGCACCCGGGGACCCATGCCCGGTGCGAGCAAATGGCCGTTTCTGCCGCCCTCACCCAGCCCTGCCATGATGGCGTAGGGGACACTGCTGCCAAGATCATTGCCTGCGCCGACTGCGTGGTATCCCATGACATGCAGGAACGTCGCTATCTGGGTGGCTTTCACCCCCATTTGCGTGTAGCCATCGGCGGCCGTTCCATCTGCGGTCCATGCAGGAGCGGTGGAAATACAGTCATAATCCATCGGTAGCAGGATGACGATGACCGTTTTGGGCTCGAAGGGGAAGTCCTTCTCCCAGGACAGTTCTTTCTCGTTTTCTATATCGTACAGAGGATCGTAATCCCAGCGCCTGTCGCGCCGGGCAATACCACACTTGACGGCGCCAAATAAACGCGCGGCAGTTTTTATCGCATCGCTGGCTTCCTGCTTGCTCTTGAACTGGTATTGCTCTTTCTCTACACCCGACTGATCCCAGCTATTGAATGGGGTATCTGGTTGTAAATTGGCGGACAAGCGACTGCCCGCGATATTCAGGGGTTCCCAGCCAGCCTTCTGCAAGGCCCGGTCCATTTGCGTATAACCGGGTTTGTTGTTATCCCAGGGCTTGCTGTACATATCCCGGAAACCATTTACCCAGTCGAACTCCTTGTTTTGCAGGCGATTGTATTGTTCGTTGCGCTCGGGGTGCTTCTCGTTAAGGGCCTTGCTGGAAACAAAGTTCAGAATCGTGTCGCGCTGATCCTTGGGCTTGAAGAGCGTTTCATCGATCAGTGGATAATCTTTTACTGGACGACCTTCCAGCGAGACCCGGGCCGCGCCATAGGCCCCGGCACCACCTAGCAGCGCTGCACCGCCGCCAACCATGGCCCGTTTGAATAACAACCGCCGTGACGAGTCTTTCAAGAGGTCAGGAGCTTCCCCGGGAGCATCAGCGCCAGCTGCTGCTTTCTGTTGCTCTTCCGGAACGGTTGCCGGTTCTTGTTCGTTACTCATTGGAGCATCTCCTCTGGTTGCATGATCCAATACAAACTCGAAAATTACTGATATTCGGCTATAGTTGACTATGCCGAATTCGACTCACGCAGACCCTCGCCAGGATCCAGCCCAAGCCGGTCCATAAGTTCCCGTTCAAGGGCATTTACCAGCTCCCGCAACTCCTGTCGTGTTCCACTGGCATCATTGGCGAGGCTCTGCCGGGGCTCATCTGCCTGAAGCGCCTCCATCAAAGCGTCATAATCCCGGCACAACTCCGCCACGGCCGTATCCTGAATACACCGCTGGAGGATGCGCTCACGGTAATCGGGAAACCGGTCAATGATGCTTGACTCTATCGCTTTCATTGGCAGAACCTAGCAGTTTGAAAGATACAACGTGAGTAACTCACAGTGAACATGGGGAAGTTACTGTTACATGAGCTGGAACATTTCCTTTTCTGACAGTAAGTTGCAATAATCCACGTCAAAATCCCAGCGAATAATGGTTGCAACTCAATATGCTAGTAATAGACAGTGGCCCATGACGACCAAAAGTAATGCGCACGGCTCGCCATCGTTTAGTCAGGAAATCGTAACGGCACAGCTTGAACGCATCCTGTCCAGCTCCACGTTCACCGATGCCCCCAGGTTGCGACAATTCCTGAGCTATGTTGTCGATGAGGCCTTGCAAGGACGTGCGGACCAGATCAAGGGTTTCACGATTGCCCATGATGTTTTCCATCGCGAAGACCCGGTGGATGCGCAAGAGTCAACCATTGTGCGTGTCGAGGCGGGCCGCTTGCGGCGGCGTCTGCAAGACTACTATTCAAAAGAAGGGCAGCAGGACACCATCCGCATCGAGATTCCGAAAGGGGGGTATGCCCCCCTGTTCGAGGAAATATCTCCAACGACTGCAGAAGTCGCCGCTAACGGACAGGTAGCCGAACCTCCTCACGCCCGACATACGCGTCCTGCCAGGACGGCAATCCTGGCTTTCATTGCTATTATGCTGGCCATCATTGCCCTGCTCCGGATATTTGTCCTGGTGGGTGATGACGAGCTGTCTGTCGGGAACAACACCCTGCCTACGAAACGCGCCATCGCCGTGCTACCGTTTGCGGATGCCACGACTGACAGTTCGGGTGCCTCGATCGCAACAGGACTGACCGAAGACATCATCACCGACCTGTCCAGTCTGGCCAGCATCGATGTCATTGCCTTGTCATCGGTCCTGCCCTTCCGGGACAAAACCATCACCCCACAGCAAGTTGCCACGGAACTGAACGTCACTCACATACTGAGAGGAAGCATCCGCGGTAGCGCGGATCAATTGCGAGTAACAACCGAGCTGTTTGATGCCGGTACCGGCCGTCAGATCTGGGCCGAGCGCTTTGACCGCAAACCGGGTAACGAACTGGCCTTGGCGGGAGAGTTGTCACTGAAGGTGC
>Ga0265303_10002736_pt1 | contig 10976 bp, 7 predicted proteins | sample Helome_2_FD_192494 | JGI IMG/M metagenome (GOLD analysis project Ga0265303, IMG submission 192494) | Marine sediment microbial communities from subtidal zone of North Sea - Hel_20160317 (Illumina Assembly) | ecosystem: Environmental > Aquatic > Marine > Subtidal zone > Sediment ...
ACCCAATAATCGATCAGATCGTTCATCGCTTCCTTAATTTCTGCGTGTCCCAGTAACCCCTTCGCCATCGCTGCGCCACCGGCAATGGTCATCATGAGCTGGCGGGCAAGCTTGTACGGCTCTGTCTCTACCGAGATCTCACCGGCCTCCTGGGCATTGGCGATCATCTCCGTCATGGCCCGCATGCGTTGCTCCCCGAAACCCTGCAAGGCGGCTTTGACGGCCGGGTCGTGCGGGGCCAGCTCGACCATCGAGTTGATCATCATGCAGCCCTTCTCGGTGCTGGCGTCGTCGCAGATCTTGTTCACCAGCGTCCGGATGATCTCGAGCGGCGAGGTCATTCCTTCCAACACGACCGCCGTCTTGTGAAACTCCGAGTCGGCGTAGTGCTTGAGCGCATTCATGAACAGCTGGTGCTTGTCGCCAAACGCCTGGTAGAGACTGCCCTTGTGCAGGCCCGTGCAACTGCACAGGTCCGCCATGGACGTGGCCTCGAAACCCTTGGCCCAGAACGCGTCCATGGCCGCCTCGAGGGCAGCTTCCTCGTCGAACTCGCGAGGCCGGCCTACTGACCGTGATGTCGATTTCTGAACCATAACTCGATCTATTGTTGAACGAACGGTCTTGAATATACAACCGTTCGGTCAAGAATGCAAGGGCAACGATTTGCGCAGCGTCTGGCTGCTCAAGAGTAGCGACTGGCGGCCGATACAGAATTGAAGCATTGTTATGAGTCGTCGCATGCCCTATATCGGCTATTTTTCTTCTGTTGATCCAAAATCGTGGCTGCGCACGATCGTCCTGCCTGATAAGGCATCGGCTGAGGAGCGCGAGTTCCGTCGCTACTTCCAGAGGCGCACATTGCCGATGGCGCAGATCGCAGTACTCATTGCGATTTTCCTGATCCTGGCCGTGTGCGTTCTGGACTGGATCGTGATGCCACCTGAATTTGCGCTGCCGGCTATTCGCTTCAGAGTGCTTACGATGCTGGCCTTGCTCGTCGCAATTTTCACTGCATCGGTGATGTGGCCATCGGACCCGAGAATACCCTACGGTTTTATGCTGGCGGGTGCACTGAACGGTGTCGGAACCGTCATAGTCGGTGGTATTGCCGCTCGTTCCGGTACCGAGTTTGTCTTGTGGGGAACGATTTTCGCGACCTTTTATGTGTACCTGGTCTTTGGGCTGCGTTTTCGCCTGGCAGCCGTTGCCGGCTGGCCGGTTTTTCTTACGTATTTCACGGTCGGATTATTGATCGACGCGCCATTCGTCAAGATGGCCTACGGCACACTGTTTCTTGTCTTTACGAACCTGATAGGTATGTACGCATCGTTTCTTTTCGAACTGGACGCGCGTGAGCTGTTTCAGAAAAAGAAACTATTAAAGAAACTCGCTCGAACCGACGGGCTCACGGGTATCGACAACCGGCGCAGCTTCGACGAGCACCTCGATGAGGTCTGGCGACAGGCACGGCGGGAACAGCACGCTATTGCCGTGCTGCTTGTCGACATAGATCACTTCAAACTCTTTAATGACTGCTATGGGCACAAGCCGGGCGACAAATGTATACAGGCCATAGCCGGGACGTTGGCCGGATCAGTAAACCGACCCTTGGACCAGGTCGCGCGGTATGGCGGTGAAGAGTTCGCGATTGTGCTCTATGACCCGACCGATCAGTTTGTCCGCGACTATGCGGACGACCTCGTCAAGCAGATCGCCGCCCTCGGTGTTGAACACAAAGCATCCGACGTCGCCGACATCGTGACTATCAGTGTGGGTGCGGCGGTAATGCGGCCCGATTCTTCGAACCAACCGGATCAACTGGTGCGCACGGCAGATGACGCCCTGTATGAAGCAAAGGCGCGAGGCCGCAATCGTGCGGCTATTTACCACCTGGACAATCAGCTGCACGCTACGACTACACTCAGGGCGATCGCTCTCTAGTCGACATTCGCATTTCCGCATTGGCTCCTGGGCCACATGCTTTGTAACCGGGCTGGTGAACCAGAACGCAGCCTTAAAATCGTTACAATTTGCTTGTCCGTTTTTTATATACTCATCGCCGACCCATCCTGATGTGGCAGCAACAACAGTTAGCCGAGTCGCGCTGGGTCACAACAATCCGTTCGAGAGAGTAACAGTGGCGTCTCAGTCGCTGCTCAGGCAGCGCTTGTGCGTTATTCCAACCCTCATCGAGCGGATGTCATTAGCCAACTAACTGAAAACCAACAGAATCACTGGAGAACCAGACCTATGAAAAGGACATTTGATCTTTCGCTCGTCCTGGGCTTCGCTGCGAGCCTTGGCATCCTGAGCGCACCTGCGGCATTTGCTGAAGAAGCTGAGGATAGTTCGGCGGCATTCGAAGCTAGCAAAGAAGCTCTCGCCGCGACGCTTGGTACATCAACTCCGGAATCCACGGTCACGACGCACGAAAACGGCATGACTTCGGCTGTGGTCGGGCTCTCGACCATGAAAATGCTCGTCGTCAAGCAAAATGATGACGGAACACTGAGCTCTGGACACGCAAGCTCGGAAGAAGACGTGGAAGCGTTTGTCACGTCTGAGTCGACTCAAACGCTTGAGGAGAAATAAGAAATGGAAAACAGAATCCTCAGACTTTTGTCCACCGCCGCAGCTGCAATTGCTGTGTTGTCATTCGCAACAAGTGCCACCGCCGCAAATGTCGTATTGAACAACGTTGACCCACCGGGATCAGGGCTCAATGATCCAACGCCCGCAAGTCCGGTCGGAGGCAATCCCGGAACGACGGTTGGCGACCAGCGACTGAATGTCTTCCAGTTCGCGGCAGACAAGTGGGGCGCAACGCTGGAAAGCGACGTCACGATCATCGTACAGGCATCGTTTACTCCGCTTCCTTGTAACGCAGCGGGCGGTGTGCTCGGAGCAGCCGGCACCCTGCAGATTTTCGCCAATTTCCCCGGCGCGGGCGTTGCAAACACCTGGTACCACGGAGCTTTGGCCAACGCACAGGCGGGCTTTGATTTGACGCCAGGCGCTCCCGACCCGGGCCTGCTTCAGCCTCCGTTCAACGACGACATGGTTGCATTCTTTAACGCGAACCTCGGTAGCCCTGGCTGCATCGAGAACTCAGGCTGGTATTACGGTCTCGATAACAATCAGGCGCCGAACCAGATCGACTTCCTGTCTGTCGTCACGCATGAGATTTCCCACGGCATTGGTTTTTCCGAGTTTGCCGACGAAGGAACGGGCGGCCTCATCGCCGGATTACCGGGAATCTACTCGACCTTCATGTTCGATACTGCACAGGTCAAGACCTTCGCGGAAATGACGGATGCGGAAAGGCTGGTGGCCCAGGTATCGGGGAATAATCTTGTCTGGATCGGGGCGAGCGTTACCGACGCTGCGCCAGCCGCGTTAGGCCCACGCCCGAGCATCAGGATTCTCCGGCCCAAGTCAATTGCAGGCACGCTTGGTGTTCAACAGGCAAGCTTCGGTCCTCCTCTTCGAGTGAATGGCGGCATGACTGGCCAGGTAAAACTTGTGGATGACGGTGTAGCTGGGGGCACGGACGCCTGTGAGCCGATTCAGAACAACCTCAACGGCAAGATCGCATTGATCGATCGCGGAGGATGCGCATTCACGACGAAGGTTCTCAACGCACAAGCTGCTGGCGCCAAGGGCGCGATTGTTGCGAACAATCAGCCAGGCGGGCCCGCACCGATGGGCGGGTTCAGCCCGTTCGTCACTATTCCATCCGTGGGTATCACTCTGGACCAGGGCGACGCTATCAAAGCCGCAGGCAAGGTCAATTTGAAACTGATACTTGACCCGACCAAGCTTGCCGGGGCCAACGACGATGGCTTCGTGCAATTGTATGCGCCTAACCCCGTGCAGCCCGGATCGTCGAAGTCGCACTTCGACACGTCCGCTACGCCCAATCTCCTGATGGAACCCTCTATTACCGCGGACCTCGATTCGGCGACGGATCTCGATCTGACGCCAAACGTCTTCGAGGATATTGGCTGGGTACTGCAGTAGAGTTCGTAGTAGAAGCTGCGGCTTGACACTGCCGCAAGCGCAAGAGCCCTCGTCGCGTTCGTGACGGGGGCTTTTTTTGGGCGGCCCGGATCGTCATCAGAAGTGATACAGCAAGCTGGCTGTATGGAAATCAATGATCAGCCCAGGTTGATTGGTAACTTCCGAATTCTCTTGCCCGTCGCCGCGAAAATCGCATTTGCCACTGCCGGCGCAACCGGCGGCAAAGGCCCTTCGCCAAGCCCTCTGGGAGCATCGTCGCTGTCGATGAGGTGAACGTCTATTAGAGGCATGTCGTTGATCCTGCAAAAACGGTAGTCGTGGAAGTTGCTCTCCTGCACGATGCCGTCGGTGACGGTGATCTTTCCAAATAGCGCTGCGCTGAGACCCTCGACGATTCCACCTTCGACCTGGTTAACGGCGCCTTGTGGATTGATGACGCGGCCGCAGTCGATTGCACAGGTAATTCTGTCGACCGTAAGTTGGGGGCCTGTGACTGTAACCTCGGCCACCTCCGCAACCCAGGCGCCCTGGTTGTAGCTCGCCGAGATGCCGCGCCCTTTATGATCGGGCAGTGGATTCCCCCAGCCGGATTTTTCGGCCGCAACTTCGATGACTTCTCTTAACCTTGAAGCGTCGAAACGAAAGTCCTCTCGAACCTGTACGAACTGTTCATCGCCGACAAGCTTCAGCCAGAGCTTCACTGGGTCAATACCTGCTTTGTGGGCAAGTTCGTCAATCGCGCTCGAGACGACGAATACGTTGCCCGAGTGTTCGGTTGCCCGCCACTGGCCAAGCGGAATACGGGCTGGAACAGCTGCGTAATCGAACAAAAGGTTCGGCACGAAGCCCGCGGGAAACTCGTAGTTGCCGATTTCGGCAGGTGAGCCCCCGCGCTCCAGGTAGATCTGACGTGGATGGCTCGCGACGTGCTGCTGCCAGTGCGATACCTGGCCGTTGCTTGCCGCGGCGCGCACGCGTTGCACGTTGGCCGGCCGGAAGTAGTCGTGACGTACATCTTCCTCACGCGTCCAGACGATCTTGACGGGCCGTTTGAACTCCCGCGCGAGCAGTACCGTGTCGGTGACGAAGTCCGCATAGTAACGTCGCCCGAATGCACCGCCGGCGCGCATGATATGCAGCGTCACATTCTGTTGCGGAATATCAAGTACCTTCGCTACGGCCTCGGCAGCCATTGTCGGGTTTTGCGTCGGCGCCCAGATCTCTGCCTTACCGTTTTCGACTTTCGCCGTGCAATTCATGGGTTCCATCGGTACGTGGGCCAGGTAAGGCAGTCTGTAGACAGCATCAATCTGCACTGTGTCGCCCGGAATATCCGGGTCCCCGTCTTTTCTTACGACTTCCGCATCGGTACCCAGGGCCGCTTGGAATCGCTGCATGAGTTCGGTAGTGTCGTCACGCGTCTCGGGCATCTCCCACTCGACCTTGAGTAGGCGCGCACCCTCCAGCGCCGCCCAGGTGTTCGTGGCGAGTACCGCGACCCCCGACACGAAGTTGGGGCAGTTTGGCAGGACGATTCGCCCGCCGTGGTCTGTATTTCGCAATACATGAAAGTCGATAACGCCGGGAACCGCCTTTGCCTCACTGTCGTCATAAGTTCCCGGTTGTCCATCGCCATGTGGGCAGCGGGCCACAACTGCGTACAACATGTCCGGCAGTTTGAGGTCCAGGCTGTAGGTCTGCTTACCTTCGTAGATCGCCTGGCTGTCGACATCGGATACCGACGTTCCGATCAGCGTGAAGTCGGATGGGTCTTTGAGTTCGGGCTCGTCGGGTACGGGCTGCAACGCGGCGTCCTCGGCCAGCTCCGCGAAACTCAGACGTGCGCTGCTCCTGGTTTCAACGACGTAGCCCTTGTCGGTCCTGAACTCATTCGGCGAACGATTCAATTTTCTGGCTGCGGCTGCCAACAGCATGGCCCGTGCCGTCGCGCCTGCCTGCCGCATTGCGGCGTAGTTCAGCCGAATACTCAAGCTACCGCCTGAGAACTGGTTCTCCAGCGCGGTATTCCAGTCGGCCTGTTCCACAATGATCGATCGCCAGTCGACATCGAGTTCTTCGGCGATGATCATCGGCAGCGCGGTTTTGACACCCTGGCCCATTTCCGGGTTTTGCGCGAATAGCGTGATGACACCGTCCGTGCCAACACGAATCAGCGGATGCAGGGACACCTCGCGGTCGTGTGTCTTTGCGAAGGCGGGCACACCGATGACCAGCCCGAGGCTGCTCGCTGCGCTGAGTTGTATAAAGTCGCGACGGTTTATCATGTTCAGCTCGTCAGGTTGTCGACTACTCACTGTTCTGCCCAGCGCAGCCCATCTGGTTCTATACCGACTTCGATGCGGCGCAGCTCATTGCCCGTGGCCAGGTCAATTTCAGCAATCGCGTTTTGCCTCGGTAGCGACACGTATGCCAGACCAAGGCTGGGGTGCGTGACCAGGTTAAGAGGTTGGTCTAACAGCGGGATACGCCGCCTTATAGTGAAGTCGTCGCTATCGATAGCAATAAGTTCTGCCGATGCGAAGCACGCGACCCATACCTGCCCGTGCAAATCGGTGCTCATGGAAATCGGGAATATGCATACAGAGTCGATATGTTCGATGACTTTGCCTGCGATCGGGTCCACGACGGACACAGACCCGGCTATCGCGTTGGCGACCCAGATGCGGCCATCGACGGCCAGCGACCCTTCGCTTCCCGATGCCAGTTTCACCACGTTCGAATCGCCCTGATCGATGTCAAACAGTGTGATCGAACCGGAATCGACGTTGGACGTCACGAGCGTGCGGGACAAGGGCTCGAAAACAAGCACGTGCGATCCTTCCTGATGTGTCTCGAGGCGTTCGATTGTCTCAAGGGTCTCGAGATCGATGACGTGAACCTGTTTTTCTCTCTCGCAGGTCACATAGGCGCGATCTTCGATGATCCAGCTTGCGTGCGGCCTCGCGCAGTCTTCGATGCGGGCATCCTGCACTGCAACGCGGCTTGCTATGTCGATCAGCGTTAGTCGCGAGTTGGGCACCGCGACAAACGGGGGACGCTGCTTGACAGGGGCGGCATGTGGTTTTGGAAACTCACCGAAACCTGTTGCCACAGCGAGGCCGTCGCTGACATTCGATAGCAAATGCGGTCCCTCGCCGGTTGCAGCTCTTGCCACAACATCGCCGCTCGCCAGGTCGACGAAGGTAACCTCGTGAGACGATCGATTGGCCGCGATCAGCGTCGGCGCATACGTGGCGCGCAACGCGTCGCGAAGTGGAGGCCACTCTGTGCTGATGACCCTGGCGTGTCCGCCGATAGGCGCTGACGTGTAGTACAGGGTCTTGCCATCAGGACTCAACCGCGGCATGAGATCGCTACTGCGAGTATTCAGCGGAGCAACAGGTATCGCGGCCGTCCAGCCCGCCCGTGTGCGCCAGCTGTAGTAAAGATCACCGGGTACTGACACGTTGGTGGGACGGGACGACGCTTCGAAGAGGATTTCGCGTTCATCTTCGGAAACCCAGATGTTCCACTCGCCGGTCGACGTGTTGATAGCCGGGCCCAAAGCCTTTGGAAACCTGAATCCCTCGCCGTCCGGTGCTGCGCGATACAGGTCACCGTCTGCTGGTTCGCTGTGCCGATTCGAAGCAAAGTAGAGCGCACCGGATGCCGTGATAACCGGCGAGTATTCTTCTTCGCCAGAGTTGATCGACAACACCTCGAGGGGATTCTCTCCGTTAAGGCTATAGCGCCAGATATTGCGGTCGCTCTCGAGGTCGTCAGTGCTGGTCGGGCGATCCGAAACGAAATACAGCCACTGGCCGTCGGGAGAAACGAACGGGTCGGAATCAGAATATTCGCCCGAAAACGCCATCGGAACAGGGCTGCTCCAATTGCCGCGTCGCAGTGTTGACGTGTAAATCGTCTGCCCGGACTTGTCGTCTTTTCCCCAGTCGCCATCCCAGGCGACCCAGAATGCGATGTTGCCGTCCGGCGAAAACGTCAGGCCGAGCTGATTTTCCTGCCCTGTGTCGAATCCGGCCGGGCTCGTCGCGCTGCTGCTCGGGGACACCAATGCAAGCGTCATCGTAACTGCGGCACACAATGGGAGCCGCGTTCTCCACCGGGCAACGGGGGCTGTTGGCTGCATTCTGTCGGCTCTCAGCTCTCAGGGCAGATACCAGACAATGCAGGAATCTGCGACGAATGAACACTGAAATGCGGCAGGCGGTTGTTATCAGGCGATCAACGCATACGTCAATACGGTGATAGCCATTCGGCTATAATAGGGTCGTGCGTGATCTCTCAATGGAGGACGTCATGCAGGACACCACCCGGAAGCTTCGCGGTATCGCCAATGACGCGACACTGAGTCCGGCGCAAAAGAGGCACTATCTCGCGCTCGAAGCCGAGAACATGCTGCCGTATCCGACGCTCGATGCCGAAACGCAGGAGGCGCTGGATCGGCGCATCATCTGCGACATGCATGAGGGGCACGCGCCGTACAAGCCGCGCTACGTCCTCCCCGACTACAGCATCGTCCTCGAACAGGGTAGCGAGTACCTCGAGCTGCCCGTCCCCAAGACGCTGGACGAAGCCATAAGCACGTTAATGATCGCCTATCATCACGTGCCGTCCGTAACCGGTATACCCGTGTACATCGGGCAGCTCGATGATCTGTTGCTGCCATTTTGCGATGGCGTCAGCGACGAGGACCTTTACGAGAAGATCAGGCTTTTCTGGCGCTATCTCGACCGTACGCTGCCCGACGCGTTCATGCATGCCAATATCGGCCCGACAGACAATCGCGTCGCCCGCACTATCTTGCGCGTCGATGCCGAGCTGAAGCAGACGGCCCCGAACCTGACGTTTCTTTATGACCCTCAGGCCAGCAGCGACGAGATTCTGGCAATTGCCAGCAACAACATCGCCGAATGCTGCAAACCGCATATCGCCAATCACCCCGTTCATGCTGCTGCCTTCGACGAGCGCGGCTACGGTATCGTGAGTTGCTACAACGTGCTGCCGATCGCCGGCGGTGCGTCGACACTGACGCGCATCAATCTGAAGGAGGTCGCGTTACGCTCGGGTGGTGAAGACGATTTCTTCGCCAAGCAACTACCCCGCTACCTGGAACTGAACTTTCGGTTGACCCAGGCGCGAGTCGACTACCTGTTCGACGAATCCGGTTTTTTCCACAGCTTCCTCGTTGCAGAACACTGGATCGAACCGGAGCGGTTTACCGCCATGTTCGGCGTTTTTGCCATGGCCGAGGCCGTCAATGCGCTCCAGGAAAAAGAAGGGCGTGCCGGCCGCTACGGTTTTGACGATGAGGCGAATACCCTCGGGCACAGGATTTCCTCTGTGCTGGCCGAAGCTGTCAGCAAGCGGCCATTAAACAACGTGTGGCGAAGCCGCGCGCTGCTGCATTCGCAAGCAGGTCTGAGCGATGACGTCGAGACAACACCGGGCGTGCGCATTCCTTATGGTACCGAGCCGGATCCCGTAACCCATGTCGAGGCGTTGTCGCCGCATCACCAGTTCTATCCGTCAGGCATCAGCGAGATTCTGACCGTGGACGAGTCCGTCAGGAACAACCCGGAAGCGATACAGCAGCTTTGCAAAGGCGCATTCGCCCGCGGCTTTCGGGAGTTTACGGTCAATGTTGCGAGCAACGACCTCGTGCGAGTCACGGGATACATGGTCCGCCTGTCGGACATCAGGAAATACAATGAGCAGCAAGGCTCTCGAACGAACACGACCGTTCTGGGCGCCGAGGCCGCCGACGTTACCGGGATACTCGAGCGCAAGCCGCGGGTAGTGGCCAATGAACTCGCCCCGGGCCACGGTCAGTAAGGTCCTCACGTATTCGATCGTGGACGGGCCGGGCAACCGGCTCGTTATCTTCCTGCAGGGCTGCAATTTCAATTGTGCGTGCTGCCATAACCCCCACACGATCGGTGAATGCAATCACTGTGGCGACTGTGTGCCGGCGTGCCATGCGGATGCGTTGTCTCTGGTCGACGGCCGTATAGCATACGATCCGGTCGCCTGTGACCATTGCGATGACTGCCTCGAGGTTTGTCCGATCAGCGCCAATCCCATGGTTCGCGAATACAGTGTGGCCGAGATCCTGGAACTGGCGCGCGAACACCGGTCGTTCCTGACGGGCGTCACGGTCTCGGGCGGCGAGCCGACACTGCAACTGGAATTCGTCATCGAGTTGTTCCGTGCGATCAAGTCCGATGATGAACTCGCCGGCCTCAGTTGTTTCATCGACAGCAACGGCCACCTGAGCACTTCGGGTTGGGAGACCGTCCTACCCGTCACCGATGGCGTCATGCTCGACATCAAGAGTTTCGATAACCCGACCCACCAGGCGCTTACTGGCGAGCAAAACTCGAAGAGTCTCGAATCAGCGCGAACTCTTCATGCGGCCGGTAAGCTGTATGAACTGCGCTTTCTGCTGGTCCCCGGCAAGACCGATAACGACGCAGAGCTGGACAGCCTGATCGGGTTTGTGAAGGAGCTTGGAGGCGGCACCCGCGTCAAGCTGAACGCCTTCCAACACCATGGCGTCAGAGGCGAGGCGCTCGGCTGGGAGAAGATGTCCGAAGCCGGTGTCGAAAGGGCCGCCGAACGCCTGCGTGCGGCGGGCATCGGCAACATCGTTACGCCGGCCGTTTACCTTTAGTACGACGGACCTTCGACGAGCGCCTGTCGCGTGAGCGTGACGATGAGCTCGACTTCCTTGTCGCTGATGTCGAACACCGGCGTGTAGCGCAGTGAACGCTCGCCGCCGTGGATAACAGCGAGACCGATTCGCCGCAGATAATCTTCGGTACTGCCGGATCCGTGAATCTTGTAGCGCTCATCGAGTTCGCAGCTCAGCAGCAACCCCGTGCCCTGGGCGCTGACAATCGCACCATCGGTGTCACCGGCAAGCGCGACGA
>Ga0265303_10002737_pt1 | contig 10974 bp, 20 predicted proteins | sample Helome_2_FD_192494 | JGI IMG/M metagenome (GOLD analysis project Ga0265303, IMG submission 192494) | Marine sediment microbial communities from subtidal zone of North Sea - Hel_20160317 (Illumina Assembly) | ecosystem: Environmental > Aquatic > Marine > Subtidal zone > Sediment ...
GTGTGTTGTTGGCTATCGGTACTGCGATTCTTTTTGGTATGAGAAGTAGTCTGATCGAATGACGCATAACAATTCGCTGCAGCCGGTCGCGCCAGGGCAGTACTATCTTGTGTTTAGGCGCGCCACACCTGGCGCGCCGCTGAGCTTAGTCGTTAGGCGTCTTTTCAAGTGAATGAGTGGCGACAGGTTACCAGTCGAAAGGATGCCGGTGAGCTTAATTCCACTTTTGGGCGCTTTCATGATTCCTGTGTTCGGGAGGCGCATTTGTGGACCGCGCATTTTGTCAATGACGAGCTGTCAATGGCCGTCAGTGGGGGACTTGATAGCCAGCTCCGGATCATAGTTCAACGGCAGTTTCGAGATCCAGCGAGTATCGAACTCTGGTTTTCTGAGGTTGTCCGATTCAACTGGATTCCAACTGCGGACAACTACGATTCTATTATCCATTCGGCTGAGATAAGGATAACCGAGCGCCATGAGGTCGAATGGATGATAGATTTGTTGCGTCCATCTAGTATTCCCGACCTTCGAGCCGAGGTAGTTGTGATAGCAAAACACCTACAGTGGAGGTCTTTCCCAAGCCTTGGGAAGAAGATGGTTTACAATTCTGGTGACTACGACGCCTAACATCGCGCTGGAGCGAACACGCTAGGTGCCGCAGAGGTTTATGTGAAGGCTTCTACTGAACGTTGGTTCTTGTCGGGCACGCCTGGGCCGTGTCGCTCAGCTTAGTCGTTAGGCGGTTTTCCGGGCGATTTCGCTAGATTTGGGCGTTGACGTACCCCTCTCCGGCGCCTAAGGTAAAAAAATGGAAAACGAGCTTACCAAGATTGGCGAAAAGGCCGCCAAACTGTCTCCGAAGGAGCGTGCTCGCCTAGCGCTTAGGCTGATTAGGAGCCTCGATCCCGGCGAGGACGAGGATGCCGAACAAGTGTGGCTTGAAGAGGCGGAGCGACGGCTCGAAGCTTATGATACTGGTTCGACGACCCCTCGGCCGGCTGAAGAAGTGCTTTCAGAGATCGAACGCAGACTCAAATGAGATTGGTACAACTTCTCCCTGAAGCAGAGGAGGAGTTGGTGACGGCGGCATCGCATTACGAGCGCCAGCAAGCAGGTCTGGGTCTCAGCCTAATCCAGCAAATCCGCAAAGCTTGCGACCAGATATCCGAGAGGCCGCTAGCGAATCGATTGGTTCGCGGCGCGATCCGACGCAAGATCGTTGGCCGTTTCCCTTATTCGATTCTCTACCGGATGGACAAAGATGAAATCATTGTCGTTGCAGTTGCCCATCAGCGCCGGAGGCCTGGTTATTGGCGTGGTCGAATGTAGCCGCCTAACATCACGCTGGAGCGAACACGCGGGTTGAGGCAGGAGTTTATGCGGAGTCTTCTACTGAACAGTTGTCTTTGTCCGGCACGCTTGCGCGTGTCGCTCAGCTAAGACGTTAGGCATCACTGAAAGGAACAACAAACCAGTTGCATCTTCTAGCCGTAATATTGGTAATAGTCGTCGTTCTTCTGGTGATTGTTTCCAGAGGCTATACTGTTTTTGTGCTGGAGATAAAGAATGGACACATTTCCGTTAAGGAGGGAAATGCCTCAAAGGGCATGCTAGATGATTTTCGGCAAGCGCTCAGCCAAGTCCGGCGTGGCACGATTCGAGGTCGAAGTTCTTCTCATGGTGTAAAGCTCTCATTTACTGGAGATATCGATGAGCCCACCGCACAAAGGCTCCGCAACATTCTCGGGCTGTATCAAAGGTAGCGTCGTGGTTTATGGGAAGCCTTTTGCTGAATAGTAGTTTTCGTAGGGCTAAGCTGGGCCGTGTCGCTCAGCTATGTCGTTAGGCGTCATTTGGACACCATGCGAATCTCAATGCTTTTGGTAATAGCTAGTTTTCAAGTCTCAGGTTACTGCTGTGCGCAAGAACTGCTGGACCCATTGGCCGAAAAGCTAGTCAAAGCCGCAATGGAACGCACTAAGCACGAAGTGAGATACGATGGGAGTTATCGGTCGATAGAATACCCAGCGGGAGACGTCTCGGACGACATCGGAGTGTGTACAGATCTGGTAATTCGCAGTTACCGTGCTCTTGGCGTCGACCTCCAACTTCTTGTGCACGAGGACATGACGCAGAACTTCGACGAATATCCGCGCCTTTGGGGTCACCAAGGCCCCGATACTAATATTGATCACCGGCGAGTGCCCAATCTTCAAACGTTTTTAGAGCGGCGAAACGCAGCGCTAGTACCTAGCAGACTGGCCTTAAGCTATCGACCCGGAGACTTGGTTACCTGGCTGCTACCTGGAAATCTCCCGCATATTGGCATAGTGACTAACCTCCGTTCGGAATCCACGGATCAACCCCTGATCGCACACAACATCGGCTACGGCCCTGCCATTGAGGACATATTGTTTTCATTCGAAATCACCGGGCACTATCGATATCTGGGACCGTGATGAGCAAGGCGACGCCTAACATCGCGCTGGAGCGAACACGCTAGTTCAGGCGGTTGTTTATGCAAAAGCTTTCCCTAAATAGTATGTTTTGTTGGGCTCGCCTATGGCGTGTCGCTCAGCCAAGTCGTTAGGTGTCAGAGAAAACGCCGTGCTGATCGTCCCTAGAACACTGGCTGGCTTGAGTGGGTTACTCTTGCTGGTAGATGCATATCTCCATTCAACAGGCATCTACAGGGTTAAGGAGGTGCTCAACACAACGCAAATCCCCGAGTTCTTTGCCCAAGCTTTTCCGATTTTGTGGTTGTTCTTTTCGTGGCACCTAGTTGTCGTCGCAGTACCCTTGCTATGGGCTTCAACTACGAGTCCGCGCTGGTTTCTCCCGGCCTCGGCCTTCTGTGGAGTAGTTGTCCTTGGTGACTTCTTCTGGGTATATAGTGTAGCCGGCTGGTTTCCAGGTACCGTCGTGCTACTCCTCGCTGTAGTGTCACTTGCGGCAACAACGACCATCCTGATTCGTGCCAATCGTGCTTCTGCCACATAACATGTCATTCAACGGGTCTGCGGCAGCTTCGTGCGCCTTCCGAAACGAGATTCATCTATATCTGAAAGTTCATGTGCATATGTATGAAGGCAAGCCGCGGCGATACAATGACAGCGTCAGAGCACTTTGACGCCTAGAGCGCACATTGTTGAAGCATTGGAAGCTACATGACACCTAACATCACGCTGGAGCAGACACGCTAGGTGAGGCAGGAGTTCATGCGACGTCTTTCCCTGAATAGTAGTTTTCGTTGGTCTTGGCTGTGGCGTGTTGCTCAGCTTAGTCGTTAGGCGCCAAGGCGATGCAATGCGCTTTCTCATAGGTGTGCCTGAAACAAGCCTGGCGACTGCTTCCGAACTCTACGAGGAAGCTTTCGGCTCAAAGTTCCGAGCAGCGATCCCGGGTCGAGCCACGCGAATCGCCATCATCCGGAAATCGCTGGTTCCGGAACGCGCTATCTGTGCCCTACACAACTCTGAGCTCGTTGGCTTGGCCGGCTTCTCCCATCAAGGCCTTTCTTTCACTGGAAGGATGACGATGTACAACCTATGGCGCTCCCTCGGCCTACTCGGCTCCCTCAGAGCTGCGCTACTCCTGAGTCTCATGGAGCGCACACCTCAGCCGCGTGAGCTTCTGATGGACGGTCTTGCAGTCGTAGAGCGCCATCGCGGTGAAGGGATCGGTAGCCGTCTCCTGGCAGAATTAGTGGTCTTTGGTCGGCGGCACGGTTACGATCGTATCCGATTAGATGTAATCGACACCAATCCCCGAGCGCGGGAATTGTACCAGCGGCTAGGTTTCGTGGACGGACGACACAGCACATACCCATACCTGAAACCATTGCTGGAGTTCGGGGGCTCAACAGAGATGTATCTCTCGTTGTCGTGACGTGTCGCTCAGCTTAGTCGTTAGGTGCCAGCCTGGTTGTGCCTGTCGTATCTCTAATCCCAATCGATGGCGAGGGAGCTCCGTTGGGCTTCGACGGCAAGTTGCCAGAATTTGCGTCACAGGTGTTGGAAGCGACGGCCAATCTCTACAAATCAGTCGGCTTTGAAGAGCCGTGGGTGGGGTACTTGGCAGTAGAAAACCTGATTCCAGTTGGAACATGCGGGTTCAAGTCTGCGCCAAGGGACAAAAGGGTTGAAATCGCTTATTTTACCTTTCCAGAGTTTGAGGGCCGCGGTCTTGCCACAGCTATGGCCCGTGAGTTGGTCGCGATTGCCCAGCGGCACGAACCTGGCGTTGTCGTGGCTGCACAAACGCTGCCTGAACGCAACGCTTCGCATCGGGTTCTAGAAAAGCTGGGGTTCGAGGTTGTTGAGACCATTGACCATCCGGATGATGGTATGGTTCTAGAATGGCAGTTTATGCTGGGTGCTGGCACCTAACATCGTGCTGGAGCGAACACGCTAGCCGAGGCAACAGTTTGTGCAAAGGCTTATCCTGACTGGCAGGTTTTGTTGGGCTCGGCTGGGACGTGCCGCTCAGCTTAGTCGTTAGGCAGCATGGACACGACTGAGCTCGAAGAATCAGTGCTCGAAACGATCGCTCAAGGTGATACGAAGGATGCCGATGCGCTCCGAGCACAAATCCGTTGTGCGCGTGTAAAAAGGCGCGAATATACTGGAGTTGGATTCTTCACGTATTTCGAAGTCTCCGGGGAAACGCCAAGGCTTAGTGACGACTACAGGAGCAACCTCTCAGAAGCCGTCGCAAGTCATCCGGACGTGCCGGCCGGAGCTGGATTCTTGCTCTGGGCCGAACAAGGGAAGCTGAGTTGCCTAGAGGGCTACGTTTTTGAAGGTTTGTGGCCTGAGAATGATGCCAAATTTAGCGTTAGCGCCCCCAATTTGAGTTAGGCGTCAAGTAGAACGCGGTGTGATTACCATACGGAAAGCGACCAGCTCTGATGTCGATAAGATCTATGAGTTGCTCATGGCTCTGGCCGAGCATCATGACCAGGCCGACTATGTCTTGACCACAAGGACAGAGCTATCGAGATGTGGGTTTAAGGAAGATCCAAAGTTTTTTGTCTTGTTAGCGGAATACGGAGATTCGGTCGTAGGCTTCCTATCGTATACCATTGAGTACTCCATCTGGTTAGGAGCTCGCTACATGAATATCGATGATGTGTTCGTCGAGAGCCGACATCGAGGCAAGGGTATCGGCGAAGCTTTGATGCTCAAATCAAAAGAAGTTTGCAGAGATGCTGGGGTTTCTCGGGTGCGTTGGGAAGTCGAAAGGGGCAATGACAGTGCAATCCGGTTCTATGAACGCCTAGGTGCGAAGTACAATGAAAAGGGAGTGTTCCGTTGGAACATTGGGGAATGATGCATGGCAATTGGCGGGTGGCGTCACAAGCTAGGGGGGTCCATGCTTACAGGTAGTTGTTTCTGTTCTAAGGTCTCATACGAATTAGAAGGATCTCTGCAGAACGGCCGAGCGTGCCATTGCTCCAGATGCAGAAAAGCATTCAGCGGGGCTTCGTCTGCGTATGCTGAACTGGTGCCTGGTAGCAAAATAAGATGGACTAGTGGTATCGATACCCTCGTTTCCTCTAGCCCTAATGAAGGCTGGGCCATTGGATTCTGTGGTAGCTGCGGCTCTACGCTCTGTGGGTTGTGGAACGGAGAGGTTCATGGGCTCACCCTCGGTTGCGTGGACGGAGATCCGGGAGTGGAGATCGAGATGCACATCTTTGTAGGATCTAAGGCGCCTTGGGATCACATCGGCGGCAACGCTCCTCAGTTTGACGAACACCCAGGCATTGCGGAGTAGGGCCGCGGTCTATGCGGAGTCTTTCCCTCAATGATGGTTTTTTGAAGGCTTGGCTGGGGCGGGTCGCTCAGCTTAGTCGTTAGGCGACTCAAGGGCGCTATGCAAACTGTTACTCTGCGCTACACGAAGGCACTTGTCATAGCGGCTGTCAATCGGTTCTGGCTTCGCACGGTCGGTGTTCATTTCGTCATTGCCTATGGTTTGATGGTGCTGTTCTTTGGATACTTAATCGCCACTGGCAATAGGTCTTGGCTTACTGGAGCGATAGGTACTATTCTTGTTGTCGCATTTGCGTTCCTTGCTGCGCTGTATATCCGTCATTATCGCGATTCGATTCAGTTGTTACAGAACCTCAACTCGCAGGAGGCATTTCTAGAATTTGATGATACGGTGTTTCGCCTGTCGTCTGAAGTTGGAAAAAATGAAATGAAGTGGAAGCTAGTTAGCGAAGTGTGGATGTTTCCCGATTTTTGGTTAGTGTTCGTAACTCGCGCGCAATTCTTCACTCTACCGACGGCCGATTTGGATGAGAATGTCCAAGGTCTCCTTAGGTCTCGTTTCGAAGCAGTTGGTGCAAAAGTCGCCTGACATCGTGCTGGAACGAATAGGGTAGTGCGAGATGAATTGGTGGAATCCGGTGACCCCTAACATCAAGCTGGAACGCACAAACTGAATGGGTGTATGGTTTATGTTAAATCCTAGGCAGCAACGTGGAAACGGTTGCGATGGTCTTTGTGAACTCCTCTGCTGAGCCTGCCGCTCAGCTTAGTCGTTAGGCGGCTGTCGGATGCATCGCACGTTACTGGCTCTCTCGACGTTTATCATGGGATGTTCTGGTCCTATCGGAGAAGAGTTCAGGGATGTTGACTCCATAGGTTTCTCTGAGACTTGGCGAGATTGGGTAGTTGTGGGTCGTTTCGGACCGAGAGGCCCTTTCAAGCTGGTCGATATGAAGACTTGCGACGTCAGCGAGCCCTGCAGCTTCTCTCACGAAGGTCAAGGTCATACGTACAATAACTTTTACGGATTCAAGATTACGGTGCTACGCTTGGAAGGCCCAGGGGAAACTGTTTCTCATGTCGTATTGCGAAGCAGGCAGAGGTATGAGGATGCCGACTAATATCCACTAAAGCATGCTCGCTAGATGCGCCGGCGATTTGTGATAAGTTTTTCTCCAACTGGTACTTCTTGCCGGGGTGCTCTGTGTCGATAGGCGGTTGGTGTACATCATGCTGATTCGCATCGCCATCGGGCTAGTGCTCGTGGCATATTTAGCTGTAGGTAGCTTTGTACTGTGGATCGGCGCTGTCCTCCATTTTTCCTACAGAGATGCCTCCGATCCTGCTGTCTGGGCAGACAAGGGCTCACTCTGGCTTGGGTATCTCGCAGCGCTCGTCCTGTTCTGGGGTGCAAGTGCTGTGTCAATTCTATGGCCGGGTCAAAGGAGCGCCCAACTAAGGCAGGTGCTTGGGATTGGCGCCATCGCGGCCGGTCTATCAGGAGGAGCGCTCCTGGCAGCATCGTTCGTGTACGGAGCGGAGAGATTCTATACAGAGTTGGCCGGGCTCGTTGTCCTCTCTGCCATTGCGGCGGGGTTTGGCCAAGCTTGGCTCTCGAGGCGGGCGCCGCCTAGCATCGCGCTGGCGCAAACACGCTAGGTAGGGGAATGGTTTATGCGAAAGCTACTCTCTAACATCAGGCGCAAACAGGTGCCGAGGACCATCGAAATCCGACGGGCCGGAGGAATCCAGGCGGCTGAATTGAGCGCAATCGCTTTTGCCGCGAAGAGGTACTGGGACTACCCGGAGGAGTGGATTCAACTCTGGGCGGATGAACTTACAGTAAGTGAGGCTTATATCGAAGCCAATTGGGTCTACTCAGCTTCAGATGCTGGTCGAACGGTTGGCTGGTTCGCGGTGAGACAGGAAGAAGAAGAGCATTGGTTGGATTATTGTTGGGTAACACCGGAGGCGGCTGGTCAAGGAGTAGGCAGGCAGTTGGTGCAACGGGCGTTTGCACTTGCGGCGGAGCTCCGTTCGCGCGCGCTCAAAGTCATTGCAGACCCGAATGCCGAGGAATTCTATGGCAAGCTGGGATTCGAGCGCATAGGGTACTGTCCTTCTGTTCCTGTCGGAAGGTTGTTACCCGTATTGAAGGCGACTGTGGACGACCGCGGAGAACCAGAATGAATCTTGAGGGATCTTGTCACTGTGAGGCGGTACGTTTCGGTGTTCGCTCGACACATCCATACCCGTTTAACCTTTGTTATTGCTCCGTTTGTCGAAAAACGGCGGGTGGCGGTGGGTATGCGATAAATTTGGGCGCAGATTACTCGACGCTCCAGATTCAAGGCGAAGAGAACGTCGAAGTGTACCGTGCTGTGTTGTGCGACAAGAATAGTGGAACTACCAAGGAGAGTCCTGGGCAGCGGTCTTTTTGTCGGATTTGTGGCAGCGCCTTATGGGTTTGGGATCCGCGCTGGCCAGAGCTGGTTCATCCTTTCGCTTCAGCCATTGATACGGTTCTACCCGCACCTCCTGAGCGCACCCATCTCATGGTAGGCTCGAAGGCCTCGTGGGTTGAGGTTCGAAAAGGACGAAACGACAAGGTCTTTGATGGTTATCCGGACGAATCCATAGCGGACTGGCACAGACGTCTCGATCTGGAGAATGAGGGTGCATGACGTCGCCCTGAAGCGAACAGCCAAATGATGCCCCGAACGGCCGCGGGTTGGGTAGCGATCGTATGCGCTTTTCTCTTGATCGCTACTAACGCTTACTGGCTCTACGTCAGTATCGATGCAGGGATCACGGCGACCTACCGTGACCAGCAGCTTTGGGAATATGGCGAAGCACTACGGGAGACACGGCTGCTGCTGCCGGCTGCTCAACCAGCCCTTACTAAGCCTGAACTCGTTGGCAAGGCGGAGAGCATCTCGGGCTCGGAAGCGTATGAGAAGGACGGGTGTGTTTGGGTTGGGTCCCTGGGACTCCAGTTCGATGAAGACGAGCGTCTCATTCATGTGAGCCCCACTTGGAATCTGGGAGAATCTGATCCGTGTTTTCCTTGAGTCGCCTGCCTAGCAGAAATCCTAAATTTTGCTCTCACTGGAAAGGAGAACGAATGAAGAAATCCCTCGGAACCTTCGTGGTTATCGCGACTCTTCTATCTCTTGGTCCGGTTGCGCAAACCCAGAGCGAATCTGCCGATCTTGTTAGCCAGGTGGCAGAGGTCGAACGAGCGTTTGCTAAGAGTATGGCGGATCGCGATCACGCCGCATTTGTGTCGTTCCTGTCGGAAGAAGCCGTATTCTTGTCGGGAACGAGCATCCGGCGCGGCAGGCAAGCCGTAGCTGCTCAATGGAAGGACTATTTCGCTGAGCCGGAGCCGCCCTTTTCTTGGGAGCCGGAGACGGTATCGGTCCTCGACTCGGGGAAGCTGGCAATTAGCACCGGACCGGTTTGGAACACAGAAGGAAGGCGGACGTCGACATACACTTCGATTTGGAGGCAAGAGGAGCCTGGTGTATGGCGGATCATCTTTGACAAAGGAAACAAATACTGCGAGTAGCGGGCCGCTCCAGGTACGTACCCTCTGGCAGAAAGGCCGTGAGTGGGGATCGAATCGAATGGCACCTAGATATGAATAAGGGAGAACTTGAGCAGATCAAGCAGCAACTTCTTTGTCTGCGAACAGAACTTCGGGAGCTGGGAGAAGCCGCGAGGGAAGCCAGCGAGCCGGTAGAGCTGGATCAAACTAGAGTTGGCAGGCTATCGCGCATGGATGCCATGCAGGCGCAGCAAATGGCGCTGGAGGCTTCCAGACGACGGCAACAGCAACTCGTGAAGGTCGAGAGTGCGTTGCGTCGGATTGAATCGGGCGAGTACGGTTACTGTTTCATATGCAGCGAAGCAATAGATCTTCGTCGTCTATCCATCGATCCAACAAGTACGCGCTGCGTGGAATGCGTCGAACAATAGACCCCGGTCGTCGGACGCCCATGGTGAACCCCCCTCCGTTATCGCGGTCGCATCTCCGTGGTAGACTCGCGTACGTGGCCCGAAACAACGCTGCAGCGTTCCCGGAGACGAGCTAATGGACGTGCGACATAAACTTCAAGTACAAGACTGGTCCGCCCTCAGGTTTCGGAAACGAAACGGATGAGCGCTGCTCAGATGAACAACGCCGGTGGATGTCTCTGCGGCGCGATTCGCTTCTTCTCGACGGACAATCCGGTCGACGCGGGATACTGCCACTGTAAGCTGTGTCAGCGGTCAACCGGGGCGCCGGTTCTTGCCTGGGTCTCGTACCCGGTCGAGGCTTTCACTTATACCGATGGCGTACCTGCACGCTACCAGTCATCGAACCACGGTCGCCGGGAATTCTGTAAACAGTGCGGCACTCAGATCGCCTATCGGGATCTGGAACGCACCACAACGGTGGAAGTAAATATTGGAAGCCTCGATGATTCTGAGGCGGTAGTGCCTCGCTATCACATCTGGTGCGACAGCCGCATCCAATGGTTCGACACGGATGATAACCTGCCGAGATTTCCCAGATCGAGACCTGATGACTAGCCGTCAGGGGAACATCTTCTAGAATCAGCACGCTTTCTCTTGCAGCACAGTACCGCCCGATGGCACAGATCCAGACTTCCGTTCAAATTGGCAGGCCGGTGCCGGATGTTTTCGAGTTTGTCACGACGCCGGCAAACTGGCTGATCTGGCATCCGTCGTCTGTCAGTATCACCGGGGCCACGGATCATTCGCTTGAGACCGGGGAGCAGGTCACCGAGGAATTCGTAGTTGCGGGAAAATCGGGTAGTGTAACGTGGACCGTCGTTGAGCGAGAAGCCCCGTCGCGCTGGGTGATTTCCGGTAAGGTGGCGGGTGCCGGGGGCGGAGACATTGCGTACTCTTTGCTAGAAGGCGACCGAGGGACCCACTTCGAGCGCGTATTCACGTACAAAATGTCAAACTGGTTTCTGTCGCTTCTGGATTGGCTGTTCATCCGCCGGCGGATCGAGGCGGAATCTAGGGAGGCGCTCAGAAGACTGAAGCGCGCGCTGGAGTCTCCAGCATCTGCGGGTCCTTGAATGAAAAGGACGAGCTCTCCGATTAATCTTCGGGCCATCCTGGCCGGCGTCCCACGCAGCAGCTACCTGCTGGCCGGAGTTGGCAATCTCTTTCTAGGCGT
>Ga0265303_10002738_pt1 | contig 10971 bp, 10 predicted proteins | sample Helome_2_FD_192494 | JGI IMG/M metagenome (GOLD analysis project Ga0265303, IMG submission 192494) | Marine sediment microbial communities from subtidal zone of North Sea - Hel_20160317 (Illumina Assembly) | ecosystem: Environmental > Aquatic > Marine > Subtidal zone > Sediment ...
CTGCTCGATACCCAGCGCGCGGCAGGCGACGGCCAGGTTGCGGCCCTCGGCACCGTAGAGGACGCGTTGGACGTGACCTGCGCCGAGGCCCGTCATCTGACCGAAAATCTCCTCGGCCTGGTCGGTTAGCCCTTGGCGCAGGGCTTGTACCAGATGCTGCGCCGTGGCGTCGGCGGCCGGGACTGCCGCGCGTTGCGCCCGGCCCGGCAACTTGAGATGGCGGGCAAGGCGGTCAGGCGCCGTGGCCCTGCGATCCTCCTCCTGTGACGCCGTATCAGCGGGCGCCGTCTCCTTGCCGCCTTCCGGGATGTCGTCCCAAATCTCGTCCGCTGCCTCTTCCAGGGACTCTTCATTGAAGGATGCCACCTCGTCCCGATCCGGGCTCCGGGGATCCTTGAGTTTGTCGGCGAGTGAGATGACAAAACCGGTCGTCGACTCCGATTTGTCCTTGGACAGCAGGGAACCTGAAAGTGAGGCGGGCTTCTTCTTGCTCATGCTCTAGGGAACGTCCGTGGCTAGAAGCCGGTGGCGGCGTGAACCGGCTCGGCCGTTCTGCTTCGGCGTGGGGCAGCCGCGCGGCGGTCCTTGGTTGCGAGGCGCTTCTTGAGATACCGCCAAAGGTCGGCGATCTCGTCCGGCGAGCGTGACTTGCCACCAACCTCCATCACAGCCCGTCCATCGATCATGCTGGAGGCATAGTTGGTGCGCTGATGAACCACAACGGGGGCCAGCGGCCCGTGTTCGGACAGCGCGATGGCCGCTTCCGTGGTGATGCGCGCGCGGGGATGAGCGCCGTTGATGACGAAGACCAACGGCTTGCCGAGGCGTTCGGCAATTTCGACCGTACGGCCGGCCGCCCTGAGGTCGTGTGGGCTTGGGCGGGTCGGTATCACCACCAGGTCGGATGCATTCACGACGTGGCCGATGGTGGACTTAATGGCCGGCGGCGTATCGATGATCACCAGTTTGATGCCCAGGTCCTTCATCTTCTGAATGTGCTCGGCCAACCGCGAAACCGAGGCATGTGCGAAGAGCGGCGTTTCGGCGCTCCTCTGATTCCACCAGTCTGCCAGGCTGCCTTGCGAATCCGTATCGATCAAGGCCACGGGACCGTCGCCCCGGCGCTCCGCTTCGACGGCGACGTTGGCCGCAAGCGTGGTCTTTCCCGAACCGCCCTTCTGGGCGGCGAATGCAATCACCTGCATCTTTTCAATCCCTCCTTGGCCACCGCGAACTCACGGTCCGAAGCGGATGGCTTCTCCCACATGTATGCACTGGCGAACACGACGCTTACGGCTTGGTCGGCCTGATCATTTCACAGCACACGTTTTGAACGACTTTTTTTGGGCACGAACAAACGAACAGCAACCATTGACGCGGACATCTACAACCAGTCGCTATCCGACTCTAAGACATACATATGGTATACGGACCCTGTCCCAACTGCAATATGTTGTTGCTGCGGGATCGACCTTGTGACAATCTTTGACAACCGTCGTGTTGGCAGCGGCGCGGCAAACAATCCAACAAGCTTCTATTTGGAATTTGGGCAACCGACGATGACACCGGATTTTCTGCAGGTTTGGTTCAGAAAACCGGTGCGTCCGCGCGTGATCGTCCTGGGCAACCAGAAGGGCGGATCTGGAAAATCCACCACGGCGATGCATCTCATCGTGGGCTTGATGAACGGCGGCTACTCGGTCGGCTGTGTCGACCTGGACGGATCGCAAGCCACGCTCACGCATTTCATCGAGAACCGCAAGCGGCTTGCCTCGACCAAGGGCTCCTTTCTCGATGTGCCGGAACACCGGCTGGTCGAGGCGTCGCTGGAGAGTGACGTAGCGAAGGTCGAGGTGGAGGAGGCGGCAAGGGTTGCGACGGCGTTCGAGGATCTACTGGAACAGGACTATATCGTTGTCGACACGCCGGGCAGCGATACCTTCATTTCCCGTCTTGGCCACGTGCTGGCCGATACGCTTATCACGCCGCTGAACGACAGCTTCCTCGACCTCGACGTGCTGGTTCGCGTCGATCACGACGGCCAGAGCTTTACCGGCCCCAGTAGCTACAGCATGGCAGTGCTGGATCGCTGGGGCATGAGAGTCCTGGCCGGCGGCAAACCGCTCGATTGGGTGGTCATCAGAAACCGCCTGGCGCACAACCGCGCGCGAAACAACCAACGCATGGAATATCTGCTGGAGCAGCTCGCACCGACCCTTGGCTATCGATTGGCGCCTGGCTTCAGCGAACGGGTCATCTTCCGCGAGCTCTTTGTGCAGGGTCTGACCATCTTGGATCAGGCTCCGGCTAAGTGGCGGCTTCCGAACAGAAGCCACGCGGCGGCGCGCAGCGAGGTTTGGGCGCTGCTGGAATCGATCGGCCTTGGCGAACGGGCCGATGTCGGTAATGAGCAGCGGGCCAAGGCTTCCGCCTGAGACCCCGGGAACGACAAGAGCAGCCCCATGCGATGCTCACCAGTCGCTCATAGCTCGATATTTGATTTTCCCTAGACCTCTAACGACAGCGGTCGCCACCAAGTGTCGCGGTTCGTTCAAAGCCGCTTGCCCTTCAGCAGGGCCGAGGGATAGCGGGTCGAGGTGCCGGGAATGCCCCATATGATGCTATCGCCGTCGCGGTAGAGGTCGTAGCACGACCAACCCGACCGCTCCCACCAAGAGCAGTACTGGTGACGGGTCTTGTCGACCTTCCATCGGCCCGCGTCGGCTGACCGGCCTTGCGGTTTATAGAGCGTGACGCCGTTGCCGTCGAAGTAGGATCGGTAAGGTGTTTGGCCCCAGATCCCTTCGACCGTGTTACCGGTCAAGGCCTCGGCGATTTCCGAGGCCTTCAGCCTGCGGGGCTCGGCCCGGGCATCGGCAAAAGCCGCGGCGAGGACCAGTGAAAGCGTGCAAAGCGCCACGCAAAGCTGTCTCATGGCAGCCTCCCTGCCACAAGCCTAGCAGAGGTTGTTGGGTTGGGGGGCAAGCCTCGCGATCTCCCTTTCGTGCCGCCGCCCAAGCAGCAACTGCGCGGTGATCGCGCCGAGCAAAGCCAGGAACATGTCCCACTGGGTGTCCCAGATGTCGCCTTGGGTGCCGAGGAAATCCTCGGCCGCGCCGCCGCCGATCGCCGCGGCCCACCACTCGATCAGTTCATACAGGGCGCTGAACGCCAGGCAGACCGAGACCACCAGGAAGAAAAGCCATTTGCCCGCTACCAGCGGCGAGCGCCGCAACAGTATCTCGCGGGCCAGGATCGCCGGCACGAAACCCTGGGCGAAGTGGCCGATCCGGTCGTAGGGGTTGCGGGCGAACTCGAAAAGGTCCTGCAGCCAGAACCCCAGCGGTACCTGGGCGTAGGTGTAGTGTCCGCCGAGGATCAGGATGAGCCCGTGAATGAACAGCAGGCGGTAGAGCAGGGCGGTCATGGGGAAGGGCGCGTAAGTCGCGATCAGCAGAGGTGCGCCCAGCAGAACGGGAAAGACCTCGAGGAACCAGGTCAGGCGGTCGTTCGGCCCGATCCCGGAGAGGATCAGCGCGGCGGCGGTAAGGCCGAGCAAAAGGGTGAGTTCGATCGTTCTTGCCGGCATTTCAGTTCCTAACCTAGGAGCCTACGTTGCTATCGTCCCACATCGGATTTCACCAATTCTTAATTATGAATGCGCCTACTAGGAGTGGCGAGCGGCGGCGCTTGTTATGACAGGTTTCGTCATCGCGACCGCAAAACATTCGATGAGGTTGAGGTATGAGCGTCGAGGACCGGGCCTTGGATCCGCTGAAAGTGAAACTGCTGGTGGAGACCGCCGCGCTCCGCGCCATGCTGATCAACCTCTATGTGGAAAAGTTTGCCGGCTTGCCGGACCCGGTTTCCGCCGCCCAGGCGCTCCAAAGCACACTGGCGCTGGCGCCGACCAAACCCCCCGCGGCCGGTAACAAGGCCGATCCGGCGCTTTCGGACATGATCGCCGGCATGACCGACGAGGCCATAGAGGCCATCATGCAAGCGGTCGTTAAACGCCTGGAATACCGCCTGGCCTTGAGTTAGGAGCGTCTAAGCGGGCCGACAGGGTCTTGCACGCCGCCGCCTCGACACACCGTTCTCCCGCCAAGATCCGCCAAGCCGTAGAGCGGGACATGGCGCCAATCGTCGAACTCTCGCGCCGCGTATTTGACGAAGTTTATCGGTCACGCTATCCGGAGATGGCTGCGGATAGTTCCAAAACCGACGCGGTGTGGCTGGAGTATTCGGAACTATGTCGTGACTTCCTAGTCGCAGAAATTGACGGCCGAATTGTCGGGACTGTCCGGACTGCGGACGACAAGATCTGTGAGCTCTACGTCGAAAGCGACATGCGCGCCAGAGGCGTAGGTGCCGCGCTTTTGGCGGCGGTGGAACGAAGGTTGCGTATTCGGGGCGTGGCGACATGTCGCCTCGATGCAGCAAGAGACTATCCCGAGGTCGTCGCGTTCTATGAACGCCAGGGCTGGCAGCGGCAGCGGGAGCATTCCCATGAGAATTCCAATGTTCCGCTGCTCGAAATGGCCAAGTGCTTGCAAACCAAATGGAAGGCTCTCGCTTGGTCGGCAACGTGGCATAGCACGAAGCTACCGCTAATCGGGTGGCTCTGCGTGATCACGTACCCAGCCTTCGCGCTTGTCCTTACGACGGCGGCGGCGGCACCGCGCTCGGTCGAGTTCGCTTGGCTGGTCATGGCGGTCTTGGCTGTTTGGAATCTCCTCTTAATACCAATCAGCAGCTTCTATTCGTGGAAAAACGTCGGCCTAATCGTCATCGGCATGTTCGCTAACGTGGCTGCAATGAACATCGGTGCGGCAATCGGTTTTGTCTTTCGGCCGCATTGGCATGCCTCTGCCTTCGGCTACCTCGCCGATGCCACTGAGATCGTCCTTCTGCTCTTGGTAGTTGGCTACTTTGATCGTATTGCCCGCGGCTTCGTGGTCGGCCTCTGGATATGGTATGGCCTCGAAGTGGAGGCTTGGCTGGACAGGGTGCCGAAACCATGGACGGCCTGACCGCAGTGGTGCCTGGATGGCTCGGATAAAGGGGGCCGAACCAGCGGGCACAGGAGGTCGAGTAGCGTTGGTTAAGTGGCCACCACCGCCACACCGTATTCTTGTGCCGCGTCCTCCAGCCAGCGCCAGAGGTATTCGGCGAAGCTGCGCAGGACATAGATGTCGTAGGCCGGCTCGTCGCTGACCTGATGGATCAGGATGCCGGCCTTTGCGAGCGTGCTCTGGGCGCAGCGTCCCGATTGAAAGATACTTGGATGCAAGTCCAGGGGGCAGCCCTTGGCCAGGAGCTCGCGGGCATGGGGGCCGGCGACGGTAATACAACAGCGGCTTTCGCCGACTTCTGTGACCGCCGCCGGCTGGCCGTCGAGTGCCTTGGCGAGCTGTTCGGCCAGCTTCGTGCCGTCGGGACCGAGGACCCACCATTCATCGGGACCGAGCCAGAGCGCTGTGACGGCTTTGCCCTTGCCGGTGGTGCTGTTGGCCTCGGCCGGCAGGGCGAAGCCTAAGGCCGGCTCGACGGCGGCCGACAGGAGGTCGTGCGTGCCGCGCAGGTTGACGATGCCGGGGAACGGCCGTTCAGCCATGGCGATCCCCGCCGTGCCGCGATCCCCCTGGTCGCGGCCGACTAGGCCCAGGTGGGCCAGCGCGCTTTGCCTCAAGTAACGCTCAGCCACGGAGCCGTTCTCCTTCCGGATCGAAGAACACCGGGCCGGTGATCTCGCAGGTGATGGTCTTGCCGTCGGCCAGGGGCGCATGGATTTTTTCGCCATGCCTTGCCCGCCCGCCCTTGATCAGAGCGAGAGCGATCGAGCGCCCGAGGTTCGGGCTCATGTAGCTCGAGGTGACGTGACCGATCATCGGCATGGGCGGCTTGGCGAACAGGGTATCGACCAGCTGTGCGCCCTCGGGCAAGACTTCCGCCGGGTCCTCGGTCAAGAGGCCGACCAGTTGCTTGCGGTCCGGTTTCGCCATGTCGCTGCGGCTGAGCGAGCGCTTGCCGATGAAATCCTTCGTCTTGGAGACCGCCCAATCCATGCCGAGATCGAGCGGCGTGACCGAGCCGTCGGTCTCCTGGCCGACGATGATATAGCCCTTCTCGGCGCGCAGCACATGCATGGCCTCGGTACCGTAGGGCGTGATCTTGTACTTTTCGCCGGCGGTCATGATCGCCTGCCAAAGCGCCAGGCCGTAGGAGGCCGGCACGTTGACCTCGAAGGAACACTCGCCGGTGAAGGAGATGCGGAAGACCCGCGCCGGGATACCGGCGACGGTCCCCTGGGTGACGCCCATGTGGGGCAGTGCATTGGGGGACAGCTCGATGTCGCTGGTCAGCTCGGACAGCAGCCGCCGGGCATTCGGGCCGGACAGCGAGATCGTGGCGAATTGCTCGGTCACGCTGGTCAGGAAAACCTCCGACTCCGGCCACTCGGTCTGGATCCATTCCTCCAGATGCGCCAACACCGAGGCGGCGTTGCCGGTGGTCGTGGTCATCAGGTAGTGATCTTGCCCAAGGCGCGTGGTCACGCCGTCGTCCATGACCATGCCGTCTTCGCCCAGCATCAGGCCGTAGCGGCAGCGGCCGATCTCCAGCTTGCTCCAGGCGTTAGTGTAGACGCGGTTGAGCAGCTCCGCCGCGCCCTTGCCCTTGATGTCGATTTTCCCGAGCGTTGAGGCATCGAGGATGCCCAGGGAATCGCGGCAGGCCCAAACCTCGCGCTGGACCGTCTCGTGCAGGGTCCCGCCGCCGCGCGGGTAGTACCAGGGGCGGTGCCATTGGCCGACGTCTTCGAAGACCGCGCCGTTGCTCTCGTGCCAGGCGTGCATCGGTGTTTTGCGGATCGGATCGAGCAGCGCGTCGACATCGCGCCCGGCGAAGATGCCGAAGGTGACCGGCGTGTAGGGCGGCCTGAAGGTGGTCACGCCGACTTCGGGCAGCGGCAGGCCGAGCTGATCCGCGACGATGCCGATCGCATTGACGTTGCCGGTCTTGCCCTGGTCGGTACCCATGCCTGTGGTGGTGTAGCGCTTGATGTGCTCGATCGAGCGGTAACCTTCGGTGAGCGCCAGTTTGAGGTCGGCCGCGGTTACGTCGTTCTGCTGGTCGACGAAGTGCTTGCCGCCCCGGCCAAGCGGTTTGTCCGAGGGCACAAGCCAGGTCCAGCGCGCCGGCAGGAAGTCGTGGTCCGAAGCTTTCGGGATCTCGCCGGCATCCTTTGCCTCGAAGTTGGCCGGTGCGGCGGCGGCGGTGCCCGCGGCTTGGCCTTGCCGGAGGCAGGAGGCAAGGCCGAACGCGCCGTTGCAAGCGCCGGCCGCATGGGTTGCCTGGGCCGGCCGGTCCGGCAGGAAGCAGCCTAGCCGCTCGTCCCATGCGAGCGATCCCTTCGACTGGGAGAAGAGGTGCACCGTCGGGTTCCAGCCGCCGGAGCTCACCACCATGTCGCAAGCGATGGTTTGGCTGGACCCGGCAATCTCGCGACCATCGGCGCTGATCGGCGCAACGGTTACCTGGCTGACCCGTTTGGTGCCCTGGGTGCCGATGACGGCGTGCTCCGTGAGAATCGGCAGACCCGCGGCCTCGGCCTGCTCGGAAAGTGGGCCGTCGGGCGAGGCGCGCAGGTCGACGATGGCGGCCACCGTGACACCGGTGCGCTGCAGATCCAGGGCCGCGCCGTAGGCGCCGTCGTTGTTGGTAAAGATCACGGCCCGCTTGCCCGGTTTGACCGCAAAACGGTTGAGATAGGTCTGGCAGGCGCCGGCCATCATGATGCCCGGGCGGTCGTTGTCGCGGAACACCAGCGGCCGCTCGATTGCCCCGGTCGCCAGCACCACCTGTTTGGCGCGGACCTTCCAAAGGCGCTGGCGCGGCAGGTTGTCCGGCTTTTCGTCAAGGTGTTCGGTCACCCTTTCGGCCATGGCCATGTAGTTGTGATCGTAGTAGGCGAAGGCGTTGGTGCGCGGCAGCAGTCGGACTTCCGGATTCCGGCCCAATTCGATCAGCGTGTCGGCGACCCACTCCAGCGCCGCTTTGCCGTCGATCGTTTCACTTGGCTGCGCAAGCAGGCTGCCGCCCATCTGGCCGTCCTGTTCGGCCAGGATCACCCGGGCACCGCCGCGTGAAGCCGCCAAGGCCGCGGCCAGCCCGGCCGGGCCGGCGCCGACCACCAGCACGTCGCAGTGGGCGTTGGTCTTGTCGTAGCTGTCCGGGTCACGCGCGCTGGGCGCCTTGCCCAAACCCGCCGCCTGGCGGATGAAGTGCTCGTATTTCATCCACAGAGCCGCCGGCCACATGAAGGTTTTGTAGTAGAAGCCGGCCGGCAGCATGCGCGACAGCTTGTTGTTGATCGCGCCGATATCGAATTCAACGCTTGGCCAGCAGTGTTGCGAGCTGGCGGTCAGGCCCTCGATCAGCTCCAACTGCGTGGCCCGGATATTGGGTTCGGTGCGCGGATCCCGGCCGACCTGAACGATGGCGTTGGGTTCTTCCGGGCCGGCCGAAACGATGCCGCGCGGCCGGTGATACTTGAAACTGCGGCCGACCAAGTGCACGCCGTTGGCAAGCAGGGCGGAAGCCAGGGTATCGCCGGCATAGCCCTTGTAGGCGCGCCCGTTGAACCGGAATCCCAGGGGCTGGTCGCGGTCGATATGGCCACCTTCGGGCAGTCGGAAATCCTTTGCCATGCCGCCGGCCCCTCAGACGTAGTCCCGCTCGTCGAGCGCGGGCGGTTTCGTACCCATCTCATAGATCGCGAGGATTTCGTAGGTCACGGTGTCTCGAGCCGCGTTGAACCAGCGGCGGCAGCCGTGGCTGTGCACCCAGCGTTCCAGGAAGACGCCCTTGGCGTTGCTTTTCATGAAGACGTAGTCGGCCCATTCCGCGTCGCTCATCTGGTCCGGCTGCTTGGGCCGCTCGATATGTGCCTCGCCACCGTAGGAGAACTCGGTCTCCTCGCGCGGGCCGCAGTGGGGGCAGGTGATCAGCAGCATCCGATATCTTCCCTAGTCAGTGCGCCACGGCGGCGGCGCCGTGTTCGTCGATCAGGTATCCCGAGCTGAATCGGTCCAGGCTGAAGCCGGCGTTGAGCGGGTGCGGCTCGTCCTTGGCGATGGTATGGGCAAAGACCCAGCCGGAGCCCGGCGTCGCCTTGAAACCGCCCGTGCCCCAACCGCTGTTGATATAGAGTCCCTCGACCGGGGTCTTGGAGATGATCGGACTGGCGTCCGGGCAGGTGTCCACGATGCCGCCCCAGTTGCGCAGCATGCGCATGCGCCGGAACAGCGGAAACAGCTCGCAGATCGCCCCCAGGGTCTCCTCGGTGACCGGCAGGCTGCCGCGCTGGCCGTAACCGACGTACTTGTCCACCCCGGCGCCGATCACCAGTTCGCCTTTGTCGGACTGGCTGATGTAGGCATGTATGGCGCCGGACATGACGACGCAATCGATGACCGGCTTGACCGGTTCGGAGACCAAAGCCTGGAGCGGCAGGCTGGTTATCGGCAGGCGGAAGCCGGCCATGCCGGCCAGAACGCTGGAATGCCCGGCGACCACGATGCCGACCTTGCGCGCCTCGATCGTGCCCTTGGCGGTTTCAACGGCCCGGATTTGGCCGTTTTCGGTCTTGAAGCCCGTAACCGGGCATTGCTGGATGATGTCGACGCCGAGCGCGTCGGCCGCCCGGGCGTAGCCCCAGGCCACCGCATCGTGCCGCGCGGTGCCGCCGCGCCGCTGCAGCGAGGCGCCCAGCACCGGGTAGCGGCCGCCCGCGCGCAGGTCGATGACCGGGCAGAACCGCTTGACTTGTTCAGGCGTCAGGAACTCGGAATCGACCCCGTTCAGGCGGTTGGCGTTGATGCGCCGCGAAATTTCCCGCAGGTCGTGCTGGTTGTGCGCCAGGTTCATCACGCCGCGCTGGCTGAACATGACGTTGTAGTTCAGCTCCCGGCTCAGTCCCTCCCAGAGCTTGAGGGCGTGCTCGTAGAGCTGGGCGCTTTCGTCCCAGAGGTAGTTGGAGCGCACGATGGTCGTGTTGCGCCCGGTGTTGCCGCCGCCCAGCCAGCCGCGCTCGATCACCGCCACGTCGGTGATGCCGTGCTCCTTGGCCAGGTAGTAGGCGGTCGCCAGCCCGTGTCCGCCAGCGCCGACGATGACCACGTCGTAGGACGACTTGGGTTCCGGCGAGCGCCAGGCTTGCGGCCAATGCTCGTGATAGCTGAGCGCATTGCGCAGCAGGCTGAAGATCGAATAGCGGGATTTCATTTTCGGGTTTGCCCTTCACCCCGTCAAAGCACTCCACGGCTCCGATCCATCCCCATGGGACCGGAGGCGGACAACATAACAGGCCTCTCGACGGTGGCCCAGAGCACTCGATCGGTCGCTCCCAGGCTTGCGGGTTGACGCCATTAACTTTTCTATTAGCGACACCAGCTATTTTGTGCAAAAGTCCTTTGCAAATAGCCGGAAGTCGGCATGGTACCAGGGGTTTGGCGATCTGGGATGTTTGGGAACACACCACGGGAATTGCCGCTGCGGGTCGGATTTATCCTGACCCCGAACTTCTCGCTGATCGCCTTTACCTCGGCGCTCGAACCGCTTCGCCTGGCCAACCGGCTGAACGGCCAGGAGCTCTACCGCTGGACGCTGATTTCCACTGACGGCCAGCCGGTCACGTCCTCCAGCGGTGTCGTGCTGTACCCCGAGGGAAACCTCGAGGCGGCAAACGATTGCCACGCGGTCATCCTGTGCAGTGGCTTGGATGTGCACCGCCTGGACGACAAGGCGCTGTCGGGCTGGCTGCGCCGGGCCGACCGCCGCGGGGTGGATATTGGTGCCATCTGCACCGGCAGCCACCTCTTGGCCCGCGCGGGGTTGCTTGATGGACACCGCTGTACGATCCACTGGGAGAACCTGGCCGGCTTCGTCGAAGACTTCCCAGAGATCGAG
>Ga0265303_10002740_pt1 | contig 10969 bp, 9 predicted proteins | sample Helome_2_FD_192494 | JGI IMG/M metagenome (GOLD analysis project Ga0265303, IMG submission 192494) | Marine sediment microbial communities from subtidal zone of North Sea - Hel_20160317 (Illumina Assembly) | ecosystem: Environmental > Aquatic > Marine > Subtidal zone > Sediment ...
CGCGGCATCAACCCGCCGGATGACATACGCCACCGAGAACTCGAATGGGATGTGCAGCGCAAGGTCTGGAAAGCGCGCGCGCCGAAGGTACCGAACAAATCCCTTTGGAAGGGCAAGGGCGGGCAGCAATACCTCGGCAAGACCGGATCCAACCGGCGGCTCGGCCGGGCGACCGATTTACGCGCGCTAGACAACCGCAACTACAACGACCTGCGCAAGCGCTTCGGCCATCATGGTCCCTACCTGCCGGTTATCCTGCAGGCCTGCCAGGAAGACGAGTTGGCGTTCGAGTACCGTCACGGCGTGACACCCTACGGCGCCTTCACCTATGCCCTGGTTCAGGAACTGAGAGCTGTCGGGCCGGGTCACGAGACAAGCTTCGTCGCACTCGGCCGGGCCGCCGCGCGGCGGCTCAGAGACATGGGTTACGACCAGAGGCCGGACCTTGTCGGTCCGGCAAACGTGACGGGCCAGCCAATCTGGCTGGGTCAGGGATAGGTTTGGTTCATTAGTTTCAACCTCAGTGAGAAGGAGATAAGGGAGATGTCAGCAAGACGTATGTGCTTTGACAGGATCTTGCCCCGGGACCTGCGTCGTCATCAGCGCACGCAGAGCCTGACCGGCGGGCGCACGCGTGCAATAAGCATCATCGGCAAGCAGTGGGTCAACGGCAGCACGATCCGCATCCGCTTCATGGACGGCAGCGAGGCCCAGAAACAGATGGTGCAGAACTTCGCACCGCAATGGACCCAGCACGCCAACCTGAACTTCGAGTTCACCGACAACCCGCGCGCGGAGGTCCGCGTCACCTTCGATGCCAACGACGGGGCCTGGTCCTACGTCGGTACCGACAACCTGAACATCCCGCTCCATGCCGCGACCCTTAACCTCGGCTGGCAAGACCAGAGTGTAATTCTGCACGAGTTCGGCCACATGATCGGGCTGAGCCACGAGCACCAGAACCCCGATGGCGGGATCGATTGGAACGAGGCGAAGGTCATCAACGACCTCGCGGGCCCGCCAAACTTCTGGGACGAGGCGACGGTGCGCCACAACGTGCTGAATAAATACTCGGCCGACCAGCTCCATGGCACCGAGTTCGATCCGAAGTCCATCATGCTCTATGCCTTCCCCGACGATTGGACGACCAACATGGGCGCCACCCAGGAGAACGACGACCTCTCGGACCTGGACGAGCTCTTCGTGAAGGGCGCCCAGATGTATCCTGGGCGCGAAGCCCCCATATCGCCCGACGACCGGGCGGTCGAGCTGCCGATCTGTGCCTCGACGGAGGCCGAGATCGCGGCGAGCGGCGAAGAGGATCTCTACAAGTTCGTGGTCAAGAAGGAAGGCGTCCACGTGGTCGAAACGACCGGCTCCATCGACGTGGTCGTCAGCCTCTTCGGGCCCGACAGCCTGACCCAACTGGTCGCCGAGGACGACGATAGCGGCGTGGGCCGGAACTCGCGGATCAACGAGGTACTACGGCCGGGCACCTACTACACCCGTGTCCGGCACTACAGTCCGCGCCATACCGGTGAGTACCGCATCCGCGTGTCCGCTTTCTAGGCTCTGCTCTTGCCGGACCAGCCTGATCAGGGGTGAGGGCCGGAAGGTCGGTGTGCGACAGCGATTCGTGATCGGCCGTTGAGGCTTTGATCCCGGGGAAGAAACTTTCCGATTGCCCGGCGGCGGCCTATAGAATCCGTCCTATGCAAGGCTGGGCCGATATGGGGCACGCACAACGGCCGTCCCGACCATCCTACATCGGGCGGCGGGGATGAGCCGCGGCAGCGCAAGAACGAGCGAGTTGCTCCGGCGCGCCGTCGATGTGCGGCCCCATGAGGTGCGGGCGCTGCTCTGGTCCTTCGGCTACTTCTTCTGCCTGCTCTGCAGCTATTACATCCTGCGCCCGCTGCGTGACGAGATGGGTGTCGCCGGTGGCGTCCGGAACCTGCAGTGGCTGTTCACCGGCACCTTCCTGGCGATGTTGCTGGCCGTGCCGCTGTTCGGCGCGATCGTCGCCCGGTTGCCGCGGCGGCGCTTCGTACCGCTGGCCTACCGCTTCTTCATCGTCAACATCCTGATCTTCTTCCTGCTGCTGCGCCTCGACGTCGCGACGGTCCAGGTGGCGCGCGCCTTCTTCATCTGGGTCAGCCTGTTCAACCTTTTCGTGGTCTCGGTGTTCTGGAGCTTGATGGCGGATCTCTATCGCAACGAACAGGCGCGGCGCCTGTTCGGCTTCGTCGCCGCCGGCGGCACAGCCGGCGCGCTGCTCGGCCCGACCCTGACCGCCGGCCTGGCCGTGCCGCTCGGGCCGGTCAACCTGCTGCTGATCTCCGTGGTTTTCCTGGAAATCGCGGTGCAGTGCGTCCGCCGCCTGCTGCGCGCGGCGCCGGCGGCTGGCGATGGCCAGGCAGAAACCTCCGCCGCGCCATCGGACGAGGCGATCGGCGGCGGTGTGTTCGCGGGTATCACGGAGGTGCTGCGCTCGCCTTATCTGCTTGGCATCTGCCTCTACATCCTGCTCTACACCACCACCTCGACCTTTCTCTATTTCCAGCAGGCCCACATTGTCGCCGGCGCCTTCGACGATCCGGCCGAGCGGACCCGCGTCTTCGCCTTGATCGATCTTTGCGTCGGGCTGCTGACCTTGCTGATTCAGTGCTTTCTGACCGGCCGCATCATGCCTCGGCTGGGCGTCGGCCCGACCTTGGGCATCCTGCCCCTGCTCACGCTGCTCGGCTTCGCCGCGCTCGCCATAGCGCCCGGCCTGGTCGCCCTTGTTAGCTTCCAGGCCACCCGGCGGGCGGCCAACTTCGCGATCTCGCGCCCGGCCCGCGAGGTGCTGTTCACGGTCATTGGGCCCGAGCAGAAATACAAGGCGAAGAACTTTATCGACACCGCGGTCTATCGTGGCGGCGACGCGGTGAGCGGCTGGGCCTTCGCCGGACTGTCCGGCCTTGGCCTGGGCCTATCGGCCATCGCGCTCGTGACCCTGCCGATCGCGGCGCTTTGGCTTGCACTCAGCCTGCATCTCGGCCGGCGGCAGGAGCGCTTGGCGGCCGAGGCGGCCGAATAGAGGAGACGGACCATGAACCCCCATGACATTCTTACTTCCATAGCCGACGACCGTCTGTCGCGCGCGGATTTCCTCAAGCTGCTGGCCGGCAGCCTCGCCTTGGCCTGCGGCGGCGCCGGAGGCGCGGCGGCCATGCAGCCGATCCTGACGCGGCCGATCCCGAAGAGCGGCGAGGCCCTGCCTGCGGTCGGCCTGGGCACCTGGCAGACCTTCGACATCGGCGGCGACGCCGGGGAGCGGGCGCGCCGCAGGGAGGTCCTGGAGCTGCTGTTCGAGGGTAGCGGCAGCGTGATCGATTCCTCGCCCATGTATGGCCGCTCGGAAGGCGTGGTCGGCGATCTGCTGGCGGCCATGGGCGCCCGCGACCGGGCCTTTCTGGCCACCAAGGTTTGGACCCGTGGCCGCGAGGACGGCATCGCCCAGATGGAGCAGTCGCTCAGCCGTTTCCGCAGCGATCGCCTCGATCTCATGCAGATCCACAATCTGGTCGACTGGCGGACCCATCTGAAGACCCTGCGCGCCTGGAAGGAAGCCGGCCGGATCCGCTACCTCGGCATTACCCACTACACCACCGGGGCGCTCGACGATCTCGCGGACATCATCGAGCGCGAGCCCATCGACTTCGTGCAGTTCGCCTATTCGCTCGACGTTCGCCAGGCCGAACGGCGCCTGCTGCCGCTTGCCGCCGAGCGCGGCGTGGCGACCTTGATCAATCGGCCCTATGAAAAAGGCGCGCTGTTTCGTGCGGTGCGGGGCAAGGCGCTGCCCACCTGGGCGGCGGAATTCGACTGCGCCACCTGGGGCCAGTTCTTCCTCAAGTACATCCTGGCCAACCCGGCGGTCACCTGTGCCATCCCCGGCACCAGCAAGGCGAAACACATGCTCGACAACCTGGGGGCCGGGCGGGGCCGCTTGCCGGACGAAGGCCAGCGGCGGAAGATGGTGGAGCTGTGGGAGAGTTTGTAGCGCGAAAGCCGGTGGTGTCGGGACTGTCTCTGTGGTGAACTCGCCATCTTGGCTTGCTGGGGAGAGGGTTCATGTCAGGGATCGATAGAGCGGACTTGATCATCCGCGACGCCCGCCTGATCGATGGTACCGGCGGTCCGTCGCTGCGCGGTGATATCGCGGTTAGCGACGACAGGATCGTGGGGCTGGGCGATCTCGGCCAGATCAAGGGCGCGGTCGAGATCGAGGCCGGCGGCAAAGCCGTGGCGCCCGGTTTTATCGACGTCCACACCCACGACGACCGCGCGCTGCTGGCCGATCCCTTGATGACCTGCAAGGTCAGCCAGGGCGTCACCACGGTGGTCGCCGGCAACTGCGGGGTCAGCCTGGCGCCGCTTAGGACCACGGGCCGGCCGCCGGCGCCGCTCGACCTGGTCTGCGAAGATGGCGCGGGGTACTACGCGGATTTCGGCGACTATCTGGGCGCGCTCGATGGGGCGCCGGCGGCGGTCAACGCACTCTGCCAGGTCGGCCATGCCTCCCTGCGGGTCGAGGCCATGGACAGCCTGGACCGCCCGGCGAGCGATGGCGAAATCAAGGCCATGCGCGGCCGCTTGGAACAGGCCCTGGAGGCCGGCGCCATCGGCCTTTCGACCGGCTTGTTCTACGCCCCGGCGGCGGCGGCGCCGACCGGCGAAGTGATCGAGTTGGCAAAGGCGGTTCGGGAGGCAGGCGGCATCCACTCGACCCACATGCGCGACGAAGGCGACCATGTCACCGAGTCCCTGGAGGAGACCTTTACGATCGGCCGCGAGGCCGGCGTCCCTGTGGTGATCTCGCACCACAAGTGCACCGGCCAGGCCAACCACGGCCGCTCGGTCGAGACCCTGGCGCTGATTGAGGCGGCGCGGCAGGAGCAACGGGTCGGCCTCGACGCCTATCCTTACGTCGCCGGCTCCACGACCCTGGACTCGGCCCGGCTCATGGGCGCCAGCAAGGTGCTGGTTACCTGGTCCAAGACGCGGCCCGAGGTCGCCGGGCGGGACTTGGCCGAGATCGCCGCCGAGATGGGTGTCGACATGATGGCCGCGGCCGACGCCCTGAAGCCGGCCGGCGGCATCTTTTTCATGATGGACGAAGCGGACGTGCGCCGCATTCTGGCGTATCCCGGCACCATGATTGGTTCCGACGGCCTGCCACACGACGAGTTTCCGCACCCGCGCCTCTGGGGCACCTTTCCACGGGTGCTCGGCCGCTATGCGCGCGAGCAGGGCCTCTTCTCCCTGGAACAGGCGGTGCACAAGATGACCGGCCTCTCGGCCGAGCGCTTCGGCCTGGCGGACCGCGGTGTGCTGAAGACCGGCGCCATGGCCGACCTCGTGCTCTTCGACCCGGACACCGTGGCCGACACCGCCACCTTCAAGCAGCCGAAGAGCCCGGCGCGCGGCATCGATCTCGTCGTGGTCAATGGCAGGGTGGTCTGGCGGGACGGCGCCAGCACCGGCGCCCGGCCGGGCCGGGCGGTCAGGCTGCAGGAGCTATCTGTTCCGAGCGCCGCGGTGGCAGGTTGATAGGCTCCTTGCGGTGGGAAGCTAGCGGTAGGCCGGGCCGTCGCCCGGCAGTTCGATGTTGACCTCCAGCATGGAGACGGAACCCAACTCCTCGACCCGGACCGAGACCTTGCTGTCGTCGATCTGCATATACTTCTTGCACACCCGGAGCAGGTCCTTGTGCAGCTTGGGCAGATAGCCGGGGCCCTTGTGTCCGGCCCGCTCGTGGGCCATCAGGATCTGCAGGCGTTCGCGCGCGGCCGGTGCGGAGGGCGGGTTCTTTCGGAACAGGTCTAGCAGGCTCATGCGGTCCTCCGCAGCAAGCGTTGGAACAGTCCCTTGCGCTCGGGCGTGATGAAGCGATGTTCCAGGGTCTCGCCGAGGAAACGGCTGACCGAATCGTAATAGGCCTGGCCAGCGGATGATTCGGTGTCGAGGATCACCGGCGCGCCGATGTTGGAGGCGCGGAGGACCGATTGGTTCTCCGGGATGACACCGAGCAGCGGGATCGCCAGGATCTCCAGCACGTCTTCGACGGTCAGCATCTCGCCGCGTTCGACCCGCTTGGGATCGTAGCGCGTCAGCAGCAAGTGCTCCTTGACCGGCTCCAGGTCCTGTTCGGCGCGACGCGAGCGGCTGGCCAGAACGCCGAGGATACGGTCGCTGTCGCGCACCGAGGAGATCTCCGGGTTGGTTACGATGATCGCTTCGTCGGCGAAATAGAGCGACATGAGGGCGCCCTTCTCGATCCCCGCCGGGCTGTCGCAGATGATGTAGTCGAACTCCTCGCGGAGCGTGTCCAGCACCTGCTCCACGCCGGGCTTCTTGAGCGCGTCCTTGTCGCGGGTCTGGGAGGTCGGCAGGATCCAGAGATTGTCGACCCGCTTGTCCTTGATCAGGGCCTGTTTCAGCCTGGCATCGCCGTTGATGACGTTGATGAAATCGAACACGACGCGCCGCTCGCAACCCATCAACAGGTCAAGGTTGCGCAGGCCCACGTCGAAGTCGATGACTACGGTCTTGTGACCCTGCAGGGCCAGGCCGGCGGCGAAGGAGGCGCTGGTGGTGGTCTTGCCGACCCCACCTTTGCCGGATGTAATTACGATAACCTTGGACACGAATTTCTCCGAAAAATTACCAGGTGGTTGGCACGAATCTCTTTATGCTTCAGTTGGTCGGTTCGATGACCAGCAGATCACCGTTGAGATAGATCTGGACGCTTCGGCCGATCAAATGATCGTCCATGTCTTCGCGCACCAGCCAGTGGCCGGCGATCGAGACCAGTTCGGCCTGCAGGCTGCGGCAGAAGATACGCGCCGAGGTGTCGCCGTCGACCCCGGCCAGCGCGCGGCCGCGCAGGGTTCCATAGACGTGAATGTGGCCGTCGGCAAGAAGTTCGGCCCCGGCGCTGACCGTGGCGAGCACCACGAGATCGCCACCCTGGGCATAGACCTGGCGCCCGGAGCGAATCGGCTGGAGCACGACCTTGGAGCCGGTGCCCGCAACCGGTGGCGGTTCGGCCTGTGTCGGCGCCGATTCCGCGGCAGCCTTCTCCGGCACTTCTTCGGGGGCGGGCGGCGCCTCGACCGGCTTGGCGGCGCGCCACATGGGAAAGACGCTCAGGCCCGCGTTGATGGCGCCCTGGTTCTGCTCCTCGGTGCCGTTCTGCACGCCGACCGGCACCAGTTGATGCTGACGCAGGCGCCGGGCCAGTTCGGCGAAGTTGAAGGGGCCCGAATCGGCCAGTCCTTCCAGATCGAGCACCACCGGCGAGTGGCGATAGAAATTCGGCGCCTGGCTGATCTTATCAAGCAGCCAGTGAAAGAAGTTCGGATCCTTGAGATCGATCAGTTGCAGGACCAGCAGGGTGAAGGAACCACCGCGTAGCTTGAAGGCATCGGGATCTCTTGCCTTCTGTACGTTACTAGGCGTCGCCACGGTCATCCTTTCGTCGGGTGCTCGCAAGGAGAATTGCCTTGAGGAGAGCAGTTGGCGGTAACGCTTGGAAACTGCAAAACCCGTCACGTCGCGACCTGTCCCATAACTCTACCAAACACCGCCCCCATCGAGTTTGTTGCTGGGCGATTCTTTCCCAACAAACTGCTACTGGTATCAAACAACAGACGGTCAACGCCAGCCTTCAAATGGCTGCGAATCGGGATTTTAGAACCATAGCACGACGGCGCCGCTGGCAACCACCGGCGTCGTTTGTGATGATCCAGAATTTTACACGGCACGCGCCACCAATTGAGCAAGCTCGAATCGCGCTCTATTTCGCAGGAAAGCTACGTCGGCTCTTGGCGCCTTTCATAGGGGCAAAAAAGAGGCAGAGCCGATATCCGGCGGAATTCTGCGTCTTTTGTGGTTTACAATTCGTTAACGTCCTTGCCGCCCCACTTCGATATCGTCTTCCGGATCAGGTTTGACTTGCCGCCGGCGGCAGGCTCGTCCACAACGCCGGGAACACCAGGAGATGACAATTGCAGGGACAAGCAGAAGACACTCCAGCCCGCCACTTTACCTGCAAAGTGGCCAGGCTAGAGGCCGTGACCCACGACCTTTGGATCCTCCACATCGAGCCGGCCGGAAGCGAACGGCTGCGGTTTTCCGCCGGCCAGTACGCGCGGGTCTCGGTCGGCGGCTTGGAGCCGCGCGAGTACTCGATCGCCAGCCGGCCGGACGAAAGCTGGCTCGAGTTCCATATCCGCCGCGCCGGCGACGATGGGGCAAGCGACTACATCGCGCGTGAGCTGGGCGTAGGCGATACGGTCATGGTCGAGGGCCCCTACGGCGGTGCCTGGCTACGCCCGGAACACGCGGGGCCGATTCTCGCCGTGGCCGGCAGCTCCGGCTTGGCGCCCATGAAATCGATCGTCGAGACGGCGTTGGTCCATGGCGCGCACCAGGACATTCATCTGTACCTCGGCGTGCGCCAGGAGCGTGATGTTTATCTGTTGGAGCATTTCCAGGCCCTGACGCGCCGCCACCGCAACCTGCGCTTCGTGCCGGTCCTGTCCGAATCCGAAGGCGACAGTCCGTACCGCCAAGGCCTAGTCGGTGACGCTGTCGCCAACGACCTGAGCGACCTCTCGGGCTTCAAGGCTTATCTGGCGGGCCCGCCCGCCATGATGCGGGCAGTGTTCGCGCTGCTGACCGCCCGGGGGCTCGACCCGAGCGACATTCACACCGATCCTTACTGAGGGCGGCACTTAGAATTCACCGGCTGTTTCGAACAGCCCGCGATCGTCGTGCCGCCGGTCCATTGCTCGTCATTGGCGCTAACGGTGAAACTGTGCTAACGCATCGGATGATGTCGCGCTTGCCCCAGGCTCGCCCAATGGACGGCTGTCGATGGACCCAGCGTTTCTAGATCACCTGCGCAGCGAGACGGCGGCGCTTCGGGACTCCGGCCTCTACAAGGACGAGCGCGTCATTGCCTCGCCCCAAGCCGCGGCCATCCAGGTCGGCGGTGAAGAGGTCATCAACTTCTGCGCCAACAACTACCTTGGCCTGTCGAGCCATCCGGCGCTGATCGAAGCGGCCCAGGCCGCGCTCGACCGCTACGGCTACGGCATGTCGTCTGTGCGCTTCATCTGCGGCACCCAGAGCGATCACAAGGAGTTGGAAGCCCGGCTCTCCGCCTTCCTCGGTATGGAAGACACGATCCTCTATTCCTCCTGCTTCGATGCCAACACCGGCCTGTTCGAAACCCTGTTGGGCGAGCAGGATGCGATCATCAGCGATGCGCTGAACCACGCGTCGATCATCGACGGTGTGCGCCTCTGCAAGGCCCGGCGCCTGCGCTACGCCAACAACGACATGGCCGATCTGGAAGCCAAGCTGAAGCAGGCCGAGGACTGCCGCTTCCGGCTGATCGCGACCGACGGCGTCTTTTCGATGGACGGCATCATTGCCAACCTGCCGGCGATCTGTGACTTGGCGGAGCGCCACAAGGCCCTGGTCATGGTTGACGATTCCCATGCCGTCGGCTTCCTGGGGCAGGGCGGTCGCGGCACGCCGGAGCATCATGGCTTGGCCGACAAGGTCGACATCCTGACCGGCACGCTGGGCAAGGCACTCGGCGGCGCCTCGGGCGGTTACACCGCGGGCCGCCAGGAGGTCGTCGAGTGGCTGCGCCAGCGTTCGCGGCCCTACCTCTTTTCCAACAGCCTGGCGCCGGTGATCGCCGCCACATCTATCAAGGTACTCGACCTGCTCGAGGCGAGCGGCGAGCTGCGCGACCGCCTGTCCGCCAACAGCCGGCGCTTCCGCGCCGGACTGGAAGCTCTCGGTTTCGAACTGGTGCCGGGAGAACATCCGATCATCCCGGTGATGCTGGGCGATGCCAAGCTGGCTCAGGACATGGCCGCCCGACTTCTGGACGAGGGCATATACGTGATCGGCTTTTGCTTCCCGGTGGTGCCGCGCGGCCAAGCGCGTATCCGCACCCAGATGTCGGCCGCGCACAGCGCCGAACAGATCGACCAGGCGCTCGCCGCCTTCGCGAAGGTCGGCCGTGAACTGGGGGTGATCCCTTGAGCACCATTGTCGTGGCCGAGGGCACAACAGCTATGGGAAGCGCCGGACCATGAAAGCGCTGGTCAAAGCCAAGGCGGAGCCGGGTCTCTGGCTCGATGAGGTGCCGGAGCCGAAGGTCGGGCACAACGACCTACTGGTTCAGGTGCGCAAGACGGCGATCTGCGGCACCGATATCCACATCTACAACTGGGACGAATGGTCGCAAGAAACCATTCCCGTGCCCATGACCGTGGGCCACGAATTTTCCGGCGTGGTCGCCGAGGTCGGCAGCGAGGTGGCCGGCTTCAAACCGGGCGACCGGGTTTCGGGCGAGGGTCACATCACCTGCGGCCAGTGCCGTAACTGCCGTGCCGGGCGGCGCCACCTGTGCGGCCATACCCAGGGCATCGGCGTCAATCGGCCCGGTGCCTTCGCCGAGTATCTGGTGATCCCGGCGATGAACGCCTACCACCTGCCCGACGACATCAGCGACGAGGTGGCCTCGATCCTCGATCCGCTGGGCAATGCCACACATACGGCGCTGTCCTTCGACTTGGTCGGTGAGGATGTGCTGATCACCGGTGCCGGACCGATCGGTATCATGGCGGCGGCGATTGCCCGCCACGTCGGTGCGCGCCACGTGGTCATCACCGATGTCAACGACTATCGCCTAGGTCTAGCCAAACAGATGGGCGCCACCCGTACCGTCAATGTGTCCGAGGAAAGCATCGAGTCGGCGATGGGCGAACTCGGCATGTTGGAGGGCTTCGACGTGGGCCTCGAGATGTCGGGCAACCCCACGGCCTTCCGCGATATGCTGCAGGCCACGATCCACGGCGGCCATATCGCCATGCTGGGCATCCCGCCGGGCGAC
>Ga0265303_10002741_pt1 | contig 10969 bp, 10 predicted proteins | sample Helome_2_FD_192494 | JGI IMG/M metagenome (GOLD analysis project Ga0265303, IMG submission 192494) | Marine sediment microbial communities from subtidal zone of North Sea - Hel_20160317 (Illumina Assembly) | ecosystem: Environmental > Aquatic > Marine > Subtidal zone > Sediment ...
TGCGCTTGACATCACCCTGGATGTCGGGGATCTGGACTTCCACCTTACTTTCGAAGATAAAGTAAATGCGTCGGCCCATTTCGCCGGCCTGGATGACCATTTCACCCTTGTTGAATCTTGCTACCTGGGTGTGCGCGGCAATATCACGGATAATTTCGGTATCAAGATCCTGCAGGATCTTGACCCCCGAAAGTATTAAGGTGATTTCGTCTGTGTCGATAGACATCTGCTTACTCTGGACAGAAATAGCCGATATGAAGGCTCGGTAAAAGTGACGCTTGCGCAATTTTTTGCGCAAGCGCTCACATATAGTTAACTTATTCTAGAACAATCCAGGCTTAAGTGGGGACGCGGCGGTCATACCACCATCGAGGGTGTAGCATTGGCCGGTGGCAAATCCAGCCTCGTCGGAGGCGAGCCAGGCTGCCAGGCTGGCGATATCGTCAGGTTTTCCAAGGCGTCCGGCCGGATGGCGCGCCAGAGCGTCTTGCTTCGCTGCCGCGGGATCATTGGCAACCGCGAAGGCAGCATCGGCCATATCGGTCATGATCCAACCGGGGCTGATCGCATTACAGCGGATAGCGGGACCGTGATCGACGGCAATCGAACGGGTCAGTCCCTGTACGAAGGCCTTTGATGCATTGTACAAAGCAAGGCCGGGATCGGCGGTAGACGCCGAAATAGAGCCGATATTGATAATCGAGCCGCCAGCTGCCATGACTGGAATCAGGTCCCGGCACAGCATGAATACGCCTTTTGCATTGACGCCCATCAGCAGCTCCCAGTCCTGGTCCGTGGTCTCGACGATGGTTTTTTCAATCTGAACACCGGCGTTGTTAACCAGGATGGCGAGTTCACCAAACTCTGCGACCACGCTATCGGTTAACTGCTCGACATCCGCTTTTGCGGAGACATCTGCGGTTTGCCAGAGTATATCCGCTGCCAGGTCATCAGGCCTCGGGCCGCGACCACAGGTCATGACCCGCGCGCCCTCGGCGACAAACCGGTCGACAATGGCGCGACCGATACCCTGACGACCACCGGTGACCAGCGCGGTCTTGTGCTGCAGCCTGTTCATAAATTCATCTGCTGTACCTGGGCGCTCAAGCCCCCATCCAGCACCCAGAGTTGTCCCGAAGCGTAACGGGCCTCGTCGGATGCAAGCCAGTTGACCAGGTTGGCAATATCTTCAGGGGTGCCATAGGTGCGTGTTGGATGCACATCGCGGACGGCTTGTTTGAGGGATTCGATATCACCGGATTTGCCGAAGAAACTTTGCAGCATCGGGGTATCGACATAACCCGGACATATCGCGTTGACGCGAATTCCCTCGGGACCATGATCGCAGGCCATGGCGCGGGTCAGCGCGTGCACCGCACCCTTGCTGGCGCAGTAGGCGGCAAGCCCGGGATCGGCGATATAACCATCGTAAGAACCGAAGTTGATGATGCTGGCCGCCGTTGATTTTCTAACCAGGGGCAGGGCGTATTTCGAGGTCAGAAACATGCCGGTAACATTGATCGCAAAGATGCGGTTCCATTCTTCGAGCGTGGTGTCTTCGATGGTTTTTTCGATTTCGATCCCGGCCGCGTTGACCAGGATATCGAGTTTGTCCCAGCGCGCGGCAAGCTCGTGGAAAGTGTTCCGGCAGATGTTTTCATCGGTAACATCGTAAGCGATGAACTCGACCCGCTCGGGCAGTTCTGCCGGTGGTGCCAGGTCTGCGGCGATGACCTGCGCTCCCTCGCGGGCAAAACGCGCGCAGATAGCACTGCCGATGCCCCCGGTACCGCCGGTGACAAATGCGGTTTTGCCTTCGAGTATATGGCTCATGTTGCCGCCTCGCTGGCACGTTTATAGGCTTCGAGAATGAGGCCGTGAAAATGATGTACGGCATGTTCACTGGCGCCGCTGCCGGCGACGTCCACCATGTAGCGTCCGGAGTTGAACGCGGGCGTGTTCATACCGCGCTGCACGCTTTCGACCAGGCCGATATCCTCAGGCTGCAGTACTTCGTCGATGAATCTGAGCGCTTCTTTTTCAGTTTCGTTCGGCGCGGCGGTTGCAAAGAAGAAATCAAATTCTTCCCAGGTTTCTTCTGCATTGATGGGGTAAAAACGCCACACCATGAAATTGCCGCGACCGGGGTAACGCATCAGGGTTATGTTGGGCCATAAAAACCAGACTGCATGATCGGTGACGGTCGCATCGGCGATATTGTAGGCGCTGTTTTCTCCCACCCTGGCTTTAGCCATATGGCTTGAGTAAATACCGTGAGTTTTAACCTTGTAGGTATCCATGTCGATCATCGAGCTGAAACCCTTATGCGCCACCGGGCAGTGGTAACACTCGAGAAAGTTATCCACCACGGCTTTCCAGTTGGCCTTGATACGATAGGTTAAGCGAGTTGCAAAAGTCAGGTTCGCGAGGTCCGGGGCATACTGCATGATTTCGCTCTCCAGTTCGCCGGATTGAGTCGCCAGAGCCCCAGCCGCGGGATCCAGGTTGATAAAAACCAGGTGACAGAATATTTCTACCTGGACCTGGCTCAGGCAAATTTCCTTTTGATTGAAACCCTCAAGATGCTCCGAGCGAGGCGCAGTAACGAGTGCGCCGTTGAGATCGTAGGTCCAGGCATGGTAAGGGCAGGTGATCCGTTTAATTTGACCTTCACCGGACAAAAGTTCATGCCCGCGGTGCTTGCAGACGTTGTAGTATGCGCGGAGTTCGCCATCCCGATTGCGCAGCGCGACGATAGGCTGGCCCGCGACATTCATCGTCACAAAACTGCCCGGCTCGCGCAGTTTCTCTTCATGGCACAGGAATTGCCAACTGCGATGAAAAACCTGTTCCCGCTCAATCTCGAGAAACCCCGGATCGGTGTAACAACGGGTATTAATCGAATGGGAGCGGACCGCTATCGGGTCGTATTTCCCAACGATTTCGGAAAATTCTCGCATAGTCAAAGTTACATCAGGCATCGTGATTTCCCGTTAGTTGTGGCGATAGAGACTATGCCTTAATTACTTGAATGAATCCGACTTGTTTAATGAATCGGTATTCATTTCTATCGAATTGTATATGCACGACTGTTAAATCTGAATAGCAAACAGTAACTAAGTGGCGTCGCCCGGGCAGTTGTTAAACTTATTGGTTTCATTCAGCAACCACTGTCGAAACAGACGAAACGCATGTCGACGTTTGGCATCGCTGCTGTAGAGCAGGTGAAAACCGAAACCCTCGAGGATGATTTCGAACGGAGCGACCAGTCGACCTGCCTCGATGTCGTCCCTGATCAAATTGTCGGCCAGCACCAGGCCATGGCCGTCGATCGCGGACTGGATGCGAACATTCGGGTCGACGATTACCGGGCCGTGGCCTGACCCGAGATCTTCGAGCCCGGCCTGATGTAGCCAGTCGCGCCATCTATCGGTGCCCTCCTGGTCGTGCAGGAAAGTTTGCACACGCAAATCATCGATTCCTGTTAGCGGGTTTTCCGCGGTGATCAATTGCGGTGAGCACAGCGCAATCATCGGCGATGGCATCAAGAGTTCTGATTCGCTGCCAGGCCAGTTGCCGTCGCCCCAGCGAATGGCGAGGTCAACGTCATCAACCGTAAAATCGGGATCGTTGACCGAGTGTTGAAGTCGCAAGGTGATTTCTGGATGAGTGTTAAGAAAGTTTCCCAGGCGTGCGGATAGCCAGCGGGTGACGAAATAAGTACTTACCGAGATCGTCAGGATCAATTGTTGCCTGCCTGGTGAGATACTGAGAATCTCGTCTTCGAGTTCGCGAAACAGCCGATGCACCGTGCGGTACAGGCTCTGACCGGCGCCGGTTAAGGTGACCAGGCGGGCACTGCGTTGGAACAGGGTAATATCGAGTTTCGACTCGAGTTGCCTGACCTGGTAGCTAATCGCACCCTGGGTCAGCGACAGTTCTTTTGCTGCCTCGGTGAAGCTGCCATGGCGGGCGGCTGCTTCAAAGGCGCGTAAGGCTTTCAATGGTGGTAATTGCTTAAACATCGGTATAGATTAAAAAATTTAATTTATAACGTAAATATTTTCGTTTGTATATGACAGGTTATTGAGAATAATTGGCTTTTACTATTGATTTTATCCAAATTTCTTGCAGTCGATATACGCCATTGGTGTTAGCAATAAATCAATAATTTTGTCTCTTGTAGATTACGCTACCCGGTTTCAGGAGCAGGTAAAACGATGACTGACCCGATTGATAATGTTGAACCTGCCCCGGCTAGCGTGCGTAAAAAGAAGCAGCAATGGAACTATCGCCCTGACGTGCCGATACAGGTATCACCGCTGTTTAGCCGCCCCTCCAGCCCCGGGGCGATTGTGAAATGGTTTGTGCGCGGCTGGTTCCCGCTTTCGGAGAACCTGATCGTGTTGACGCTGGCGATGATTTCCTGGTTCTTTTTTTCACCCGCGCTGGTGCGTTGCCAGGTTTTCCAGTTCGACTGGATTGCACAGATTTTCGTCAGAAACCTGGTGCTGATGTTTATTGTTGCCGGCGGTTTGCATCTTTATTTTTACGTCTACAGGAAGCAGGGTGAAGATCGGCGCTACGATGCCAGACCGTTTGCCGAAAACAATCGCGTATTCACCTTTAACAACCAGGTCCTCGACAACATGTTCTGGAGTTGCGCCAGTGGCGTAACGGTCTGGAGCGCCTACGAGGTGTTGATGATGTGGGGCCTCGCGAATGGTTATGTTCCCGCGCTGTTGTGGCCGCAACAGGCCGGCTGGCTGATTTTGCTGATATTCCTGATACCGATCTGGGAAACCCTTTATTTTTACCTGATCCATCGGCTGATTCACTGGCCGCCCCTGTATCGACATGTGCATTACCTGCATCACCGTAATATCAACGTCGGACCCTGGTCCGGCCTGTCGATGCACCCGGTCGAACACATCATTTACCTGGGGTCGGTGCTGATACATTTCGTGATACCGGCCAACCCGTTGCTGATCATCTATCATTTGCAGCACTACACACTGACAGCAGCGACAACCCATACCGGTTACGAAGGAGTGGTTATTGACGGCAAGAAACGACTCTCACTCGGCACCTTTCATCACCAGATGCACCACCGCTTTTTCGAGTGCAACTACGGCGGGCTGGAAATTCCCTGTGACAAATGGGCGGGCTCGTTCAATGACGGCACCGCGGAATCGCATCAGCAATTTGTTGCAAAACGCAAACTGAAGGCACAAAGCGCGTAAGGCTAAGCCACACGACCAGGAAATGTTTGATCTCAAGCGAGGCGCAACGAAATGAAATCGCATGCCCGGGTGGTGGTTATTGGCGGTGGTATCGGCGGGTGTTCGGCACTTTATCACCTGACGCGGGAAGGCTGGACTGACGTGGTGCTGGTCGAGCGCGATGAACTGACCTCCGGCACCACCTGGCACTCTGCGGCGCAATGCCCGAACCTCGCTTTCAACCAGTTGTTGCTAGGTCTGCGTAGTTACACTATCGACCTCTACCGGGAGCTGGCGGAGGATCCCGACTATCCAATTAATTATCACTACGCTGTCGGCGGCCTGCGCCTGATCACCGACCAGCAGCAACTCGATGCCTGCCATCACATCATCTCGGTGGCGCAGGGTATGGGTGTCGAGCTCGAACTGATCACTCCCGAGCAGGCACAGATAAAAAACCCGCTGCTGGCAACACAGGATTTACTGGCGGCGCTTTACGATCCGCGTGATGGTGATATCGATCCGGCACAGTTATGCCAGGCGCTGGCGCGACGCTCGCGCAAGAGCGGTGCGGAGATTTATCGGCACAACCCGGTGACCGGTCTGAAGCAACAGGCGAACCACGAGTGGATCGTGCATACCCGTGATGGCGACATACATTGTGAGCACATCGTCAACGCCGGTGGCTATCGCGCCAATGAGATCGGCGCCTTGATGGGAATCGAGTACCCGATCGTGTCGATGGAGCATATGTACTTCGTCACCGAACCGATCCCGGCGTTGGTGGAACGCGAACAGCGCGTGGCCATGCTGCGCTGCCCGCGCGATACCTTTTACCTGCGCCAGGAGAAGCAGGGCCTGCTGGTGGGTGTATACGAGCACGAGTGCAAGACTTTCGGCGTGGACGGCATCGATCCTGATTTCGTCAACGCGTTGTGCCCAGATGACCTCGAGCGATGCTTGCCGAAGCTCGAGCGAATTTTTGAGCGTCTGCCCTGTTTGCAGGAAGTCGGGATTCAGGCGATCGTGAATGGTCCGATTACCTATACTTCGGATGCGGGCCCGCTGGTCGGCCAAACACCGGGCATGCGCAATTGCTGGTCGATCAATGGCTTGCGCGTCGGTATCGGTGAGGGTGGTGGTTACGGCAAGATGCTGGCACAGATGATGGTGCACGGAGAAACCGAATGGGATTGCTGGCAACTCGATCCGCGTCGAATCCCCCGTGGTTCGACGCTCGAATACACGGCATTGAAAGCGATCGAAGATTACCAGCATGAATTCCAGTGGCATTTACCGCATGAGCATCGGCCCGCGGGTCGCCCCCTCAGGACCACGCCGTTGTATCCGCTGCTGAGACAACAGAGTGCTCAGTTCGGTGTCGTCAACGGCTGGGAGCGAGTTTCGTATTTCAAACCATCGACCGAGTTCAGCGAAGAACACGGCTATCGATTTAACAACTGGCACGAGGTGGTCAAACAGGAAGTCGATGCGCTTTGCCGGGGCGTCGGCATATTGGAGTTATCAGGCTTTAATCGTTACTCGATAACCGGTGCGGGAGCGCTTGACTGGCTCGATCGCCTGAGCTGTTCCAAAGTGCCACGCAGCAATGGCAAGGTCAGCCTGAATTATTTTCTGAATCAGGCGGGCAGGCTGTCAGGCGAAGCGACGCTGGCCCGGCTTGGCGATGATCATCTCTGGTACGGGTCCGCCGCTGCCGCCGAACTGCACGACTGGGACTGGCTGCACGAAAGGCTGCCCGCGGATGATTCGGTGCGAATCGAGAATCTGACCAGCGAATACACTGCGCTGGTACTGGCGGGCCCGCGCTCGCGTGAACTAATCGAAGCGGTAAGTCCCCGTAATGACTGGAGCCCTTCGGTATTGCCGCCGTTCGCCGTGCGCCAGTGCCTGCTCGGTCACTTCGATGCGGTTGTTATGGCGATCAGTTACTGTGGCGAAGCGGGCTATGAACTGCACGTTCCGAATCAACAGTTAATCGGCGCTTACCAGCTACTACAACAACATGGGAATCATTGGGCCTGACCGGTTTTGGCATGTATGCACTCGAATCGATGCGCATTGAAATGAGTTATGGTCACTGGAAAGCCGATTTTATAGATGAATATAATCCCATCGAAGCGGGGCTGGAGCGTTTTGTGGATCTGGAGAAATCGTTTACCGGGAAAGCGGGACTGCTGCAGCAGATTGAAAGTGGTCTCAGGCGCCGGCGAGTTTTACTTGAAGTCGATTGCGCGACAGCACCCTGTCAGCCGGGTGAATCGATATATTTCGGAGATGAAATTGTTGGCAATATCACGTCGGCAGCCTGGGGTTTCCGGCTGAGGAAAAATCTCATCATGGCCTATCTCAAGCCGGAATTCGCGACTAGCGGTAAACGCCTTGAAGTTGCGCTAATCGGGCAACGCTACAACATTATAATGTGTGAAAGTTACCCGATCTGATTGCCCATGCGGAATTAACATGATGCCAGGCATTATTAAATTGGCTCTTCGGGAATTTTGGCGGTTAATTATCCTCAATTTCGTCATTCCGGCGTATGCCGGAATCCAGGTATACCAAAGACGGGTTAGGGTAAAAATGTAGGCTGTCATAACAGATCAGAATACAAATCATGCCAACCTGAATTCATCTTTTCAATCACTTTCAATTTCCAGACCCGTTTCCAGTTTTTGATTGCTTTTTCTCGTTGGATAGCTGAATCCATCGTATCGTGTAGTTCATACCAAACCAGGGTATGCACTCCATACTTGCTGGTGAAGCCCTCGACTAGATTATTCTTGTGTTCCCAAACTCGTTTCAACAAATTCGAAGTTACACCCGTATATAGAGTTCCATTTCGTTTGCTCGCCAGCATATATACGCACGGCTGTCGTTCCATATTAACTCACTGTTTTTATCTCTGGATCCCGGCATACGCCGGGATGACGTAATCACGAAATTTTCTGACGAAGCATTATGTTTTGCACAGCGCATAGACGGCCTGTGGTTCGGCGATTCCTTTCATTTCGTGATGGCCCAGGAACTCCGAAGGGGTTTCGATCAATGCGGAGAATTTCTCTGAGAACAGGATGTCGCAACTCAGTGTCTTGGTCAGCGATTCCAGGCGCGCGGTACGATTGACGGCGGGCCCCATGACGGTGAAGTCGAGTCGGTCGGGGGCGCCGACATTGCCGTAAATAACTTCACCGACATTCAGTCCGACGCCGAATTCTATCATCGGCTGGCCGTGCCGGCGGCGCCGGTGGTTGAGGCTCTCCAACGTGTTATGGGCATCGATGGCGGCATCGATGGCGGCGTTGCAGGCGCTCTGTTGACACATGTTGTCGTCGATCGGAAATACGATCAGCATGGCATCACCGATGAAGCGTAAAATCTCGCCGCCACGGGCGGTAACCGCGGCCGACACGAATTCGAAATACTCGTTCAGCATTTCGAGAATCTGTTGCGCGGGCAGGGTCTCCGTCAGGTGGGTGAAATTGCGTTGATCGCTGTACCACAATGCGGCGTTGATCACGTCCGCGTCACCGCGCTTGATCATGCCGGCGAGGACCTTTTCGCTGGTGCGCTTGCCGACATAGGTATTCATCAGCGAACGCGATATGTGCCGCAATGCGTGCACTTCGAGAACCGGTGCCAGGTAATCCCGTATCTGCCGAAAGCTCTCGATTTCCTGACGGCTGAAACCGCCTTCCTGTTTGGTGCAGATGATGATCGCGGCGCCGGGCTGGGCGACCTCGCCGAACAGCACCGGTAATGCCAGGTAATCGGTAAAGCCATCTTCCGCCAGTTCGGTATAGGCACGATGCGCGTCCTCGGGCAGATTATCCAGTCGCCGGTGCACGCGTTTATGGGTTTCGTAAATCACCTGTAATGGACTGCCGATGAAACGGTCGGTGTCGCGCACACCGTGCGTTGCATTGACGGGTGTCGTTGTGTCGGTCGACTTCAGCCAGGTTTCCGAGGTGCCGATCAGTTGCGGGTTGAGTGTCAGTAGCGACAGCATCAGGCGGTCTATCGACGCGCCATGGTCATTCAACTGGTGCGCGAGTTGGTGGACGAACTTGTTGGTGCTCTCGATACGACGACCTGCGGAAAATATCCAGTCGATTACGGCATCGCTGGCACAGCCTGCAGTCTGGAGTGGTTGTTGAGATGACATGAACTATTGCCTCTGGGGTGCCAGTGTTTTGATGCGGTTTCTGCGTTTTTCAGTCGTTAGCAGGATGATACCCGAAAGCACGATAATCAGGGCGCCTCCCAGCATGGTCAGGGTTGGCCGGTCACCCCAGATCAGGTAGCCGTAGATGAGCGCGATCAGGATACTGATGTATTTGAACGGGCTGATGAAGGAAAGTTCACCGAGGCGGCTACCGATAATCAGAAACAGGTAGCCACAGTAAAGTGCGCCGCCGACGCCGATGAACCACAGGTACCATTGCAGGTCCGCTTCCCCCCAGCCCTGGAAGATAGAATAGATCCCACCGCCGAGCATAACAATCCAGGCATTGGTAAATGCAACCTGCGAGGAGGGGATATTATGAGGTACGTAACGGATGGCGATGTCGCGCAGGGCAACAAAAAACGCACAGATAATGGGGAATACCATCGCCCATGAGGTGGATTCGGCAAACGGATTGGTAATCAGCATGACGCCACCGAACCCAACCAGGATTATGATCCAGCGTTCCAGGCCGACTTCTTCCTTGAGTATTACCCCGGCTAGCAGCGCCAGGAATATAGGGGATGAAAAACCGAGCGTAGAGGCGACTGCGATCGGTAGTAATGACAGGCCGGTCATGAACATCAGCGTTGCCGCGAGTTCAAACAGACCGCGCAGCAGGTTCCAGCGGTGCAATGTCTGACGGTTGAAAACAGGTTGTTTACGCAGGCGCATCACGATGGCGAAGATTACGCAGATCAGGGCGCCGCGTAAGAACATGATCTGGCCAACGTTAAACACCTGGGTGATATGCTTCACGATGGCGTCGTTGGTGGTGATCAGCGACATCGCGATGACCACGAACAGGGCCGCTTTCAGGTTGTTGAATTCCATGGCGCGCAGAGTATCAGCCCGCGCCCTGTTGTAATAGAAATTCTCGCAAGTGGGGGAGAACCCGGTCACTGGCTTCGATCATCAACGCATGTTTGAGACCTTCAAGAATGACCAGTTGTGAATCGGGTAGCTCGCCGTGCATGAATTCATTCAGGCGCGGATTACAGCCGCCGTCGAATTCACCGGTGAGCACGAGGCAGGGACAGTGGATTTCGTGCAGCCAGGGCGCCATTTCGGTGGTGGCGTAAATCCAGAACACGCTCAGGAAAACGTCGGCTGGCGTGTCTCTGACCTGTTGCAGGCGCGCTTCGATCTGGTCCGGATGGGCAGCCATGAACGCGTCGGTGAACCAGCGTGCGACGAAAGTACCGAGGGTTTCGGCAATGCCGTTTTGCTCCATCGCAGTGCCGACTGCCTGCAACTTCGCGCGATCATCCTGGCTACGTCCCGCGGCGGTGCTGAGCAGACCGACACTGAGCGTGTGCTCGGGATAGGCATGCGCGTAGGCCGGGCCGATCATGCCACCCAGCGAATGTCCGGCGATATGAATCCTGTCGTGGCCGAGTTTCTGGCGCAGGGCTTCGAGATCATCGACCAGGTCATCGAGCGCGTAGGGTGTGGGTGGAATCGGACTGTCACCATGGCCGCGCAGATCGTAGCTGACGCAGGT
>Ga0265303_10002742_pt1 | contig 10969 bp, 14 predicted proteins | sample Helome_2_FD_192494 | JGI IMG/M metagenome (GOLD analysis project Ga0265303, IMG submission 192494) | Marine sediment microbial communities from subtidal zone of North Sea - Hel_20160317 (Illumina Assembly) | ecosystem: Environmental > Aquatic > Marine > Subtidal zone > Sediment ...
ACGTTCTTCCACGTCATTACACTCCTTCCAGGGCATGTGGCTCTCTCCCGCAAAAGGGAGAAAGTGTCACCCATGTGCCCGGAATGGAGTGTTACCTGTGTGTCACTAAGGACACAGGTGGTTACGCGGTGCCCATTCTTGATCGTGGTGTGAGGCAAGTTCTGACCCTTTCTTCGCATTCCGTCTGAGCGGCTGCTTTTCCCGAAACTTGCCGCTCGAACGTCTGCTTTAGGGAAATCGCGACGGGCTGCAATCGGCCAGAAGCGGACGCTCAGACCCATCTTGGGGCGCAAGGCTATTCCCACGCAACTAGAGGCATAACGTGATCGAGTACACGTTGATGATTTGCAGGCCAATTCTCGATTGAATCTTCCGCAAATTGGTATCGCGCAGAAACTCCTGGCATGACATGAAAAGATGTGACACACCGAAGCGGGCCGCAGGTCGCCACCGGATGCCAGCAACTTGCGCCGGGCATCCGATAAACATATTTACGCGAGGCCCTGGAGCTTGAACGGAATAATTCGACGGTAGCATTGGCTGTTGCGATCGGACCATCGGGAAATTCGTCGCTGTAGTCACGGTTCATATTGCAGGCGGGTGGCGGCCAGTCCAGCGGTTGAGACATCAGGAAAATTCGAATCCGTTCATGCAACTGAAAACAGTCCGCCAACTCTTCATGTTCGCGAAGGCACAGCGCCTCTGGATAGAGGTCGTACGTACTGGCAGGTGTTTGGGTGCGCCTATCCCTCGGTATACGCATTTCGACGTCACCTAGCATCACGACCCACCGCCCTTTCTCGCCAGGGTACTCCGTTGGCGCCGGTCGCCAATCCGTCATTTGCGAGTTTGTAGCTTTATGGCCCCTCTGTCGATCTGCTTCCAACGGCATGTAACCGATCAAAAGCAGTATAACCGCGAGCACAGTTGCGACGAGAAATACGGCCGGAATACTGACTCTATTCATAGGAAGCAACCTTCGGGCGTTAACCGTTCCCCAATTCTGGCCGCAAAAGGAACGACTGCTTTGGGTCAGTAGCCGTCATTCTACCTCGAAATTCCTGGACGGCAGCTTCCGGCCATTAGCGGACGCTCATAATCGAAATATAGGCATAACCAAGCTTTGGCTATCTCCGGCAAAGGATAGCTCGACCTTCACACCTTCTCTGATGTTCGGATTCCAGGGTCTGATTCGCGTCGGAATACTCGCTGAGGGCCTCGAGAAACTCGGGATGCTCGCCGACTAGTGCCTCCATCTCTTCTCGCAAAAGCCTGTTCTTCGCCTGAATCGTCGCCCAAGCGGAAGCGCTGGGCAGACCTAGCAGAAGTCTTCTAGACTCCTCGGTTGTTGCTTTAACTTCATAGTTCGCTCTACAAATTCGACGCCTAATATGACTGCCAATTGGTGCCTCCAGATAGCAATGAATATCGTATTCATCGTCGCTGTTGAGCGAATTGAATAAGGTATAAACTTTGTCTTCGGCCCTGTGCAATTCAACACGCAATTGAGTCATCGATTTCTCGCCGTATACGACAATCTCTTCTATTGTTTCGGAGGAGACCTGCTCATCCTCCTGATTTGACGTGGTCTGACAGAAGCCCACAGGTACAAGCGCAAGCATCAGCGTGACAACGGTCGCGCAAACCCTACCGATTCGGCTAATACGCTGGAGAAACATACTGACTCGGTTGTGCTCTTCAAGTACTGAATTGTAGCAATTCGGCGCAGCAATCCCTCAGACCCACGCAACCTCGCGACGTCCGCTTTGGGTCACTAGCCGTCATTCTACCTCGAAATTCCTGGACGGCAGCTCTCGGCCAGTAGCGGCCACTCGCGACTATCGATCTCCAACCGAATAGCGTCCCGGATGCCAAAATGATTTCCCTGTGTGCTTCCTGTCGGCAAAGAAATGGTGGTTACCCGACTTGATCGCGTCGATCGCCGCTTCCGCGTGATTCCTCGTCTGCTCATCGGCATGTTCTTGCAGCTTTTCCAACGCAGATACCGAGTTCTTGTCGAGTGCGTAAGCAAGAGCGGCGCAAGCATGATGCCGAACGATTCGAGACTTGTCTTCAAGTGCCTTCCTCGCCAGAGCCACGACAGTTGGTCGATCCCGCGAATAAGAGACAAGGCGAAATAGGATGTTCATTCGGCCGCCGTACCGGCGAATGTGGGGAAAAACCCTTTCAAATGATGGTACGAGCGCGTCAACACCATACTCTTGTTCAAGCCTGATGAAGTTGCCTGATGTCTCCGACTCTGTCGAGCAATCTAACAACGAAATCAATTCAGCATCGGTGGGTAATGGTCGAGTCATGAATACTATTGCGCTCGAATAACGAGAAAACAGAACGGCCGCTTTGGGTCAACAGCAGTTAGTCACCTGAGAATACTCGAACGGCTGCTCTTGAGTGTATAGCGGTCATCCGAATGAAATTCGCCTGGACGGCTGGACTCGGCCAGAAGGAGACATTGGGCGAATTCAATTACGGACCGTTTAACGCAGCGTAAATTATGAATACGCCAAACACTGTTGAAGCGATACCGGCGGGCCTAAAAGTCTTATTGAATTTCTTGGCTGACCAAACTGCGAATTGCCTGTGCCTTGAGGGTCCGGCGATCAAGAGTCCGACACCGACGGCTACCATTAAGCAACCAAAGGCACCGATCACAGCTGGGTAGAGTGTTTTCTCAGAAAATGCGACAAATATCGCACCGAACGAGAGTCTGCTAACTATCTCGAATCCGTGAAAATACGTCATCCGACTGAACTTCAAAATTCCGTTTGACCAACTATCAGGATCGATGACCATCAGCGCACTGAGGAAGATTATCAGAATCCCAAAAAACGCGATGGCGTACAGATGCTTCTCCTCGTGCTCTCAAAGTAACAATCGCTCTACTTCGGTACTTTTTGGCATCCCGTACTGATTAGAGCGCGAAGGTCTGCTTTGGGTCAGTAGCCGTCATTGTAGCCGAAACCTGGCGAGCGTCGCCTAACGGCCAATAGCGGTCGTCCGCACGGCATGTCGTCCGATCTAACTGTCAGATTGCTGACTAGACTTGTCGGCTAGCTTTAGCAGAAGTTTCGACGACGTCGCTGACCACCCTGCAATGGTCGAAACAACAAGACTGATCCCCACAATTGCAGGAATTGACGTCGTAACTGACGAGATTTGTACTACATTCGGATCTGCGCTCATGATCTGGAATGAGATGGCAATCGATGCGAAACCGATTAGAAGATTGAACAAACGAAGGTACGGCCAAAACCTCAACCCAATTTGTGTCCTTCGTATAACGACAATTTCATCATCGCTGAAGCTCATTTCATCATCTCCTGCCAGCAAGTGATTGTTCTCTCGACTCGTCACTCCGAATTAACGTGAAAATCCCAGTGACCGCTTCGAGTCAGTAGCAGAAATTATAGCGCGATCCAAGCTGACTTCTGCTTTCGGCCAAAACCGGCCTCTCGCCCGTGGTGGCAGCCCACGATTCTTGTGGCAATTACGAATTGCCAACAGGAAAAGACGCCGATAGGTTTGGTAGTAGGCCAGATTAACTCGCACACGCGTCACATCTATACGGTGACCAGGCAATATAGTTGCCGCGGTTGGCCTTGCGGCAGCAGCTCCGGCCGCCACGATTGTGTTGGCGCAAGGAGAAGGAATATGCCTGTCAACCTCACACCAAGAGACGTGTCGGCCGACCTTGCTGGATTCGATTCAGTCCTGATTGCATCCTGTCCCGTCTGTCCCCCGATGTGTCTTGCCATGCAGAAGGGGGAACCCTTCATTGAGTTCTTCAAGCACGGGATAAAGACCAGTGCTTTTGAAGACTATATTCAATCGACTCGCGATTCGTTAGAGGGGCGCGGCGCTCGCACCGGAGTGTTTTCCATTCACGCGCCGACGCCAATGATGTGCCTCTGGACGAAGGGGCAGAGAGCGCGCCTGCTTAAGCGGGCCAAAGACTATGAGGCGGTAGTGATACTGGCGTGTGATTCCGGTACGGAATCGGCGAAAGATGCCCTCAAGGAAACGGACTGTCAGGTCATCCAGGCCCTGGATATGGATGGCGTGATCAACGCCACGACGTCGATTCACTTTCCGCTGACTGTCGTCATGGAGCGCCATGACGAGTCGAGCGGTGCCGGGCAGGCTGCATGAATCGCGGACCAGGGGTGTAAGAGTATGTGTTTTCTTATGAGCTTTATGCCAGCGACTTTCTGGGCCGTGGTCGGCTACTTCATTCTGTTTTCGTCAACCAAGGCTGAGGGAGCCGTGAAGACCCTCGGACAGGTTCTCGGCATTTGGGCGATTGTCATTTCCGGGTTCATACTGCTCGGCGGCGCCTACGTCTCGGTGACCGGACTGTGCTCGATGGAAACGCTGTCGCCGTGCTGGAATAGCTGAGGTGCCTGATGATGAGAAGCATGATGAGTTGGTACTGTGGTCCCGACGGCAGACCGAACTTCGACAAAATGACCAAGCACATAACGCATCAAGATCGTGCTAGAAAATACGATGCGGCAGGGTGTGGCCTAGAACCCGCCACAGGCGGGGATAATACGCACGCAGAAACGAACGGCCGCTTTGGGTCAGTAGCCGTCATTGTAGCTCAAGCTATGCGAATGGCGGCTTCCGGCCAGAAGCGGACTCTCAAGATCGACCGATACGAATCACAGAATGAAGAACATACCAGTTGCGTCAGCGAGCCGACTAGTTGCTTGTAGGCCAACCAAAAGCAACTCCGTTGGCTCGCAATAGAGCCGCGCCCAGGACCGCGATGAGAATCGCTGCCCCAAACAGATATGGGCGGAACCCAAAAAATAGCTGATGTTCGGTATCAGAACGGTCTGGATCGGGCCACAGAAAGAAGCGAATAGCGACAACGCCAATGAGTCCACAGATGGCCATTAGCCAACCCAAAATTACTAGAAATGTAGTCAACGGAGGCCTTTCTCTTGAGAGGCAGAAATGGGTCAGTAGGGGAAATTATAGCCTGAGCTAAGGGACTATCGCCTCTCGGCCAGTCATTCTCTGATTTCGATTGGTGTGTTCACCGGGACTGAATTCCAAATCTCGTCCATCTCGCCATTGCTTACAGCAATACATCCGTCTGTCCAATTGAACCGCTGAGTGATGAACGATAGCCAGCCAAGCCGATTCCGCTGGCCGTGGATCATAATCAGTCCGCCGGGATCTACGCCGTTTGCTGCCGCCGCTTTCTTATCTGCTTCGCTCGGATAAGAGATATGAATTGCTTTGTAAAAGGAACTGTCGGCTTTCTTGTAGTCAAGAAGATAACGACCTTCCGGAGTTCGCTCGTCTCCTTCCTGCTGCTTGTGGCCTTCCGGATTCGCGCCGAAAGCGACCGAATACTCTGCGAAGATCGTTCCATCTTTCAGCAGGTAAAGCTTCTTCTCAGACTTATCGACCAATACGCTATCGGCAGTCTCAGCTAATGCGGACATCGATAGAAAAAACACGGCGACAACAAGAAACGCGTTTCGATTCAAGGTGCTTCCAAGCGAGTTTGTGACCGGCCGGAAAGGGTCACTAGCCGTCATTCTACCTCAGACGAGGCGACTGGCGGCTCTCGGCCAGAAGCGGTCATTCAATGACGCTGAAGATCCGAGTCGTGGCAACGTAATGTAACCAGCCTTGTAGTGTAATGGGCACATACAAATCTGGACGGACCATCACCTATTCACGATGGCTGGGGACTGCTAATCTCAAAGCAAGACGCGCTTGCTACCAAGCTTAGCTGGAAGGGCGAAGCCGGTTCCTAAACCGGCTCCGCTTCTTAGCATTTGCACTTTACTCTTGGGCCACCGGACGTTCAGGTAACTTGCAGCTAAATGAAACTCTGCCGCTGGGCGTAGTGACCTGCCGCCACTCGAAAGTCGGGCCGTATGCTGTCGCGCATGGAAACCCCGTGGAACCGTCCAAGACCAATGAGCCGTTTTCGCCGTTGCGGCACCAACCCATCTCTGCACACATCTGTTCAAAACTGCCGAGCCGAACGAGCACAGGTTCGCCGGTGAACACGTTGATGGCGAATACTGGTTGCGACCAGTCAAGCTGAGACTTGCACTGGAACTGATAGATGCCGTTGTCATTGTTGGTGAAAACAAGCACGCCGCTGGGCTCGGGGATCAGAATGAGATCTGGAAGCCCTTCCGGGGGCAGTGGGTCTGCGCTGATCCAGGCAAATGCACAGTTACTGTCCGTATTCACAAGCGCAGGCGCCGCAACACTGGTCGAACAGAACAGGCTCAGGCAGATTGTAGGAAGCAATAACGGCAGAATAGACTTTTTCATGGCTCTCCTCCTTCAAAAGTTGATTGTGCTTCTGGTGCAGGGCAGCCCGGCGATCTTGGGGTCCTTCGTGGCGTAGCAGAATGCGTCGCGGAGGAAGCGAGGACCCGTGGCTTTGCGTCTCTGACTTTAGTCAGTTTTGCCTTTGTCAAACAAGTAAGTTTGGCAGACGAGAAAAAGCTGTCAATTCTGAGTTGTACCTAAACTGGACTCGGTTTAGATGCGAGGAGTGCGATGTCCGCTTTGGGTCAGTAGCCGTCATTCTACCTCAGGAATCTCGAACGACCGCTTGTGAGTACACACCGGCCGTTCATACTTCTTCTTGGTGACCGTCGCCTAACGGCCAGAAGCAGCCATTAGTCAGTGCTAGGCAACCGCTTTTCAGCTAAGTGCGCGGGTGAAATATGACTCGGCAAAGTCAACAAGTTGTCGAGTTTCAAAAAGCATGGAATCCGCGCTCCCCACACAGCCATTCTTCACCGCACCAGTTGCCGCAAACTTCTCGCCAACCGCAGGAAAATGCACGCCGTCGTCGTTCGCCATGTTTGGACTCTCAATCCAAATCCGCTCGCAGTCTTTGATTATCGGATATCTATGAACTGTCGTTCGTCTCGATGGAACCAACGATTCTGCGTAGTGCAATGACGTACATCGATTGAATCCAACTCCGAGTAATAGTGTCTGCGCACCAAGATCATATAGTTTCTCAAACGGTGTACCGCGGCCCTCACAAAAATCCAATGAGTGCTCGGCAGTGATTTCACTCGCAAATTGACCGTTCGCACAGACAGAAACCATAGGATGGTTGCTCCTGGTAGTCCCCGGATACGTTCTAAATGCTTCCGGGATCGCACCCATCGTGGTTGGCGTAGTTAGAGGATTAAATACAGGCAGGTGTGCACGGATTGTTTCATGCCAGTCGCGACTAACACGTTCGTCGTCCCAGCTGCTTGGATCAGAGACATATGGCGACTCGGCCGGCATTACCAGTGTCCCCTCAGGACCGAGCACCTCAAGGAGAGCACGAATAACCGTGACGGGACCACCGACTGTCCAGCCTACTTCTCCCAACGATGAATGAACCATCACGATGGACCCAGACTCCAGCCCAATATTAGTCAAGTCTCGTTGCAGCGATTCAACCGTGTTTGGAATTGAAATGTGAGATGCCTCGGACAATTATTTCAGTGGCTGCTATCGGCCACAAGCGGCAATTCAACACAAGTTGACGCTTATTCTTTCGGGACCACGTGATTCGTTTCGAAGTCACACTCGCCCCGCTGGTAGTCGTAGCTTCCGCCTTTGTCCAGGCAGTCGTCGACTCGAGCCCAATCGACAAAGAGCACGACTGCCCACACAACAAGCAGCAAAATTGTGGCACCGACAAGCGACCCCAGCAACAGGACTAGCTTTCGCTGCCAGGATGGCGCCTCACTTAGCTTGTGCCGATTGAGCATTGAGTTGGAGGGGAGCGTCCGCTACAGGTCAGAAGCCGCCATTCTACCTCGAAACTCTTGAACGGCTCGTTCCGGCCAGTAGCGGCCGTCGTTTTTATACCGCCTGTCGCCGCAGGGCACAAAGAGACGTTACTCTGGAAACGGTGCCAATTCACCATTAGCCTCCATTTCGCGGACGCGTATGAGCTGAGCTGCCATATCGGCTTCTACCTCGGCAATGATGGCCTGGTATTCAGGCTCGTTATGCAATGGTTCGAGGACTGAGTCGTGTTTGAGAAAATATCGCCAGGAGGCCCTCCATCCTGAATCGACGGCCTCGCGCGTTGCAGCCAATGCCAGTTCCGTGCTGCCCTGCAGCATGTGTATTCGGGCATCCTCTATCCCGTACCCGCTGTAACCCAGTCGCGGTATCGTCTGGATGAAAGCCATGTTTCGATCGAGCAGCATAGCCGCCCTGGCGTGATCGCCAGTCTTTTGCAGCAGGTAAGCGATATCGTTTGCTATCCGGAAATTCGAAACGCCGATGTCTGGATTGGCGTCGTCCAGCAATGGCGGGTACGCGGCCCGGTAGCGTGCTATAGCAAGTTCGGCACGATCGGCGCGCAGGTCATTCAGGCCGAGAATCAACAGTGCGTCTCCGTTGGCCGGATCTTGCGCTAGCACTGCCCCCGCAGCTCCATACGCCTCGGCCAATTCTCCATTTCCGAAACTGACACCCATCGCGCAAATACCCACGTCTTCGTCGCTCCCGATGGACGGGACGATGTCGAGCGACCGTTCGGCCTCAGCGGTTCCGCCAAGCCCCGACCACAGCTGCGCGAGTGCGCCGAAATTCCGCGGATTACCGGGATCTAGAATTGCCGCCTGCCGGAACCATACGATGGCATTGTCCAAGCGCCCATTGACACGCCAATCGAATTCGCCCAGCGCGAAGTAGGCAGGCGGGAAATCCGGATCAATGCGGCTAACGAATTCGTACTGAGCGCGTGCCTCATCGAACCGCCCTAACTCCATCAGCCTGTTGCCCAGAACTACTTTAATAATGCCTGATAACGGGTCCAGGCGAGCCGCCTCGCCAACCTGGACGAGCGCCTCTTCGGCACGCCCTTGGATGTTCAGGAAATCGCCGTACCATTGGTGTCCGGTGGCATAGCCCGGAGCCAAAGCAATGCCCTTTTTGAAGAGCGCTTCCGTTTCTGTGTGGTCATCGTTATCCGTCGTTATTGCCTTTGCAATGTAGGCTTCGCCTAAGCCCTCGTTAAGCGATAATGCTTTTTCAATCAACGGCTCCTTCAGGGAAGTCGCATCGAGATTTGACCGGCTGCTATAGAGGGTCTGTAATTCGTAGGTGTTGGCGAGGCCTACGTAGGCCAGTGCGTAGTCAGGGTCCAGTTCGATAGCGTTCTTGAACTGCTGTTCGGCGTCCGCCAGCGATGCGCTGGTCCGCTTCGCCATCGACTGTCGCCCCAGGAAATACGCTTCCAGTGCCGCCATGTTATCGGTTGATGCCGTGTTGAGCTGCTGTTTCTCCTCCGGCGACAATGTGGCTTTTAGCGCTTCAGCAATGGCAGTCGAGATTTCACTTTGAATGCTGAAAATGTTGGCTGCGGTCAACTCGCGGTCGTAGGTCTCCGCCCACAGGTGGGCATCGGTTGATACCTTGATCAACTGCACGTTAATCCGTACCCGATCACCGGCGCGCTGGACGCCGCCCTCCAGGATGTTCTTCACCTCCAAAATGTTGCCAATCTCCTTCATGCTCTGTGTAGTGCCCCGGAACTTCTCGACCGATGTTCTCGAGATCACCGTGAGTGAGCCGATGCGCGTGAGCTGCGTAAGAATATCGTCGTGAATGCCATCGACGAAGAAACTGTCTTCTTCTCTCGCGCTTCGATTGGCAAAAGGCAACACCGCAACGGAGCGGTCCGGAACCTGGTCGTCCACGGCATTCGGTGCCGATACGGTCACACCATCCACTTTCGGATCTACCGCCGGCTGATTCGCGACCGTCGCGGGCTGCGGTACCCATCGATTAAGAGCCACTACTGCAATAGCCAGCACTAGCAACACGATGATCAGAGTATTCATCTTGCGCCCGGTCTCGTCGGTGACGGATTGTCTGGGGTCTACATCCCTCTCGCGCTTCAGACCTTCCGGGGTCATCTCGTAGACCCATGCGAAGATCACCGTGAGCGGGAAGCCGAGGATCAGAATTGCCAGGATTAGGCGCACCCAGGTGGAGGGAAGCTCCAGGGCGTCGAACAGGACATCGGCGACCTGCAGGATCAGCCAAGAGGCGACGGCATACAGCGCGACCATTCTGACGACGTTACGGCGTTTGAGTTCCTCGATGAAAGACATCGTTGTTATCCCGGCGATCGCCCGTAGATCATGAAGCAAGGCGGTAATATTGCAGATTATGGCAGCACGATCGGTGTCCGCTTTGGGTCACTAGCCGTCATTCTACCTCAGACAAGGTGAACTTCTGCTCTCGGCCAAAACCAGCCGGTCGGCGAAATCCGCAGGAACTCAATTTCCTACTTCAATAGATGGATTGACCTCATGAATTAGATCGAGATTCGGTTTCTCGGGAATCTTGTCAATTCTCTCTGGCTTGGGCCTTCGCTCAAACCGGAGTCCTTTCGACCTGGTTCGGTAGTTAAGCGTCTTGGCAGCCTCGTCACAACGCAGACCGCGTGCATCATATGACACGATAAAGTAACCAGGCCCTCCATCTGAAGTGCTTACGTTCTTGAGCGAAATATTGGAAATCTCGCACTCAAACGCGGGACCAACAGCTTGCACAAGTTGGGTGACAGCCTGTTTGGCTTCTTCAGGGCTCAGTTCAATATCCGACGAAATGCCGACGGTAGGCCCGCAGGCCAAGAATGCTAGTACAGGAACAGTAAATAGGGCACGGTGATTCTTCACGACGCTCACCTCTGGACGTCTCGAAATCCCGCCAATCGAAGGTGCCAATCCGCGACAAGTCGCTTAAGGCAATTACCACTCGTTGATTGTATCACCTATCCGCTGCCAGCTTGCGGCCAGGAGTATTTGGGCGACGAGCAATTCTTGTGTGCCATTGGTTCCTATGAATGCCAGGCGATACACTGAGAGCGGAGCGACCAAAGAACTAATTCTATGAGCAGTAATTTCGCACCATTCATTGTCTTCATTATCGTCGG
>Ga0265303_10002743_pt1 | contig 10967 bp, 8 predicted proteins | sample Helome_2_FD_192494 | JGI IMG/M metagenome (GOLD analysis project Ga0265303, IMG submission 192494) | Marine sediment microbial communities from subtidal zone of North Sea - Hel_20160317 (Illumina Assembly) | ecosystem: Environmental > Aquatic > Marine > Subtidal zone > Sediment ...
GCGATTAAGAAATCGTTTGTATAATCACATCCAGAACCTTCCCCTGGCATTTTTTCAGCGTGAAAAAACCGGCGATCTCATGTCCCGTATTACCAACGATGTTGCTATTATCAGTTCCATGTTTACTTCAGCGATTACGGGGTCTATTCGGGATGGCTTTACAGTTATCGGGCTTATTGCCGTGACATTTTTTCTGATACCCAACCTGGCTGTGTACACTTTTATTGTTTTTCCGATTGCTATTTATCCTCTTTTTTATTTCGGACGCAAAATTCGGCGGGTGCGTTTGGGTGTGCAGGAATCCTGGGCCGATTTAAGTTCGTTTTTACATGAAACCTTTACCGGCACTAAAATTGTAAAAGCCTTTAGCATGGAAGAATACGAGAAAAAACGCTTTGCGCAAAAGTCCCGCAAAATATTTAGATTGGAGATGAAAGAAAACAAAGTTAGAGAGATGTCTTCTCCCCTGATGGAAATACTGGGGGGACTCGGAATTGGCTTTATCATATGGTACGGTGGTCGGCAGGTCGTATCCGGAACCTACTCCTTTGGTGCGTTTATGTCGTTTATAACCGCCGTCGGGTTGATGTACCAGCCGCTTAAAAAAATATCCCGCTTAAACAATGCCGTCCAGCGCGGTATGGCTGCCATCGAGCGCATCTATGATATCCTTGAGCGCGAATCCAATATCATAGAAGCGACTTCACCGGTTGATATCTCTTCTGGTTCGCACCGGATAGCATTTGAAAATGTATCCTTTAAATATGACCGGGACCTGGTGCTTAAGAATATCAATCTTGGGGTCCGGTCAGGCGAGATAATTGCGCTGGTTGGCATGAGCGGCGGGGGCAAAACCTCCCTGGTGAACCTGATCCCAAGGTTTTATGATCCAACCGACGGCCTGGTTTTAATCGATGGCATCGACATTCGTCAAATATCTATAGCGAGGCTGCGCAGCCAGATTGCCATCGTTACCCAGGAACCCATTTTATTTAACGACACGGTTCGCAACAATATTGCCTACGGTATTCCGGAAGCTTCCGATCAGCAGATCGCAGACGCTGCCAGCGCGGCTTATGCCTATGAATTTATCGAGAGTTTTCCCGATGGGATTAATACATTGATAGGAGAGCTTGGCGGAAAGCTTTCCGGTGGTCAAAGACAGCGCATCTGTATTGCCAGGGCGCTGTTAAAAGACGCCCCCATCTTAATTCTCGACGAAGCCACGTCATCCCTGGATTCTGAGTCCGAGATCCTGGTCCAGAAAGCGCTGGGTAATCTAATGCAGGGCCGCACGACGTTCGTCATTGCCCATCGGCTCAGCACCATCGGGAATGCAGATCGCATTATTGTTATTGTCGAAGGCCGGATCGTGGAAGAGGGGCGGCATGACCAGTTGCTGAGCCTGCGGCAGGAGTATTACAAACTTTACCAGATGCAGTTCGCCAACAACCATTAGGAGTACCGGCGGCCCAATAAAATTCGGGCATGCACCCGCAACATTTAAATCTTAAAAATACAACAGACGACACTCTTTTCTTCTTTCAGTTAATATAGGCGCCCTAGCAGCATGTCCATCTTAGACCGATATCTTATAAAAGAAATATTAAAGCATTTCGGCATCGTTCTGTCCGCTGTTATCGTCATATATGTCGCCATTGATTTTTTTGAAAACATCGACCGCTTTATGGAAGCCGGCCTGCCTGTCTCGAGGGCCCTGGAATTTTTTCAGCTAAAGCTGCCGTTGATTATCGTCCAAATCACGCCTGTCGGTATCCTACTGGCGGTTCTGATTACTTTTGGCCTGATGAATAAAAATAATGAGGTCATTGCCTTGAAAAGCGGCGGCATGAGTATTTATCATTTTTTGAAACCCATCTTGGTCCTGGGGTTTTTATTTACAATTGGTTACTTTATTTTGGCCGAGATAGTTGTGCCGATCACCATCAGCAGGGCCAATGAGATCTGGCGTTTCGAAGTAAAAAAATATGCCGTGACCGCGGTACGGAAAAATATCTGGATCAAGGGCCATCGCTCCATTGCTTATATTTCCTACTTTAACCCGCAGGACCAATCGATATCCGGGATTGCCACCAACTATTTTGATCAGCAGTTCAGACTTACCCGCCGGGTTGATGCTGCCAAAGCAAAATACCAGAACAAGCAGTGGATATTTTATGACGTTATGGAGCAGAATTTGAATAATCAAAACGGGTCATATGTGGTCAAATTTGCCGATGAACAGGTTGAAGATATTGAATTCTCACCGGAAGACCTAAAACAGGTTGCCAAAAAGTCAGAAGAGATGAGTTTCAAGGAGCTTTATCATTTCATTCAAGACGTCGAATCAGAAGGTTACGACGCCACACCTTACCGGGTTGACTTGCAGGCTAAATTTGCGCTACCGCTTTCCTGTATCATTGTTTGTCTTATCGGGGCAAGTATTACGCTTAGAAAGACCACCAGAGAAGGCCTGTCGATAAGTATCGCGTATGGTATGGTGATTGTATTCCTTTATTGGATTACCCAGAGTTTTTGCTCATCCCTCGGATATGGAGGCGTGTTGCCTCCGTATGTAGCCGCCTGGATAGCGAATTTTATTTTTGTATCTATTGCGGTCTTTAATTTTCTAAATGCCGACTAGAATGCTGACCATTAAAAAAAAAATCGAGGCTGTTTTATACAGCGCAGATCCAATTTCTGTTTCGCCGCTTGCCTCAATGCTTTACGGGATCTCCCTTCTGTATGGTGCCGCGCAAATGCTGAGAGCCAGCTGCTACCGGCAAAAGATATTGCGTTCCCAAAAACTTCCGTGCGGGGTGATTTCCGTCGGCAACATTACGGTGGGCGGAACCGGAAAAACACCCATGACAATGTACCTGGCCCAAGAGCTCAAGCAGGCAGGCTACCGGGTTGCAATCGTCAGCCGGGGATACAAAGGGGGCGCGGAAAGGCAGGGAGGCATTGTCAGCGACGGCAGTTCCCTGCTGATGGATTCCAAACTGGCTGGTGATGAGCCATTTATGATGGCCTGCCGTCTCAAAGATATCCCGGTGATTGTTGGAAAAAACCGTTTTGAGGCGGGCCGGCTGGTGGTCAGCAAATTCCAGCCCGATGTCATCGTCCTCGATGATGCTTTCCAGCATTTACAGCTTAAAAGAGATATGGATATTGTTTTGCTGGATCACGATCAGCCTTTTGGGAACTCTCACCTGCTGCCCAGGGGGATTTTAAGGGAGCCGCTTACCGCTATGAAACGGGCCACGGCCTTCATTTTGACCCGCTGCCGGGACGATGCGGATGATAGCGCCCGATCTTCGATCGCCACAATAAAATCTATCTCACCGCAACCCCCGGTATTCAAATCGTCGGCTGTGCCCTATTGCTACACGGTCAAAGACGGGGCCCTGCCCCCCTTACAGACGGCTTCCAATTTATTTGAACCCCACAATATAGGGGATATCAAAAACCGCCAAGTCTTTGGCTTTTCAGGCATTGCCCGCAATGACGATTTTCAACATACCGTTAAAACACTTGGATTTAATGTCACGGGATTTCTTGAATTTTCAGATCATCATCGATATACCGAGCCGGACCTCACAACGATTCTGCGCACAGCCGACGAAACCGGGGCCCGGCAGCTGATAACAACGGAAAAGGATTACGTTCGTCTAGCTGGTAAAGGGGCCTGTCCCATGGATTTGGTGGTTGTCGGTGTGAGGGCGGCTTTCAAAGATGACGGGCATGAATTTATCTCGTTTGTCAAAGATCGGCTTTAGACATTAAATAAATTCAGTTTTTGGTGAGCTCATCATTCTTCAACCGTGAAATAATCCGAGATGACACCCATAAAGCGATTGTACTTGATGGCATAGTGGCTTAATCCCCGGCCGACAAATTCTTCAGAAATTCTTTTATCTTCTTCTTCAATCATCAGGGCTCTTTCCTCCCAGGCGCCGGCATCCAGGGCCAGGATCTCTTCAACTTTGGTTCTGTAAAAATCAGCTACCGGAAGATCCGAATAGGCATTTACGAACCAGGGCATTAGGTGGCCGACTTTTTTTAAGAAAAGATTGTGCTCTCGGCCGAAATTCAGACAGGTATCATCGGTGAAGTTTTCCATCCGGGCCATTTTTTCATAATCAATGTAATTGCCTTGGGCGCTTAGTTCATATGCTTTGGTTCCGGGAAAGGGAAAGAAAAAAGACCAGCGATAGCGGCCTGGTTTGGCTCTGGCCATCAAATGAATGGTTTCCATGACATCATCACGGGTTTCAGCGGGCAGGCCGATCATTAAAAATACCGAGGTGTGCAGCCCGTAGTGGTGGGCTGTTTCGATGGCTTTGACAATACTATCATTCTTCATGCGGCGTTGGAGTATCTGCCGGCGGACGCGCTCACTGCCGCTTTCAACGCCGAATTTTACGATTTTGCACCCTGCATCTGCCAGGTATCGCGCTCTTTGCTTTTCGAAAAACCCTACATGGGCATTGACCACAAAGGGAAGGGAGCTGATTTTGGTGTATGCCTCGCAAAATTGCTCAACATACGGGCGGTAAAAAGTGAAAAGATCATCGTCCAAAATAAACATACTGATATTTCGATAGCGGTGCTGCAGATAATCGATCTCATTCATCATTTGTTCCACACTGAAATGGCGGATGTAATCTAATCCTTTGAAGCTGCAATTGAGATCCTTGCGGTAATGGGAGACCAACTGATGGTTAAAGCAATAGGTGCAGGAAAAGGGGCAGCCGCGTGAGGCCATCAGACCGACCCAGCCGTTTTTAGCATCAATAATATTTTGAAAATCAAATATGTCGTAGTCTTTAAAGGGTAGTTTTTTTAAATCAGGCAATGACCTTAGAGGATTCAGGCGCACTTTCCCATCGTGCAGATAGCCTAGATTTTTAACCTCCGAAACGTCCTGCCGGGTGTTTATTTTTTCGACAAATTCTGCAAAGGCCTCTTCGGCCTCGCCGCGGATAATATAGTCGAATTCACCGGACTGCAAAACCAGCTTCCCGGCGGCCATGGTATGTATACCGCCGCAGACCCGGAGCGCATTCGTAGCCCTTTGCGTCCAGGCGGCAAGTTTTCGGGTGTAGGGCCACTGGTTGGTGACGACTGAAAAGCCTATGATATCGGCTGTTTCCTGACGGACGTGATCAATAAATTGTTCTTCGGTCGGCAACGGCTCTATGCCATCGCAAAGCTGCCACAGTGCAACCTCATGCCCGGCTTCTTTGAGCACTGCCGACAAATGGGCAATGCCGTAGTTGAAGCCAATCTGGGAACCCGCGTTGGGGTATATGAAGAGTATTTTCATAATTTGCCGTTCAAAGGTTCAGGGTTCCGGATTCAGAGGTTTAAGACCGTTGCTCCCGGGTTTTACGGGATAATGCGTACGAATGATTCTTATTAGTAATATCCGACAGGGCAACCTTGAACGTTGAACCCTGAACCTTTGAACCTATCCTTTGCGCATCCTTCTTTCGCTCATAATACGGGTAATAATATCTTCTTCGTCGATTGAAGTCGGGTCGGTCAACGTATCGACGTGAACTATCTGGCAGTTGTTAGGGCTAAAAGCGCGCCAGCGTCTAATGAATCGCATATTGTTGGAACCTGCGAAAATGGTTAAGCAAGGGGTTTCCAGCGCAGCTGCGATATGCTGACAGGCAGAATCATAACCGATATACTCATCACATTTTGAAATAATGGCTGCAATTTCACCGATGCGAGTCTGCATGCCGATGACGCCGCTGCTGATATCGTTGTCGAGTGTGGAGGCAAAGACAGCCTCCCGGGTGGCAACCCCCTCTTCTTTGACGGCTTCAAGAAGTAAATTGGAATTTTGAAGTTCTTCATTGCCGAAGCCCTTGTCCAGCACGACCACGGTTTTCGGCTCCTGCAAGAGGGACAACAATAAGTTTTTTTCTAACCGCCAGCCCACTTTTTTGCGCTGATTGCCGCCGACACCGAAATTAATCACAATAACTCTGCGGGCACCGCCCTTTTTCAGTTCATTGTAGAGCCTGGAGGCCTTTGTCAGGTTAAATGAATGGGGCCAGATCCTGGGATAGCGAAAATCTTCCTGGCCGGTTACCTTATTAATCCAGGTGTTGGTTAATTGTGCCATGGACATATTGCTGGCGAAGGAAATGTCCGAGCGACTGTCAAAAAAGAAATAATGATGCTCGGGGAAGATGGGCAATACCCCGAGCTGTGATAGTCGGGAATCCGGATCGATGAGAATGGTGTTTTCCAACGGACAGGCGACCAGTTCCTGTTGGATAATATTGAGCACCAGCTGCCAGCTGGACAAGCGCTCTATCAATCCTCCTTGGCGATTGTAATCAACCGTCTGCAGGCGAATTCGTGAATTTCCACCGTAAATTTCATCGAGTTTGCCGCCCCCGATAAGCACAAGCTCCGCATCCGGAAAAAGGTCTGCCAGGCGCTGAATGATAATACTGGTAATCGCCACATCAGCACCGATCGTGACCCTAGATAAAAGCAGAATTTTTTTGACATTCTTACGGCGTGATAGGTGTTTTCCATCCAGCCGGATAGTCTTTATTCTTTTGAGCAGATCATCGCGGTCGACGATATTAAACTCATTTAAACAGCGATCCAAGGCACGGCCGGATGGTAGTTTGCGGCAAAAGGAAATGAGTTGTGCCATGACGCGGTTGTACGTTTCGGTGTGCAAATCTTCGAAATCGTCGCACAGGCTTTCGATGATAATGCGAAACAGGGCCTGGGCGGCAATGCCGGTCAGGTCGGTATCCTCTGAAAAGGTTGTCATTTCACACAACAGATCAATATAATCTTCTTCATAATGACAATCTTTTAGATATGAGTCCATAAACGAATGAGCAATCTGTCTGGACAGACGGGTTATTTCTTCCGGATCGATGGTTGCGGCTTTTATGGCGGACCATTTTTCTCTATAAAATGAAGATTTCATAGATTACAGTTGCTCCTGGACCAATCGTTCAGCGGTTTGCAGTACAGCTTCCGGGGAGATCTCGCGCATGCAGCTGTGCTCAAGCGGACATTCTTTAAGGTGACAAGGCGAACAATTCAACTCCTGTCGCAATACCATGGTTTTCTCAAGGTTCGCATGCGTATATCGAGGGTCAGTCGGCCCCATTATGACAACCACCGGTATGTCGAAGGCCACGGCATAATGCCGGGGTCCGGTATCATTGGTTACCAAAAGTCGGCAGCGTCGAATTAACGGCTTTAGCAGGGCCAGATCGACTTGGTCGGGTCCGGTGTTGATGATTGCCGCTTTGCTTAGTTGTACAATCTTATGGCCGATGCTTTCTTCTCCGGGGCCGATAAATAGCAACAGCTTGCAATTCCAGCGCTGCTCCAACAACTCGGCCAATTTCGCGAAATATTCCGCCGGCCAGCACTTGGAAGCACCATATTGGGCACCCGGATTTAAACCAATCACCATGTCATCCGGTCCAATCCCGTAGCCATCGAGCAGCCGATCACCTTTGGCCTGTAAAGACTTAGAAATATATAAACGGGGCTTTTTTTGCTGATCGATGGTGAGTTTCAACTGGTGACAAATTTGCAGATAATAATCCACCATCGGTACCGGTCTGATTTGTCCGCCGTCTCGAAGGGGTTGTGGTCCGCCGCTCAGCAGCACGGTTCTGCCGTTTCGCCGGTAACCGTAGATTTGTCGCGCACCTCCAAGCCTGGCCAGCAGGGCTGACCGAAAGGTGTTCGGCAGCACCACTGCCAGCTCCGCTTTCAGACGGCGAATTTGATTAACCAGATGGACAAAGCCACGCCACGATTTGTCGTTTATGACGATAAGCTGATCAAACCACGGAGCATCTTCAACAACGCCTTTGGCGTAGCCGCGGATCAGACCAACGATCCGGGCATCCGGATTATTCTGCCGCAGGCAGTTGAATGCCGGTGTTGCCATGACGACATCACCGACCCAGTTGGGGCAAAAGACCAATATGGTATTGGCTTGTTTTCGATTATTGTCAGATGTCACTGTGGGTTATAATCCTGTCCCCCCGGGGAATAGCCCGTGCGAGCCTTACCGTAACCATATTTTCAGGCAAATTCAGTGATGTCATCATCGTCAACTGGCAGTGACCCCAAGGCGCTGGTGATTTTTTCGACGACCTGATCTACTTCAATATTTTGCATACATTGCTTGTTGCGGTCGGGACATTGCTTTTTGTAACAGGGGACACAGTTGAGGTCTGATTGCACAATCAGATGTTCACATCCATAGGGCGCATGCCGGCCTGCCGGTGTTGGACCAAACAGTGTCACATAGGGTGTCCCCACTGCAGCCGCCAGATGTCCCGGGCCTGAGTCGGGACCTACAGCTGCGGCTGCCGCCTTCAATACGGCGGTCATCTCAAGCAATGAGTTACCGGTTAAATCAATAACTCGTTGCGAATTAATTTTTTCAACGAGCTTTTCGGCGAAGGGCTTTTGGGAATTACCCCCCAGAAGCACGACGGGTCGGTTTTGATTTTTTAAGATGGACTGCACGAATTTGCGGTATCCCTCAAAGTGCCAATCTTTTGATTCCCAGGATGATCCCATCACCACGGCGATAAATTTATTTTGAATTTCAACCACAGCCGGCGGGGCCATTCGATTGACATCGAGGTTTTTAAACCCAAACTCCAAATTTTCCGGAACAGACAGGCCCAGGTGTTCGGTGAATTTCAGGTAATGATCCAGCTTGGATAGGTCTTCACGAAAATAAGGAATATATTCATTGTTAAACAGCCAATTCCCTTCTTTGGTATTGTGCCGGTGAAACCCTATTCGCCGCTGCGCGCCCGAAAGCAGGGAGAAAACGCCGCTTTTAAATATGCGTTGCAGATCCAAAGCAATATCGAAATGCTTCCGGCGTAGTGTCCGATAAAGATCCCTAACACCAGAGGCTCCCTTGGAACGATCAAACACAATAACGTTATCCAGTTGGGGATGAAAGCTGACCATATCGGTTCTGCGGGCCTCTATCAGCCATGAAACTGTGCTGTCAGGCAGATGATCTTTAATGTGGGAGACCAGACAAAGCCCCCGGGCGACATCGCCCAGCGATCCCATCAAAATGATGAGAATGGAGGCTGCGGCCGGCGTTTTTTTATTTGCTGTTTGGGTTGTCATTAAATCTCTGTGTATAGAATATGATCATAGTATTTTAAATCCAAAATAAATTCAAACTGACAATATGGCAATGGCAGATTATTGCAGGTCCAGCAGTCTGGCCTGCATCATTTCACTGAGCATTTTTGGCAATCTGTGTTTGTTGACGGCGCGTCGCCAGCGTCTAATATATCGATCTTTTAATTTATTTTTATTTCCGTGGTAGACGTGTCCTTTATCAAAATCCACCAGGAACACGCGATCTTCTTGATCAATCACCACATTGCCGGGGTGGAGATCGACATGCAATATGTTATTTTTGATCAGGATGGAAATCTGTTCAATGACAGATTCCATGGCTTTGCGAGCTTTGTTTTCGTCCTGCAAGCTCAAGCGGACAAGGGACAAGGGCTGATAAATTTCTCGGGTAATCAGCCAGGCCCGATAGAGCAGCCGGCCGCGATGGGCATAAGCGATGGACTCCGGGACATTTATGCCTAAATTGCCGAGGGTGTGCAGCAGTTCAAACTCACGTTGGGCACGGGTTTTCCCTAATTTAAGATACCGGTTTTTGATAATATACCGCACCAGTCCACCCCGCCGGTAATACTTGATGACAACCGGTCCGATTCCATCCAGCTGTGCCAGGGTGACGGGGGTTCTTCCCCCCAGTATGGCAACGCCGCTGGTTTTGGTGGGATGATGAAAAAGACCTGCCAGGTTGCGCAATTGCGGTTCTGTCAAGTTTAAAGAGAATCCGAAACGATATGAATCAATTGTTCGAGTTAGTATCATCCAATTTCGAGATTTAGGTTTTCCACATCATATCCTAATTGTCTCAAAAAAGCTACCAGCAGAACATTGAGCGTAATTTTATCTGCATCCGGCAGCTCATTTTGCCATTTGAAATTGCGATTTTCCATCCCGGTGGTGATTTTTTGCAGCAAGTCGCCTTGCCAGACCAGGTCACATTTCGCGCCAACCAGCTCAAATATTTCCGATGGCCGGGCCACGAAGTCTTCGTACTTTACCTCCATGTATTGCCCGTGAGGTAAAATTTTGGCCGATTGCAATATGGATTCCACAGTCATTTTCCACTGCAAGGCGCATGCATCGATGAGCGGGAGCTGTAAAAGAGATTGCCAGCCGGGTGGTTTGACGCTCCAATAAGCCCCGGAATGTCCCAGTCTGGAGCGCATGATGGAATAGGCAGCAGCCCGGCCGTCTCTGATTATATGGATGAATACCGCGTCCGGAAAGATCTCTTTCAAGAATTCAATCCTGACCGAGTTTCCGGGACACTTATTAACAAAGCGAGGCTTGTTGAAAATCCGCAAATTGTTCTGCATAACCTTATAGAGATATTTGCGCGCGGCGGCCGTGACGTCGTTTCGGCCCAGAGACTCATCATCGTTGCCTGCGAATTTTTGCCAGACGTTGTTGGCCTCCGTCGGGCGATGATCCTTACGAAACAACATTATGGTGCGGGTCAGCCAAAGAGAAGACGGAACTTTTTTGGTAATATTGGAAATCCAGGCTAAATCGGGATGCTTTGCAAATGTGCGGTAGAATATATTGGTACCGCTGCGCGGTGCGCCGACAATGAATATTGGACAAACCACTTGTTTACCCATCGTGATACACCTCGATTTTCTGTTCTCGCCGTTGCAGCCGGCCGTGGCCTGGTTTCGGTTTCTGATTGTTCATCGTAGTGCCTGACTCATCTAATCCGCCCTCGTTAGGTGCCGCAACAAAAAATAAGCCAATGATTGCGGCAAATGCAATGCCGTCATCGGTTGGGTTGCCCACCACGAGGA
>Ga0265303_10002744_pt1 | contig 10967 bp, 12 predicted proteins | sample Helome_2_FD_192494 | JGI IMG/M metagenome (GOLD analysis project Ga0265303, IMG submission 192494) | Marine sediment microbial communities from subtidal zone of North Sea - Hel_20160317 (Illumina Assembly) | ecosystem: Environmental > Aquatic > Marine > Subtidal zone > Sediment ...
ACGCCTGACCCTGGCGCCCAGCCTCCGAGGCGTGACTACTCGGGTGACTTCAGGTTGACGAGTTCGATCTCGAACAGCAGCGTTGCGTTGGGCGGAACAGGGGGCTTACCGCGCGCACCATAGCCCAGCTCTGGCGCAATCTTGAGCTCACGTTTTTCTCCTATGAGCATGCACGTAACGCCCAGGTCCCAGCCTTCGATGACCTGACCGGCATCAATTTGAAACTGGAACGGATCCACGCCCCCGGAGGCCCAGATCTGGGTACCACGACCAACCTCGGCCGCCGCATCGTACAGCCATAAGGTGGTGTGCACGTCAGCGTAGTCCTTGCTCACAGCCGCGCGCCCGTAGCCCGTCTTCGTGATCCTGGCCGTCAAACCCTCCTGAATCTCGATTTCACCATTTTCGCCGGCTGTCGGGCAGGTCGTCATGGCAACAGGCGTCTCTTGCTGCGCAGCAGTCTCCGCTGTTGCATCATCCTGGCCGGACTGCTGGCACGCGGTGAAAAACAATGCGCCCGTCAGCGCCAGTGCAGGATTGAAGTACCTCATTCGGGTTTGTCCTCGAAGTCCAGGGAAGCAGAGTTGATGCAGTATCGCAGACCACTTGGCTGCGGGCCATCTTCAAACACGTGGCCGAGGTGAGCGTCGCAGGCAGCACACACGACTTCGACACGCGTCATACCGTGGGTCTCGTCTGTGCGGGTGCGCACTGATTCGCCCGCCATAGGCACCCAGAAGCTCGGCCAGCCGGAACCGGAATCATATTTGTGGTCCGAGCTGAACAATGGTGCGTCGCAACATACACAGTGATAGGTTCCATCCGCCTTGTGATTGACGTACTTGCCCGTAAACGGCCTCTCGGTCGCCGAGCACTGCGTAACCTGGTACTGCTCCTCGCTAAGCTTGCCGCGCAGCTCGTCGCTGTCTCTCTCACTCATTTCCTGACCCCGCCTCTATGTCCAGCAGCAACTTGTTCATGCGGTGCACATAGGCCGCCGGATTCTCGAGCTGTGATCCTTCGGCGAGCAATGCATGGTCCAGCACGATATTCGAAAGCTCATCGAAGCGGCCATCATCGGCTTCCGCAGACAGGCGACTGACAAGCGGATGATCGACGTTGATCTCGAGAATCGGCTTCGTTTCCGGAATCTCCTGGCCACTGGCCTCCAGCATGCGCCGAACCTGTGGATTCAGATCGTCGTCGGCGGCTACAACGCAGGCTGGCGAATCAACGAGGCGGCGGCTTACATTAACGCCGTCCACGCGATCGCTCAGTACAGCCGTGACACGTTTCAGCAATGACTCGTGCTCTTCGTTCATCGACTCCTGCGTCGACGATTCATCACTATCGGGTAGTTCCAGCGCCGACCGACCCACGTCAACGAAGGTCTTGCCTTCAAAATCCCCAATTCCTTCGACCAGCCAGGGATCGATTCGGTCCGTCAGCAGGAGGACTTCCAGGCCGCGCTCGCGTAGCTGTTCGAGGTGTGGGCTGGCGACAGCCGTGGCGTGGTTATCTGCCAGGATGTAGTAGATCTTGTCCTGCCCGTCCTGCGCACGAGACAGGTAGTCGTCGAGCGACTGGTCCTGCGCGTCGGTGCCCGTGTGAGTCGAGGCGAAGCGTAACAGTTTGGTCAGTTTGTCCTTGTTCGCAAAGTCCTCAACAACGCCTTCCTTGAGAACCTGGCCAAACTCGCTCCAGAACTTGCCGTAATCGTCCCCTTTCGCCAGCTTCGCCAACATATCCAGCACGCGCTTCGTGAGCGCGCCGCGCATCGCTGTCAGGTCCGGATTCTGCTGCAGCAATTCACGGGATACGTTCAGCGGCAAGTCGGCCGAGTCGACCACGCCTTTTACGAACCTCAGGTAGAGCGGCAAAAACTGTTCAGCGTCGTCCATGATGAACACACGCTGCACGTAAAGTTTCAGACCTCGCGGTGCTTCGCGATTCCAGAGATCGAACGGAGCAGCCGCCGGAATGTACAGCAAGCTTGTGTACTCGCGTTTACCCTCAACCTTGTTGTGGCTCCACAACAAGGGGTCCGCGAAATCATGCGACAGGTGCTTGTAGAACTCCTTGTACTCGTCGTCCTCCACTTCTGTCCGTGAACGTCTCCACAGCGCCGTCGCAGAATTGACGACCTTGGTTTCGTCCTCGCCCACAGTGTGAAGAGATACCGCGAAGCCGATGTGGTCGGAGTACTTGCGGATCAGAGACTCGATGCGGAAAGGTTCCGCGAATTCTGCACCGTCGTCCTTCAGATGCAGGGTGACACACGTGCCACGTTCCTCACGCTCGATCTCCTCGACTGTGAACTCCCCTTCTCCGCCAGATTCCCAACGCACACCCTGCTCGGAACCCGCACGGCGTGTGTCGACGGTCACCTTGTCGGCGACGATAAACGCCGAATAGAAACCAACGCCGAACTGCCCGATGAGCTGTGCATCATGCTGCTGGTCGCCGGTCATCTGACCGAGGAATTCAGCCGTTCCCGATCGCGCGATGGTACCCAGATTGTCGACCAGTTCATCGCGCGACATGCCGATGCCGTTATCGATTACCGACAGCTGCTTCTTGTCCTTGTCGACCTCGATGCGTATCGCAAGCTCATCCTCGCCAAGCAGGTCCGGCTGGGCCAGCGCTTCGAAGCGTAGTTTGTCGGCCGCATCCGAGGCGTTGGAGATGAGCTCCCGAAGGAAGATCTCCTTGTTGCTGTAGAGGGAGTGGATCATCAGCTTCAACAGCTGACGCACCTCGGTTTGGAATCCAAGGGTCTCTTTCTGAGGGGTATCGTGCTTGTCAGCCACGCCTGTTATCTCCTGACCAAAGTCAGACACGATAGGGCTTAAGTTGACGATTTCAAGCCCGAATCAGGGCTTGGAGGGGATATTAACTAGGGCTGTGCCCACCTGGACGACTGAACGGTCACCGAGCGGTACAGCAGAGTCACGAAGAGCATCGTGGATGTAGCGAGCGCAATGGGTGGATGCACCAGTGCGAGGAAGATGCCGCCAGCCGCTACGGCCAGGACCATCAGGAAAGAGATCAGCTTCAGCATATTCCTGCGGACTTTCTCCCAAACCAGTCCGAACGCTCCATACAGATCGTCCAGATCATCGAAGTATTGCAGGAAGCACTCCATCGAGTCGTTACCTTACTATCGTCAGCAGGGGGCCCGAGCATTCGGCGTCGCCGCTCTGGGCGTCCGCTTCGTGCAAGGCTGCATTATTCGATTCTTTGGCGTGTGCAATCGCGCGATGGAATAACTCCCAGCGCTGGCGCGCGGACTCATTCTTCAATGAATCGACTGGGGAATCCGGTTTCTTGTGGGTGTTTGACATACTCTGATCGCGTGGTTTGTATTCAGTAAGAGGGACTATAGGACTGCAATCTGGCGTGGGCTGTGAGGCCGGTCACAGCTTGCTTCACCGAGCCTGAATACAGCCTGAAAATGCTCAGAAACAAGACGTAGTTCCGCCCTTTATGTGGACCCGGTTCACACTCTTTCGCAAACGAAAACGCCGGCATCGTGCCGGCGTTTTGCTGATGTAATTTTCTCGGACTCAGTCCTTGTCGTCTATGGCCTCTTTCGCCCAATTGCGGCGCACCTGGTCACTCCAGTCTCGGTAGCCCTTCCAGGAGTACAAGGACGGATCGATGCCGGAACGGCGGCCGCGAGGTGTCGGCGCTTTCGAGATCCAGCGACGGTACTGTTGCCATCCGTCTGCGTCATTGGCCGCAGGCTCGCTGGCATCGACCTTGGTGTCGTCTGCTTTGGGATCAGGGTCGGCATCCGTACCGAAGCTCTTATCCCATCTCATGTGTTTGCTGTCTGGCATCTTCTTGCTCGGCAATCCTTTGAACAAATGTTAAGTGCCAATGGGACGAAATCACAGGAACTGCATCACAATGCCGGCGCCCTGTTTTATCTTTTAAAACAGCAGGTTAAGTCTCCGTTTTACTTAATCACGTAACACGGATCGTAGTCGCCGCCTGAAATCTTCATGCGACGCTGTGCGACGAAGTCAGTCAACAAGTTATCGAGCAGGCTCATAATTTCCTGTGATCCGTTAATTTCGAAGGGCCCGTCTTTCTCGATAATCGCGGCAGTGTCCTCGCGCACATTTCCGGAGACGATGCCAGAAAAGACACGACGCAGATTCGCGGCCAGTTCATGCACGGGCAGTGCCGTATCGATGTTCAGTGCCAGCATCGTCTCATGTGTCGCAACGAACGGGCTTTGGAACTCACTATCGATTTTGAGACGCCAGTTGAAATAATAGGCATCGCCCTTTTCGTTACGAAACGAGAGCACATCTTCCAGCCCGGCATGTATCTGTCGGGCAACCGCAACCGGGTCATCGATAATTATCTGGTACCGACTTTGCGCCTCCGGCCCAAGCGTTGCCCCGACGAACTCGTCGATCTTGCGGAAATAGGGTTCGGCTGACGCCGGCCCGGTCATGATCATCGGCAGCGGCTGCCCGCTGTTCTCCGGGTGCAGCAACACGCCCAGCAAATACAGAATCTCTTCGGCCGTGCCAACACCGCCCGGGAAAACGATGATGCCGTGCCCAAGCCGTACGAATGCCTCCAGCCGCTTTTCCATGTCCGGCATGATGACCAGCGAGTTCACAATCGGGTTGGGAGATTCCGAGGCGATGATTCCGGGCTCGGTGATACCGACGTAACGACCGTCGCGTATTCTCTGCTTCGCGTGCCCGATCGTCGCTCCTTTCATTGGGCCTTTCATGGCACCCGAGCCACAGCCGGTGCAGACATTCAGTCCACGCAAACCGAGTTCATACCCAATCTGCTTGGAGTAGTCGTATTCATCACGAGTAATCGCGTGGCCGCCCCAGCAGACGACGAGATTTACATGCGCAGGCAGTGTCAGGAGACTCGCGTTGCGAATAATGTGGAATACGGCATTGGTTATGCCGTCAGACGATGAGAGATCGAAGCGACCGCTGTCGACCACCTCGTTGCGCGTAAATACGATATCCCGGAGTACGGCTGACAGCAGCTCGCGCGTACCGCGAATCATCTTGCCGTCGACGAACGCCTCTGCGGGTGCGTTCCTCAGCGATACCTTTAGACCGCGATCCTGGCGGATGAAGCCAACTTCAAAATCGCGATAGGTATCCAGCAACGCCCGCGCGTCGTCAACCTGGCTGCCTGAATTGAGTACGGCAAGCATGCAGCGCCGCAACAACGGGTACAAACCACCCGTACCATTGCTCTGCAACTGGTCTACTTCGAATTGGGAAAGTACTTCGAGGCTGCCCTGTGGCCATACCTCGGCGTCGATGAATTGTTCAGACATTCAGGGTCGAATTTCGATCGGCGTATTGTCGCCAGTCATAAGCCAGATATCGATCATGTCGGAATTGGAGACTGCAATGCAGCCGTTGGTCCAGTCCTGCGTCCGGTAGTAAGCCTCCGAGCGCGTCGGCACATTTGGCTGACCATGAATCATAATCGCGCCGCCCGGACTCTCGCCAAATTCAGCCGCTTCACGCCGATCTCCGGCGTTCGGGTAGGAAATTCCGATCGAGAGGAAGAATTCACTGTTCGGATTACGACGATCGAGCGTGTAGTGGCCTTCCGGCGTCTTGAAATCACCTTCGTGCTTCTTGTCACCAACGGGCCGAATTCCCAGCGCAATCTTGTAAGTTCGGAACGCTTTGCCATCCTGTACCAGGTGCAGCTGGCGCGCACCTTTCTCTATAAGGACAGCATCTGCCACAGGAAACTCGCTGGCTTGCATTAAGCCGGGCAAAAGCAGCGCGATCAGGGCCAACAGAAATCTCTTCATGCCGGCAAGCCTAGCAAACCTCTTCGAGAGAAAAAAAGGCCCCCATCACACTCATTGCAGCTGGCCTCAGACATTGCGACCCACAATCCAGCCAATCGCAAACCCGATACCGCCGGCCACCAGCGTATACAGTGGCAGATAGCGGAAGACGCGCTCCGGGAACCGGGCATCGCTGAACATGTCATTCAGATTGACCGCATAGGCATAGTGCAGATAGGCGGCTAGCCCGAGTGTCGGGATGGCGAACCCGAGTGTACCGAGAGGCATGCGCATGCCGGCACCCGACCAGCGGCCTTTTCCTCTAAGGAGTGTAACGAACGACAGGGCAACGAGTACCAGCAGTGGCAGAAGGTTGCGCATGGCCCACGGACCACCTTGCTGCACCTCAACAAACCAGAAACCCGCCGCGACGGCGACAAGTACGACCGGCAACAAACGCACGACAAGATACTTGCGCTCTGCGTCCACTAGCTGCTGCCTGCATCCGACAGGATCGGTAACTGAATCCTCGTACCCGGGCGAACGTTGTGCATATCGAGACCCGGGTTGTATTGGCGGAACAACCAGACCGGCACCTTGTACTGGCGCAGCGCAATGATCCAGATCGATTCGCCGCGCTTGATCGTATGCTCGGTCACACCCGTAATGACATGCTGGCGAAAGAAGCTGTCTTGTTGCGATCTCTGGTAGGCAATACGCCGCTGCTCGAAGAGCTTCGCGTCCACGGTGCCGAGATCCAGGCGAATGCGTTGCCCGAGCGCTACCGGTGTGCGGAACGCAAGCCCATTCAGGTCTCTCAAGCGCTGCGTCTTGATCTCGAGCCAGTCACCGTAGTGGCCGAGCGTCTCAAGCGGCTGCACTTCGATGGTGTTGTCATCGGCAACGCTGTAGTCGCTGGGATCCGACAACAAGGCCGTCTGGATCGTCCCAAGCATTGACGCGGCCATGTCGCCACCCATGGCGCCGGGCGTTGGCTCCTCTACCGGTGGCGCCTCCACCGCGACGCTCGCTACGACCTCCGGTGCCGCGGCAGCTGGCGGAGCCGGTTCGGGGCTTTGCGGCAGCGGCCCGGCGGCAGGCAGCCGCAGCCGCTGTCCGGCCCTGATACGGTGGCTGCTGCCAAGCTGGTTCAACGCGACCAAGGTCGAGACTCGCGTGTCATAGGTCTGGGCAATCTGGGACAGCGTGTCGCCACGCGCGACGTTGTGGAACATGTCGGGCAATTGCTTCGTAAACGTCGCATCGTCGGGCAAGGCCGCCACAAGTTCGGCAAGTGGTGCTTTGGTCGCGGCAGTCGGCAGTCGTAGTTCGTAGCCCTTTGGCAGGTACTTGCTACCCTGCCAGACCGTCGCCTGCAGGGCCGGATTGTATTTTGCGATCTGCCGCTGATTAACATTGATCGCCCCTGTGAGCCCGTCAAGCGAGACATAGGTCGGCAAATCCACCGTTGCGTAGTCGGTCGGCGTCTCTGGAACGAGTCCGGGAAAGTACTGTTCGACATTCTGATCTATTTGCCTGGCGGCGAGAAATGCAACGTAGAAGTTACGTGACGCAAAGCCGAATGTCCGGCCATTGTATTTGCGCAGAATGTCGACATAGGCGGTGTCGCCGTACTGGCGCATCGCCCGACGCGCGCCCGCCAGGCCATGGTTGTACGCGGTAATCGCCATCGGCCAGTTACCCGTGATCGAGTAGTTGTAGGCAAGCAGGCGGCCGGCCGCACGAGTCGCGGCAAATGGATCATTGCGTTCATCGACGACATGATCCACGCGCATGAAGCGTCTTCCTGTGCTGCGCGTAAACTGCCAGATGCCGGACGCACCTACGTGCGATCGCGCCTCCGGGTTATATGATGATTCCACGTGCGGCAACGCGGCAATGTCGACAGGTACACCCAGCGCTGTGAATTCCTGGTTGATGTAATTGCGCCATCGCCCGGAGCGTTCCAGACCCTCTTTGAAGCGATCGCGCAATCCATGCTGATAGCGAATGCGGCTGACTGCCTTGCCAAGCGTCGCGTCGCTAACGTCCGCAGGCCACAAGGCCAGTACGCGAGCTTCTTCCGCACTCAGGTTGTCTCGCTTGCCGGTTGCGAGAGATCGCAGAACGGCCTGCAGTTCCTTGCGGCGTTTGTCGACCCGGCGATTCCGCTCACGTCGTGACAGCTTGGCGGGCATGTTGAGTCGGTCATAGACGACCCCGAGATAGCGATTGTCATGCAGCACGCCCTCATCAGTGGAGTACGTCGTGAATATCGATACCCAGAAATCGACATCGGGCTGCAGCTCAGCCGGCTGCGGAAAGGTCTCCGCGGCCTGGCCCGTCCCGGCGATCAGGAGCAGGGCAAACGTCAGATTTCGGCTATAACTTGTCATTTGGTTTCGTTCAGGTTTCAATCGCAAATCATTGAATAGTTCACGGAAATTTCGAGCATTTTGCCGTATTTTGAGCCTTGTATGAGTACTAATTACCGTCAATTGCCCTGGCCGACTCGTTTGTTCACGATGTTGGCCTGCCTGTCAGTGCCGCTTGCGGCCGGTACTGCTATGGCCGGCGAACCCTCAGTGGATCCATCGGGTAACGGTGTCGACGTACTTCAGGATACGACCTTCGATGCGGACTCTCGTTCCAGTGAAACATCCGCTGCAGCCGAGAAACTCGTCGAAGCCATCCCCGCACATGAACACGATGTGCCCTTGGCAGATGCTGTCACAACCGCCGACGGTCAGGCCGAACCCTTGCAGCTCCTCGGACAGGAACTACAGCCAGGCTCGGCGCAACGGCTTGCCTGGTCAGCCACAGAGCTATTCGAAGGTGTGCCGGTATCGACGCCCGTCCTCGCTGTTAACGGTGCCATGCCCGGCCCGACTCTCTGTCTTACTGCTGCCGTGCACGGCGACGAGCTCAATGGTATCGAGATGGTGCGTCGTGTACTGCATGACATTGACCCGAAGAAGCTGTCCGGCGCAGTGATCGGCGTCCCGATCGTCAATGTGCAGGGTTTTCGCCGCGGTTCGCGCTACCTTCCCGATCGTCGCGACCTGAATCGTTACTTCCCCGGTAATCCGAACGGCAGCGCTGCTGCCCGCATCGCACACGCGTTCTTTACAGACGTCATCGCGCATTGCGATGCGCTCGTCGACTTGCATACCGGATCTTTCGAGAGAGCAAACCTGCCTCAAATTCGCGCCGACCTGCGCAACCCGGACGTGGTAACCCTGACGCTGGGATTCGGTTCCATGGTGGTGCTGCACAGCCAGCCGACCGTTGGCACATTGCGTCATGCCGCGACATCGGCCGGTATTCCCGCTGTGATCGTCGAGGCAGGCGGACCCGCGCAACTTGAACTCGCCGAAGTAAAGCACGGGGTGAAAGGCATAGAAACGCTGCTCACAACCCTGGGGATGGTCAAGAAACGGCGCCTTTGGGGTGACCCTGAACCTGTCTACTACCGGTCTTCGTGGGTACGCGCAGACAACGGCGGCATCCTGTTGTCCGATGTCAGCCTGGGTAGCAGCGTGCGCAAAGGCGACCTGCTGGGCACGATTACCGACCCGATGAGCAATGCACGAACTGAACTGCGTTCGCCCTACGCGGGGCGCATCATTGGAATGGCTCGTAACCAGGTTGTGATGCCCGGTTTCGCGGCATTCCATGTCGGCATCCAGGCTGAAGACGTGGTTCCTGAAGATGCAGAAACTGAAATTGCGCATCGCCAGGAAACGGGTGGTTACGTAGACGGCATGTCAGAGTAAAATCCAGCCTCCACCCCAAGACAAGAGCGCATGAGCGGCGATCGCAAACCCCTGTCCAGCTACTGGACGCCACGATACTGGCCAATTTGGATTGGCATAGGTCTGCTGCGTCTCGTCTGCCTGTTGCCACATCGAGTGGCACTGGGAACGGGCCGCCTGGTCGGCCGACTCGCGCATGCGACGGGCGGGTCACGGCGAGCTGTCGTCCGCCGCAATATTGAATTGTGTTTTCCTGACTTCACTCCGCAGGAACGCGACGAAATGGCGCGCAAGCATTTCGATGCGCTCGGCATCATGATCATAGAAATGGGGCTGGGCCGCTGGGCCAGCCTGGGACACCTGCGATCGATCACGAAGCTCACCGGCGCAGAGCACGTCCACAATGCAATCGCATCTGGCCATGGCGTGATCTTACTCAGCGCCCATTTCACGACGCTCGAAATTTCGGGTCGCGTACTTGCCGATGCCATTCCGCCGTTTGACGCCGTATTTCGCAAGAACCGATCTGCGTTCATGACCGAACTGCAACGATCAGGACGCGAAGTGTCTGCAGATACCACCATCGAGAAGCGCGACATCAAGCGCATGGTCAGGAGTCTGCGGGACAAGCGGTCCGTATGGTATGCGCCGGACCAGAGCTATAACCGAAAAGGCGCGGAAGTCATCGAGTTTTTTGGCATACCATCGATGCACACGACAGCGACTTCATCGCTGGCACGGCTTGGCAAAGCCAAGGTGGTGCCGTATTTCCCGCGCAGGCTGGCAGACTCAACTTATGAATTCGTTTTGTTACCCGCCCTCGAGAATTTCCCATGCGACGATCCAGCCGATGATGCGCGGCACTACGTGCGTATCCTGGAAGAGCAGATCAGACTGTGCCCCGAACAATACTTCTGGGTACATCGCAAGTTTAAGGGTTTGCCCGACGGGTATCCGGACTACTATTCCGATCTCGATGCGTTGAAATAACCTTCGAGCACCTGTTCCCAGTTTGCGGAACGGAAATGTAATCTCGGATCCAGGCCGACAATCTTGTGCAGCGAGCGGTGCAATCGACTCAGGGTTTCCTGTTGCCATGGGCCCGGTCGCCTCAGCATCCCCTTGTCGAAATCGAGCATCCAGATGAGGCCATCGCTATCGACCTGCACGTTGTACGCGTTCATGTCGGCATGATAGACGCCCGTTGCATGAAACTCCTGGATCGCGGCACCAACGGATTGCCAGAAGGCTTCATCGGGATTGTTCTCTGCGATGTACTGCGACAGCGGGACGATTCCCGGCACCCTGACGGTGATGATGTCAGCTGTATAGAACGTACCGCGCTGCACATAGCGGGCGGCCGCCGGCCGCGGCACGCGCATGTTATTTGAAGCGAGCTTGTCGAGCAGGCG
>Ga0265303_10002745_pt1 | contig 10965 bp, 9 predicted proteins | sample Helome_2_FD_192494 | JGI IMG/M metagenome (GOLD analysis project Ga0265303, IMG submission 192494) | Marine sediment microbial communities from subtidal zone of North Sea - Hel_20160317 (Illumina Assembly) | ecosystem: Environmental > Aquatic > Marine > Subtidal zone > Sediment ...
CTCCTACCCTTACCTTTCCACCGTGCTGGCCGCGCCTTTCTACCAAATCGCGGGATACCACGGGCTGTTCGTCCTCAACGCCGTCGCCTTCCTCGGTGTCGTCGGCCTCTGTTTTCTGACGGCATGCAAGCTATGGCAGGATGTCGGCCTGGCGCTCAACGCCTGCCTGATACTGATTTTCGGGACCTTCGCCTGGCAATACTCACAGTCTGCCTGGCCCCATGCCCTCTCGATGCTGTTCGTCATCGGGGCGCTCTATTGCGCCGTATCGGCGTTACTCGAGACCGATTGGCGGCGTGCGCTTGGCCTGGGTTTCGTCGCGGGCCTCGTGGCGGGCTTTGGGGCCGGCGTGCGCCTCGACGTCATCTTCGTTTTGCCCGCCCTGGTGCTGCCGTTCCTTTTCCTACGGCCTTGGCGGCCCCTACCGGCCGTCCTCATCGGCCTTGGAACCTTGCCGGGACTGGCCGTGCTGGCGGCGACGAACCACGCCAAATTCGGTGTCGCCAATCCCTTCGCCTACGGCCCTTCGCCGGCCGGCGCGGCCGCCGACGTAGCCAGGTACCTACCGATCGTGGCTCTGGGCCTGGTGGCCACGGCAAGCGCCTGGATTGCCACCCGACCCCGGGGACAGGCATTCCTTCTGCGCCACCGCCTTGGCGCGACCCTGGCGGCGGCCGCTTTCGTCTTAGCCATCTGCCTGCTTCCGGTCGGACGGCAGGTGATTGTCAAGCTGGCGAACGGCGCATTCCAGCTCCTGGTCGATATGCGTGTTCGCGATCTCGGAATCGCGGAGGGCGGGCTGTCGCGCGGGCCGGGCGGCGGGATGGTCTACCTCAGCAGCCTGAAGAAGGCCCTGCTGCAAAGCTGCCCCTATCTGATCGTTCTGGTCCTGCCCCTGGCTGCGTTGCTCGGCCGAAGCAAGGACAAGCTTGCCATCGGCACGGTGAGCCTGGTTCCGGCGGCCTTCATCGCGGTCTATTCCTATTTCGCCTGGCACGGTGGTCTGGCCTTCAACCTGCGTTATTTTCTGCCGATTTTTCCCTTTACCTCGATTCTGGCGGCCTACGCATGGCGGAATTTGGCGCACGACCTCGCCTCCGGCTGGCGCCGGGCAATCGGCATCGGCGCCTTGGCGGCCGCCTGTCTCTATTTGCTTGTCGTGCCCGGCGGCGATTTCGACCTGGGTCAGCAAGAAACCATCTACTTGACCCTGCCGCTGGTCATCGCGGCCGTCATCCTCCCGCTGGTCCTTGCCTGTGTCCTGCAAGGTGGCCGGGCTGGCCATCGGCTGCGAGCGGCGACCTGTGCGGCGGTCGCCGCCGGCGGTGTCTGGGCGGCCATGATCGCTTTCACCTATGACGCCCCGCGTACCTATATCTTCCGCGCAGAACGCGCGGCTTTCGCGCAGCGCCTCGCGCCCTACATCGAGGCCGATTCCATCCTCTTCGTCCCCTCAGCGACCCGGTTTTTCGGCCTGCTCGAAGCCGATCGGGTGCGGCTCGCAACGCCGGCTTACGATGACTATCAGGATTTCCGGCCGCTCACCGAGTTTCACCTCGCGGCCGGCCGAGCGGTCTACCTCTGGCTCACACCCGACGGGGCGCAAACCATAGAGGCGCGCGGCCTGCTTCGGTCCTTGAGCGCGGTCCCGTTGTACGAGGACCCCTTCCTGGGCAGCCTGGTACAGCTCCGCAGAGCCGCCCAAGCGACGGGCCCAGCAAGCTAGGGCCTGCCCGGCGCAGACAAGCGGTTGTTAACCGATTGCCCATATCCTCCATGGTCAACTGCGCCGTGATTCGGCCGGCGGCCGGCGGTTTCACGGCCGCTCGGTGCGGCAAAGACCGCCACCCGCACGAGGACCCGCACCCTTGAAGCTCATCGTCCAGATTCCCTGCTTCAACGAAGAGGCGACCCTGCCGCAGACGGTGGCGGACATCCCGCGTCAAATCGACGGCGTGGAGCGGGTCGAAATCCTGGTGGTGGATGACGGCTCCAGCGACCGCACGGCGGCGGTGGCGCGGGAAATCGGCGTCGACCACGTCGTGTGCCACAAGAACAACAAAGGTCTGGCGCGCGCCTTCCGCACCGGCATCGACAGCTGCCTTGGCCTGGGCGCCGACATCATCGTCAACACCGACGGCGACAACCAATACGCCGGCGCCGATATCCCGCGCCTCATCGAGCCGATCCTGAGCGGCCGCGCGGATATCGTGGTGGGCGACCGCCAGACCTCGACGCTGGCGCACTTTTCCTGGATCAAGCGAAAGCTCCAGGCGACCGGCAGCTTCGTGGTCCGTCAGCTTTCCGACACCGGCGTGCCCGACACCGTGAGCGGCTTTCGCGCCATTTCGCGGGAAGCAGCGCTGCAGCTCAACATTGTCTCCTCCTTCAGCTACACCATCGAAATGCTGATCCAGGCCGGCCGCAAGCAGATGGCGATTGTCTCCGTGCCGGTCGGGACCAACGAGGTGACCCGCCAGTCCCGGCTATTCAAGGGCATCCCGAATTTCGTCAAGCACTCGCTGATCACCATGGTGCGCATGTACGCCATGTACAAGCCGCTGAGGGCCTTCGCCTACATCGGCCTGGCCCTGGCGGGGCTCGGCGCCCTGCCGGTGATCCGCTTTCTCTTCTTCTATCTGACGGACGCCGGTGACGGGCACATCCAGTCGTTGATCCTGGGCGGCGTGCTGATCGTGATCGGCTTGATGACCCTGCTGATAGGTTTGGTCGCCGACCTGATCAACTTCAACCGGCAGCTGCTCGAGTTGACCTTGGAAAAGGTCCGCCGTCTGGAGCTGTCTGCGGCTCAGCCGGCGGCGCACGGGGCATCCCGGGGGACGAGCGTCAGCAAGCAGATGGCCGAAGTGGAACGCTTGGCGCGGCACATGCCGCCGGACTTGGAAACGGAGGCGCCCGGAACCGGAAAAAGCCCGAAGCCCATGGCTCGGCGGAACCGGTGAGCGAGCGGTGGACGGTTCGAGGCGCGTTGGATTCTCCATGTTGACGTCTATTGGCAGGAACAAGCGGAAAAACGCCGTCCTGGCGCGCGTCCTGCCGGCATGGCTCCTCATTCGTTTGGCCGCGTTGGTTCACTACTTCGCGGGAGAACGCGAGCTGCGGCTCCTCCGCGCCTTGGTCGACCCGACGAAAAACAGCATCGATACTGGCGCCAACAAGGGCATTTACACCTTCTTCCTCGGCCGCATATCCCGACACGTCTAAGCCTACGAGCCCAACCCGGATCTCGTCGCCTTTCTACGCCGGACCGTCGGTGCGAATGTCACGCTTCGGCAGCTTGCCCTGTCGGACCAGGCCGGGACGGCCCAATTGAACATCCCCGTGCTCGACGGCATCGAATTGGCCCCCTGTGCGAAAGCGCCCTCAAACGCGCAACAGACGGCGCAGGATCGGCTTGATCCTTTCCGCCAGTGGGTGCTTGCGATGGGTTCGGGCGAAGTCCGATTGTTTGAGTCTCTGATAGAGGCCCCTCGGATCCCTGAACACCGGAACCTCACGGCCGAAAAAACCGGTTTCCTTGGCAAAGTATCGGCCCTCGATACCGCGGATCAGCGCGTCGCTGTATCTCGCAGCATGTTCGGGCCGCGAGAGGAGCACCTTGTTCTCGCCGATGGCGATCGGCGCCAGCACGCCCTCGTTCCGACGGAGGAATTTCGCGGCGCCCTCCGACACACCGGGCCATTCGGCATTGAAGTAATCATCGAGGATGACAACGCCCGCATCGAGCAAGGCGCGGTTGGCGAGATCCATGTCGTGATAGGTGATCTCCGCGGTATGCCCGCCGTCGATGCTGAACAGCCTGACCTTCTGCCCGATACGCCCCTCGATGTCGCGCCATTGCAGGTCCGTCGAACTCGACTGAAACAGCTCGACGTGCTCGGCGCTGCCGGCAACCTTTTTTATGTTCCGGAGGAAAGCCTTCATATCGCCCTGGCCGGAGTCGTCGAGGTTGAGCGACTGCTGTTCGAAGATGTCGACGGCGAAGGCCTTTTCGCCGCGCGATAACATCAGATACATCAGGATGAAGAGCTTGCCGTGGTGCACACCGATCTCGCCCAAGGCACCGGCAACGCCCTGCTCGTCCTGAATCAGGCCGATCGAGCGGATCAGCCTGGCATCGAGCGCCGTGAGCCAGCCGTCGACCCGGCGAAAGCCGCCGGCGGCGTAGCGCGCCATCGCCTCGCTGGGAAACAGCTTTTTCATCTCAGTCGCCGAGCAGGGATAGCGCCAGGCTGTCCCATGTCATGGTCCGCGCGAAATCACGGATCGCCGGCGCCATGGCCGCGGCGGTTTCCCGGGTCAGATCGTCGATCACCCGCGCCAGGGCCTCGGGCGACTCCGGCGGCACGAGAAATCCTGTCTCCCGCTGCCGCACGATGTCTCGGAAAGCGCCGATTTCGGTCGCGATCACCGGCTTGCCGTAGTGATAGGCGATCGCGAGCACGCCGCTGCCCGTGCCGCTTCTGTAAGGCAGGACCAGGGCATCGGCCCGGGCGAAGTAGTCGGCGGTTTCCTCGGCCGAGACATAGCGCGGAATCAACTCTACCCTGTCCGCTAGACCCAGGCTGTCGATGCGCCGCCTGATATCGTCCAGCCCGGCCCAAAACTCGCCGGCGACGGTCAGGCGAAGCGCCTTGTTTCGGACCAGCCCTAGCGCCTCGACGAGGGTATCCAGGCCTTTGTAGGGGCGAACGAAGCCGTAGAACAGGAGCTCCAAATCGGCGCGCGGCGAAGCCGCGGCACTCGCGTCCGGAAACTGATCGTAAAGCGGATGCGGATGCACCTGGACAAGGGCGCCGGGACAAAGCGCCTCCAGGGCCTGCTGCTCCTGCCGCGACTGGACGACAAAAGAACCGGCCTGGCCCAGAATCGCCTTGGTCAGCGCTGTCTTCCAGGCTGCCGCTTCATGATCGGCGACATTGTGGCAGAGGAAACGGACCTCCATGTCGGCGCGCCGGCAGCGCCACGCCAGGTACCAGAAGCAGGGCGCCCAAAATACCGTCCACCAGGCAATGATCACAATCTCGGGCGAGTGGCCGCGGATAGCCTCGAATGCGGCCCGCCAGGTCAGCGGGTTCAGAGAGTCGATCAGGTACCGGCAATTGGCCTCCGCTAGCCGTCGGCCTTCGGGCTCCCGGTCGCTTTCGCCGGGAAACAGGAAGGCCGGATACTGACGCGTGAAGGAAACCGCAAGCAGCTCCGAGCGCTTTCCAAGCGCGACACGAAGCTGGTTCGTATGCTGGGCGATGCCGCCTCGAAACGGCGGCAAGGGGCCGACCAGGGCGACGCGCCGAGATTTCGGCGAAACCTCCGACGGCGGTCTTGCCGGGTTCGCAAGCGTGGTCTCGCCGGGCATGCAGCAACGCACCTTCTAAAGGCCGCGACGGTAGTGACCAATGCTTAATGCCAAGCTAATGGCTAGCGGTGCAGTCCCAGCCGCGCCAGCACGAAGTCGAGCTCGTTACGCGAGAACAGGCCGAGCCACCAGACGCAGAGCAACAGCAGCGCGGCCAAAATCGGCGCGGTCAGGAGGCTTGGCAGGACTTCCGGCTGCATCGCCAGGCCGACCACCACCACTGCCGCAAGCGGCCGGGCCCACCAGCCGTGACCGGGCGAGCCAATCCGGCCATTCAAGAACAGGAGCCCCAGCAGGCAGCCGGCGAAGGAAGCGATGCAAAGGGCGATACTCGCGGCCAGTAGTGCGCCTTCTTGAACGAAGGCAACCACCAGCACGACGTTGAGCAGCACCGTGGCGGTCGCCAGCCAGGCGGCGCGGATGGGACTGTTCAGACTGTTCAGGGCCTGGCCGACGATCAGCACCACGGCATAGGGTCCAAGCGCCCAACTGAGCCAGGCAAAGGCATGACCCGCTGGTTCGAAGTCGGCGCCGAACAGAAGCGAGACGAACCAGGGCGCCAGGGCCTGGGCGAATATCGCGACTAGGCCGCCCAGCACCAAGGCCGCCTTGATCACGGTGGCCAGCGATTCGACCTCCAGGTCGCCACCGCTGCGTCGGACCCGGCCGAGCGCCGGCAAGAGGGCGCCGCCGAAGGACAGGGGAACCACCAGAAGCGTCGTGAGCAATTGCATCGCGATGCCGAACTGGGCCACGATCGCGGTATCGGGCTGCATCAGCTTCAAGGTTATCAGACCGGCCACGCTCAAGACCTGCAACAGGCCGGTGCTGACCGCAAACACCGCCGAGGCCCCGGCAATCCGGGTCAGCAGGCGCCGATCCCGGCCGAACCGGATCGTGATGCCGAATCGCCGGCGCATCAGCCGCAAGGCAAAGAACGCCTCCACCGCCAAGGCGAGAAAATGCAGATAGCAGATCGCCAGCAGGCCCGCGCCGGACAGCAACAAAATCGTGCCGACAAGCGCTTCACCGCCGCGAAAGATCAGCTCGTAGCGGGGGATCCAAGTCGCGTCCTCCCGCGCGATGCCGCCGTAGCGCACCCAGACCACAAAGCTGCGGACGACCAGCGCGGCCAGAAAGACGTTCGCCGCATGGGCGACCAGCGGCCGCTGCTCGGTGAGCTGCACGAAGGCAAGACCGGCGATCAGCCCCAGCGTGATCGTCAGGGCGATAAGCGTGAGGCTGTGGGAGGTCAGGCGGGCGGCCCTTTTCGCGCTGCGGCCGAGCCGGGTGGAGAGGAAAACGTCCTGCCCGAAGATCGAAAGCACCATGATGCCCTGGTAAAAGGCTAGGCCGTAGAGATAGACACCGACTTCGTCCGAGCTGAGCACGCGCGCGATCATGATCAGGTAGACAAAGCGAATGCCCCGCGCGATGGCCTGGCTGCCCAGCAGTGCGGCGAAGGTTCTGGTCAGAGGCGACGGAGCGCCAAGTTGGAAAGCGCCTCCAGGTTGGCCTCGCAACCGGGCTTTGTCGTTCGGCTCCGCCACCGACGCTCCGTTTTCCTTGTTGTTGCCGAGCGACGGGGTCGCTCCGCCAGACCGGCTACGCTCCTGATACCAAGGGCTTGGAGCGTCGTGTCGCAAAGGCGCAGTGTCACGGCCCGTGGTTAAGGAAATCTTATGGCCAGGCAAAGAGCCGCAGACGCTGCTGGCCCCCCGTTAAGGGAAAAATCACCATAGCGGCCCTAGTAATGGTCTCGCGTCACGGCAGCGGGATCCCTGATTAAATGGCGGAGCGAGCGAGCGAGGAACGCGGCCGGGGCGGCGTACTGCTTTCCGTCGTCGCGCCCATGTTCAACGAGGAAGGCGGCATCGAACCCTTCTTCGAGCGGGTCGAGCCGGTCGCCGAGCGCCTGGTCGCGCCCTTGGGCGGCGGTTACGAGATCGTCTGCGTCGACGACGGCAGCGGCGACCGGACGCTGGAACAGCTGGCCGCCCAGCGCAAGCGCAACCCGGCGATCAAGATCGTCGCCCTGTCGCGCAACTTCGGCAAGGACATCGCGCTTTCGGCCGGCCTGGACCACGCGGCCGGCGCGGCGGTGGTGCCGATCGACGCCGACTTGCAGGACCCGCCCGAGGTCATCCCCGAGCTCTTCGCCAAATGGCTGGAGGGCTATGACGTGGTCTTCGCCACCCGCGCCTCGCGCGACGGCGACGGCTTTCTGAAGCGCCTGACCGCCACCTGCTTCTATCGGCTGCACAACCGGCTGGCCGAGGTCGATATCCCGAACGACACCGGCGACTTCCGCCTGATGGACCGGCGGGTGATCGAGGCACTCAAGCGCCTGCCCGAACGCAGCCGCTTCATGAAGGGCCTCTTCGCCTGGGTCGGCTTCCGCCAGACCGCGGTCTCCTACAAGCGCGAGGCGCGCGCCCACGGCAGCTCCAAGTGGCGCCTCTGGAACCTGTGGAACTTCGCGCTCGACGGCATCACCTCGTCGAGCACCTGGCCGCTCAGGGTCTGGAGCTACTTCGGCGCGGTCATCTCGCTTTGCGCCTTCGCCTACTCTGGCTTTTTGATCCTGCGGACCCTGGTCTTCGGGATCGACACGCCCGGCTATGCCTCCTTGATGGTCGTCGTGCTCTTCATGGGCGGCGTCAACCTGCTCACCCTGGGCATCATCGGCGAGTACCTGGGTCGCGCTTACATGGAGGTCAAAGGCCGGCCGCTCTACCTGGTGCGCGAAAGCCTCGGCTTCGACCAAGCCGAGCCGGTCGCCGAGCGCGCCGAGCCGGCGCCAAGCGAAACCGCAAAGCCGAAAAAACGCACCGCCCGCCGTTCATAGGCCGGGACCGCTCAGGACGGGGCGCAGTCGATGCAGATCGGCGTGGTGGGATCCAGCTCCAGGCGTTTGGCCGCGATCTCCTCGCCGCAGCTGACGCAGTAGCCGTAGTCGCCCTCGGCCAGGCGTTGCAGGGCGGCCTCGATGCGCTGCAGCTCGAGCTGGCGGCGCCGCCCGGTCTCCAGCTGCATCGCCTGATCCTGCAGGGCGTCCATGCGCGACAGGCGGCCGACCCTGGATTGGTCCAGCTCGACCGGCTGGCGCGACTCCTCGCTGGCCGCGGCCAGGCGCAAGAGGTCGGTGCGCCGCGCCTCGAGCGCCGCCTGCAAGGCCGCCAGGTCGATATCGCTGCGCTGTTCCATGACCATTTTGGCTCCCATCCGAGCAAGTATGACTCCAGCGGGCCGCAACCGCCTATCAAAGTTTTCCGGAGCCGGACACAAACAGCAGCCGCCGTCCTCACCCTTCGACAGGCTCAGGGTGAGGTTTGGTCGTTGCCGCAGAGAGCCTGCCTCATGCTGAGCCTGTCGAAGCATGAGCCTGTCGAAGCATGAGCCGCCGCAACATAGGCCGTGCCAGTTAAACCGGCGCGGACCAAATAGAGATATCTTGACCAGCCGGCCAACGACCTCGTGATTTCCGGTTCAGGTCTTTGCTGCTATCTTGTGCCGCCATGAATGAGCTGACTCGCCCACCCGCCGCCAGGGTCGACCGGGACCTGGCTTGGAGCGCCCTACTGGCCCTGCGCCGCCTGGGCCGCAGCGGCGACTTGCCGACGGCGCCCTTGGGCGTCGCTTTCCGCGTCGGCGCCGCGCCGCGCCTGCTGCCGCCCGACGACCCGCGGGCCCTGCTCCGCCTCGATGGCGACGGCGGCTGGCAGTGTTCGGCGGAGGTCGCGCCCGAAGCCGCCCAGCTGTTCGACCTTCACCTGGGGCTCTGCCGCGCCGGGGCCGGCCGGCCCTCGACGCTCGGCCATCTGGGCCAGAGCCTCGACGGCCGCATCGCCACCGCCAACGGCGCCTCGACCTTCGTCACCGGGCCGGAGGACATCGCCCACCTGCACCGTCTGCGGGCCCTGGCCGACGCCATCCTGGTCGGCGCCGGCACGGTCGAGCAGGACGACCCGCGGCTGACCACGCGCCTGGTCGAGGGCGACAGCCCGGTCCGGGTGGTGATCGATCCGCGCCGCCGGCTCGGCGCCCATTACCGCGTCTTCCGGGACGGCGCCGCGCCGACCTTGCTGCTCTGCGCCGCCGAGCGGGCGGGCCAGGGCGGCGAGCGCCACGGCCGGGCCGAGGTCGTCGGCCTGCCGGCCGAGCAAGACGAACTGCCGCCGCAAGGCATCGTCGCCGCGCTGCGGCGGCGCGGGCTTTACGGTCTCTACGTCGAGGGCGGCGGCCAGACGGTTTCGCGCTTTCTCGCGGCCGGCGCGCTCGACCGGCTGCAGATCGCCGTGGCGCCCATGATCATCGGCTCGGGCCGGCCGGGCATCGGCCTGCCGGCGATCGACGACCTGGGCCAGGCGTTGCGGCCGAAAAGCCGCCGCTTCGCGCTCGGCGACGACGTGCTGTTCGACTGTGACCTCGGCGCCTGAGTCCAAGGGCGGCCCAGGGCCTGGCCGCCTGACGGTCGCCAGCTACAACATCCACAAGTGCGTCGGGCCGGACGGCCGCCATCTGCCGGAGCGCACCTTCGAGGTGCTGCGCGAGCTCGACGCCGACGTGATCGGCATCCAGGAGTTCCATAGCCGCCCCCGGCGCAGCAACGGCCCGGTCGAGGTCGCCGACTTCGAGCGGGCGCTCGGCTACCGTGCGCTGGCCCAGCGGACCGTGGCGAGCGGCCGGGGCTTCCAGGCCAACCTGTTGCTGACCCGCCTGCCGATCCTGGGCAGCGAAACCATCGCGCTCGAGTTCGGCTTCTACGAGCCGCGCGGCGTGCTGGTCGGCGATCTGGCGGCGGCCGGCGGGACGCTGCGCGTCGCCGTCACGCACCTGGGCCTCTGGCCAACCGTACGGCGGCGCCAGGCCGCGCGCCTGGCCGCGCAACTGCGGGCGCCCGGCACGGCGCCCCTGGTGCTGCTGGGCGACTTCAACGAGTGGCTGCCGCTGATCGGCTGCCACCGCATTCTGGAAGCCCGCTTCGGGCCGGGCACGCGCGGCGCCACCTGGCCGGCCCGCCGGCCCCTGCTCGCCTACGACCGCATCTGGGCCGAGCCTGCGCACTGCCTGGTGGAAACCCGGGTTCACGCCAGCGACCTGGCCCGCGCCGCCTCCGACCACCTGCCGGTCAGGGCGGAGATCGCCTGGGGTTGTACCAAGTCCCGGCTAGGATTCGAGTCGCCTTCGACAGCCTGATCTGCTAATGGTTTCCACGGGCTGGACGTGGTATCCGGGAAACCTCGGATAGAGCTACATTCGCCGTGGTTTCGGATCTGTTTCTCCGGCGGTGGCGGGTCGCCGGTCACCTTTGAACTTAATCTCTGTGCAAGTAGAACGGCTGGGAGCATTGGCATGGCGGGACCGCAACCTTTTAAGTTGGATCTTGATGTTGTTAAGGAGCCCGAGGATCTTTGGGCCAAGCTGTTCCTTGCCTGGTTGAAGAATCTCGCGGAACAAAACCAGATGAACCGGCAGCGGCTCGACGCCATGGAAGACGCGGTCATGGAGTTGGACAGAGCCGTCGCCAAGCTGCTGCCGGAGCAGCCGGACGATCTGGTCGCGGCGATGAGAGCGCTGCAGGATGT
>Ga0265303_10002746_pt1 | contig 10965 bp, 9 predicted proteins | sample Helome_2_FD_192494 | JGI IMG/M metagenome (GOLD analysis project Ga0265303, IMG submission 192494) | Marine sediment microbial communities from subtidal zone of North Sea - Hel_20160317 (Illumina Assembly) | ecosystem: Environmental > Aquatic > Marine > Subtidal zone > Sediment ...
CTTCGGGAACCGTTTTGTTCAATGCCAATGCACCTTGACTGCCGCCGAGCACGAGCAAGCGTAGTGGCCCCCGGCGCTCGCTGTAACGAACGGCCGGGTCTTTCACTGCAGCGATGTCCTCGCGAACCGGGTTGCCCACGGTTTCCGCGTTGACATGAGAATTAAAACTGCCCGGGAAGGCTTGCAGCACAACCCGGGCAAGACGCGCCAGAAGACGGTTTGTAAGACCGGCGGCCGCATTCTGCTCATGAATGATGAGCGGCCGGCGGGTGAGCCAGGCGGCGAGTCCGCCGGGCCCGGAAACGAAGCCGCCCATGCCCAGTACCGCAGCGGGACGACGACGCATGATGACGCCGAGCGACTGCAGCAGCGCCCACGCCAGTTGAAAAGGAGCGATCAGCAGTGCAGCAACGCCCTTGCGGCGCAGACCTTTCACACTGATCCATTCGATGTCGATACCGGCAGCCGGAATGACTTTCGATTCGAGGCCACGATGCGTACCCAGCCAGACAATGTTCTGTGCGTGCGCCTCCAGCGCCCGCGCGACCGCAAGCGCCGGATACACATGGCCGCCCGTACCGCCAGCCATGACGAGAATCGGTCTGGCCACATTCCGGCCACTCATCGCTTTCGCCCCCGTTTGCGATTGACGGGCTTCGCGTCGACAACGAGTTCGTGATGAATTCTGAGCAGCAGACCGATCGCGATCATTGTCACGATCAGGCTGCTGCGGCCGTAGCTGACCAGAGGCAGAGTCAGCCCTTTTGTCGGCAGGAGCCCCATGTTCACACCGATATTGATGAACGCCTGCAGCCCCAACCATGTGCCAAGACCAATGGCCAGATAGGCTTCGAATAAACGCTCGGTATCGGCCGCACGCATCGCGAGTTTGAAAACGCGCCAGAGAAGTGCCATGAACAACGCAATAAGTGCAACCGAACCGAGCAGCCCGAATTCTTCGGCAAACACGGCAAATACGAAGTCCGTGTGTGCCTCGGGCAAGTAAAAAAGTTTCTGTACGCCGTCGCCGAGTCCGACTCCCAGCCACTCACCGCGGCCAATGGCGATCAGCGACTGTGTCAGCTGAAAACCGGAATCGAATGGATCCGCCCACGGATCCAGGAAGGCCGTAAGCCGCTTCATGCGATAAGGCGATGTGATTGCGAGCGTGACCATCGCGATCACTGCCGCTGAGAAGAACAGGAGGAAATCGCGAATACGCGCACCGGCAACGAACAACATCACGAGCGCGGTAGCGACCAGGACGATTGCGGCGCCGAAGTCGGGCTCTGCGAGCAGCAGTGCGCATCCGAGCGTCAGAACCAGCATCGGCCTGAGGAAGCCCACGAACTGTTCCCGCAGCGCTTTCTGCTGCCGTACGACGTAACCGGCAAGATACATCAGGAGGCACAGGCGCGCGGGTTCGGATACCTGCAAGTTCATGACGCCGAACCGGACCCAGCGCCGGCTGCCGTTCACTTCGTAGCCGATGCCCGGCACGAGCACGATACAGAGCAGCGCGACAGCGATCAGCAGCATCAGCGGTCCGAGGCTCTGCCATATTCGCATTGGGACGAACAGACAGAACGCGCCGGCGGCCGTGCCAATCGCAGCCGCAAGCAGCTGGCGCTCGACGTAGTGGAACGGGTTGCCGGTCGAGTTATCCGAGATCGTTATCGATGCCGACGCGAGAATCACGAGGCCACCGAGCAACAATGCCAGGACGATAGTCAGCAGCACCGGATCGAGTTTTATCTGGGTCCTCAGACGCACCGGGAACGGCATTGTCGTGCTGCTCGTCGTCACTTGGCCAGCGCCTCCACCGCATTGCGAAACGCGTCACCGCGGGCGCCGTAGTTCGCGTATTGATCGAAGCTCGCGCAGGCGGGCGCAAGCAGCACCGTGTCGTCCGACTCGGCGTACGCGGCGGCCTGGCACACCGCATCCACCATGCCCCCTGCGAAACATACGGGCATGACGGTATCGAGCGCTGCGGCAATGGCCTCGGCGTCCTTGCCGATCAGCACGGCCGCGCGCAGCTTTCCTTCCAGGGCCGGCGCAAGTTCGCTGAAATCACCATCCTTGCCATCTCCCCCGGCAATCAAGACCAGACTGCCCTCGATCGAACCGATCGACGCGACCGCGGCCGCAACGTTCGTGGCTTTGGAGTCGTTGATGTAGTTGACCGCTGCCTTGCGCGCAACGAATTGCATACGATGCGGCAACCCGGGAAATTCACTGATCACCTGCAGCATGGCGGGTATATCCAGACCGAGCAGGTCGCCGGCCGCAAGAGCTGCGAGTGCGTTTGCCTGATTGTGTAACCCGACCATCGCCATATCGCTGCTCGCGATCAACAGCGTGTCTCCACGCGCGAGATAAACGCTGCCGTCCTCGCGCCGGATGCCGTACTGCCCCTCCGCGGGCTCATCGAGCCCGAAAGTAATTACCTGCTCGACGTTTTTCGCGAATTCAGCCGCTCTCTCGTCGGCGCGATTGACGACCGCTGCGCGAGCTTCCCGATAGACGCGATATTTCGATTGCCGGTACTCGTCTTCGTCGGCATGCCAGTCGAGGTGGTCCGGCGACACATTGAGTAACACGGCGACCTCGGCAGGCAGAGTCTCTGTGCGCTGCAACTGAAAACTCGACAGCTCAAGCACATAGATCTCCGGCTGCTCTTCGTCGAGCAGATCGAGCGCGGGCTCACCCAGATTGCCACCAGCAAGGACCTTGCGGCCGGCCGCCCTGCACATGTGATACAGCAACGTCGTAACGGTGCTTTTGCCGTTGGAGCCGGTCACCGCCACGAACGGCGCCTTTACCTCACGCGCAAACATCTCGATGTCGGAGACAATCTCCAGCTTTTGCTTGCGCGCCTCCTGGAGCAGTTCGTGGCTGTCCGCAATGCCGGGAGAGACGATGATCCTATCGACGCCTTTTGGCAGGTTCAGGTCGCCGAGGATGACGTCCGCGTCGGGCCACACGTCTTTCAACTCGTCAACACCTGGCGGGGCTTCGCGGCTGTCGAGGAACACCGCATCCGCTGCGTTGCGGCGCAGGTAGCGCGCGATGGACAGACCTGTCGCGCCCAATCCGAACACGAGGTCCTTGCTTGCAGCCGCGGTTTTGTTGACGGTATTCATCGTATCTTCAGACTCGCGAGACCAATCAGCACGAGGATGACGGTGATAATCCAGAAGCGAACGATGACTTTGGGCTCAGCCCAGCCTTTGAGCTCGAAGTGATGGTGCAGCGGCGCCATGCGAAATACACGTCTGCCGAACAGCTTGAATGACGCAACCTGAATGATGACCGACAGGGTCTCGACGACAAACACGCCGCCCATGATCGCGAGTACGATTTCCTGACGAACGACGACCGCCACGACACCGAGTGCCGCGCCGAGCGACAGTGCACCAATATCACCCATGAAGACCTGTGCCGGATACGTGTTGAACCAGAGGAAGCCCAGCCCTGCTCCGGCCAGCGCTGCACAAAAGACGAGGATCTCACCCGTGCCCGCTACATAGGGAATACCAAGATAGCCCGAGAAGTTGACGTTGCCGGTGACGTAGGCAAATACGCCAAGCGCCCCGCCAACGAGAACAGTCGGCATGATCGCCAGGCCATCGAGCCCGTCCGTCAGATTCACAGCGTTACTGAACCCGACAATGAATACGAATGTCACGAGGATCTGCAGCATTCCGAGCGGAATGCTGAGGTCCTTGAAATAGGGAATGAGCAGCGACGTCGCGCTGTCGAGCGTGCCATCTTCCATGGCGAAGTAATACAGCGCCAACGAGGCGACGATGGCTGCGAGCGATTGCCAGAAAAGCTTTTGCCGCGCCGAAATTCCTGCGGGGTCCTGCAGCACGAGTTTCTTATAGTCGTCGACGTAACCGATGACGCCGAATGCCAGCGTTACGAACAACACGACCCAGACGAACCTGTTCTCGAGGTCCGCCCAGAGCACGGTGCTGAAGGCGATCGCCATCAATATCAACGCCCCACCCATGGTCGGTGTGCCTGCTTTAAGAAGGTGTGTGTCCGGACCCTCCTCACGCACGGGCTGTCCCACCTGATTGACGCTGAGCTTCTTGATCATGCGCGGGCCGATCACGAATGAGAGCACCAGCGCCGTCAGTGCACCCAGAATGGCACGCATAGTCAGGTAGCTGAAGACGTTGAAGCCCGATTCGAATTGCGCAAGATATTCTGTGAGGTAGAGCAACATGTCAGGCGCCCTCTCTCAGCTGCTCCGGCGCGCGCAACGCATCGACGACGCGCTCCATGCGCATCGAACGAGATCCTTTGACGAGCACGTTGACGGTCTTTGACAGACCGCTGCCTACGTCCCCGATCAGTGCGTCGATCGATTCGTACGACGACGCATCGTCACCGAATGCAGCGGCGGCATTGACACTCAGCTCGCCAAGTGTGAACAGACGATGCACGCCTGCGGCACGAATCGACTCGCCGACCTCGCGGTGCAGTTGCGCTGCCTCATCGCCGAGTTCGAACATGTCGCCAAGCACGAGGCGACTTTCGCCAGGCAGCGAAGACAAAAATTCGGCCGCCGCGATGACAGACAACGGATTGGCGTTGTAGCTGTCGTCGTAGAGCGTCGCACCGTCTTTTCCGGGCACCGGATGCAAACGGCCGGCAACCGGACTAACGGATTCGAGCGCTGACTTGACCTTGTCGGCAGGAACGTCGAGTGCCGTGGCGATGGCGGCGGCCGCGCAGGCATTGCGCACGTTGTGCACGCCAGCGAGTGGCAGGGTGAGGTCGACCGTTGCATCGAGGAGGTGCAGCGTGAAATGCGTTTCGTCCTTACCTGATTCGAGATGCTCGGCGCGAATATCCGCTTTGTCGTCGAGACCGAAACTCAGCACATCGACGTCGTCGACGAGTGTCAGCCAATAGGAATAGTACTCATCGTCCGCATTCAGAACTGCGACTTGCGGTCGTGGCTCTCCCTGCAGGATCTCCGCTTTGGCATGAGCAACACCTTCGACCGAACCGAAACCCTCGAGATGCGCAGCTGCCGCATTCGTTATTGCGACGACGTCGGGTCTTGCAAGCGACGTCAGGTAAGCAATCTCGCCCGCATGGTTTGCACCCATTTCGAGCACGGCGAACCGATGCGCGTCATCGATACGCAACATTACGAGTGGCATCCCGATATCGTTGTTCAGGTTGCCCTCTGTCGCGAGTGTCGGCGCCGCCTGTGAAAGACACGCAGCCGTCATCTCTTTCAACGTTGTCTTGCCGTTACTGCCGGTAATGCCAACAACAGTTGCGGACATGCCGTCGCGCCACGCCGCGCCCATTCTCCCGAGCGCGAGCCGCGTATCGTCGACTGTAATTTGCGCAATGTCCTGGTCGACAAGCGAATCAACGACTGCACCCGCCGCATTTTTGCCACGCGCCTGGCTGACGAACTCGCGGCCGTCGAAATTCGGCCCCGACAACGCAACGAACAGCTGACCTCCCACGAGCGTTCGCGTGTCCGTGCTGACACCGGCAAAGCAGCGGTCCTCGCCATGCAGAGTGCCCTGCATCGATTCGGCGGCAGAAGACAGCGTCGCAATCACGCGCTCACCTCCGCGCGTTTCTTCAGGTTTGCCTCTGCGGCGGTGTAGTCGGAAAAGTCGCGCCGCTCCGCGCCAACGAGTTGATAGTCTTCGTGGCCCTTACCCGCTATGAGCACAACGTCGTCCGCAGCGGCCTCTGCAATGGCCCAGGCGACTGCGGCCGCACGGTCCTCGATAATCGTAGCCCGGTCCGCCCGGGTCACGCCCCGGACAATGGCGTCGATAATCTCCGACGGGTCTTCGAAACGCGGATTGTCGTTCGTGATGACAAGGCGATCGGCACTGCGATCGGCCACCCTCCCCATTTCGGGCCGCTTGCCGGTATCACGGTCTCCGCCGCAACCGAACACACACCAGAGATTGCCTTTGCAATGTGGCCTCAGCGCGCGCAAGGCAGCGTTGAGCGCTTCGGGCGTGTGGGCATAGTCGATGTAGACCGCCGGCATACCGTCACTGGCGGCCACGCGCTGCATGCGTCCGGGTGGCGCACTGACGCCGGCAAGGACATCGCACGCTTTATCCATTGGCACACCCTGTTGCAACAACAGAGCAAGAACGATGACGGCATTGGCGACATTGAATTCGCCCGCGAGATTCAACTCGAATTCGGTATCGCCCCAGGCGCTGCTGATGCCGACCCGGAAGCCGCCGTCCCTCGCGACGACAGAACGTACGAAGACATAGGGCCTGCCGTTTGCGACACGATTGAATTTCGTTGATACGGTTACGGCATCCTGACCACAGCGGCCGGCAAGTTCGGCGCCGAATTCAGTGTCGAGATTGATGATTCGATGCTTCGCGCTGTACTGCAGAAACAATTTCGCCTTCGCTTCCCCATAGCTCTGCATGTCGCCGTGATAGTCGAGATGATCGCGACTGAGGTTCGTAAACAGCACCGAATCGAACAACACCCCGTCTACGCGATCCTGCTCCAGCGCGTGCGACGACACTTCGATAGCCGCAGCAGCTGCACCCTGATCCCTGAAGCGAGCGAGGTGGCCGTGCAGTTCGACTGCACCCGGTGTGGTCATACCGTCGCCGGCTACGACTTCGCCGACGCCGGTGCCGAGAGTGCCGACATACCCACAGCGCAGGTCGAGTTGCTCGCAGCACTGCGCGATCAGCCATGCCACCGTCGTCTTGCCATTGGTTCCGGTTACGCCGACCACTCGGACCGCTTTCGACGGACGATCGTAGAATCGATTGGCGATTTCTCCGACGTGTTGTGCAAGATCGGGAACAGCGACCATCGGGACGCTGACATCGGAAGCCGGCACCGAGCCAGTCGACGAGTCCCAGGCGATCGCGGCAACACCGGCAGTCACTGCATCAGCGACGTAGTCAAGACCGTGTCCACTGGCGCCGCCACAAGCCAGGAACAGATCGCCGGTTTGGAGCGCGCGACTGTCGCTCGAAATCCCGTGGATATCGATGGCCGGAGCATTCGCAAAGTCCTGCAGCAGGTCGCTGAGGGTTATCGTTGTCGTCAAATGTTCTGCAGGCATGCTCATTGACTCATTGCCTGCATGACGCTGCCCGGATCTCTCGCTGGCAGCGCATCGGGCGGCACGGCCAGCAGACGCAGCGATTCGGACATGACATTGGCAAACACCGGCGCCGCGACATCGCTGCCGTAGTACAGCTCACCACCTGGCTCATCGATGACGACAACGGCTGCGAGACGGGGATCGCTGGCCGGGGCGAGCCCGGCGAAAATCGAAATGTATTTGTCCTCTGAGTAGCCGCCGGCCGCGAACTTCCACGCGGTTCCTGTCTTGCCCGCAATGCGATAACCCGTTACGGCAGCCTTGGTACCGGTGCCACCCGGGCGGACAACTTCTTCGAGCATGCGTCGCACGGCGGCGGCAGAGTCTTTCGACAAGACCCGGTCGCCTTCTACCGGCGTGTCCTGCGCGACCAGAGAGATCGGCCTTTGTATGCCGTCACTGCCGAGCATCGAATAGGCCTGCGCGAGCTGCAGCGGTGTAACCGAGACACCGTATCCGTAGGCGAGCGTGGCCTGGCTGATTGGCCGCCAGTGGTTGTAGTGCGTCAGCAGTCCGGCGGACTCGCCGGGGAATCCGCTGGAAGTCAGTGACCCGAGACCGAATTGCGTCATCGTATCCCATAGCTGGTCCGGTTCCAGCGACATCGCAAGTTTGGTCACTCCGACGTTGCTTGACCGGGCCAGTATCGTGGTGAGGCTGACGCGGCCAAGATTGCGGCTGTCTTCTATTTTCTTGGGGCCGACGACCACGTAGCCGGGTGCCGTATCTACGATGCTGCTGGGTCGGTAATCACCGCTTTCCAGCGCTGCCGCCACGACGAGTGGTTTGATACTCGAACCCGGTTCGAAGATGTCGGTTATTGCCCGATTACGGTAACGCTCCGCTGAATATTGCGAACGATCATTCGGGTTGTAAGTCGGTTGATTGACAATCGCCAGGATTTCGCCGGTTTGGACATCGAGCACAACGATCGATCCTGACTCTGCGTTGTACGACTGAATGGCCGCTTTCAATGTGCGGTAGGCGAGGTACTGAATCCTGAGGTCGATGCTCGTGCGCAGCTCCTTCCCGTGATGTGACGGCCGAATACTCTCGACATTCTCGACCGACCGACCGAGCCGGTCCTTGAGTACACGCTTTGCGCCAGACTCGCCGGCCAGCCAATGATTGAACGCGAGCTCCAGCCCTTCCTGACCCTCGTCATCGATATTTGTGAATCCAACGAGATGCCCCGCAACCTCACCGGCGGGGTAATAGCGACGATACTCACGCTGCACATTGACACCGGGCAGCTTGAGCGCAAGCACCTGCTGCGCCTGGTCGGGATTCAGGTGCCGCTTCAGGTATAGAAACTCCTTGTCCATACTGCGCGTGACGCGCCGCATGAGCTGCTGCGACTCGATACCGAGTATGCGTGCAAGCTGCGGGACCTTGTCGACCGCGGGCGCCAGCTTCTTCGGGTTCGCCCATACGCTGTCCACCGGCGTGCTGATGGCGAGAGGCTCGCCATTGCGGTCCGTAATTGTGCCGCGGTGCGCGGAGATTCTCTCTGTGCGCAGGTGCCGCGTATCCGCCTGCTGATTCAGGAAATCCTTGTTGAGGACCTGCAAATGCACTGCGCGCGCCACAAGGGATCCCGCGACAAGTGCAAAAAAGACACTGACTACCGTGACCCTGCTGACGAAGCGTCTTGCCGACTGCTGTTTGGTTTTGGCGCCGCGCGTCATGGCCGTTGAATGACGAAAATTTCTGTTGCTTCGGGCCGCACCAGGGACAGGTCATCGGTCGCGACCTGTTCGATACGGGCGTGTGTGGACCAGGTGCTTTGCTCGATCTGCAGCTGACCCCATTCAATATTCAATTCATCGCGTTCCTGCGTCAGCGCTTCGAGCTCGACGAACAGCTTGCGCGATTCGTGCTTTGTGTAAATCAGCGCCATCGCGCTCGTCACACATACTATTGCGAACACGAGCACGAGCAGGAATGGTTGCCGGGTCTGGGTAAGCTGCATCACACTCGCTCCGCAATACGAAGATGTGCGCTGCGCGCCCTGACGTTTGCCGCGATCTCTTCGGCCGTTGCCACGATCGCCTTGCCAATGGGCCTGAGCGTCGGCCGAAAGGCTTCCGGCACGTCCGGCATGCCTCGATACTGCTCAGCCTCGCGCGACGCGTCGCGTATGAAGCGCTTGACGATGCGATCCTCTAACGAATGGAAACTGATCACGCACAGACGGCCACCCCTGGCGAGCAGACCAATCGACTGCGCAAGCGCTTTCTCGAGCTGCGCCAGCTCGTCATTGATGAATATTCGAATCGCCTGAAATGTCTTTGTCGCCGGGTGTTTCTTCTGACGTTGCGCGGGCAGAACCACTGCAACCACTTCGGCGAGCTGTCGCGTGGTCCGAATGGGGGTTTGTTCCCGAGTCGATACGATCGCACGCGCTATGCGCATCGCGTGTCGTTCGTCACCAAATTTTCGAATGACTCGTCTCAATTCCCGCTCTTCCACAGACTGCAGCCACTCGGCGGCAGAGACGCCCGTATCCGGGTCCATGCGCATGTCGAGCGGTCCGTCGCGAAGAAAACTGAAGCCTCGTTCGGCTTCGTCCAGTTGCGGTGACGAGACCCCGAGATCGAGGAGCAGGCCGTCGACCCGTCCTGCGAGCCCCTTCTCCCCAATGCATTTTTCCAGTTCTGCAATTTCGCACCTGATCAACTCAAAACGCGGATCTTCGGTTAGGGTGGCGGGCGCTGATGCAATCGCTTGCGGATCACGATCGATAGCTATCAATCGGCCATCGGCGTGCAATTGCTTCAATATCGCGCTGCTGTGTCCCCCACGTCCGAATGTCCCGTCGACGTACAGTCCGTCTTGTTTTACGTCCAGCCCTTCCAGGACCGGTCCCAGCAGCACCGGCACATGCGCGTTGCTGCTCATCGGATGAAGATCAACCTAGAATGAGATCGACTCGAGATCGGCCGGTAATTCGCCGCTCTCCGGCTCACTGAGCCATGCATCCCGCTTTTCATTCCAGGTTTGTTCATCCCAAAGTTCGAATTTGTTGCCTTGTCCTATCAACATCCCTTGTTTCTCGAGAGCAGCGAAATCGCGCAGCTCACGTGACACGAGAACTCGACCGCTTGCGTCCATGTCCACCTCGGTCGCGTAACCGACCATGATGCGCACGATGTTTCGCGCGACCGGGTTCATGCTCGGCAGGCGCACCAGTTTGCGCTCGAGCTCTTCCCAGTCCGGCAGCGGGTAAACGAGCAGGCAATGGTCCCTGTCGACCGTGATGACGATTTCGCCAGCACAACGGGCGGCCAGCCGCTCCCGATACCGGGTCGGTATTGCCATACGCCCTTTGGCGTCGAGACTGACTTTGGTGGCCCCTCGAAACACAACGCTGCGGACGGCCCCGGCTCCGCTCTTCTGGCGCGAATCCCGGGCTGGATGCCCATTCCCTCCCACTTTTATCCACTTTTCGACACTATAAGGTCGGGGCGCTGGGAGCGTCAATAAGCCCTGGCGATTAGTTGTTGTTCTACAGAGACTTAGGGGCTTTCAGGTGGCCCAATTCGGGCGAATTGTGGCAGCTCTGGCGCAAGATAAATCAGATACTTAACTATCTAACCTCGATTCGACCTGAAAAACGGGTCGCGAAACGGCGACAGGGCTTGTTTTTGGGAGATTCGGGTCCTGATTTGCGCATGCAGCGCGCATTATCGGGGACGCCGTGACAGAATGTCAATAAGCTTTTGTTTTTAAAAGGCTTTTAAGAGAAGAGAGAAAGCAGGAGCCGACAATAAGCCGGGTTCTGTCATAGACAATCATTCATCTTGGGCAGCCGTCAC
>Ga0265303_10002747_pt1 | contig 10964 bp, 14 predicted proteins | sample Helome_2_FD_192494 | JGI IMG/M metagenome (GOLD analysis project Ga0265303, IMG submission 192494) | Marine sediment microbial communities from subtidal zone of North Sea - Hel_20160317 (Illumina Assembly) | ecosystem: Environmental > Aquatic > Marine > Subtidal zone > Sediment ...
ACGATATTCCTTTCTGAGCCCCAATCAGGGAACCCCTTGTCCCTGGGGCGCGCACACCAGAAACGACCTCTCCCGGGAGCAAGCGGGCACTAACAAACCCGCCCTCACACTCTCTAGGGCAGGGATGGGGTGATGAGCGCCTGATTCTGAACGCCGTCCCCTCGGCATCGACGACGGGGAATCGTGAGAAAGCGATGCGGCTCGACCAGTAGGCGACGAGCACTACCGGCATGATCTGCCGGATTGTATTGCTCGTCCAAGGCATGCAGGAAAACCATCGCACGCTGTAAACGTACTGCAATCCGCCGGAGCCTTACAACCGGGGGACCATCCGGAGACTCAGCTCCGTTTCCCTGGCGTGGCGAGGTGCGACGTGCAGGCCAAGAATCATTGAAATATGAGGTAAGTCGACATGCGCGTCACCAGCAAGACGACACGCTGGATTCTGATTCTCGCCGTCTTCGGCATTGGCTTTCTGCTAGTGGGCGCCGTGGGCGTAGCCAGTTGGGAGTACACCAACAGCGACGCCTTCTGCGCCAATGCGTGCCACGAGGTACACCCCGAAGAAACTTACGCGCACCATATCTCGCAGCACTCGGCAGTGGCCTGTGTCGAGTGTCATATGGGCCGCCTCTCGACCTTCGAGGCGATGGCCAAGAAGGTGACTCACACCAGCGAATTGTGGGGTATGCTGGTGGGCTACGACCGGCCCCTCACGGCTTCCATGCCCGCCTCCCGGAAGTCCTGCGAGGGCTGTCACTCAGAGAATCCGCACCAGTACAACTCCGTGCGCGTACGCACCCACTTCGCGCCCGACAAGGAGAACACCGAGACCAGGATAGGTCTGATCATCCGCACGGCGGGCATACGGTCCCGGAACAATGAACGCAAAGGCGTACGCGCGCACCTGGAGAAGCCGGTCCGATTCATCGCTACGGACCCTCAGAAACAGCATATCCCCTGGGTCCAGGTGACCCGGGCGGACGGCAGCACGACCACCTACACCGACTATCAGAATCCACTTTCCGAAGACGAGATCGCGGGCTCGCCGGTTCAAACCATGGAATGCGCCGACTGCCACAACCGGTCGGGGCATCCATTCAGAAACCCCGAAGAGATGGTGGACGAAGCCTTAGCGAACGGAAGGCTCGATCCCCGCTTCCCCTACGTGAAGGCACGCGTGGCAGCGCTTCTGCAGCAAGAGTTTGATTCGAAAGAAGACGCCATGCACCGCGTGGAACAGGCCTGGAAGAAATACCAGGAAGACTTTCCGAATATACCCGAAGAGTACCCCGATGCATGGGCGGACTCGCAGAAATACACTGAGGAAAGGCTGGCCTTTGCTGCGAACCTTCTGGTACGCAGCAAGTTTCTGGAGCCGGGTGTCTCCTGGCGCTCCTTCCCCGACTACAGTGGTCACAAGTACGCCGCCGGCTGCTTCCGTTGCCACAGCGGCAGACACCAGGACCCCGACGGCAATCCCATACCGGTGAATTGCACCCTGTGCCATACGGTGCCTATCATTATCCGAGACGGTCAGATGCCGTTGACGTTCCTGCAAACCCTCTACTACACCAGACCGCCGAGCCACGGGGAGCCCTACTTCATGGCAAACCACCGCACCATGGTGGACGAGACCTGCCAGGCCTGCCATGGAGAAATCAGCTTTGGCGTTGATGACCAGTCCTTCTGCGCCAACTCCGGCTGTCATGGCGAGAAATGGCCGGGGCTCACACTCACTGCCGGATAGCGGGAGGGGATTCCGACATACGCTACACCTCCGCCCGGCGCCCGCTTTTCACGTCGAACCACGTTCCTTGACACGGCGTTCGTGCTCGATGAGCCAGCGCTTGGCGCCAGAGGCCGCCGCCATAGCCGGTCAACGAGCCGTCGGCGCCGATCACGCGGTGGCAGGGCAGTAGGATGGGGACGGGGTTGCACCCGTTGGCCGCGCCCACTGCGCGCGCGGCACCCGGGCGCCGCACCTCGCGGGCCAGCGCGCCGTAAGAGGTTCTGGCGCCATACGGCAGCGCGCTCAGCGCGCGGTACGCGTGGCGCCTCACAAGGCTATTCGTCGGCTTCCCGCTGGCCCCACGCCTGCCTGAAGATAATCTTCAGCTCGGCGAGCAGCTCTATAGACGCTCGGTCCGACCGTTGGAGGTCGAAGCTGTGGCCTGTAGCCAGAATGTCGTGGTATTTCTCGCGAAGTGCTGTCAGCTCCTGCCTGCTCTCCCCAGGCCAGCCTTTCGACTCATAGTAAACCGTGGTCCACCCCAGGTAACCCTTCGCGATGTTGAGCCGGTGCAGGATTTCGTGTGCCAGCAACACCACAGGCCGCTCCTCGGCGGGTGATATGCGGGTGTGGCAGGTGCGGCATGCGTTCTCCACGATGTCGTGAAAGTAGGGCTTGCGGTTCATCGCCCGGTGGCACGTGGAGCAATTGGGGGCTGCTGCCTTGTCCATGAGAGCCTTGTAGTGTGCGCTGTGGGTGAACTGCTCCACGACTCGGCCGTGGCACTTCCCGCAGGTTTCCGGCTGGTTCTGATAGAACACCCGACTGTTCGGATCCGAGACCCCCAGCACGCCCACATGGGCCTTCTGCTTGTCGCTCGCCGCGGCATTGCCCCCATGGCATTGCTCGCAAGTGATGCCGGCGTCCCGATGGGGGGAGGTGAGCCAGTCCTGGTAGTAGTCGTACAGCCGTTTGTTCTGTCCGAAGAACTTGTGCTGGCTGTGGCAGGTCTCGCAGGTGTTGGCAGCGGCCGGAAGGGCTGCGATTGCGCAAATCAGAAGAAATGGCGTGCGGCGGAGAATAGCGCGCAATGAGAAGGTCGGCATGGGTATACCCGTGTTGGTGTTCTAAAGCTTAGATTAGACGGTGTATTAGGTGTCTGCGCTCCCCGTGCGGTTCGACTAGTGGCCAGCGCGCACGCAGAGAAAGTTTCGCACACGCTTTGCCTCGGGCAGATAGACCGTTCCATCGGCCGTGCGGGCCCAGAATGCGGACGAGGACCCCCCATCCAGGTTCAGAGCCCGGCTGATGTCCAGCTCATGCACGATTCCGGGCGTAGCCAGCAGTGTCGCCAGCTCGGCCAGTGTAAAGAGAGACTCGGTCACCACCATACCGTATCGGCCGGAACTGTCCGACAGGACCACAGTACGGCGTGCGCGTCTCGTATCATTCAGGCCTGTTACCGGCTCGCCGTGGTCGATCAAGAACGGCCCTGATTGCAGCGCCTCGGATGGAGAAGCCGAAGGCGAGAATTCCTGCCTCCGCAACAGCGCAAGCCGCCCGCTTGTCACGACCAGCACACCGCTGAGAAGCCGGGCCCGTACCAGTGGATGGAGGGTACGCCCTTCGCTGACCACCAGTCCGATTGGCCTGGTGTCCGGGTGAAAATAACCGCCGTTGACCCCTGCCAGGCAGTCCTGCTCCCCAAATAGCTCATCCAGGTATCCCTTGTTCTCGGGGTTGTCCAAGACGACGAGACGTGTCTGGGCTGGGTCGGGCAGCAGGATCCGCAAGCGCACGTCGCGCCCGCCCGAAACCGCCTTCTCGACAACTCGAAAGGCCCTGGAGCTGGTGGCCAGTTCCCGCTCCTGCTGCAACTCCCAGGGGCGGACGATGGCGCTGAACAACAATAACCCTACCAGGAACGACAGCCGCATGGACCACCCTCGGACACCGATTCGTGATTTGGGTTTCGTATTGTGGGGCTCCCTCGCCAACGCGTCCAGTATCGACCAATCCGATCCACCGCGGTTGAGCGCGCCTGTGGCGCCGCAGAATCCCGGGAGGCTCACGCGAGCAGGACCGCGACGATGCCAGTGATGAAGATCCCGTCGAAGGTCCCTGCGCCTCCGATGGAGGCCACGGGTACACCCAGGCGACGCACGTCCCGCAGACGCAGGAGATCGGCGCCGATGAGTACCCCCAAGGTCCCCGAGACGTAGGCCAGAGGCGCGCTGTGCTGCGGGTCCAGCAACAGGGCAAGCGCCGCTGCAGTGACGGGCGCGACCAGGATCGGTATGCCAATACCGCGCCCCGGTACGGGACGGCTGGTCAGGTACGCAACAAAGGTGACCAGCCCTATGCCCGCACCGAGCTCCAGAATGTCCAGTGGACTGTGGACCATCAGATAGACTGAGAACAGCAACGGGATCAGCCCACCCCCCACGTTGACGGCGATCAGAGTGTATCCCGTGAAGCCGAGTCGGGGTCGCAGCAGGCCACGGTAGCCCCACGGGGACGACGGGGGTGGCGAAGGTGCCGAGGGCACGCTCATCACCGGCAGATTGATGACGCTGCCCGCCAGGGATGCGACCAACAGCAGGAGTCCGGCGTCCGGGGATAGGCCCAGCTTATCGAAGGCCACCGAGATGATCCCGAGTTGGACCACCGTGACGAGGAACGTCAGCGCAAAGATGAACAGGACGAGGTACAGGGGCGAGAACTGCATGGCCATCGTATCGCATGTCCGCATCCGGCCAGTCAAGCGGCCAACGTCCGTCGGGAGCGCCATGCCAGGCTGGCCTATAATCCTATGATCCTAGACACGGCAGCCGCTGTCGGTGGCCCAGGAGCGCAAATACGATGAAGCTCGAAGAGTATCTGCACACGTGCCGGGAGCTGAACCGTCTGTGCACCCAGAATGGGTGGATAGACAACGACACCCTCCAGGTGGAAGTGGTGGAGAGCCATGACCGCTCACTGCTGGCCGCGGTCACGTTCGAGGAGATCGTCATGGAGGGGGCCGGCTGCATCGCCGGCAGGGTGCCGTGCTATGGGCGGGTGCGCGTCCAGCTCAACGAGACGGGCGACGTGGACCGTCTGGAGGTGCTGTAGCCCGAACTGCATTTTTGCGAACAGCCCCCGTGGCGGTACACTGTTATGGAAAACGTGCCTCGAAAATGGCCAACCGAGGGGACCCCGCATGCAGACGCACATCCTGAGGGCCCTGATCCTTGTCCTTATCGGCCTCTGGGCCGGCGCCGGACAGATGGTCTGGGCAGGCCCCGGCATCACCATCTCCCCATGGCCTGTCGTCGTCTCGCCGGGGCAGTCCGTACAGCTCAAGGCAGAGATCGAGGGGCCCTCGGAGTACCGTGTGAAATGGATCCTGCAGGGCCCGGTCATGGGAAACGTCGATGCCGGCACCCTGAGCGAAGGCGGTCTGTACACTGCCCCTGAGACCATTCCCACGGGCCCGGTACGCATCGTAGCCCAGGTATCGATCGGCGAGTGGAACCTGCCGGTCGCGGCCGCCGCAGTACCCGTTCAGGTGATGCCGGCAGCAACCGCGCCCCCGGAGGTCATGCCCCCACCGCCTGTACCACCGCCACCGTTCCAGGTCCCGGAGCAGCCCCGGCCACCGGGTTACCCGCACTAGGCACAACCGCCACTCAGTGGATCGCGGTGGGCAAGGCCTGCAGGGTGATAACGTGCTCCCTGATCTCCTGGGTGTCATCGGCGTCCGGGGCGAGGGTGAGGTATCGGCGATAGTCCGTGAGGGCAGCGCCAAAATACGCCAGCCCGCGGTAGACATCGCCACGCGCCCGCAGCTCGTTGGGAAGATCGGGATTGACCGAGAGTATCATGTCCATGACCTGGAGTAGCCTCGCCGGGTCGTCGCGCTCCCGATAGATGCCCTTCAGGTTGCGCAGCATGCGCACCAGCATGTCCCGCTTGCTGGCCCCCTCCAGCAGGCTGGGCAAGAGGTCCCCCACAGGGACCTCTTCTCCCAGGACCCATTCGGCACGCATTCTCAGCTCGTCCTCGCTCAGGGACACACCCCGGTGGAAGGGGTCCAGCACCACGGCTGCCCCGTCCAGCTCCAGCTTCACCAGGAAGTGGCCCGGAAAGGACACCCCTTCCAGGGGCAGCCCGACGCGCCGTCCCACCTCCAGATGGATCAGCGATAGGGTGATCGGTATGCCCGCCCGCCTATCCAGAACGTCGTTGAGAAAGCTGTTGCGGGGGTCGGAGTAATCCTCCAGATTCCCGGAGAAGCCCTCCTCCTCGTACAAGTAGTCGTTCAGCGCCTGGAGGTTATCCAGCATTGCACCATGCGCCGAGGCCAGACGGCTACTCACGGCGGCAGCCATCTGGTCAAAGCGACTCAGATACCGGGCCACATCGAGCCCCGGGTATTCGTGCTTGGCGATGATGAGGGCGGCCTCGGCGAGATTGAGCTCTTTGTCGCCTGCAGACACAATGTTATTAAACTGGTTTAATAAAGTATCAAGCACGTTTGAATTTCCACATTTATTCCCTAAGAACAATAGGGTGTATCCCAGGGGATTTCAACCGACTGTTCCCGGGTACGCCAAGGCCTCAGAGGGCCATGCCATGGACCGGCGAACCCTGACGACGCTGATGCTGGTATGGCGTGCGTTCCGGCAGGCATCGGAACAGGCGCGCCTGCACGACGCGCTACTCAGGCGGGTGGCGCTGGAAGAGACCGGGACGGCGGCCCAGAACGGAGGCTAGCCCCCAACTCACCGAATCAATATGTAGACCGACGTGCTGCCCCGGTGTATGTTCAGGGTCAGGTTAAGCGGGCTTGCGTTGACCAGGCGCACCAGCTCCCTCAGGTCGCCCACCGGCTTGCGGTTTATCTGTACGATGACGTCGCCACGGCGCAGGCCGGTGCCCCAGGCCGCGCTCCCCCGTTCGATCTCCACGACCACCACCCCCTGTTGCGCGTTTCCGGAGGCCGTGACCAAACCGAAGGTCGCCCCATCGAAACGCGGGTGCAGATCGCCGCCGCTCAGGGTATCGTTCACGGGCTCGGCGATGTGGGTGGTCAGGCTCTGGGGCTGACCGGCACGCACGATGTCCATGCGGACCTCCTCGCCGATGCCCAGCAGGCCTACACTGTTTCGCAGGTCCGCAGCACTACGCACCGGACGACCATTCAAGGCGACGACGATGTCGCCCAGCTTCAAGCCCGCCCGGGCCGCGGGTGACCCCTTGGCCACCTCCACCACCACCGCCCCCCGTTTGGCGACCAGATCAAAGGCGGCCGCAAGGGCCGGGGTGAGGTTCTGCACCGATACCCCCAGGTGGCCTCGACGCACCTCCCCGAAGCGGACGATGTGCTCCATGACCTGGCGAACCATGTTGGCGGGGATGGCGAAACCGATGCCCACGTTGCCGCCACTGGGCGCAAGAATGGCAGTGTTGACCCCCACCAGCTCGCCGCGCAGGTTTACCAGTGGACCCCCGGAGTTTCCCGGGTTGATGGAGGCGTCGGTCTGGATGAAGTCCTCGTAGCCCTCGATCCCCAGGCCGGTACGCCCAAGGGCGCTGACGATGCCGGAGGTGACCGTCTGCCCAAGACCGAACGGATTACCGATGGCCACCACGAAATCGCCCACCCGCAGCTTGTCGGAATCCGCAAACGGCAAGGCGGTGAGCTCCTCCGGAGGGACCTTGATCACGGCGATATCGGTCTCCGGGTCCACGCCCACCATGATGGCCTTGAGGCGACGCCCGCTGCGCGTGGTGACGCTAATCTCCTGGGCATTCTCGATCACGTGGTGATTGGTGATCACGTAGCCGCGCTGGCTGTCCACGACCACGCCGGAGCCGAGACTCTGGCTCTTCTTCTCCCGCGGCTGCTTGGGCAGATCGAAGAAATACCGGAAGAAGGGGTCGTTGAGCAGGGGGCTCTGGCGGGTCGCGACCACGGTGCGGGCAGAGATGTTCACCACCGCCGGCGTCGTGCGCTCCAGCATCGGCGCCAGGGTGGGCAGGGGCTCACCGCCCACCGACGTGGGCAGGACCGCCGGCGCCGCCCAGGGCAGCAGAAGCAGCAACCCCGCAAGCCAGGTCCGGCGCGTCAGGACTCTGAGACGTATCATTCTTTCGTCACATCGATGCGCCGGGATCCCCGCGCCGCCTTGGGCAGGCTAATCTCCAGTACGCCGCGCCGATAGCGGGCCCTGGCGTCGTCCTCGTCCACGGGCACCGGCAGGGGCACAGCCCGCTCGAAGCTGCCGTAGGCACACTCCATCACGTGGTAGAGCCCTTCCCGGGACTTTCGATGCGCCTGCTTCTCACCACGCACCACCAGCAGGTCGTCCTGCACGAAAACCTCGAAATCGTCGCGCTCCATGCCGGGCGCCTCCAGACGCACGATGATCGCCCGGCCTGTCTCCTGAACTTCGGCGCTCAGCAGCCCCCAACGCGCACCGTGGGACATGAGCCGGTCGGTCTCCGCGTCCAGGGCGGCGCTATGACGAACCGGACTGAAACGGGTGAGTGCATGGGAGGCGCGACTGCGCAGCTGCCCCCAGCCCTCCGCAAGACCCTCCCAGGCCCTACCCACATGGTTTCGCAGCTCGTTCAGCGTACTCATGACGGAAAGAGACCTCGCCCCGTGTCCCGTGAACGGGGCTTAGGTTAACACCTGACACCTCAGGGTGGCAGGGGCCTAGGAGCCAAAGGCCTCAGTCGAGCAGCGACTCCAGCGCCGTGACCCGGGTGCGCAGGGCCTTCACCTCATCCAGCAGGTCCAGGACCAGGGCCACGCCCGCCAGATTCACATCCAGGTCTCTCTGCAGGCGCAGAACGGTATTGAGCCGGGCAAGGCTCTCGGCGGTGAACCGCCAGTCCCTGGGCGTGGGCCCCAGGGGCTCGATGACGCCCTCCTCCACGATGCTGAGTATGGCCTCGGCGTGGAGACCCGTCGCCCGGCAAAGCTCCACCATGGTCAGGCAGACCCGCTCGTCCAGCAGCATCCCGTCCACAAGCCCTGACTCGCTGTTCTCCCCCATCACGCCCTCATATGCGCCCTTGGGTCATAGGGCATCTCACGCGCCATGCGCTCATAGAAGGCCCGCGCCTCTGCCGTATCGGCCTTCGGCGTCACGATCTGCAGGACCACGTACAGGTCCCCGGGGTGGCGCCCCGGCAGCCCCCTGTCCTTGAGCCTCAGCTTACGTCCCGACTGGGAGCCGGCGGGGATCTTCAGGTCCACCCGACCCCCGGGGGTCGGCACCGCGAGCGTGACACCCAGGGCCGCCTCCCACGGCGTGACCGGCAGATTGAGGTAGATATCCTTGTTCTCCACCCGATACAGCGCGTGGGGCTGCAACGCCACTTCCAGATAGAGGTCGCCCTTGGGTCCCCCGCCGAGGCCGGCACCTCCCTGTCCCCCCAGCCGGATCTGCTGGCCATGGGTGACACCCTTCGGGATCCTGACCCGCAATGCACGGGTCTTCAGTTGCGGCCTCCCGTGGGCATCCGTCTCATGAACCTGGAGGTGGATGGTCCGAGTCGCGCCCTGAAAGGCCTCCTCCAGGGTCACCGGTATACGCGCATGCTCGTCGCTGCCACGGGAGGCAAATCCGGCGGTCCGGCCGCCCCATCCCGCCCGACCGAACAGCGACTCGAAGAAATCGCTGAACTGGCTGGTATCCGCGCCCGTGAATCCACCGCCCCCGAAGTCGAAGGACGCATCCCAGCCGGGCGGCGGGGTAAAATCCTGTCCCGGCTGCCAGCCCGCGCCGAGCTGGTCGTAGGCCTGTCGCTTCTGGGGGTCCTTGAGGGCCTCGTAGGCCTCGTTGACCTCCTTGAATCGCGCCTCGGCGTCGGCCTCCTTGCTGACGTCCGGGTGATACTTCCGGGCGAGCTTCCGATAGGCACGCTTGATCTCGTCCTGGGCCGCATCCCGTGGGACGTCAAGCACCTTGTAGTAGTCCTTATATTCCATGCTCGTGACACACTCACCCGCTCAAATCGAAAGGCGGGGCCTGCGCCCCGCCCCAGGCATCAGCCTTCCACGGTTATCTTCCTCGGCTGCAGCTTCTCCTGTTTGGGGATGACGATCGCCAGGACTCCGTTATTTCCCTTGGCGGAGATCCGTTCGGCGTCCGCGGTATCGGGCAGGCTGAAACGCCGGTAAAAGGTCCCGCGGGCACGCTCCACCCGTTTGTAGCCGGCGCGCGCTTCCTCGCTCTCATCCGGGCGCTCGCCCTTGATGGTCAGCACACCCTTTTCCATCGTTATGTCGATGTCTTTCGGGTCGACACCGGGCAGGTCAGCGATCAGCACGAAGCTGTCCTTGTCCTCTTTGATGTCCACCGCGGGCGTCCAGCGGCTGGTCACCACGCGGGAGTTGTCCTCGTCGCCCGAGGCCTGAAGGCTCGACTCCAGGACGCGGTTGATCTCGTTCTGAAGCTGTTGGTAAAGATTCCAGGGCTCATAACGCACTACGGTCATGTTCATCACCTCGCTGGTCAAGTCTGGTAAACAGACCTTGGCCCGAATCCGGCGCCTCGGTCCTCGCCATGACTAGGGATATGGGGGACAGGGGCCGGACTTCAAGGCCTTCTCCCCGTCTATGGACACCGGACATGCGAGGCATCGCCTCCCCTCGCAGGGGGCCAGCAAGGCGCAAATCCATCGATCCAGATCATAAATCGTTTAAGACTTTGAGGGGATAGTACGTTGCTCTCACGTGTTATTGTCCATCGACACCCATGGAGAGAATGACCATGAAAACGATTGTCTCCGCTGCCGCTATCGCGGCTCTTGTAGGTGCCGCCGCACTGCCCATCTTCGCCAGCGCCTGGTGGGGCGGCCCCGGTGGTTGGGGCAGTGGTGGTGGCCCCTGGAGTGGGTTCACCGATATGTTCGGTGACGTCGACGCCAACTTCTCCAGCCGGGGCTGGGGACGTGGCTCCGGCTACGGCTATCCCCACTACGGCTACGGCCCATACGGCTACGGCGGCCCCTGGGGTTATGGCGGCGGCTATCCCTACTACGGCGGCTGGGGCGCGCCCGTGGTAGCCCCGTACGCGGTTGCCCCGGCGGTGCCTGAGGCCACGGAGAGCAAGTAAGGCCTCGCCCAGGAACATACAGCACAGGGATGTGCCAGCATCTCTCCCCCCACCCCCCGCCCCCTCCCTCCCCCTCCCCCCCCCCTCCCCCCCCCCCCCCCCCCCCCCCCCCCGGG
>Ga0265303_10002748_pt1 | contig 10960 bp, 9 predicted proteins | sample Helome_2_FD_192494 | JGI IMG/M metagenome (GOLD analysis project Ga0265303, IMG submission 192494) | Marine sediment microbial communities from subtidal zone of North Sea - Hel_20160317 (Illumina Assembly) | ecosystem: Environmental > Aquatic > Marine > Subtidal zone > Sediment ...
CGGTTTGAAGTGGATTTTTTGAAAGGTAGACCAGCAGCCAACCGCCACTGATGACGAGCAGCAAGAGAGAACCTAGCAGCGCTGATATTTTTATCCGATGCTGCCTGTTGAGATTATCGGTATCGGCTCCGTTGCGTTTTATTCTGGGGGCAGTCAGCGGGGTGATGGTTTCGATAGTTGATCGGTTGGATACATCTTTTTTAGACATTTGATATTAAATTTACAGATTATAGTCTTTTCTTTTCGGGGATGTGCTAAATGATAAAATCGATGGTAAAAATCTATCGATATCGCCCTCGTTATTATTCGGATTGGCCGGATTCGACGGTATCCTGGGTAGGGTCCGGATCAAAACCGGTTTCCGCAAAATAAATTTTTCGCAATAATGCGCGCCATTGAACAAACTGCTCCTCCGCCGAACCGGTGAGCTCATACTGCTTGCCTTCAAATTCCATTACCACCGGCTTCATTTCGCTGCTGAATGATTCGCCGAGTTCCTGTATGGCCGCTTCGTGTATTTCGGCTTCCTTGGAGACATTAAACCCTCTGATAATTACCTGGGTGCCTGCCAGAATCATGCCGGTCTGGATGGCGGCCGCACTGCTTGAGTCACTCGAGCCGGCCGCAATGGCACCCGCTATCAGCAAAGCCCCTATCAGCTGCTGGGTTAAAGCCCGGCGTTTAATTTCTCTCATGGCTTTACGCTCGGTCATATTGAGCTGGCGCCAATTTTCATATGACGGCCACATATCATTGTAAAACGCATCGTACTGTTCATTGAGCGTGTCAACATACATGTATTCACGCTCCCGTATCTTGAGCAGGCGGGCCATCATGGGATCATCATCGGCCGGCTTTCGCTTTATCTCGGTTTCGTTATTTTTACCTTTTGCCAGATAGCCGTCGAACGCATCCGGTGCGAAATCTTCTGCAAACTTCAATTTCGCAGTTGTGCGGATCTTTTTTATATCATCGGCGGTCAGTTTCTTTTTAAAATCCGCCATGTCGTTGGCAATCGAATTATAGATATCCTGGTAGGCGTCTTTTTCCCCAGGTCGATTGCCGGCGTAAGAATTCCGGGTTGCCTCCATTTTATATTTTTTAGTGAACCAAGGCCTGTCGGCGGCATCGACAACTTCGATTTCCAATGTTAAGTGCTCACCATTCGATTCTATAATTTTGCCTTTTACGAACAAGTCGATGCTGTCGGTTTCGGCCGGAATTACCCGCACGGCACCCCAGTGACTGCTCTGGTGCAAGGTATTTTTAAGATGATAAGGAATGAAATTACCTTCTGCTTTTCTAATTTCATTGCTCGTGCCTTCTTCTTCGGCCTCCTTTTCGGATATCTCTTCACTTTCAAAAGTAAGAATGCCCACATCCATCAACTGATCCTCGGGAATTTCTTCCTGGGCACGCCTGATCTGGGTGGGACCCACATTTGCCTGATAGGTCGAACAACCAGATAGGAAAATCAATGATAGGGTAATAATCGCCAGATTAGGGAATCTGATTTTTATATCAGCGTTTGTTTTTCTTGTATTCATCATACTCTTTCCAAAGCTTTTCTTTGAGCTCCGGATCCGTTTCGTTTTCAGCGGCTTCCCGCAACTGTCGTGCCACGATGTCATCGTCTTCGTAGCTTGCACCGCCCTGTTTTTCTCTGCTTGACCCTGCGCCGCCCGGGCGAGATGCCTCCGTCGAGGCTGTTTTGGAGCCCTCGGTGCCTTGCTCGGCTTGCGTCTCTGTTTCCTCGGATGCTTCCGAAGATTCCGATCCGGAAGTGTCTACGTCCACGCCCTTTTCCCGCAGCCGCTTGGCGGCTTCTGCTGCTTCCTGTGCCAGATCACGCATTTTTCCTGCTGATTCATCCCGGATGTCATCCATTTCCTTCAGCAGCTTGGCATCAAATTCGTTCAGCGAAGCGCTTAGCTGTCGGTCCAGGGCTGCTACCTCGTCTGTGGTTTGCCCCTCGGGTATTTTGGGATCCAGCATATTGTCCAGTTTGCCGCCGGCCGCTTCGGATGATGTGGCCTCGGAAGAATGCCGGGCTTTGGCGGCCTCCATTTGCTCTACAATTTTGCGGTTTTCAGCCACCATCTCCTGGACACTCTCGTGGTAAACTTCATAATTTTTTATGGTATCAGGAGACGCCGTACCAGAATTTTTAAGTTGCTCAAGTTCTGAGGCGATCCGTTTCTCGGTGGCCTCGCTGATACGCAAATTTCGGCGGGCTTCCGCCAATTTTGAGTCGGCTGTCTCCCGGGAAGCTTCCCGCCTGCTGCTTGTGCTCGTTGCGGCAGGTTTCTGTTGGGTGCTGGCGTCTCGGGCAGGCGCGGCCTGGGAAGACTGGGATTTATCTCGGGCCTCTTTGATATCCGTCGCTTTTTCGGTCTTGGCAGCCGACTGAGCGGAATCTGCTTTATCCGCGGCCTGTTTCTGATTGTCTTTGGCTGCTTCCCCAGAAGCTGCCTGGCTGGATTGCGACTTTTCAGAGGCCTCCTGGCCCTGCGCGGTTTCCGTCTGCGAGGCGGAGGTTGGACTTTCCTGGGTGGTTTGCTTGGCTTGTTCCTCCTGGGGTTTGGAGGTCTCAGGAGCGCTTGTGTGGGCACAGGCGGCGAACCACAAACCGGCCAGAATCACTGATAGTGGTTTAAGGGAATTAATCATACCGTTTAAAATAAGATTTTGTAAATTGGGTGTCAAGCGTTAAAAGGGTTGCATCAAAAGAGACCCCTAATTGGAGGGACTTGAAGATTTGTTCGCGTATTGGAGACGCTCAAGGAGTTGGCGCGCTGCGCGATGATCAGGATTGATGCGCAGAGCCTCAGACGCATGCTGTATGGCCCCGGGAAACTTGCCCTGATTGGCCAGCACAATACTCAATCTCAAGTGCGCCTTCAGATAGTCTGGTCTTAGTCGTATTGCTTCTGAATAGTGATGCTCTGCTTTCTTGATTTTTCCTTGTTGAAGCAATACTCCGGCCAGGTTGTAGTGTGCCTGGGCAGAGGCGGGGTCCAGGCCAAGCGCCTCGGAAAAGTGAAGTATTGCCTCGTCAAACCTTTTCTGCATTGCGAGGGAAATTCCGAAGTTGATGTGGGCCTCGGCGTTGTGCGGCTGCAGCTCTAAGGCCTTCATAAAATTATGTCTGGCCTCCTGAGGTTTACCTTGACGCATCAATACTTCACCAAGATTAAGGTAGGCCTCTGCAAATCCAGGTTCTAACCGCAAAGCTTCCCTGTGAGCTGCTAGCGCTTCGTCAAACCGTCCCTGTCCGGCCAGGGCGATGCCCATGTTAGTGTGTGCGCGGGCATAGACGGGCACTATCCGTATGGCTTCGGCATAGTGGTGTATGGCTTGCTGGTACTTGCCCTGGTTCGCCAATGCATTACCGAGGTTCAGATGGGCGACGGGAAATTCGGGTTCGATCCGTAACGCCTCGGTGTAGTGATGAATAGCCTCAACATATCGCCCGTGTTCGGCGTGAACAAGACCTAAATTGCTGTGGGAAAACGAGGACTCTGAGTTGATTTTCAAGGCGTGCTCAAAAAAGGTTTCATTATTCTGCCAGTATGGAATTTGGATAACGCTGCGAACGAGAAAATAGCCCAATAAGATTACGCCGCCGACAACCGCAAAATATTTCTTAGGCCTCGTCAGTCCCCGGGCCAGGGCCAGCGCCGGGCCTAACATGGCCAGGTAGACATACCGGTCTGTAACCGTCGAATAGCGCTGAAAGCTAAACGGGATCAGCCCCAGAACCGGCAGCAGGCCGATGACAAAAATACCTGCCGACACTGCCAGCCATGGCAGTCGCAACCGCTTCAACCATATCCACACCGCAACAATCCACGCTACTGATCCGGCGAGCAACAACCAGCCGTGTTCCAGGACAAACTCTGGCGTTCGTCCGTAATCCGGTCCAAATTTTAGCGGCACAACCAGCTTGTACAAATAAAATACGATGGCATCACCCGCAATCAGAGGACGTGCCCAAAAAGGTGGCCTGAATTCAAGGGCGGTGCCAGGCTGCACCCATCGGGTCAAAAGGCCCCAGGCCAGGGCAACCAGGAGCCACCCCGCCAGGCTGGCCATTTGCTCACGCGTTGAACGCCGCCAGCCCCATGCCGCCAGCAGCCATGCTATTATCGGCACCACCACGGCTGTTGGCTTTGCCAAAAGTGCCAGCACAAATGCTCCTGTAGCAAGCCAGTAATGCAGCCAGGGACGAGCCTCCGTTTTTGAATCGGCATACAACAGGTAATGCCGCACGGCCTCGAGAGACAATAGGCCACATAACACATCCTTTAAACCTGCGACCCAGGCGACCGGTTCAATTTGAATCGGGTGTATGGCAAACAGCAGGGCACCACCGCAGGCCGCCCACTCCAGGGACAATGTATCGACACCGTCCGGCGGCAGCATTTCCATCTGCCTCGCACGGCTCAAGAGCAGGTGGATGATTCCCCATACGCTTAGGACACTTAGCAGATGGAGAAATAAGTTCAGGCTGTGAAAAATCCGGGGGTCGGGGGCGAATCCTCTGGAAAGTGCCCCTGGCAGCAGCGAAGGTGTCCATGCTGCCAACGCAAAGAACGTATAGGTTAATGGGGTATAGAGGCCTTCATAAGGGTAGCGCCAGAAGTGAAGCAGATTTTCAAGTGAAGGCTGCTGAAGGTAGGGATTTTTATAGACATCAACGGGGTCGTCATATTTCAGAAACTGGTGACCGAACACCGGCCAAAAGACAACCATTGTAGCCAGGATGAGGAAAATTGCCGGGAAAAACCGTGTCCACGACCCTGCACGCCGGTTGTCAGTATCCGGGCGTCCTTTAATCATGATCAATCATCCCTGTGGCTTTGTCCTGTCGCTCAATTCTGATTTAACAGTGGTCTGTTTTCGGTTACAATATACTGATATATTTAAGAAAAAAAGCCGGTTTCCAAAAAAGCCAAAACCGGCTCTATTCTTTGTTAATGGCGGAGAGAATGGGATTCGAACCCATGATGGAGTATAACCCCCATACTCGCTTAGCAGGCGAGCGCCTTCAGCCAGCTCGGCCATCTCTCCAAAAATTTTTTCAAAATTTTATGGCGGAGGGAGTAGGATTCGAACCCACGGAGGCGTTAACCTCAACGGTTTTCAAGACCGCCGCTTTCGACCACTCAGCCATCCCTCCAAGTCCCAACCTAAATTTTTAACATTTCATCTTTATTAGGTCAATGCTTTATTTCGTTTCTGATAACCGTCTATTAGAATGTGAAGTCAGCGTTTATAGGCCTTTTCGGAACTATTAGCCAAGATAGTTCCAAACCTGCAAATGTCATCAGGCGCTCCGATGAACAACCCCGCCGCAAGCAACGGGATATTAAACGGAAAATTTTAAGCACCCCAAGGAACGGGAAATTAAACCCTCGTCCGCCGCAGGCGGATTAAAGGTGATTTCTCATAATCAGAGGTTTTTAAATTTTTGGCGTTGACAGGGCTGAATTTTTATGGTTTCAAAACCTCAATAATGCTTAAAAACAGAGGAATCATCGCTATGAAACAAAAATATCTAATCATAAACGACAAGAGCAACAAGCAGATCAAAATTCAGGAATATGCTGAGCTGAACAAGGAAATGTTGTCGCTGCTCTGTGAAGAAGCGTACGATTACAAAACCATAAAGCCGGCTATTTCCTCCGGAACCGACACCCTGATTTCGGCTTTGAGAACCAACAATTTGTATCCGCCTGGAATCTATGCCGAAAAAATTGCATCTGCTGTTGTCGAACTGCTTAAATCCAAAGATCAGGAATCGCTGGAGTTATTTTTTGACGATATCCATTTATTGTCGAAAAGTCGCGGTTCAGTCGTTTTAACCGAGCAGGTTGAAGACGACTCTGCAGATTTGGATGATATGCTGGATGACAACCTGGATGAGTCATTCGATGATAAAGATGATCTCCCAAAAATTGATTCTTCTCTTAAGGTCGCCGGCGATGATTTTGGCGATGCCGATCACGACAGTTAGAACCGCTTCGCGCAATTAGGGGGCAAAATTCCAGTGGGGAAGAAACCCCAAAATTTTGGCTTGACTTATCAGCCGTATAGTTCTAAAAAGTAATTTATATTTAGTTTTTCGAGCAAACTATAATTTCTATCATCAAGAACATTTTATACCCACCCGCCTTTTGAAGTTCGTACCCGGTTACACGATGTCAGAAATTATAGCATTTTGCGGTTAATCCATACCAATTTGGTATTATTGGGCATTGTGGCCCTACCATTTGGATACTGCAGATTAGTTTAGGGCTGTTTATTCCAATGAGCTCAAAGGAGGTGTAAATGGAAAAGGAAAAGGCATTTTATGAGAAACTGGAGAGCAAGGGCGTCTCCCGCAGGGACTTCATGAAATACTGTACGTTTCTCACGGCGACCATGGGACTGTCCTCTTCATTCGTTCCCAGGGTGGCGGAGGTCTTTGCAGCGCCAGCCCAGCGACCACCGGTCATTTGGCTGCACTTTGGTGAGTGTACCGGTTGCTCTGAATCCACATTGAGATCCCAGTATCCTTATGCGGATGATCTGGTTCTTGAAATACTGTCCATTGAGTATCATGAAACCATAATGGCGGCAGCCGGACAACAGGCGGAAGATCAACTTCAGGCCTCTTTAAAAAAATACGAAGGCAAGTTTATCTGTGTCGTCGAGGGGGCCATCGCGACCAAGTATAACGGTGCATATGGAAAAATCGGCGGCCGAACATTTCTCGAAATAGGCAAAGAGGTCTGCGCCAAAGCGGCCGCTGTGATTTGCATCGGGGGCTGTTCCGCCTACGGCAATATCCCCGCTGCAGCGCCCAATCCCGGCGGCTACAAGGGGGTGGGTGAAGCTTTGGGTATCAAGACGGTCAATATCGCCGGATGCCCGCCGAATCCAGTCAATTTTGTGGGTACCGTTGTCAATTATCTCCTCCTTGGCAAACTCCCGGCCCTTGATAATCTTGGGCGGCCGTTGTTTGCTTATGGTAAAACCATCCATGATCAGTGCCCGCGACGGGCGCATTTTGAAAATGATGAATTTGTCGAAGAATTTGGTTCCGAAGAAGCAGCGGCGGGCTACTGCCTCTACAAGGTGGGTTGTCGGGGACCCGAAACCTATAACAACTGCCCGGTTGCTAAATTCAACGACGGCACCAGCTGGCCGATTGAAGCCGGGGCCCCCTGCATCGGCTGCAGTGAACCGGCCTTTTGGGATAAATTTACGCCGTTTTATGAGGAACTGTAGGCTGAACACAATGATTTAATAGAAATCCTTTTTCAGAAAAGGGAGGAGATCTTATGGCACAAAGAATTACGATAGATCCGATCACCAGAATAGAGGGACACCTCCGGATTGAGGTTGAGGTGGCAGGAGGCAAAGTCGTCAATGCCTGGAGTTCAGGTCAAATGTTCCGGGGCATTGAGTTGATTTTGCAGGGGCGCGATCCCCGGGATGCCCATCATTTTGTGCAGCGTTCCTGCGGGGTCTGAACGTACACCCATGCTCTGTCCTCGGTGAGGGCAGTCGATGACGCCGTGGGCGTAAAAATACCCCAAAATGCAAGAATCATCCGAAACCTTCTCATGGGAGCCCAGTTTCAGCATGATCATATTGTTCATTTTTATCATCTACATGCTCTGGATTGGGTGGATATTGTCAGCGCGCTTAAGGCGGATCCCAAAAAAACGGCTGCTTTGGCAGACAATGTCAGTAATGCACCTGAGGGAGGAAGCGTATATTTTAAGAATGTGCAGCAACGCCTGCAAACCTTTGTCGACAGCGGCCAGCTCGGTCCCTTCTCCAATGCCTATTGGGGGCATTCGGCCTATAAATTGCCGCCTGAAGCCAACCTGATGGCTGCGGCGCACTACATTGAAGCACTGCGCCTGCAGGCCAGAGCGGCACGGATGCACGCCATATTCGGTGGCAAAAATCCGCATCCCCAATCCCTGGTCGTTGGCGGGGTGACCTGTGTTAGAGACCTGACCCCGGGCCGTATCGCGGAATTTTTATATATTACCAAAGAAACCCAGGAATTTATCAAAAACGTTTACGTCCCGGATCTGCTGGCGGTGGCTTCCTTTTATAAGGATTGGGGCGCTATCGGCGGAACCAGCAACTTCCTGGCCTGGGGTGAATTTCCGGAAACCGACACCGAGCCCGAAAGCCTGTTTATGCCCAGGGGCGTTGTCATGAAACGCAATCTTGGCGGGGTGAAAATGGCCCATCAGGACAAAGTAACCGAAGACGTTACGCGGGGTTGGTATGAAGACGGCAAGGCCCTGCATCCTTACAAGGGTGAGACCAAACCGCTGAAGGAAGATCCGAAATATAAACCCGGGGACGGTAAGTATACATGGTTTAAGGCACCGCGCTATGAAGGTCAACCCTGTGAAGTCGGTCCGCTGGCGCGGGTGCTGGTGGCCTATGCCAAAGGTCATAAGGATATTAAACCGATCGCTGATAATGTGCTAAAAACCCTGAATGTTCCGGCCGGAGCGTTGTTCTCAACCCTCGGCCGAACGGCTGCCAGGGGCATCGAATCCATGGCGATCGGCGAACAAATGCAGACATGGGTCATGGAGCTGGTCGAAAATCTAAAAAACGGCGATTCCAAAACGTATCAGCCTTATGAAATGCCGGACAGCGCCATGGGCGTCGGTCTTAATGATGTCCCCAGAGGTTCTCTTGGCCACTGGGTCCAGATCGAAAACAAAAAGATCAAAAACTACCAGTATGTGGTGCCGTCCACCTGGAATTTGGGCCCGCGGGATGCCGCTGGAAACCTGGGGCCGGTGGAAGAGGCCCTGATCGGCACCCCGGTAGCCGATCCCAAAAAACCGCTGGAAGTGTTGCGAACGGTTCATTCCTTTGATCCCTGCATTGCCTGCGGCGTTCATGTCATAGACCCGGATTCCAACCAGGTATACAAAGTCAAGGCCTTGTAATATCAGGTAAACTTCCACAGCCTCCTCGATTGGTGGGAGGCTGTGGTCTTTCCAGGGTCTTGACTGTCAATCCTTTTTCAGGGTAGATTCCCTGCCTGTGTCTATTTTCCGAAAAACTATTCAAAGGACCGGTATGTGATATATGAGCACGATGACGAACAATCCTTTTGACGAAGTTTATGCCACTGATATCATGGTTCTGGGCATCGGCTGCATCCTTTTCAGCGATGAGGGGTTTGGCGTACGGGTGGTGGAAAAAATGGAAAAACTGTACCAATTTCCGGAAAATGTTCTGCTGGTCGATGGCGGTGTTCTGGGAATCAACCTGCTGGGGGTGATTTCAAAACCGAAGCATCTGATTGTGGTGGATGCGATCCGCAACAAAGGCAAACCCGGCGATTTATACCGCCTGGAAGGCGACGCCATTCCCGAAAGGATCCGGGCCAAGAATTCTTTGCATCAGGTAGATTTTTTGGAAGCATTAACCCTCTGTCAGGCCCTCGATCATGTGCCCAAAACCGTGATCGTCGGGGTCGAACCCCAGGATATCGAAACTCAGAGTCTGGATTTAACACCACCCATCCAGGCCCGGGTCGATCCGGTGATCAAAATGGTTCTGGCCGAACTTGAGCGTCTGGGCGTATCATACAAGAAAGGATAATCGGAGAATGTGTCTTGCAATCCCCTCCAAAATAACCCGCATTGAAAATAACATGGCGACCATTGACGTTGATGGCGTCCAAAGGGAGGCCAGCCTTTTGCTGCTGGAAGACGCCGGCCTCGGTGATTATGTCATTGTTCACGCCGGCTTTGCCATTCAGAAGATTGATGAGGCGGCAGCACTGGAAACGTTGAAATTCTTAAAGGAGGCGGCAGCCTTCGTCGAAGGAGGAGGCAGCAATTAGACCTCGTGGAATTGTTATTTCTTACCAGGTTTAAAGTGTATATTCGTGTTCTTAGCTTTTGCCCCATTCATGGAATAATGGGTTTCACTAAAGGAAAATATCCATTTTAATTTTATCCTCTATATGAATTTTTCAATTAACCCATCAATGCAAAACCCTCTTCGAGCCCTAAGCTCCAGCGGCCGAAGGCCAAGACCCATCATTACAGTATTCCAATATTCCAGCATTCCATTTGGAGCCAAGCCCCTGATTTACGAGATAGGGCACCCAATTTAGTTATGACCGATCATTGTATCGCCAAACGCTTGAAGGTTAACGGCATTGTTCAGGGTGTCGGCTTTCGACCTTTTGTGTTTCAGCTTGCCGAAAAATTCAAACTTAAGGGAGAGGTGGCCAACACTTCTTCCGGCGTATCCATTCACATCGAGGGTTTCCCGGAGAACGTGGCCTCTTTTGAAAAGGGGCTTTCCGAAAAAGGTCCGCCTCTGGCCTTCATTTCTGAAATATCGAGCCAAATAGAAACCGTCAGAAACTACGCTGAATTTGCGATTGTCAAAAGTAAAGGCCAGGCTAAAATGTCCACCCTGATCTCACCGGATGTTTCGGTTTGTGACGACTGCCTGGGCGAGATGCTGGCCCCCGATGATCGCCGTTATCACTATCCGTTTATCAATTGCACCAATTGCGGGCCCCGCTATACCATCATTGATGACATCCCCTATGATCGGCCGAAAACTTCCATGCGGCATTTTAAAATGTGTCTGCAGTGTCAGGCCGAATACGACAGCCCGACCAACCGCAGGTTTCACGCGCAACCCAATGCCTGTGCGGATTGCGGCCCCCATGTCGGCCTGTATGACAATCAACGAAATGAAATCATCCCGCACACCCATGCCGTAAAAAAGGCAGCCGATCTGTTGAAAGCGGGTCACATCCTGGCGATTAAAGGCCTGGGCGGCTACCATCTTGCAGCCGATGCTGCCAACACCGATGCGGTCAAACAACTACGACGCCGCAAACTGCGCGAGGAAAAGCCGTTTGCCATCATGTCATATGACCTCGAGGCCGTCGACCGGT
>Ga0265303_10002750_pt1 | contig 10958 bp, 6 predicted proteins | sample Helome_2_FD_192494 | JGI IMG/M metagenome (GOLD analysis project Ga0265303, IMG submission 192494) | Marine sediment microbial communities from subtidal zone of North Sea - Hel_20160317 (Illumina Assembly) | ecosystem: Environmental > Aquatic > Marine > Subtidal zone > Sediment ...
AAGGCGATCTCACGTGCACTGGAACGAATATCCTCATAGTCAAACCTGGCATAAGACAAGCCGTGCCCGAAAGCGAACAGCGGCGTGTATCCCGCATCGAGATGAAATGACGTCATACCCGTCGAAAGCTGCGGTGCATGCGGGTCGATGTCATCGATGTGAACAATCGTGTCGGGCGACGGCGGCTTTCCCGTGTTCTTGTGGTTGTAGTAAATCGGAATCTGGCCCACCATGCGCGGAAAGGTGACCGGCAGTTTGCCCGAGGGCGACTCGACACCGAACAACAAGTCAGCAATGGCCGGGCCGCCCATCGTTCCTGGGTGCCACGCAAACAGAATGGCGTCGACTTCGTTCACAATATTCGTCAGCGTCAGCGGCCGTCCCGCCATGATGACGGCGATTACCGGCTTGCCAGTTTTCCGAATCCGGCGAACCAGTTCCGCCTGGGCACCCGGAAGATTGATGTCGGCACGAGAGTGGGCCTCACCGGACAGAATGGATTCTTCGCCAAGAAACAGGATTGCGGCATCGGAATCGGCCGCGACTTCAACAGCATCGCTGAATAACTCGCTTGTCCTGCTGCGAGAGCTGGCCATCGCGCTTGCGTAGCGAACATCAACGTTTTCGCCAACGAGATCTTCGATGGAGCGTAGCGGCGTCATGCTGAGCCCGCTGTCACCGTCGAAAATCCAGGTACCCAACTGTTCGTAGGGCGCATCGGCCAACGGGCCGATAATAGCAATGGAGTTCAGCTTTTGCGCCGACAACGGCAGCACACTATGGTCGTTCTTTAGCAATACAGCACTCTGCAACGCCGCTTTCCTGGCAGTTTGCAATGCCTCTTCATTCGCGATCGGAGGCAAAGCGGCCGGATCAGTGTACGGATTCTCGAATAGGCCGAGACGGAACTTCACTCGCAGGATGTTGAAGACCATCGCGTCTATCATCTCGATATCAATACGGCCGTCACCGATCAAGTCTTCCAGATTGTGTATGTACGACTCACCGGCCATTTCCATATCGACGCCAGCGCTCACGGCCTGGAATACCGATTCCTTGTCGTTCTCGGTCAAACCGTGAATAGCCAGCTGGCGAACCGAGTCCCAGTCGCTGACAACAAAACCGTCGAATCCCCATTCGTTACGCAGCACCTGTCGCATCAGGAAGTCATTGGCGGTAGCCGGTACACCGTCAATGTCGCTGAACGATGCCATCAATGTGACGACTCCGGCATCGACCGCGGCTTTGAATGGCCGCAAGTAGACATTGCGCAGCTCGTTCTCGGGGATATTCGTCGTCGAGTAGTCGCGACCGCTCTCCGAAGCACCGTAGCCCGCGAAGTGTTTGGCGCAAGCCGCGATCGTACCTGTGTCCGCAAGATCTTTGCCCTGATAACCTTGCACCATCGCCGCCGCGAGAATGCTTGCAAGATACGGATCTTCACCTGGACTCTCGGCAATCCGCCCCCATCGCGCATCACGCGAAATATCGATCATTGGCGAAAACGTCCAGTTGATACCTGCCGTAGCAGCCTCGCGCGCAGCAACGCGGGCGCCGTCTCGTACTACATCCGGGTTCCAGGTTGCCGCTTGTCCGAGAGGAATGGGTAGCACGGTCTTGAAACCATGGATGACATCACGCCCGACCAGGAGAGGAATACCGAGCCGACTCTCGCGCACGGCGATACGCTGCAGATCGTTGATCGAATCGGTGTCGACCTGATTGAGCACCGACCCAACCCGGCCGGCCCCAATGGCTGCCCGCAGCTGATCAGTAATGTCGGTGTCTGCCGCATTGACCTGGTTCATCTGGCCGATCTTCTCGGACAGCGTCATCTGATCGAGCAGCGCGTATGCACGCTGCTCGATCGTATCGGTGCTACTCGATGAATTTGCGCTGGATTTGCTCATGTATGTCATCAAAAGGAGGTTGCAGAGTGCGGCCTTCACACGGGCCTTGGAAATTTCGACAGTGATTCGCCCGGCTAATCGTGCCACCCCGCATAGCCGTCGAGTGTAGGCTCAGGAAATGCGGTTGCGTCGGACAGCGAAACGGCCGCCCTGCTGCGAATTCACCGTTGCGCAGGTCAAGTTTCCCCCCAATAGAAAACGAAGTGATGGTGTTTCTTGTCCGGATAGCACCGCTGATACAGGTTTTAGCAACATTTGACAGCGCTGTCAATTTGGTGGACGATAGGGCTCCGGTCAAGTGAGCCGTCAACGGGAAACAAGAGCCAGAATGAGCCACGCAACCCATCACGAAACGGCACCTGAAGACAGAATCCCCTTACACCAGAAGCTCATCTACGGCCTTGGCGCGTTCGTCAATAATCTGCTCGCCGCCGCCATAGGCGGCATGGTGATCGTGCTGAACCTCGGGCTTGGCATGAACCCGGCCCTCGTCGGTCTGCTGGGTGCACTGCCCCGCCTCACCGACGCACTGACGGACCCATTGATGGGCTACATTTCGGATAACACGAGGAGCCGATGGGGCCGACGGCGGCCGTATATCTTCGTCGGCGCGATCCTCGTTGGCATCATTTTCGCCCTGCTATGGCAGCTGCCGGCGGACAAAAGCGAGTCGTTCTACTTCTGGTATTTCCTGAGCGGATCGCTGGTCTTTTATCTCGCCTACACGATGTTCGCTACGCCCTGGGTGGCGCTCGGTTACGAACTGACACCCGACTACCACGAGCGGACGCGCCTGATGGGCGTGCAGAACTTCGTTGGTCAGGTGCCTTACATGATATCCGGGTACTTCCTTGCCATCATGTATAACGAGCGCTGGTTTGACAATTCGGTCGATGGTGCCGCAGGACTCGCGATCATTATCGCTGTTGTGGTGATGGTTATCGGCGTGCTACCGGCGATATTCCTGCGCGAGCGCTTCAAGGACATCGCCGAAGCTGAAGCGAGCGAAAAACACCGGCAGGGTGAGAGCACAGGTACCGTGGTGCTGCGCAACATCCTGGACTTCTTCAGCGGATTTGCAACAACACTCAAGTTCAAGCCATTTCTCAAACTCTGCGCGGCAACCTTTCTCGTTTTCAACGGCTTCATGCTGATCGCAGCGTTTCAGTCCTACGTCATCATCTACTATGTCTTTGGCGGGGATGCGAGCGCCGGATCGGCGTGGGTAGGTCATTCGATGTTGCTAGGCGCAATATCAACCTTGTTTGTAATTGTCTTTGTCACGTGGCTCGGCACCCACATCGGCAAACGTCGTGCGTTCTTCGTCACCACTGGTATTTCGATGCTCGGCTACGCGCTGAAGTGGGTCTGCTACGATCCGGACATTCCATTGCTGCTCTTGCTACCGGCACCGTTGATGGCCTTCGGCCTCGGCGGCCTGTTCACTCTGATGCCGTCAATGATCGCCGACGTAGTGGACGCGGACGAGCTGAACACCCACGAGCGGCGTGAGGGTATGTACGGGTCCATCTTTTGGTGGGTCGTCAAGCTCGGCATGGCGGCGGCGATTGCCGCAGGCGGTTTCCTGTTGAATGCAACGGGCTTCGACGTAGCACTCGGTGGCGAACAGTCGGAACGCACGATCTACCTGATGCGCCTTTGTGACGCTTTCATGCCTTGCGCCGCATCCGGAATCGCTATATGGGCGATAGCCACTTTCTCGATCACCGAAGAAAAGGCCTACGAAGTCCGGATGAAACTCGAGGAGCGCAGAGGCAGCTTGAGCGCGGCATAATTCTTCACCGCTCGCGGATCAGTCGCCCGCCTAACTTAATGGGGTCGAACCGAGGTTTTCCGTTGAAAACCTCGGTTCGACCCCGTTTTACTTGCTGGAAACAGCGCTCAGGACCGCGGCAATTCGCACACAGTTTCGACCTGCGAACTTGGCCGTATAAAGCGCGGCATCGGCTCTTTCGATCAACGTGTCGACCGTATCCTCCTCGCGTGCCAGGGCGACGCCCAGGCTGATGCTCACAAGCAGGTTTTTTTTGCTAACGTGCATTTCATCGTCATTGATTCGCAGACGCACGCGCTCTGCAACTTCCGCGCCCCCCGCGATATCAGTGTTTTGCAGTATGAACAGGAATTCCTCGCCTCCGTAGCGACAGATTTCGTCGTCGCCGCGTGCGCCGGCGATCATACGACTGGCGGCGATCCTCAGTACTTCATCGCCGACCAGGTGGCCGTGAGTGTCGTTGATATTCTTGAAATGATCCAGGTCAGCCATGATTACGCACAGAGGCGCTGCCTCGGATTTGGCGCGTTCCAGTGCCGCGACCAGGCAGCGTCTCGAATAGGAATGATTACGCAAACCGGTTAACCAGTCGGTTTCAGCAATTTCGCGCAGGCGATCCATTTCGCCACGCTCTGTCGCGAGAGACTCCTCGAGTCCGGAGACCCTGGCCGAGCAATAGCTTTCTACCGCCAATCCCATGTCAAGTGCTGTAATCTTGAGGATGAAGCGAAGTATCGCCTGGAATGCCGGCCCATCGTTTCGGATCTCTGCCGGTATATACTCAATCAGCAGGTTTTGCAGCCCCTGAAACGTGCACTGGTACAGGCCCTGGGGAACACCGACGCGCTGATGAACGGCGCCGACCCGAAGTCGTTCCTCGAAATACTGGCTCTGGTCGAAGTCAATGCCCAGGCCCAGCAGGTAATGTCTTTGACTTTCCCTGATCCGCTCCTTGGAAGAGTAGTCTTCAACGATATGATTGAATTCGTCGATCCTGTTCAGAGAACCGTAGAAACGATCGACAATAGCGTCAACGTTGGGCCGAATTACGTCGTCCTGTAATTGCCTGCCCAGGGCGTCCATACCCGTTCGATTCAATTCCACGAGATTCAAACGCTCGGCAATCTCGTTCGCGTCAAAACCGCATTGTTCGCACAGTGGGTATTCCATACCGCGGCCGCCGTTCCTTGTATCGCCCAAGCTCGAGGCACCTAGCCTTATGCCGTATCCAGATTGCGAAAGCAATCCGGGCTTGTACCTATCTATTTGAAAACTGTGATGTTTTTCTCAACTGCAGGCGCGATTCTATCTGCCCGATAATGGGCAGGGAAAAGACGGGGTCTATGTGAAATTCCACAGGAATGAACCAGAATTTGTCGCTGATTTTTCGTCCGAATTTGACGGCATCTTTCTCGGTCATGAGTACCGCGAAATCATCGTCGAATTCTATGTCCTTCTCTTCAAGAGCCGCGTGATCGACGAATGAATGTTCGAGGACCTGGATACCGAATGACCGTAACAGGTCAAAGAACCGTGACGGATTCCCGATTCCCGCAACAGCGTGCACGGTCGTCCCCGAAAACCGGTCGATGGGCCGAACCAGAGAGCCGTTCAAGCGGCACGCTTCGGTCGCAAGCAATTCAAATTCAACGGCATTCTGCTCGGCGACCGACAGATCGCTGTCCATCCGCATTGGCCCGTTGACCAGCAATTGATCCACGACGTCGAGGCGCGCCGGTAATTCGCGAAGGGGACCGGCCGGCAGCAGCCGGCGATTGCCAAGCCCCCGGGCACCGTCGATAACGCAGATTTCATAATCGCGGCCAAGGCGATAATGCTGCAATCCGTCATCAGCAATGACGACATCGATACCGTCGTCGGCGAGCATCGCGGCGGCGCGCACCCGGTCGGAGTCGACGATTACCGGGCACGCAGTTCGCCTGGCAAGCAGCACTGGTTCATCGCCAACGAGTGTCGCAGAGCTGTCCGAATCGACGCGCATTGGTGAGTCCGAATTACTGCCTCCATAACCCCGACTGACGATCCCCGGCGACAGACCATGACTGCGAAGCTCGCGGGCAAGCCAGATGACCGTGGGCGTTTTTCCCGTGCCCCCCGCCGTTATGTTGCCGACCACGATGACCGGCACAGGCACGCGCTGAGTCTTCAGGATTCCGCAACGATAGAGAAAACGTCTGCTCATCGTAATGAGCCAGTAAATACCGCTCAAAGGCAACAACAGCCAGCCAAATCGAGCGTCTTCATACCAGACGCGGTGAATCCAGCGATAAGACGCAGCGGCGCTCATTCGTCGCTTATCTCGGCACCCAGTTGCATGTGATACAGGCGCGCGTAATGTCGGTCCTGCGCTATCAGTTCGCTGTGTGTTCCAGACTCGACGATTCGACCTGCATCGAGAACGATAATTCGATCTGCACTTTCGACGGTCGACAGCCGGTGTGCGATAACGAGCGTCGTTCGATCCTTCATCAGCACGTTGAGCGCATCCTGGATACGTCGTTCGGATTGCGTGTCCAGGGCCGAGGTCGCCTCGTCCAGTATCAGAATTGGCGCATTCTTCAAAAGCGCACGGCCGATCGCGATGCGTTGACGCTGACCACCCGATAACAGGACGCCACGATCACCCACGATCGTTTCGAGGCCGTCGGGCAGCTCATTGGCGAATTCCAGGACATGTGCCGCTTCCGCCGCTTTCAATACGTCCTCACGCGAATGCGACCTGAGTTGCCCGTAGGCAAGGTTGTTCTCAATCGTGTCATTGAACAATACGACGTCCTGCGTCACGAGACTGATATTCGCACGAAGGCTGGCCAGGGTCAGGTCCTGTATCGAAACGCCGTCAATCCGGATATTGCCTGAATCCAGCTCGTAGAACCGCGGCAACAGGCTCGCCAACGTCGATTTGCCACTGCCCGAGTGCCCGACAACCGCGAGCGTCTTGCCCGCTTCGAGCACCACGTCGATGTCCCTGAGAACCGGGCCTTTTTTGTCGCCGTATGAAAAACACACGCCATCAAACACAACGTCGCCCCTGGCGCGCGGTAATTCGATCGCGCCAGAGTCATCCTCATCCTGTTCGTCCATGATCATGAACAGGCTGTCCGCGCCGGCCACGCCACGTTGCAGGGTTGCGTTGACGTTTGTAATACGTCGGATGGGCTGCAGCATCAGCATCATTGCTGCAAAAAACGAAATGAACTGTCCGGGGCTAAGGACACCTGCCACCGACTGCCGGCCGGCCTCGTAGATTACAAGCGCGATGCCGAATCCGAAGACCGCCTGTGTGACAGCGACACCCAGTGAACGTACACGGATCAATTTCAAATGCTGTTTGCGGTTCTTTCCATCCGCTTCGTCGATTCGGGAGCGCTCGTAATCGTAGCCGCCGAAGGCTTTGACCACCCAATTGCCGCGCACGATTTCATCCGTTACCTGCGTAACTTCGCCGACCGAGTCCTGAATACGGCTGCTGTAGCGACGAAATGCGATGCCCAGCACTCGAACGATCAACGCAACAACAGGAAACACGATAGCAACAAACGCGGTGAGCCTCGGACTGTGATAAAGCATGACGCAGAGCGCGGCGATAGCCGTCAGCGTATCCCGGACCAGGATCGTCACGACACTCGTAACCGACTCGGCCACCATCTCCACGTTGTACGTCATGCGAGACAAGAGCGGACCTGTCGCCTGAGCATCGAAATAACCGGCAGGCAAGGTCAGAAATTTGCAGAAGACCTGTCGTCGCAAGTCACTGATTACCTGCCGGCCGATCCAGCCGAGAGAAGATTCGGTGGCAAACCCGGCAATGCCGCGCAATATAAAGATCGCCATGAATGCCAACGGGATCCAGCTCGCACTTTGCAGATTCTGTGCAACCAGTGTCTCGTCAGTCAGCGGTTTGAGCAGGTAAACGAGACCGGCCTCAACGACGGCGGTCGCCGTCATGCCGATAACAGCAATGAGGCCGATGAGTTTGTGCGGCGTAACGTAGCGCCACAGCCTTCTGTAGACAACACTTGCCTTGGGATCGATGCGCTTGCTCACCTCAGCTACTCAACCGGGTCATTAACGGTCGCGATACTGATCTGCGTAAAGCCGAGTCGTCCGGCAACGTCCATCGCGGTCACTACGTGCTGATGCTTGGCATTTGCATCGGCGCTGATCGTGAGAGGCAACTTGTTGTCACCCGCCGAGACCTTCTGTAACGCATTGCGAATGGTCTCCGGGCGATTGTTGATGAGTTCGCGATTATTGACAAGGTACGTGCCGCTTTCGGTGATCATTATGTCGATCTGCTGCGGCTTCTCTTCGACAATTGCGGCACTGTCCGCCTCCGGCAAACGAATCGCGATTTGCGATTGCTTTACGAAGCTCGTCGACACCATGAAGAAAATGAGCAGCAGCAGGACAACGTCGATTAAAGACGTCAGGTTAACCTCGGGCTGCGCGCGCGGCCGCAGGCTCAGCTTCATGGCCCTATCCCTTCCCTAGGTGCCACGACGACGCCTCTGCGGCTCTCATCGCGACCCTTTCTCGCTGCGCCGGTGCAACGCCTCGACCAGCTTGATGGCCTCTTTTTCCATGTCGACGACCAGCGTATCCACACGAGTACGATAATAGCGATAGCCAATCAGCGCAGGAATTGCCACGGTAAGACCTGCCGCTGTCGTGATCAGCGCTTCAGCGATGCCCCCGGCCAGTACCGTCGGATTGCCCACGCCATGCGTGGTGATTGCCGTGAAAACCTTGACCATGCCGATCACAGTTCCCAGGAGGCCGAGCAAGGGTGAAATCGCGGCAATAGTTCCCAGCGTTTCGAGATAACGCTCCAGCTCGTGTACGACGTGCCGGCCCGTGTCTTCGATAGCATCTTTGAGGACGGTCCGTTCCCGGTCACGATTGATCAGTCCGGCCGCCAGAATCTGCCCAAGTGCCGAGCCCTGGTGCAAGATCTGAATCTGCTTTTGGTCCAACTGGTCCTTCTTTACCCAGCCCCAGACTTTGCTCGTCAGATCCTCAGGAATGACACGTTTCTGTTGCAAGGTCCAGTACCGCTCAAGGATGATCCCCATCGCGATGATCGCGCAGATAATGATGGGCGCCATCAGGTAGCCGCCGGATTTGACTATCTCAACCATAGAGACCTGACCGAGGAGGAAAAATGAAATATACAGTGACCGCGCAAAAAATTCTCGCGCTACATTGCGCTTTCTGACCCTAAATCGCCCGGGTCACGCCAGAACCGGCGACGCTCGTGACGATCTCTTCGCAAGTCCTGAAGACCACCTTCGGCGCATATATGCAGACTAACGGCACCCGATGTTGCCGTGTCCAGTATCTCGGCGCCGACGGCCCGCCACCGCATCACTACTTGCTTCTTGGGAAAACCCCAGCGATTGCCATATCCGGCTGAGACAATGGCAACGAGTGGCGATATTGCATCAACGAATGGCAATCCCGAGGACGTCGAACTGCCATGGTGTGGCACGACCACGGCATCGACGACGAGTGATCCGTTCCTTTCAATTATCTCGTGCTCGGCACTTGCCTCTATGTCTCCGGTCAGAAGCAAACCGTGTGGGCCCACGCTGATCAACAAGACACAGGACGAATCGTTGCCTTTGCGCGGCGTCTCCGGATTCGGATGCAAGATGCGAAAGCGGACGCCATCCGCCGTCCAGTGCTGCCCGACTGCGCATGGCGATGACGGCAACGTCGATCGCCGAAGTGATTCGCCGACCAATGTCGCGCCAATGTCGGCATATTCTCGCACTTCACGCACGCCGCCACTGTGGTCGTTATCCGCGTGAGAAACCACCAGTTGGTCGATCTGTCTTATGGCTCTTGATTTGAGAAACGGCACGACCACTCGTTCGGCCACACTTCCCCCGCCTCGATAAGATGCGCCAGTGTCGAACAGCAAGGTACTTCGCCGTGTTTGCACCACGGTTGCAAGCCCCTGTCCAACGTCGAGAATGTGCGCGTCGAAACAACTCTGATCGGGAGGCTCCGGCGCGTAAAGTAACAATCCCACGACGGCGAGCGGTGCAACGTGCCGCCCGGGCCAGCCTTTCGGCAGTATCGTCCAAAGTGCGGGCAAGAACACCACAAGCACGGCACTGCCTTGAATGTTGGCAATAGTGACATCGGCGATCGGCAAGCGTACGACCTGGTCGATCAGTGCCCCCAGCCAACGGATGCTTTCGGCGGCCATGCGTAAAGCAGCGAAACCTGCCGGTCCAGACATTTCGCCGATCACCAGACCGGCAAGCGTGAAGGGTACCGTCACAAGGCTGAACAGCGGCACGGCGAAAAGATTTACCGGTGTCGCGAGTAACGCCACACGATCAAACAGGATTACGGTAAGAGGCATCAGGCCAAGCAGCAAAAACACCTGCATCGTAAAAAGCTGACGCACCGTGTTCACTGCCCGGACGAAAACCCCGTAGCCTCTGGTCGTCCTGTTTCGACAGCGCGCCAGCCAAAGCAGCAACACGACAGCCGCAAACGACAGATTAAACCCGGGGGTCATGGTCGCGATCGGGTCCAGTATGAATACAGCGATTGCCGCGACGGAAACGGTCGTGAACGGATCGACAGGTCGGCGTCGCACAACCGCCAATGCGGCGACCAATAGCATTAGCGACGCCCTCTGTGCAGGCACACCGAACCCGGAAACCGCCGCATAGAGGATTGCCGCCAGCACACCGACCCCTATCGCGGCGATCTGCACATTGACGTTCGCACGCAGACCTCCCAGCACGGTCCTGGCGAGAAGAAATGCGAAAGTGGCGGCCAGGCCGATGTGTAAGCCCGAAATCGCCATGAGATGGCTGGTACCCGACATCGCAAAATCGTCCCATTGCGCTCGGGATACAAGATGTCGGGCGCCCACACCGACAGCCGAAATGACCGCCGCCGCATCGGACGACCCTGCCGCAAGAACTGCGTGCGCCACAAATCGGTGTCGAAAAGCATCGATGAAGCCTTCGGTCGCGGTCCGCAGACGCTGATTTCGTTTGCCGTTCACGACGTAACCGCCCGCATGGATTCTTTGCCGAAACATCCATGCTTCGGCGTCGAACCCCCCCGGGTTGCTAAAGCCGCGTGGCCGTTTGAGTCGCAGTTCCAATTCCCAGACGTCGCCAATCGATGGCAACAACGGTGGCTCGAACCAGCTCACTCGGGAACGCGGCGGCAAACGATGATCATCGAGCGGCCCGACCAGC
>Ga0265303_10002751_pt1 | contig 10955 bp, 12 predicted proteins | sample Helome_2_FD_192494 | JGI IMG/M metagenome (GOLD analysis project Ga0265303, IMG submission 192494) | Marine sediment microbial communities from subtidal zone of North Sea - Hel_20160317 (Illumina Assembly) | ecosystem: Environmental > Aquatic > Marine > Subtidal zone > Sediment ...
CTCCCGGCTGCGAAACCGCACATAAAGGGGTATGGCCTGGGCGAGTCCCGACTCGATAATTGACGAGGCTGCCGCGTAGTCCATGAGCTCGGGTGTTTCCAGCGAGAAATACAGCGAGTTCAGCACCAGTTCCAGCGGACTGCCTTTCGCACCGACCAATAACGGTGTTGCCTCGGCTCTTGCCATAAGATGCTCGCCGCTTTCCTCGACCACGACGTTCAGTCCCACCGGCAGGTAGATAATGAGCATGATCGAACCGACCAGTATCGAAGTCTTCCAACGGTTGTAGGCCAGGTAACGCCAGGCCAGGTAAAAAATACCCTTCATTGTCAGTGGCCTGGCCCGTGCCCTAGAAACTGCTCGAAATCGACGATGCGCTCGAATCGGTCGAGAAGATTGCGATCGTGTGTCACCGTGACCAGGGTCGCGTAGTTGTCGCTGGCGTAGGCGAGCAGGATGTCGAGCACCCGGTCCTTGTTCATCGGATCCAGGTTTCCCGTTGGCTCATCAGCAAGCAACAATGGCGGGTTGACCAGCAATGCCCGACAGACGGCCGCGCGCTGTTTTTCACCCTGTGACAGGTGTTCCGGGTGGCGATCGTGCTTGTCGCCGATACCAACGCTGTCCAGGAGGTCCCTGGCGCGTTGCACGACCGCGGAGTCGAGGCGCAGCGAGTTATTGATGCGATACGGCAGCAGGACGTTGTCGAGCACGTCCAGGTATTCCAGCAATTCGAATTCCTGAAAAACCAGTCCGATATTCTCGATGCGAAAGTCCCGGACCTTGCCGTCGTCCAGTGCGAGTATGTCGGTGGCCCCGGTGCTTATGCGCCCGGATTGCGGCCTGGCGATACCTGCAATCAGGTTCAACAAGGTTGTCTTGCCCGAACCGCTTGGCCCGACGACGGCCACTCGCTCGCCCCGACTGACCTGCAGGCGAGGAATATCGAGGCGAAAGTCACCGTCTGCATAGTGGAACTGCAGGTCCTCGATATCGATCATTGCAACAGGCCTGTCACGGCGAGATTTCGTTTGTCAGCCTTGCTTAAAGAAGACGGCGGCAACTCGTCAGTCCCGGCGGCTTTCGATCCTTAGAAGTCTGCCTTCGTAGTTGAACGTCAGGATTCTGCGCATGTTCCCTTGCACGTAAATCCAGGTGTCCCCCATCTTGGCCTCCGGTTCGCCGCACTTCTTCAAGACCTCGTACATCCCGGCGCTGTCTTTGCCACCACCCCCATAAATCAGGTGCCCGCCACATCTGATGGATCGATCAGAAGCGATCGCCGTAAGTGCGACAAGAGCGAGTGTCAGCCCGGTCGCAAACTTCATAAAGAACCTAAGCATGTAATTTCCCGACCATCTTCAGAGGTAATCGAATACTACGGCAGCTTGTAAGTCAGTTTCGGGATTTGCAGAATGCCCGCGGCAATCTGCACCACCGTGCCTTCGGAAAGGTCGGCTGCAAGCGCATGCACCGGCGAGCGCACTGTCATTTTTCCGGATCCGCTGATACCGGCAAATCGACCCGTGCCGCTGGTCAGCTTGATCTCACCGCTGCAGAGGCCCCTTTCGCCGCTGCAGGTAATCTCAGCGAACACGGAATCCTCGGGTGATGCCACGATCAGGCAACTACCTGACGCCGAGGTACTGCCATCGCTCGCATCGAGATCCTGGACGATAGGGCAGCTTACAAAGGCTTCGTTCAGTTCGCCTTTGGCCGTCTCGACATACATGATTCCTTCGAGGGAACCGAGAAAGCGAAGCTTCTTGGCGCCGACCGGAAATATCTGCCCTTGTCCCTGCCACGGGATGATCGCGGAGATGGTGTCGGAGGCTGCGTGGGCAAGGCCGGTGAAAGCGCACGTGACCAGCGCCGCCGTTGCCAATGAAAGTACCGCTCGTGTTCTCATCATTATTGTATCGCTCATCAAGTGAATTCTCGGGGATCATACCAATAAGCTCAATGTGTCGGTATCCAATTTCCGGCAGGCTCGAAGCCGGTTCGCATCAAGGGGCAGTTGTTATGCGGGGAGGAGGCCGCCAGCATTCTTGACACCTCGACCAAATAACGTCGCACCTGGAATTTTTGCGCGTTCGTCGGATTCGATGGTTGCGATCAGCCCCCGGGCACTGCCCTCCAAAAGGCAGGGCCAGAACGCCCCAAAGTGCTTTTCAAACTTCGCACTATGGCAGGTTTCTGTCCGTGGACATGCCGGGACCGAGAATACGCACAATGAGAATCCCCGATCTGGATCGTTTGTAGTAGACCGAATGCTGCTGATGTACAAATCGAAAATAGCCCTGGCGTATTCCGGAAACATCCATGCCCAGCTTCGGGTTGTCGGCAAGACGCCGAAGGCAATCCTCAAGTGACTCGAAGTAGGCATCGGCACGGTGCTCCCCAAACTCGACATAGGAATATGAGTACAGATCTGAAAGATCTTCACCAGCCGCGTTACTTAGTTGGTAGCTAGGCACGCTTCAGTCGGCGCTTGGCGGCGCGTTTAATGTCCGGCAACGAACGTTTACTGACTCCACTCTTTTCGCCTTCAATCAGGGCAAGTCGAAGAGCGTCGCGTTGGCGTTGGTCATGCCGAATTAGATCTCTGATATAGTCGCTGGCATTCGCGTACTCACCAGCTTCGATTTGCGCGTCAATCCACTCGCGCATTTTGTTCGGCATCGATACATTGAGTGTTGCCATTGTCGGGTTCCATCGGCTCAAATCTTGGCAAATATTAGCAAAGTTTGCCAAACACTGCTCTGTCGACAATGGCATTAGTCCAAGAAATTCACCATAAATCAACATGAAGAACTCGACAAACAGCCTCAAAATAGCCGTTGCCCCGATGATGGACTGGACCGACCGGCACTGCCGCTATTTCATGCGGCTGCTGACGCCGTCTGCATTCCTTTATACGGAGATGGTGACGGCGGCCGCGATTCATCATGGTGATGCTCAGCGATTCTTGCGTTTCAATGAGCAGGAACATCCTGTTGCGCTGCAACTGGGCGGCAGCAACCCGGAGTGGATGGCCAGTGCGACGCGCAAGGCCGCCGGATTCGGCTACGACGAAATCAACATCAACGTCGGTTGCCCGAGCGATCGTGTGCAAAGCGGACAATTCGGCGCCTGTCTCATGCAGGAGCCTTCGATAGTCGCTGATTGTTACAAAGCGATGCAGGCGGAGACTGAGATCCCCGTTACGGTGAAGACCCGCATCGGCATCGACGACAAGGACAGCGACGAGTTTTTGCGGCGGTTTATCGACGTTGTTGCGGCTGCAGGTTGCGAGAAATTCATCGTGCACGCGCGCATCGCAATCCTCGAGGGACTCAGTCCAAAAGACAACCGCACGATACCTCCGCTGGATTACGACCGGGTCTATCGGCTCAAGCACGAGCTACCGGAGCTCAACGTCGTCCTCAATGGCGGACTGGTGGGTGTCGATCAGGTCGAAGACGCGCTGCGTCATGTCGACGGTGCGATGATCGGCCGGCAGGCCTACCACCAGCCGTACTTCCTGGCCGAGCTGGAGCATCATTTCAACCCGGACTGGTCGCTGCCCGCGCGGCACGAGGTCGTTCACGCGATGCTGCCGTACGTCGAGTCGGTAATCGCTGAAGGGGAGTCGCTGCACCGGGTTACACGCCACATGCTGGGGCTGTTTGCGGGCCAGCCCGGCGCCAGGGCCTGGCGCCGGTATATCAGTGAACACGCGCATCGCGAGGGAGCCGGTGCCGAAGTGCTGATTAACGCACTTAACGCTATGCCTATCGCCGCCTAGGCAAGTACAATGCTCGCCCCGACACCGTCAACCACGCAGAGGAAATCATCCGTAACATGAGCGCCCAAATCGCAAAACACTCCAAACACCGGACGATGGCCGAAAGGGCCGATATCCATGAGCTGTATGAACTATCGGTTCAGAATGTCGAAAACGAAATCGAGTTTCTGCAGACAACCTTCAAGTCACTCACAGGCCGGACAGCCTACCTGTTCCGGGAAGACTTTTGCGGCACCGCCAGCGCGTCGTGTCAGTGGGTGCGGCAGGGCAAGGAGTACCAGGCGATCGGCGTTGACATCGACCCGTCGGTGCTGGAATGGGGACGCAGCCACCGCGTCGGCAAGCTGGATACCGAAGACCAGGCACGTGTCAGCCTGATCGAGTCCGACGTGATGACCGTCGAGACGCCCAAGGTCGACCTCCTGGCGGCGTTTAATTTCAGCTATTTCATCTTCGATACCCGCGACAAGCTGCGTGCCTACTTCAAACGCGCGTACGATGCGACCAAGGACGACGGCGTCTTCTTTTGCGACATGTTCGGCGGCCCCGAGTCTCAGGAAGAGACCCGGGAAAAGACCAAGCACAAGAAGCATGGATTTACCTATATCTGGCACCAGGCCGAATTCCACCCAATCACCAATTTCATTCGCTGCCACATCCACTTCAGGTTCAAGGATGGCTCGAAGATAAAGAAAGCCTTCACCTACGATTGGCGTCTCTGGTCGGCCCCCGAGCTTCGTGAACTGCTGCTCGAGGCGGGATTCCGCAAGGCAACCGTGTATTGGGAGGGCGAGGATGAAGACGGTGAGGGCAACGGCGAGTTCACGCCCGACGAAAAAGGTGAGGCGGATCTTGCCTGGATAGCATACATAGTGGCTGAGAAATAGTAGTATTATTAGCCGGTTGGCGTAGGAACTTATAAACCGAGTTATGGCAAGAGACCTTGAAGTTGCGATCGTGTTTGCTGATGTCGTCGGCAGCACGCAGCTGTACGACCAGTTTGGCGATACCAAAGCCAGCGAGACGGTCGCGCTGTGTCTCGATGTCATGAAAGACGCTACCTATCAGTTCAACGGCACCGTCATCAAGACGATCGGTGACGAAGTCATGTCGACGTTTGAGACCGTAGACGAGGCCATGGGCGCGGCAGTCATGATGCAATCGCGAGTTACGAGCGAAACCAAGAAGAACAACGGCATTCCGGTTTCGATTCGAATCGGTTGTCACTACGGTCCCGTGGTACAGGAACAAAACGATATCTTCGGCGCCGCGGTGCATACGGCGAATCGTATGACGTCGCAGGCGAAAGCCCGACAGATCGTCGTTTCCGGTTTCACGGTGGAGCAAATGAGTCCGGAACTCAGGAATCAGGCGCGCCAGATCGACGTTGCCACGGTACGCGGGCGAATCGACGAAGTTGCACTTTTTGAACTCGTTTGGCAGCCCGACGAAGCCACCAACATGCTGCCGACGATCGAGTGGGAGAACAATGATCGCAAAGCGTCCAAGCTGTTGCTGAATTTCCGCGATCAGACGGTCGAGGTTTCGGATAAGCGCAAAGGCATCAATATGGGGCGCGCCGAAGACAATGACCTGGTGGTCAAAGGCAACCTGATATCCAGAATTCACGCCAAGGTCGAGATGCGACGAGGCAAATTTATGCTGGTCGACCAGAGTACCAACGGTACCTTCCTGCAGAACCTGCAAGGGCACGAGACGTTTGTGCGCCGCGATTCCACCGAGCTCGGTACCGAAGGCACGATAGGCCTGGGTCGGGCCGAGCCTCCGGGATCTCCGCTGGCGATCTACTACAAGACCATCGAATAATTGCCGACTACGCCTTCGCGATTTCTCTGTCGATTTCCTGGAGCACGAGGTGCTGCTGTCTCAGCAATTCACCGGGTGTTCGATCGCCATAGCTTTCCAGGTATTCGCCGAGCGAAATCATCTCATTGCGACACTGCTTCAGATCGATCGACGTTAGTGTTTCCACAGTCTGGGTGCTGATGTCCAGGCCGATCGTGTCCAGATCGTACGGGTGCGGCAGGTAGCCGAGTGCTGTTTCCTGCGCGCCTGCACGATGCTCGCAGCGATCGATGATCCACTGCAGTACGCGGAGGTTTTCGCCAAACCCCGGCCACAGGAAATGACCCTCGTCATCCTGGCGGAACCAGTTGACGTGGAAGATCTTCGGCAGATGCGCTGTGCGGTCCTTGAACGACAGCCAGTGCGCCCAATAGTCGGCAAAGTTGTAGCCACAGAAGGGCTTCATCGCCATCGGGTCGCGCCGGATTACGCCGACTTCGCCGACCATCGCGGCGGTCGTCTCGGAAGCAGTGCTTGCGCCGACCAGTACACCATGCTCCCAACTCTTTGCCTCGTACACTAGTGGCGCTACATGCTTGCGGCGGCCGCCGAACACGATCGCCGAGATCGGCACGCCCTCCGGTTCGTCTGCCAGATTCGAGTAGCTCGGGTTGTTCGTCGCCGAGACCGTGAATCGCGAATTCGGGTGCGCCGCCGGTCCATTCGCCTCGTCGTAGTCACGTCCTCGCCAGTCTTTGACGGGCGTTCCCAACTGTTTGCCTTCCCACCAGGGCTCGTTGTCTTCGGTGACGGCGACATTGGTGAAGATCGTGTCGTGCATGATCATGTCGTAGGCGTTCTTGTTGGTCTTCTGGTTGGTGCCCGGGACGACGCCGAAATATCCCGACTCCGGATTGATGGCCCTGAGCTTGCCTGTCTCATCCGGGTGCAGCCACGCGATGTCGTCGCCCAGCGTCCAGACCTTCCAGTCGTGTAACTCATCGGGTGGAATCAGCATGGCCAGGTTGGTCTTGCCGCAAGCCGAGGGAAATGCGCAGGCGATATAGTGCACGGCGCCTTCGGGGCTCTCGAGACCAACGATCAGCATATGCTCGGCGAGCCAGCCTTCACGGCGTGCCTGGTGGCTGGCGATGCGCAGTGCATGGCATTTCTTGCCGAGCAGCGCGTTGCCGCCGTAGCCCGAGCCGAAGCTCATAATCGAGAGTTCGTCGGGAAAGTGCATGATGAAGCGACGATCGGGATCGAGGTCGCCCGTGGAGTGCAGACCTCTGACAAAATAGCCTTCTTTTTCAATGCGTTCCAGCGCATTCTTACCCATTCGTGTCATCTTTTTCATATTGATGACTACGTACGGGCTGTCCGTGATCTCGACGCCGCAGCGCGAGTAACGCGAGCCAATAGGGCCCATGCAATACGGAATGACATACATCGTTCGGCCGCGCATGCAGCCCTCGAACAGTTTGTCCATTTTGGCGTGTGCGTCGGCCGGGCTCATCCAGTTGTTGTTCTGACCCGCGTCTTCTTCATTTTCCGTGCACACAAAAGTCAGGTGCTCGACCCTGGCCACGTCATTGGGGTCCGAGCGATGCAGGTAACAGTCCGGGTAGGTTTTTTCATTGAGCGTCGTCAGCGTGCCTTCGGCGAGCATCTGCTGCACGAACTCCTGATACTCCTCTTCGGAACCGGAGCACCAGTGGATATTGTCGGGTTGGGTTTGGCTTGCAACCTGGTCAACCCAGGAGCGTAATGCCGCTAACTTGCTTGTCATGAACGGTATCTCTGTAGTCTGCGTTGCCACGGCCAAAAGGGAGCGCGGCCTAAAGTTTCTCTTGTAATTATACCGGTCCACGGTGAGTTTGCAGTATGGGATAACGCCTAGATGCGATGTACCCGGTGATGCCGCGGGTACCGTTCAGAGTCATCCAAAAAAAGGCAGGAACGCCGCCGTCTCGACGTCCAGCTTCAACCCCGGGGCGAGGATTACTATTCAGCGAATGATTGGTCGAGCCGTATCATTGCGTCGGCGATAGCGTCTGCATCGATTTGGTAGTCGCCGTTCTGGATAGCGGCCTTGATTTCGGCAACGCGCTGGCTGTCGACGTCTGGCAGCGCAGCAAGTGACTTTTCCAGTCGTTCGAGCAGCTCGGTGCTAACGTTCAGGACGACAACCTCATTCGTCGAGGCAGAGCTTTCGGCGGGGCCACGGGGCGACCGGGTTTCGCGCGGTGCCTTTCGGATATCGCTCACCTCGTCACCTTTCTTGCCCGCTTTGCCATTCAGACCCTTATTCAGCGGGTCAAACCTGCTTGCCATGCCCTGAAACCTCAAAGATCTTCGTTACTAAACTTATGTATCGGCCGGGGGCGGCGATAATTGAGCCTCCGTGCGCAGTTAATTGTACGACCCGCAAACGACAACTTCACTACGGTCGGATAATCGTACGATACCTTCGTCGGATCAGCCAGATGGCAGGTCTTCGATTCCGATCGTCGCCTTTTTTTGCCAAGTCAATCAAAGCGTTGCCGCTCATCGTCGTACCAGAATCGCCCCTGGCGGCGGCGAGGGTCTTCGTCTGTGCGCAGCGCATGAACCGGCCTGCGGCGGAATATCGACTAATTCGTGTGATGAACAGCGCTGCAGCTGTATGCACCATTAAGTTAAGTATCTGGATATTTGTGACACGAATCACGAACCCCTTTGTGCCGCGCGACTATGCTTGGACCCGTAAATACGGACATCAACGGTTTGCCGCATTTGGCTCGTCAGTCAGGATATCAAATGCATGGAGCGCAATCAGGCAACAGTCAATGAACAAACGACGGCTGAGACATATGCACAAGCGAGAGTGGTTTATGAGTAGGAACTCAAATAACGAGAATTTGAAAGGATTCATGAGGCCCAGGCACATGAATGTTGACGGGCTGCAGTTTGCCGACCAGTCCTCGAGAGGTACGGTCGCATGAATACCTACGGCAGCGTCAGTATTCCCAGCAGTGTCGCGACCGATACCGGTTATCCGGCCGAGGAACTGGTTGGACTTCACGTCGCGCTGGTCAAGCGGATAGCACTGCATCTTGCGGCGCGTCTGCCATCGACCGTGGATATTGACGATCTGCTGCAGTCGGGCATGGTTGGGCTTGTCGAGGCGGCGAACAATTTCGATCCTTCAAGAGGTGCTTGCTTTGCGACCTATGCAGGTATCCGAATTCGCGGCGCAATGCTGGACGATATCCGTAAGCATGACTGGACGCCACGGTCCGTACACCACAAATACCGAAAGGTCACGGATGCGATCGGAGCGATCGAAGCCGAAACCGGGCGTCGTGCAAACGGCGATGAGATCGCCAAACGGCTCGGTATTTCGATCGACGAGTATCACAGGATTCTGGCTGATAGCAGTTGCAGTCGTCTGTTCAGTCTCGAGGAAACCATCGAAGAATCGTCTTGGCGAGGCGATACACCTGCTTCGATTACGGCGACGCCGGACAAGGAAGTCTATCGCGCACAGTTTCGCGAGAAGCTCGCAGAAGCGATCCGCGGGCTTCCCGAACGGGAGAGCCTCGTTTTGTCTCTGTATTACGATCGTGAACTGAATCTAAAGGAGATCGGAGCGGTGCTCGATGTCTCGGAATCAAGAGTCTGTCAGATCCACGGACAGGCGGTGCTGCGACTACGCGCAACCGTCGGAGATCTATGACGGACGGTGATTGGTAACTGATTCCATGCGGATACCAGATACTAACCAGGCGCCAACTAATCGAGATTGAGCGGTTTTCAAAAGAAAAGTACCGATTCGTTCACAGTCTGAGGTTAACCGGCCCCAAGGTGCCAGAATGAGTGACGAAGCGATACCGCTAAGCAGTGACATAGCGAGCACAGCAACGCTCAAGCTTGCATCGCTGCACTCATTCGATCCTTTCTATACGCCGCTCGAGGAGCGTTTCGAACGTATTACCCGGCTCGCGCGCCGGGCCCTTGCTGTTCCTGTGGCAGCGATTACGATTATCAAGGACGATCGGCAATGGTTCAAATCCGTCACGGGCTGGCAGGTCACCGAACTGCCGATGTCAAAGAGCCTTTGCAGTGAGGTGATAGAAAAAGGTGAGCAAATAGTCGTTGATGACACCTTGAATGACCTCTACCTGATGAGCAATCCCCTCGTATGCAACGGTCCGAAATTTCGATTTTATGCAGGGTACGCAATCAAGGACTCGACCGGAGACACGATCGGCAGCTTTTGTGTCATGGACGTAAAGCCTCGAGAGACGGACAGCCAATTCCAGACCGCGCTCGCGGATCTTGGCTATATGGCACAGCGTGAGCTCTTCGCCTCGGAACTCAATAACGCCCAATCCGCGCTAATAGCAAAGCTTGGCGAATCTCGGCGGCAGGCCATGTTTGATTCGCTGACGCGGCTGTGGAACCGGCGCGGTGGAATGGATCTTCTCAATGCGGCGATGCACGAAGCGGCCAAATTTGACCATAATCTGGGGCTCTGTCTGGCCGACATCGATCATTTCAAATCAGTCAATGATCGGTTTGGCCACCAGGTCGGTGATCAGGTCCTGCGCAAAGTGGCAAGCGCGATTGTTGCGACGGTTCGGCCACAAGACGTCGTCTGTCGTTACGGTGGCGAAGAGTTCATGATCATTGTTCGCGATGTGGATGCGCGGGCATGTTTCGCTATCGCGAATCGTATCTGTGCAAACATTCGCGAATTGCCGATCCGTACCCGGGCAGCGGCCGTGCCGACGGCGATAAGTGTCGGTATCGCAATGCGCGAAAAGGGTGATGACGTTTCTGTGGAACAGCTGATTGCAAAAGCGGACAAGGCGCTCTACGTCAGCAAGGACAAAGGACGGGATCGCGTTTCTTTCGCCAAAGACTAGGAGACGTCACGAAGTCGAGTCTGCAGATAGAAATTCGGACATTTCTCCTGATTTCACGCAGATATTGTGCCGCTGACCCGTCAGTCCTTTAAATCAGCAAGCAACCGTGTAACCCTTGCGCGGTGACGAGTCTTACCGAATTCTTTGGCGATCAGAGCCCCCTGAATGAGCTTTTGCCCGGTTTCCAGCCGCGCGCCGGCCAGGCGTGGATGGCGGAAGCCGTGGCCGAAGCCATCGCCGGTTCCGACAAGCTCGTCGTTGAGGCGGGCACCGGTACGGGCAAAACGTTTGCCTACCTGTTACCCGCGCTCCTGAGCGGCCGCAAGACCATCATCAGCACCGGCACCAAGGCGCTGCAGGATCAGCTGTATCACCGTGACTTGCCCCTGATCAGCAAAGCGATTGGGCGCCCCGTAACCACGGCATTGCTGAAAGGACGGGCTAATTATCTC